>Ga0315284_10009002_pt1 | contig 14254 bp, 23 predicted proteins | sample YL17G09_16_MG_FD_203696 | JGI IMG/M metagenome (GOLD analysis project Ga0315284, IMG submission 203696) | Sediment microbial communities from Yellowstone Lake, YNP, Wyoming, USA - YL17G09_16 | ecosystem: Environmental > Aquatic > Freshwater > Lake > Sediment | place: USA: Wyoming | collected... | reverse complement strand
GAAGGGCGTGCCGCCTGACTGGATGATGCTTCCTAGCCCTCTGTCTCTCATTCCCGGGATCGAAGACTTGGTTGCCGAGATCAATCTATTCCTCGACAACTTGGAAAAACGCCTGGACGATTCGGCATCCAAGTACAAGAAGTACATCGAAGCGCTGGGCAAGGAGATAGACCGCTACATCGCGCTCGCTCGGGAATTCCTAAGTCTTCTCCAAGAGCTCATCGACTTGCTCACTTTCCCGCCCGACGTCTATATTGGCGCCTACGCATTCGCGGGGAAGGGCGGCAACAACTTCTTTATCAACGAGCTGGGGAAGGCGCTGAACAACACTGCTGACCCCAATCGGCCCCCCTTCGACCAGGGGAGCGAAGTGGTCACCGGGTTTGTTCTCATGGCTGGGTCAGCGACAGCTGGGAAGCTAACGGCTTTCAAGAACATGCTCGACTTCCTATTTTTTAGCTCTGGCTCAGCCATGGAGAGCGCCACAGTGTTAGCCTACAACGCTGCGGCGGCTTCCATCGACTCCGGTATTGCAGCGGTCCAGCGTGAAATCGACTTGCTGGCCAACCTGGAACTGTCTCCTGGAGCACCTGCAGTAGCCGAAGAGACACCAAAAGGAATCGGTCCTGATTTGGAACCAGCAGACGAGCAGAATGACGGGAAAGAATGCACTTCATGAGGTGACCCATGGCCCGAACAACGCCAACGGTAAAATATGTTGTCATCGCGGGCGAAGACAAGTATCGTAAGGAACAGATGATCTCGTGGCTCAAAAAGCGAGGCATGCTCGACAAAACGAGCGAGACCTTCATTCGCCGGGGGAAACGCTAAAACTACAACCGGGCGCTCAGCGCCCTTTTCTATAGCGTGTGTGACGTCAATGAGACTGTCCTGTGGGGTGTGTGCTGGAACGACGAATTGGTATCTACGTGATTATTGCTGGCGTGGCTTGCGTGCTGATTAGCCTAGCCCTGTGCATCTTCACGTTCTGGGGTCTCACCGAATCAAAAAAGCAGCAGGACGCGTTCGAAGAAACCGTGGCAACAACCCTGGGCAAGTACCTCCACACCCTGGAAGTTATTGAAAACCGCCAAACCAGTCTGGAAGACACCGTTACGAATAGCAACGAATTGCGCTTGACAATAAACGATATCCAGCGGTATAACGAAAAGCATCAGACCAAGGGCCGGTGGAAAGGCCGGTCAAAACGTTTACCCATAGGAGGAGGACCGTAAGATGCCCCGACCGAAAAGCTGGTACGAGACCAAGGAGTACAACGACGCGAAGCGCGCCGCCAAGGATCGCGAACACGGACTGTGGAAGTTTACCCGCAAGGATCGCGACGGCAAGAACGTCCTGGGTTACTTCGTGGGCGCCAAGCTCCCCGTGAGGCTGAAGTCCGCCCTGGTGGAAAAGAAGTAGTCTCTTCGGGCGTGAAACCAACGGCGGTGTTCGGTCAACGGGCACCGCCGTTTTTGTTTGGAGGCAATCATGGAACTGTTCTCCTGGGCACAGGATCAGGTTGTCAAGTCAGCCCTACAAGCCGCCATCGCTGGAGCTCGAGTCAGTCAAGACTCGGCTGCGGCTTCAATCAATCTGCTCACCAAAGAAGGCATCGCCCACATGCGCCGCATCGTAGGCGACAGCTTCTACACCAAGAACCTCCCAACCAACCGCCACGGGAAAGCCTGGGCAACCGATCAGCCAACCGGATGGGTCGACCACTACACCGCTGCGCTGGGTGCTCGGGGAACCCTGATGTGGTTCTCCAACATGGACCGCGGACCCAACGGTGGCAACTCGTCTTCCCACTACGTCGTCGACAGAGATGGAACTGCCATGACGATGGTGGATCCGCTGACCACGGTGGCTTGGCACGCTACCTGGTCGAACCCCACCCACATCGGCGTGGAACACGTCTGCACTGGTTTACTTCGTAAATCGCCAGAGGGGAAGTTCATCTACTTGGAGAAGTCACTCTACCCCGAAAACCTCGTCCCGGCCCTACAGGAGGTCAACGGCCAGCTCTGGGAGCCTTTCACGGTCGCTCAGCTGCTCTCCAACCTAGCCATCAAACGGTTGCTCATCCAGGCGCTCCCCACGCTTCAGGCCGGCAAGTTTACCGACCACCAGGTCATCGACCCCAAGGGCAAGGTCGACTGCGGCCCGCTGTGGCCCATGAAGGAGTTGAACAAGCTGGCTTTCAGCTTTACACCCCTAGTGGAAGAGATGGATTGGATGAAGTGCGCGCTGATGACCAAAGAGGTTGTCGCCGATTTCAAAGCTGCCGTCGCAGCCCTGATCCCCTAGCACTCCCGCTTCGCCCGCTCCAAGATGGCGTTCCAGTGAATCATCCCGTTCGTGAGATCCCGCTGGAAGCGAACCAAGTCGTCCCGCAGGTTCTCGAATCGGGGCGCTAAGAGCGTCAGTTTCTCCAGAATGACCTCGTTCAGCTGCGTCGGTGTCATGGACACAGCTTCGTCGGCCATTGGCCCCGCCCCTTCGCCACATAGTCCGTTAGGCATCTTTATTTTCCTCCCGGATCTGGTCCCTGACGTAAACCTTCAGCTCACTGAGGGCACGACAGAACGAATCCTCGATTTTGGAGTTTAGAGCAGGCTTGAGTTCTCGCACGGCGTCTTGCATCTGATCCACCACCCGAAAGAGTGCGTCGATCTTCTGCCCGCGCGTACTGTCAATCTTGAGGTACTCCCTCAAGAACTCATCCCACTTGTCACGAATACGGTCGTGGGCGGCGACCAGCTGATCGCCCCTCTGGTTCAATTGTACCACGTCTTTGGCCAGCTGGTCGAACTTCAGTTCATAGACCTTCTCGGTTGCACGAAGCAACCGCTTCACGAAGAATACCAGAATCCCCCCGAACGCCGCTAGAACTGGCGCCCCTACTGCGACGACTGTCCCCCAAGGGATAGCAGTGTCAGGGCTCATTGTATTTGCTCCTCACCCGCCCCGTCTGAATCTTTGCCATGTTGAGCAGCTTGGCCAGAGGAGAGATGGGTTTTACCAAGCACCCGTTGGCCCCCCGGTGAAACGCCTTAGCCTCGAGCTCGGCGCTGTCGAAGGCGCTGATCACGATGACCGGGAGTTTCACGTCGTCCAAGCTGAGCTTCTTCCGGATGGTATCCAAAAGTTCCCACCCATCCATCTTGGCCATCATGATGTCGGTGATGACCAGATCGAACCCCTCTCCTTTCAGCAAGTGTTCGAGCCCGGCTTCTGCAGAATCCTCTTCAACGACTTCGAACTTTTCAGCGCGAAGACAGTCGGCGTACATGCGCCGAATGGCTCGGTCGTCATCGATGAGAAGTACTCGTTCCACGGCCCATGGTACCTTACGCGGTGGCCTTCGTCACGTCCTCTTTGAACGTGATCTTGTCCCGCGTGATAGTATAGGTCTTCCCGCTAGCCAGCGTCACCTGAATGTCGTAGATGTAAGTCCCAGGGTTCATCGACAGCGTGTCAGCCGGAACAATGTAGATTTCCGCTTTCCCGGTGGCGGGAGTGATGACTTTCACCTGGGCATCCGACCCGCCGGCGTTGGCCGTGCGCTTCTGGATAAGAGCCTGGTCGTCCGGGTCGGTCGACCGCTGCTTGACCGTAAACCACATCTTGGCATCGGTCAGGTCCACGGGGGCTCCAGCATCGGTGTTCACCGAAACCGAGAGTGTCCGGTCATCCCGGATGTACATGGTAATCGTATTTACTTCGAGGGGCATGAGCGGTCCCTCCTCCTTCAAAACGCCGAAGATAGCCTGGGCTGTTCTAACCAGACCCCGCAGCTCGTTGAGCAATGTAACGGTTCCAAAAACCGGGATAGGTGCAGTTGCCACTCTGCCAACAGGTGGTGCCTCGACAACAACAGTACCGTACAGGCGCGCCTCAACAACAACTTCTCCCACAAGGAACGACGCCACATCATGGTAGATGATGGTCGGCTCGTCGTACCCAAGGCCTCTTGTGATGATCGTCGGCACAACGTTCGAGTCCTCTCCTACGACTTTCTCGGAGACATCCGCGAAACCAACGCCGGCGCCAACAACGACGGCGCCAGCCAAGGGATATCCTTCGCCAGGACGTGCCCAGGCATCGTCTTGTCGGTATACTTCGGCAAGTACTTGATGCCAGCACCAATGACTCCACCCATGGCCGCGTTCTGAAGAACTCGGTGCAACAGCGGTTCCTCACCGACTGACAGCAACCCACCAACAGCCCCGAGGCCAGCTCCAATGGTAACTGGATGCGCCGCGGCTGCTCGCAGCCGATTGACCAGCCCCATGGGGAGACCGGCCTGTTTCGTGAGCCCCATGGTTTTGAGCGCCAACTCCACTCCGATTTTGTACTCCTCGTTCATGCTCCACCTCACACGGGCACGCGCTCGAAGATGTTCACGTTGGACGGGATGCCGTTGATGTCCTTCAGGTTGAACACCAAGAGTGGCGTCACTCGGTCTTCGGCGTAGAAAATCATCTGCTCATTCACGATACGCCACCTTCCCTGCTCAATCTGCTTGACGAACGCCAAATCCGCCTGCTTCGCGATATCGCGGATGTCCAGATCCTCGGCACCAACGAATGCCGCACTGTCCAGGTCCACCAGCGCGTACTCCGCAAAATAGTGCCCCACTGCCAGAGCTCCAGGCACCCACACGTACCGCCAGGTACTGGTTCCTGGAACCTGGGTCATCGGCGTCGCCGCCAGGTCGGCAACCTCGAGCCCCCCAGCGAGGTGGTACACCCGAACCGTTGCCGACGCCAGAGCCGTCTTCGGCGTGCCATCCAGGTTCTGCGCCTGCACCTGGAGAACAACCTGCGCCGGATTGACAGTCTCTAGCAGCATGCGCTTGCGCTTTCTCCTGGCTTTCGGGCGCACACATTCACACCTGCGATTGCCCAATAGTTGAGCTTCCGAGCCACCACCAGAGGCACAGCCCTCCTAGAGTATTGGCCACCATGTCCTTCCAGCTGGCACCACCCCGAAAGCAACCATCCCAAAGCATCTCCCAGGGCACCATCATGACGAACCAGGCCAGCAGAACGCCCCAGTGCCGGCCCAGCCAGCGGGACAGCAACCAGCCAAGCAGGAAGACCGACAAGAAGTGCATAAGCTTGTCGGGGATGATGAAGTTCCAGCTTGCGGGCAGCCCCAGTTCATCCAGCCGGACTTTCTCCCACCACCAGGTATCGTGCTCCCACCGAAAACCTTGCCACGACATCACTTCGCTCCCTCGATACGTTCGAAGAGCTTCGGCTGGTTGGCGAAGCACTTGTCTGCGATGCCCTGAGGAGTAATATACTCGGGGTTCCAGCCTTCGGTCCCCGGAACGCCGTAGGCAATCATCCAGCGAGCAATCAACTCGGCACAGACTTGGGCTTTGGTGCTCCTGTGGGGGCGACGGACTTTCAGCTTTAGCCACTTCCAGGCGATCAGGAACCACCCGAAGATGAAGATTCCTGCATAGTCATAGGCGTTTCCAAAGTACTGCGCGATGTGGTTGCACGCCACGCTAGGGCTCAGCTTCACACGATACTCATAGACGATGTTGTGCCGAGACTTGTAGGCAGGCACTTTTCGAACTCCGCCCACTGTTGCTTCTGCGACCCAACGCCCGCCCCAGAGGGACGAATCGTACTCCAGAAAGACGTGACTGACTTTACCCCCGGTGAGCCAGCGAATCATTCGGCCAAACCAGGTCTTGCTGGCGGTGAACACCAATCGGACATCATGACTGGTCTCGACACCGTTCACAACCTTGTTGGCGATTGCCACGCCTGCGAGTTGAACTTTCACAGGACGTTCCCCTTCCCACGATAGAGCATCGCCGCCACTTGCAACGTCTTGGCCGTGCTGTTGTGCAGCGTGACAACGAACTTCCAATGTGGCAGCAACTTCACTGGTCGCACGGCGGGGACCGTCAGGGGGAAGTGGTCATCCCCGATGACCGCGATTTTCGTCACCAGTTCGTTGATCATGAGGTCGCCGTCAATGAGGTTGAAACCGCCTTTCTGAGCGGCGTTCACCGTGACAACCCCAGTCACCGGATTCCAGTCGAAGAAACCATCGCTGCCTGGAGCAGGCACCGGCCGCACCTTGGTGAACTGGACGTTGGCGTTCTCCTTCTCGGTCAGGTTCAGGTCCCAACCCCCGCCCGGGTAGGGCACAAACACGTTGATGCCCCCGCCGATTGGGACCTTGGCGTAGCTCCCTTGCCCCGCGCCCACGTCGGTGCCCACCGTCCCCGGCACCATGGTCTTGAAACTGATATGGTCCCCAAGCACCCCGCCCTTGTACTGGATGTGCCCACCCGCCAAGTAGCTCGCCTCGATGAACTGAAGCGTCTTGGCCTTGTCCTCGACCTCCGTGGACTCGACGGCCAACAAGTCGGTGCCCACGACACCATTCGCTACGTCGTCTGCGGCTCCGGTGAAGTTCGTTAGCGTCCCCAGAGGCCACATATCCGGGCTCACGTAGAGCTTGCCGTCGGCCGCACGGGGTTCCACCGGGTCGGCCAGAGGTTCGCCGCTATGCGCCGCAACCAGCGCATCTAGCACGTCAACGTCGCCGGAAGAAAGCTCAGCCCTGAACCACACATCGCAAGCGTCGCCAGATGTGTCGATATGATCGAGCGCAGTAAGAATCGCGCTATCGCGGATTTCTTGCGCCAACCGATCAGTTGCAACCTTGTCGTTGGGAAAGTCCCCCGAGATCGAATAGGCATACTTGGTAGACGACATTTAGCTTACCCTCCAAAACTCAATCTTTGCCGCCTGGATTGCGGCTGTCGCTGCTCCATTGACCGACCGATACTGAATCTTGAACGTCTTGGCCGCGCCCGTGAAAACAATCTCGGCAAAGCCGCTTACGTGCCGTACCTCTGAGCTGATGCTAGGACGCCAGTTGATCGTTGCGCCCACAACTGCCGCGTCTGTTTCGTTGTAAAGTCGCTCCTCGTCGCTCGACGAGCTGATACTGTGATCCACCACCGCAGTCCACCCAATCCGGTACGTCCCGGTTAGCGCTGGAGTGGTCAGCGTGGTCTTGTCTTGAAAAACGTCCGATGTCGTTGTCGAACGCCCGTCAGAAGCGGCTGACTGATAATCCCGCCCGAAGTTGCCAAGCCCGTTCAACTTGGTCTTGTCCGCTGCGGACATGAAACCAGCTTCAGCACTCGCCGCCGCGTGCAGCGTTCCACCGTTCTGGTTGCCGTGAGCGTGAACGTGATCAGACGCACTCATCTGGTTGCTGGTTCCACAAGCAGCCGTACCCAATGAAGCGGGGGGCGTCGTGTACTGAATGGCGCGATAGGACAGGATGTTTACCCCAAGATGCCCGGTGGTCGCATGGGACCGCAGACAGACGCCCAACGCCTGAACTACATACGGACCCGAAGGCGCTGTGGTTGTGACCAAGCCCGCCGTTGCGGCACTCAGGTACGTTGGATCAGGGGCGACCAAACTTGAAGTGTCCAAGTCATGGAGAATGCCAAGCAGCAGCACCTTGCCTTCAACTGAGTCGGTGGCCTGCTGCGAAACGATACCGCACACCGGCATAGTGGATGCTGAGTTGGCCTTCGCCAGTTCGCACAGCGCATGGTCAGTAGCCACATCCCATGAAGCGGCGTACACCGCCTGACCCACGGCAAGCGTTCCTGAACTAGCCTTGAAAATCTTGATCTCGACCTTGTTCAACTGCTCGACGCTGGCGTTACCAACGTCCACCCAAACAACGGGAGAGACACTGACCAACAAGTACATGAAGCCATTGTCTAGCTGTCGGGCGATTTTGTAGAGGTCGCTGGCGACGAAACCAGTCGCAGCAAGCCGCAGGGTTTCGTTGGCGTAAGTGAAGGCCACGATGCTGTGGATGTCGCCTATCAACAGTGATTTATGCAGCGCCATTCGTACCTCACACTCTCGTCACAGCGTTTTCGTCATTGGCGTAGACTACCCCACCAGCCACGTCCAGCAGGATGTTGTTGAAATCGAATCCACCAGACGTAAGGGCCGAAAGCGTTACTGGAGCGACGTGTTCGTCCTGAAACACCATGTGACCGCTATCGTCGCGGCCGAGTACTACCTCTTCGTCGTCCGATTCAGTACCTTGTAACGTCACACCGTGGCAGTCGACAAAGTCTTCATTGCGGTCGAGCGCCGTCGGGAACAGGTCTTCTTCCATCCCAGTGCTGGTGTCTTCGATCTTCAATGGCTGAACACGATCCAACGCCATGGGATTACCTCGGAGACAATCCCCTAGCAAGGACCCCCCGTGGAGTCCCTGCTAGGGAACATCTGTTCGGCCTACTTACTACGCCGCGGCTTTCTTGCCAAAGTCACGGATAGCAACCAGCAGATCCGTTGCGTTGACTGCAACGCCGATGAAGATGACACGCATGTTGCCCGTCGGGGGCGAAGTCGCCAAACCACCGCCATCGGCCAGATAGAACTTCTGGCCCGCCGACTTGCCGCTGAACACGGCCTTGGCAACGCCACCGCTGACCACCTCGACCGGGTCCGTGGCGACTTCGGTTGTCTTGGCAATGCCAATGACCCAAGACAGGGCATTGTCGTCTGCATCGGCCATTGCCACGGTGTCGCCACCCGCGGTCAGATACACCGGGTCGGCGGCGGTGACGCCACCTGTCCCAACGGTGTAGGAGTACGCCACGCGCTCGGACGAAGCCAAGCCAGAGTGGCTGTGCAACGTGGTCTCACTGCCATCGGTCAGTTCGGTCAGGTTGGCCGCGCTGACAGTCGCGTTGGTTGGAGTTCCATCAATCTTGAACGCAGAAGGAACACCAACGACCTTCAACCCTGCGCTGGTGTAGTCGAGGGTGTCGGGGGTGTCGTCGATTTCGACCTCGATGCCCGATGCACCGACGATGATACCGTGGGCACCGTCCCAGGTTACCCGGAGGCCGTTCGCCCCGTCGATGTCCAAACCGGGAGTCGTGCCGTGGATGAACAGCTGGAGATCACCAGCGTCGCCGCCCGTACCGAATTCCAAACCACCGGACGACGCCAGGTCGATCCCGAGGATACCGCTGGCGACGTTCAGGCCGAGGTCTGAATCGACGCCGAGCTTACCCTTCGTACCACCACCGGGAGCGGAAGTGCCGTCGGGGAGGCTTGCCGGACCGAGAACTGCCTGCCACGTCGAGGCGTCGTCGTTCCAGGTGTACAGCGTGTCGTTGTTGCGAACTTCGTGGAGCTCGCCGGGGTTCAAGGAACCGGGTACCCGGTGGAACCCGAAGTTAGCGTTGGTCACGCTGGTGAGCAAGCTGCTCAGGACGCTGCTGTTGTAGTCGTTCAGTCCGGTGAAGTCCACGAGCTGAACGTGCGCCTGGGTGTGCCAGGTACCGTAGAGCTTGGACAAAGCCGCGGCGCTGTCTTTTTCGACGATGACCACGACGGTACCCGCCAACGTGTCGAGATCGGTCGACACGTAGGCGTTCCACACCGCGCTGCCGTCACCCTCGATGGCCGCAGCCAGGTTCGCCATCGTGGCTTCCTTGCTTCCACCGATGGTGTACTGCACATTGCCCCCGCTGGTCGCACCGTAGGTCCGCGTCACGGTCCCGTTGGAGAGCACGATGGTGTCGCCCGCTTCCGGCTGGTCAGCCATCGTCATCACGATTGCCGACCGGACACCCTCGGCGTTATCCAACTGGTTCTGGTGGAGCGTGATTTCTCGCCAGGTCACACCCGCGGTTACCAAGTCATCGACATACTTCTTGTTCGCAGCATCACCACCCGCACTGGGGGCACCCACTCCGGTGATGAGTTCGCCGTTCATGTTGATGCCGTTGGCCGAGATGTTCAACCCCGCCAAACTGGCACCGCTCTGACCGTAGGCGATACCGTCGCCAGCACCGCTCGCGGCTCCTAGCCCAGTGACCTTGGCAACATCGTTGAGCGCGATGTCGCCACTCATCGTCAAGCCACCAAGCTCCAACTCGTCGTTGTCCGCCTGCTCCTCGTGAAACCCATCCGAGTGAATGAAAAGAAACTTTTTTACGCCTGCCATGGTATGTCTCCTTATCCGACTAGAGTTTCGTCAGTTTCTGATTACGCTGCTTTTTTACCAAAATCGCGAATCGCCACCAGCATGTCATCGACGTTGATCGCCACACCAATCGAAATGAGGCGAACCCCGCTTCCCGTGGGAGGCGTGATCTTCACCAACCCACCCGCGGTGTTGAGCCAGTAAATCTTGCCGGGGTCTCCCGCCGTGGCAAGAACGTCTTCTGCAACGCCTTCCATGACGATAGGAACGTAGTTCCCTGGAGTGGTTTCCGCCTCGTGAGCGATCCCGACGACCCACGACTTGACGTCGAGCGAGGAAGACGCCATCGCCTTTCCGACCGTGTTGTTGGCCGTCACGTACACTGGGTCAGCCAGAGCAACTCCACCAGTGGCCGCCTTGAACTCATACTCGGTGCGCTCAGCCGCGCCACCGCCCGGGTGTGAGTGCAAAGTCGGCGGAATCAGGCTGGCACCGTCTGTCATGATGTTCAAGTTGCCCGCCGTGACGTACGTCCCAGTGGAAAACCCACCGATCTTGAATGGTTTCGGAACACCGACGACCCTCAGTCCGTCCCCGTCGACATCAAGGGTATCGACCGTGTCGTCGATCTCGACCTCAAGCCCAGTTCCGGTGGCGATGATACCGTGCGCCCCATCCTGCTTCGTGCGCATTCCGCTTGCGGTGAGTTCCAGCCCGGGAGTTGTGCCGTGAAGCTTGACGCTCAAGTTTCCAGAGTTGAAATAGAGACCGGAAGCGGGTGAACGCTCGATCCCCAGAATACCGCTGGCAACCTTGAGTCCGAGGAGCGAGTCGACCCCGAGCTTGCCCTTGGTTCCGCCACCAGAGGCAGAGGTACCGTCGGGAACGCTCGCAGGTCCTGCGACGCACAACCACTGCGACGCATCGTCATTCCAGGTGTAGAGGCAATCGTTCTCGCGGACGATGTGGAGCTCGCCGGGGTTCAACTGCACCACGGTGTGGTGGAACCCGAAGTTCGCCGTAGTAGGCGCGCTGGACGGGAGGTTACCCGTGGCGCTCTTGTTGTAGTCGTAAAACCCGGTGTAGTCCACGATCTGGCACTCGGCCTGATGCCCTGTCCAGGTACCGTAGATCTTCGACAGCGCGGAAGCCGTGCTCAACTCGGTGATGACCACCACCCCATCGGCATCGATGGTATCGAGGTTGGTCGTGAAGATAGCACCCCAGGCTCCGCTAGCATCTTCCTCGATCGCCGTCGCGAGGTTCTGCATCGTCGCCGCGAGCGACCCGCCGATGACGTACTGCACGTTGCCACCCGTGCCAGCCCCGTAAGTCCGAGTTGTCGTCCCGTTGGTTAGGACGATCGTATCCCCGGTGTTGGGCTGATCCGTCATAGTCAAAGCCATGGCCGACAGGATGCCCTGAGCATTGACAAGCTGCACCGGATCGAGAATCACTTCTCGCCAGGTGATGCCTGCTGTCACCAAGTTGTCGGCGTACTCCTTGGAGGCGAGGTCCGTGCCGTACCCAACGCGCGGTGGGGCCACATAGGTGACCTTCGTGTCGTTCATGACAATCGGATCGGCGGTGATAGCCAACCCCGCAAGGCTGGCCCCAACTTGCCCCTGCGAAATCAGATCCCCATCACCCGTCGCCGCTCCAAGGTCGGTGATGCTGTTTCCCCCCATGGCAATGTTTCCAGTCAGCGTTGCACCGCCGAGTTTCAACCCCTCGTCAGCCAACGCCTCCTGGTTGAATCCGTACGTCTCGTCCAAGTAAAGAAATCGTTTAGCCGCCATGATTGGCTCCTTTTAGGTTACTGCAAAGGTTCCGTCTTCGGTGGTGTCACCGCACTAGGCGGAAGCTTCGTCAATTTTCCCGTTGCCTCGTCGTACCCGTATTCATACAACTTGATCCCGTACTTGGCCTCTATCTCCTTTTGGAGAGCAGTGAGGCCCTGCCGGCATTGCGTACCCATCATCTCCAGTTGCGCATCAACCGTCTTCGCTTCGTTCTTGACGTCACGCAGCTTGATCTCGTAGAGCAACCGCCGGAACTGGCGCTCAACGTTTGCGTGGGTAATCCGCTCTTCCAAAAGCGCAAGACGAAGTACAGCAGCCGGGTCTTCGATCTCTTCTGGGTTCAATGCGGCTTTGACATCTGCCTGGGCCTCCGGCGAAAGAGAGGCGAGCGCGGCATCGACAGTTGGACTCGCCGGTAAAGGTGGAGGCGGAGCAGCAAATTCCGGTTCAGATTGCTGTCCAGCTTCCTCTGTGTCTCCCCCGTTCCCGCCTCTGTACTTGTCGCGCTTGCTCACGTTTCCTCCTTCTTATGGAACTCGGCGAGTTAGGTTGCTTTCAGTCCGAACGTACATTTTCTTGTCTGAAAGCGCAATGCCGATTGGTTGTACAAAAACCGGGACTGTCGCCGCTGTCGGCGGAATAGCCACAGCCTTTCCGTTCAACCCCAAAAAATAAATCTCCCCGGGAGAAAGCCCTGCGTATATCTCGGGTGTCTCTCCCATCCATTGAACCAGACAGCGCGTGGGCGACGACTTGGAAATTATTGCGCCAACAGCAGGCAGCTTGCTGTAGTCCTTGGGGTCTGCCCAACGAACCTGGTCACGCCCACTTATGTAGTCAGTCAAGTACACAAAATCCCCAACAGCCTCCACTGAAGAACAGTCGGCCGCGCGGATGTCATTGTACCTCAGACCAAATCGTGCCTGAAACGCCATCAGTTCCCCGCCTTTAGTCCAGCGCCCTTTCCTGGCTTCACACCGTCAGCTGGAAGTCGCTCGTTCTGTGCGATGACCGATGTGAGCGCCCCCGCGAGCGCGTCGGGGTTCTCTCGCACGTGTTTCTCAAGCTGGTTTGCCATCTCATGCGCTGACTCATACTCCATCCCACGAATCATCAGTGCGCGTTCGTGCAATTCATGCACCAAAAAAGAGTCCCGGTCCGCGTCGGGAACGCTCACTTCAATCCAAACCTCGTTCTCTGGAATCCAGGGGTACACGTAGTGGTGCCCTCCCCCGATAAACTCGATGGAGATGGTGTCACGAATTCGTGTACCATCCACCAGCCACACCTTCAGCCACGACCCTGGAAGGTCGAGTGGTTTGACTTTCGCAGACTGAACATCTGCGAGCGCTGCCGCAAACTTCTTCAAGCAGCTCTGGGTTCCCATTTGGTAGTAGCGCTCCAGCACGGTTCACAACCCCATGCCCTGCACGGCCTTCGTCGCCAGGGTGTAGATGACGCTTTCGAGCGCGTGCGGGTTGTAGTTCATCTCTTTTGCAAACGAATGTACTGCCGCGTCTTGCGGGTTGGGGTTCTTTTTGAACCACTCGATGACCTTCGACTTGTCGACAGGGTCTCCGGGTGCTTCATCGTCGCCGTTGGCAGTCTTTTCCATCTTGGCCAACTTGGCATAGTACTCTGGGTCTTCTTTGAGGTGCGCCCAGGCAATCTTTCCAGTAGCCTCCTCATCGTTGCTAGTCACGTTGGTCTGAGGGTCCCGGCTCCCGTGCTCGAGTTCAACCTGGCAGCCCTGGGCGAAAGCGGCGACAGTGAACTCGGCCGTGTCCCAGTCGATGCCAATGCGCTCACCAAGCTTCCGAGCTTCGTCTTCAGCCATGCGCTCGGCCGCGGCCATCTTGAAGCCAGCAGCGGCGAGGGCCAAGTTCGAACCGAGGTTGTAGGCGTAGCGGTACAAGGCATCCTCCTACGGCGTGGTGTAGTAGATGACCCACGAGCCATCGGAGGCATCTTGCCGCACCCCCACAACCGTGTCTCCGGCGTCATCGATGGCCTGCAGCTCTACCACAAGCCTGGGCAGTGGCTCTTCGAGAGCCGCCCTGTCCACCTTCACTTTACGCGTCAGCCACGTTGCCATGGCGCTCTCCTAACTAGGTGTAGTACACCAACACCCAGGAACTGTCGGTGATGTCCTGGCACACCGCCACAAGCGTCCCACCCGCCGTGGCAACAGCCTGCAGCGCTGCCGCGAGCTTGACCATCGGCTGCTCCGGAGGAGTTGCCTTCCTGTCCACTTCGACTTTCGTTGCTGCCCACGTAGCCATGGCTCTCTCCTATTCTCCCAGCACTTGCTGTGCTTTGAAGTCATTCGCCTTCTGGAACTTCTTCTTGATGTCCCGCGTTTCTTTCACCGCTGTCTTCAATTCGACAGCAGTCTCCGGCGGCGGCACTGCCGCAACGGTCTTGAGCTGCTC
>Ga0315284_10009001_pt1 | contig 14255 bp, 9 predicted proteins | sample YL17G09_16_MG_FD_203696 | JGI IMG/M metagenome (GOLD analysis project Ga0315284, IMG submission 203696) | Sediment microbial communities from Yellowstone Lake, YNP, Wyoming, USA - YL17G09_16 | ecosystem: Environmental > Aquatic > Freshwater > Lake > Sediment | place: USA: Wyoming | collected... | reverse complement strand
TTACCTGGTCCTGCCCGATAATGACCTTGCCGATTTCCGATTTGATCTTATTGAAACCCTCGTTGAGCCTTTCAACCGCTTTCAGATCGCTCTTATCCGATGCCATTTATCCTCCTGGAGATTACATAATCGAAGTCTATTGTAGGTCGGGTTCCGAGCCCAATTAGGCGAGAAACCCGACAATTCTAATTTCATTGCTAACAACCACCCATTATACGAAAAACAGGCCCAAAAGGAAACCGGGGAATATGTAATTGTGAGGGGTTTATTATACCTTGACCTCGCGTTTTACCCTCAGCATTGGGAAAAACCTCGGCACCCTCTTCTTATACTCGATATAGGCGCTACCAAGGCGTCTTTCCAACTCTGGCTCCTCGATCCGCTTAATTTCATGCACACTAAGCACGATAGATAGAGGGGTAAAAATGAAAGCCAGGGCTATTGAATCGAGCAACAGGCCCAATCCGAACATCGCGATAAATACGCCCGTAAGCATCGGATTTCTGACATAAGTGTATGGGCCGCTCGTTACCAAAGCAGGCGGAGGATTGAATGGCACCGGGGTACCTCTTGCCATAACGAAACAAAATACCGACCAGACTACCATGAACAATCCGATTGCAAATATGGGAAGGCCGATTGCAAACCTGTACAATTCGGGGATGAATCTGGGAAGTCCCAGTAATTTGTCCACCCATAGGGAAACGAAAACAATCAAGGTCATGAGTGATAAGAAGAATAGGAAGCCTATGGGGGTGAACAGGTTTCTGACTTTCCTGCTACCAGTCGCAATCTTATGAATGAAATTGGCTTGGTTTTCGCTTAAGCCCATGATAATCATCTCCCCTTTTTTAGAAACATACCATATCATTCCCGGCAATTCAATATCAGGTTATACGAAAATCCAGCCCAAAAGGAAAGTGGGGAATTAGAGCAATAGACATCGGGTAACAATATTATTATCTTCCCACGAGGTAATTTGCTATGGGAGGATTGGGCCTTTTATGAGACGGACAGAAAAGGAAATCGAAGATCGCGCCGAGATGGAGAACGTCATCGCCAAAGCAGATATCTGCCGGGTAGGGCTATCCGACAACGGCATTCCCTTCGTCGTGCCGGTCAATTTCGGCTACCGCGATAATTGCATTTATTTCCACTGCGCCCGCGAGGGTTCCAAGCTCGATATCATCAGCCGCAATAACAATGTCTGTGTGGAATTTGACATCGATCACGAAATGCGGGTTGACGATGTCGCCTGCGAATGGGGATCGAAGTATCGAAGCGTCATCGGATTCGGGAAGGCCTTCATCGTCGATGACCGCGAGGAGAAAAAGCGAGCCCTGGATATAATCATGGGGCACTATTCTGACAAGTCTTTCACGTATCGTGATGACAGGGTCGACGGAATTTATATCGTCAAGATCGAAATTGAAAGGATGACAGGCAAGAAGGCGGTGTAATACCCATTTCGCCAGGGAAATCAATGTTCATGCCGGTGATGCAGGTCCGGCCAATGAGGATGCGAGTGTTTTGCCTCCCGGTGATCGTGCCAATGGGAGTGCGCGGAATCCCCGACCTCGGAAGAATGAAGATGATCATGATGCATATCGCCGTGCTCATGCAAATGCTCATGCTCCATTATCAGGTGAATGTGCTCGTGTCCGTGTCTATCTTTGAAAATCGCCGCAATCGAGGCCACAAGCAAAACGACAGACAGCAATTGAATAGCGGACAGACGTTCACCGAGAAAGGCAACCGAAAGCATGACGCCGAAAAATGGCGCGCTTGCATATATCGTCTGGCTTCGCGTGGCGCCGAGATGCTGAGCGGCAGTTATATAAAGCGTGATGCTCACCCCATAACAGATGGCGCCGACAATCAAGGCCATCGTGATACCTATCTTGGATGCTGTCAGTGGCTGTGAGCTGGTTCCTATAAGAAAATTCACCGCCCCCGCCACTATACCTTTCCAAAAGGTCGACTGCGCCGGCGTAATGCCGTCGATCAGGGCCGTAAGATGATTGTCGATTCCCCAGCAAATACATGCCGCGACAACGAGAAATCCTGCGGACAGCCCCGCTGTTTTCTCTCCGGTCCCCAGGAGGATACTGGCGGCAACCACGCCCGCAATACCCAGCCAACCGTATCTGCCCAAATAATCCTTGAAAATCAACCGTCCCAATACAGCCGTGGCAACCATCTCCATATTGAGCCACATCGATACCGAGGAAGCCGAGGCCCATCTCAAGCCCAACAACAGCAGAACCGGCCCCAGAATCCCGCCAAAAAAGACTGCCCCCGAAAGCCTCGCCAGGTTCTTGCCGTCCAACCTACGCCCCCGATCGGACCTGAGCTTCTTTATCGCTTGCGGTGCAACAGCCAGGGCCGCCCCCAGGTAAAGCAGTCCGGCAAGTTGAAATAAACCAAGTGATTTGAGAAGGGTCTTGCTTATCGGGGTGGCCGCCCCAAAAAGGAGCGCCGAGAGTATCGCCAGCAAAAAATAACTCATGAAGAATTTCCTGCACTGCGCGTTATTTTTATTCGGGCTTTCGTGATATCAGCTTTTCATTTAACTATAAATAATATAAAGTCGCCCCAAAAACAAACTCTTCATTGACTCCCTAATACCGCGTTGGTATCTTGCATATCAATCATGCACCTTTCCCAAGCCCAGCAGGATGCCGTTGAATATCTCGACGGGCCGCAGATCATACTGGCGGGCGCCGGCTCCGGGAAAACGAGAGCCATAGTCGCCAAAGCCCAGTACCTGGTCCAGTCTCAAGCGTATAAGCCGAATTCGATCCTGGTGATCACTTATTCCACCAAGACACAGGCCGAACTCGAGGAGCGGATGGCCCGGGCCATGCCCGAACTTGCGGCCGGCGGCGATGAATCGTTGCAGGTCAGGACCTTCCACGCTTTCGGTATGGAGATTATTTCGGAGTTTGGCCATCACCTGGGCCTGGCATCGGATATCTCCAAAGTCAGCGACCATCGCCTCTGGCAATACCTCAAGCGCTCCATAGGTGAACTCCTGGAATCTGACCTTCTCGATACCAACCAACCGGAGCGCGTCTATCGCGACCTGCAATCGTTTATCAGCCGCGCCAAAGATGAACTGGTGACGCCCGAGGATGTCATTTCGCGGGCCGAGCATGAGCTTTCCAAAATCCTGCCCGGGGATAGTGATGAAACGATCCTTTTGCATGACAAGTGGGCCAGGGTGCTCGAGGCCGGCAAGATCTACAAATCATATGAGCGAATAAAGGCGGAGGAGGGCAAAAAGCGCGATGCGGTCGGCAATATCGACTATGGCGACATGATCGTCCTTTCGCATCGGCTCCTTTCGCAGAACAAAGTGGCGGCCGCGGCCCTGAGGACCCGCCTTCGTTATATATTGGTCGATGAGTTTCAAGATGCGAACTTCGCCCAGGTCGAAATCCTCCGGCTCCTGGCGGGACCATCGTGCGGCGTCACTGTGGTCGGCGATGACGATCAGGCCATATACCGTTTCCGAGGCGCCAGCTTCGCGTCATTTCGCCTCTTCCAGAAGCTTTTCCCCGGTTGGAAGGTATTTCGCTTGGAAGAAAATTACCGCTCGCAGGGGAATATCGTGCGCGCGGCGCAATCGCTAATCGAGATCGACCCGGCGGCCAGGTTCGACGCTGAAAAGAAGATGACGCCGGTCGAGCCGACCCTCGCGAAAGTCGTGATCCGCAAATGCCCTGACGATTTCACGGAGGCCTCGCACGCCGCCGATGAGATCGGAAAGCTCCTGGAGAATGAAAAATTCCAAAGGCCGAAATCGATTGCCGTTTTAGTGCGCGCCCGCCGCCACAAAGACCTGCTCCTGAAAGCGCTCGACAGGAGGGGGATCGGATATTTTTACGATCGGCCTGTGGCAGAGCTGATGACCTGGCAGGGCCGACTGTTGCTCGATCTGTATCAATTCGCGATCGATCCCCGTCGCGCTGATCTACTGACACCGATAATGATTCATTTCCTGCCTGGCCTTAGCCCCGATACCGAGCGCGAGATAAACTATCGCCTCGGGCGCGGAGAGGGCCGGCCGCTTGATACGCTCGCCGCCGCCTCGGAAGAGTTGAAAGAGACCATGCCCCCGGGAACGGCTGCCTTTCTCGAGCTCTTGAATCGACTGGTCGCCATGCCGGCCGATCATGCGCCTCTTCAAATGCTGGAACGAATCACAACTGAATGCGGCTTGCTAAAGGGCGTCATAATTGATGGTAAAATAGTTGATAACGAGGCGCTTAGCGAGATTGCGCAGGCCTTGAAAATCGCTGAACAATATCAGGGCGAGTATAGAAATCCTACCCATGCCGAGTTCCTCGAATACCTGTCGTGGCATTCCTCGTTTGGCAATGAAAACGAAAGAGATGTCGAGACAGTGGCCCCGGTTATCGTGCAGACCGTTCACGGCTCCAAGGGGCTGGAATACCCAGTGGTAATCATTCTGGGGTGTTCGAATCGCAGGTTCCCGCCCCAGAAGCAGAGCGCAATTTTGGAATTTCCCTCGGAATTATACAAAGAGGAGCTGCCCTCAGGCGACTATCGAATTCAGGAGGAGCGGCGCTTGTTTTATGTCGCCATGACTCGGGCCCGCGAGATGTTATACCTTTACGGCGTGGAGAAGAAGGGTACCAAGATCTCGCAGTTTATCACCGAGCTTGAGAAGTCCCGGATTTTTGGCGATGTTGCCATCATCGAGAAGCCCGGCCCAGCCGAACCTCTGGCGCAGATTACTGTCGGGCCTGCGCAGGTTTCCAGCGACCCTAATGCCGCGGTCATATTTCCAGTCGCGGGCCCAATCGAGAAATCTATCCCCGAAAGCCTTATCGATCTCTGGCGAAAGAAGAGCGCCGAAATCGAATCGCCGGCCGATTACGAGGCGCGCATGAAGGAGTTCGTCAAAGGTGTTGAGGATGGCATGCGCTCTTTCAGGGAGGCGATTGCAGGAGAACGTTTCCACCCCAAGGAGCCGCCGAAACGAGCGGAATTCGAATCGGTTTCGTACACCGCTATCGAGTCGTTCCAGACCTGCCCATTGCAGTTCTATTTCGGTAAGGTCCTCCGGGTCCCGACAGCGCCCAATCCAAACGCGATGCTGGGTTCCGTTATTCATTCGGTCCTTCAAGAGGCCGGCCAGAAGCTCATAGAATCGAGCGAATTGAAGATTGATGATTTGACGGCATCCTTTGAAAAGCAGTGGGCCGGAGTCAGCCTTCCCGATCCCGATCGCAAGGAGCGGCTCCGTTCGCGAGGCCGCGAACTTCTGGAGCGATTCATGCGGATGCAGGAGGCGCGCACTGGACGGCCGGTGGAGATCGAGAAGGGATTCTCGATTCCCTTGAATGATATCTCAGATCAGCCCGGTCCCAAAATTACGGGGCGGATCGACCGTATCGATTCCACGCCCGAGGGACTCGAGGTTATCGATTACAAGACCGGCAAAAAGAGTTCGGCCGACCTGAAAAATGACCTTCAGCTTCCGATCTATGCCATGGCCTGCCAGAACCTGTTCAGACAACTTCCGGCGCGCGTCAGATACATGTTTTTGGGCGATGATTCGCAGCATGAGCAATCGTTTACGCCCGAGGAGATTGAATCGGTCAGGGGAGAAATAGGCGCCGTTGTCGAGCAGATAAGCCGCTCCGATTTTGTCGCTACCCCCGGCCAGCACTGCCAGTATTGCGCATATGCAAGATTGTGCCCGGCAAAGCAGGAATGGTGACATTTCAATGTATCTGACTCTGATACATAATGCGAATGGGAGGATAATATGACCCTGCTACTTACGCGCTCCGATGTCATGCAGGTTCTCGACATGGCCGACTGCATGGAGGTGGTCGAGAAGGCGTTCGGCGAGCTCTCCGGCGGCACGGCGGTGCTGCCCCTGCGAATCAATATCACGCCGCCCGACGGCTTAGCGCTTTATATGCCAGCCTACCTCAAGGAAATGGGCGCTTTGGCCTGCAAGGTGGTAACCGTCTATAAGAACAATCCCAAGCTTCACAACATGCCGACCACGATAGGCAAGGTGCTCCTGCAGGACCCGTCCACCGGTGATGTCATCTGCATTATGGACGGAGGCTACCTGACTGCAGTCCGCACCGGGGCAGCCAGCGGCGTGGCCACCAAATATCTGGCCCGCAAGGACTCCAGTTTAGTTGTCGGGATTTTCGGCGCCGGCGTTCAGGCCAAGATGCAGCTCCGGGCCGTGGCCGTGGCGCGAAAGCTCTCGAAAGCGCTCGTTTTCGATATCAGCGAAAAGGCCACGTACGATTTCATCACCGAGATGAGCCACAAGCTCAAACTCCAGATTATCAAGGCAGATTCGCCGGACCAACTCCTTGAAACCGACATCATTTGCACGGCCACCTCGGCAGCCACACCGATATTCGACGGCCGGAATGTCAAGCCGGGGACACATATCAACGGCATAGGCAGCCACACACCCAATGCCCGTGAGCTTGACGCCGAAATCATCAAGCGCGCGAAACTCGTGGCCGACTCGCGCGAGGCCTGCCTTAAGGAGGCCGGTGATATCATGATACCGATCGCCGATGGTGTCATCACCAAGGATCATATCTACGCCGAGCTGGGTGAGATCGTTACCGGCAGGAAAAGCGGCCGCATTAATGATAAGGAGATCACCCTTTTCAAGTCCAACGGCCTGGCTATCCAGGACGCCGCCACTGCCAAACTAGTTTACGAGAGGGCTCTAAAGGCAGGGATTGGGAAGGAAGTCACGATATAGCAGCAAGCGTTTTGTTAGAACCCTAACCCGACGCCATTTAATTTGACATCGCCACCGCAGCCGTATAATCTTACGCCGATGGCCGGAAAGAAGAAATCGTCAGCGCTCGATATCCTTCGCAACAAGCGTGTCGCTATCCTTGGCTATGGTTCGCAGGGGCGCGCTCAGGCGCTGAACCTGCACGACTCAGGAATGGCGCCGATAATCGGTCTGCCGCCAAGAAGCCGTTCTCGTCGCAAAGCCCGCGCTGATGGTTTTTCCCTAGTTTCGGCCATCGAGGCGATTTCGAATGCCGACATCATCTCAGTCCTGATCCCAGACCACAAGCATAAGGAACTATTCGATCAAATTCCTGGCGATATGCTTTCAGGCAAGGGACTCATTTTCGCCCACGGGTTGTCGGTGGCATTCGGGCTGGTTAAGCCGCCAAGAACCTGCGATATCGTCCTGGTGGCTCCGCATGGTCCGGGCGTAAGGATAAGAGAGCTTTTCGTGGCGGGAAAGCCATTCACCGCCTTCTGGGCTGTCCATAACGACGCCAGTGGCAGCGCATCCAGAATCGCCAAAACCTACGCGGCCGCCATCGGGTGCCCAGCCAAAAACCTCTTCAAAACTACGTTCCGCGATGAGGCGGTCGGCGACATTTTCGGCGAGCAGGCGGTCCTCTGCGGCGGGTTGGTGGGGCTGATCGATGCCGGTTTTGATACGCTGGTCAAAAAGGGGTTGCCGCCGCGCGATGCCTACCTCGAATGCGTCTACCAGCTTGACTTGATAGTGGACCTTATCAAGCGACACGGACCAGCCGGCATGTTCGAGCGGATCAGCAAGACAGCCGCATACGGCTCTTTGAAGAGCCGCAGCAGGTTATTCGATGGGCAAATGCGGAAAAAGATAAATGCGCTTTATGATGATATCGAAAGCGGAAAATTTGCGCGCCAACTACTGCGAGAGAATCAAGCCGGGATGACCAACTTTGAGCGTGAGCTTGCGAATTACAGGAAATCGTTGCTGCAGAAAACGCATATATCTCTCGCGAAATTCAAGCGGAAAAAGCAGGCCGCATTCAGAATCGCTCAATAGGCAAGAGAAGAATCCAACATAAAAAGGATCTGGCCGTAAGCGACTCCTGTCCACATATCATCATATTGATCGAACCAAGAGCGCCATGTTTTCGTTTATTATAGCCTGACATGAACCAGACGAGAGAAAATTCTATCCGGGCCGGCGTCTTTTGGGCGTTGATGCTGCAGGCGGTGGCCTCGGCAGGCACCTATATCGTGGCCAAGGGGGCTATGCGCGAGATTGCTCCCCTTACGTTCGGCTTCTACCGATTTGTCCTGGCCTCGCTGATTTTCGGGGCTATCATGATCGCCCGACGGCGGTATTTCCCCTACAGCAAATCGGAGTGGAAACTCATTCTCCTGTTGTCTATTCTGGCCATACCGATAAACCAGGGCTTTTTCTTAGTCGGCCTCTCCCTCACACCGCCGACACACCCGGCCTTACTCTACGCCACCGCGCCGATATGGGTCTATATCCTTTCCGCCTGGCGCAAAGAGGAAAAATTCAACACCCAGAAATCGATCGGCATCGCCATCGCACTCATGGGAGTATTGGCCTTTTTCCTTGAGAAGGGGATAACGCTGGCTCTCAACGATCTCCTTGGTGATTCCCTGATATTGATCGCTGTCTGGGCCTGGGCATTTTACACAGTCCTGGGACGGCCGCTGGCGCAAGAACGCGGCGTCATCACTGTGACTGCCTCCGCCCTGATATTGGGAACGATAATTTACTTTCCTCTGGGCATTTACATGGCTTTGCGTTTCGATTATGCCGGCGTCACATGGGTCGGCTGGAGCGGCGTGCTCTACACGGCCGTGATCACCTCCGTCATCTTGTATACTCTCTGGTTTTGGATAATCAAACAAATGGAGCCGTCGAAGGCGGCTGTATTCTCCAACCTTCAGCCTGTGTTGACTGCCGTCATGGCTTATTTCATTCTGGGCGAAAGACTATCGGCAGGGAGTATAGTCTCCGGTATAGTTATCCTGATAGGCGTTTATGTTACGCAAAAGGCCTAAAATTCCCGTTCGGAACCTCTTCATGCCGGCATATCGTTTATATCAGGTGAATGAAAGGATATATAATGAGTAGTAAATTTGCAGATATGGTCGCGATTTCTGGCGCCGAGGCCACCGCTAAGCTCGATCCTTCTCTGACGATGGATTCGGATATTGCCTTGCTTGATGCCTATTCGCAGGCGGTTATCCGTGCCGCCGAAAAAGTTGGCCCATCGATTGTTAATGTTGAGGTCAAGCAGTTGTTCCAGCCTCGCCCGGGAAGCAAGCGCCCGGCGATTGAGCGTCCTGGAACCGGCTCGGGCTTCATTTTCACACCCGATGGCTTCATCCTGACCAACAGCCACGTGGTGCATGAGGCCACCAGCGTGCATGTCACGGTAGCCGATGGCAGCCGCTATCTGGCCGAGGTGGTCGGCGACGATCCCGGAACCGACCTGGCGGTCATCAGAATCACGGCTCCCAGCTTCCAGGTAGTGACATTCGGCGATTCGCAGAAGATAAGAGTCGGCCAATTGGTGATTGCGCTGGGCAATCCATATGGTTTCCAGAGCACGGTCACGGCCGGCGTTGTCAGTGCTCTGGGACGGTCGCTCCGCTCGCAATCGGGGCGGCTGATCGATAACGTCATTCAGACCGATGCCGCCCTCAACCCGGGCAACTCCGGCGGCCCATTGGCTAATTCCGACGGCGAGGTTATCGGGGTTAACACGGCCATCATTCAACCCGCCCAGGGAATATGCTTTGCCATCGGGATAAATACCGCCAAGTACGTGGCGGGGCGTCTTATCAAAGACGGCAAAATTCGACGGGGCTATATCGGGATTGCGGGGCAGAACGTGCAGATACACCGGCGGGTGGTACGTTATTACAATCTGCCCGCTGAGAAGGGCGTGCTGGTCATCTCGACCGAGGATGGTTCGCCGGCCCGCAACGCCGCAATCACCATGGGCGATATCATCGTTGCATTTGACAATCAGGTCATCCAGAATATCGATGATCTCCAGCGGATGCTGACCGAAAAGGAGATCGGCGTCAAGATCCCGGTCACGGTTATCCGCCGCACGGAGAAGATCGATATGGAGGTCGAGGCGGTGGAAGGGGCGCCGTAATGCTGGAATTATCTCAAAAAATCATAGCGTAAGGGGCGTTCTGCCGAACGCCCTCATTTCTTCGGTATAAAAAATATCCTGGCGTCGTGGTACCCCACGGCGAAGACGATACCCTCTTTGAGCTCCCTGGAGGTCAAATCGTAGGTGAGGTCGTCGAGGACGTCATGCATCTTGACTTTGGCCTGGCGGATTCCCAGGGCCTGGAGGTCGACCGAGATGACGATCTTCTTGGTAAAATTGCTGTACTGCGAGGTGAAAGTCGTATCGGTATTGATCATGAAAAGCACCACGCCCTTATCGTTGACCTGCGCTATCAGGTCGACATTGGGATCGGAGGCCGAGACAGGCGATTTAATCTTCTGCGTCTGAAGTATATGATGTATCAGGTTGAGTTTCCAGGGATCATACTTGGCCGAGATATCGAATGTAAACAGGTAAACCGCGCCGCTGCCAACCTTCTTGTAAACCCCCACATTCTTCGTACCCGATTTGGCAATCACTTTTTCCGAGCCTCTGGATGAGACAAATCCATATCTGATGGCCCTGATGGCGGTTTTATCCCAGGTTATATTGCAGGGCACCCAATCGACAGTCGTCGATAGGCCCAGTCCCCTCGAGAGCAGGCGGCTCGGCTCGAACTCCTCGTTATAACGCGGCATGAGGCCGATCAGCACGATTGTTTTGCCGGCGCGGACAGCGTCAAGGATGGCCTGCTGACTCTTTTCGGGCATGTACTCTGCCGTGCCCACGAAATAGAGGTCTTTCTCCTCGAAAGCGTTCTCGGCCCCGGCATCAACCACGGCATAATCGTACTTGAGGTTCATCAGGTCTTGCCCCAATGGATTCAGAGTCTGACCGACCAGGTCGTATACATATGAAAATTGGCCTGTCATGCCGATATGGTGCTGCATCAGGTAATGCCGATGATAAGCTATGGCTACCCGTGAGACTGGTTTGGCGGTGTTGATAGCGAGGTGCTCAAGAGCCGCTCCGACTTTGCGCACGACCTCGTAGTTCTCGTTGACGGTGCCGTCATGTCCCAGCGGCGAGCCCTGCCAGTGGTCGCGCCCGACAAACATATAGTGATTCATTCCCTTAAGCCCGGCCGCCAGGGAGCTGACTATAAGATAGCGGTGATAGCGTGATAAAATTGCAGCCTCAGGCTTACTCAAGATGATATTTCTCTCCGACACCTCCACCGGCTTGCCGGCGAAAAGCTGTGGGGTCCAGCCGAAACCGGTTTTTCCGGCCAAAAAGCGGATATTCCGTCCCAGGCGGGTGTAATCTTTGGGGTCGGGGATCTGCATGCCGATCAACATCTTCTCGCCGCCGAACTCGTCAAAATTGGCCGGCAATCCGAAATCGTCGGTCCAGGCCAGATTTACGGCGAAAAGACATCCCACTCCCAGGCCTTCGAGACGCTCTCTTATGGCCTGAACATACCACGACAATATCTGCCCCTTAAATTCCAGCCAATTGAAATATTTAATCAAGTCCTCAGGCTTCTTGGTTTCGATTGCCATGGGCGGCACCACCGCCGAGAAGTTTCTTACCTTCTTGCCATAGGCGGCGGGCAGGCGGTCGGGGGTTTGGTATTTTCCCTCGAGGAACTTGTGGAAATATTCGGTGATGATATAATTGTTGTAGTCGGCGGCGAACGGTCCCAGGTTGCCGCCAAAACTCAACTCCTCATCGAGCTGCAGAATGAAAACCGGGCCCTTGGGAAAGATATAGTTTTGGATAACCTCGACCAGGCTTCCGAAGTAGCGCTTGACATGCCCGAGATACTTGGGGTGAAGGTAGCTGGGTTGGTAATTATCGGCGACACCGGGGCCATTTTGGCCCATGACAAGCTCAGCCTTATTGTCGCGGGCAACCACGGCCTCATCGGCGAAAATATACTGAGGCAGGCCGCCGTTGAACCACTCCGCTTTAATCCAGGGTCCGGGTTTCAGAATAACCTTAAATCCGAACTCGCGGCACAGTTCCAGAAAGACGATCAGGTCCTTTTCGGGTCCGTTGACACCGCGGAAATCAAATTCCCCGGGCCTGACCTCGTGGAGATTCCAGGGGACATAAGATGAAATTATCTTGAATCCGGCTTTTTTTATCCTCTCGAAACATATCGACCAGTATCTTTTCTCCACTCGAAAGTAATGCATCTCGGCCGAGAACGGGAAAAACTCATCTCTGCCAATTACGAATTTGTTTTCAATGATGCCAAGCATCCACTTTTCCTTAAAAGAGATTCCAATATCTAACAGCCATTTAAATAGCTTGTTATATTAACCCATATCATCCACTAAGTCAATTAAAAAAACGTAATGCGAAATCCTATAATGTGTTATGCCGTGTATGTCAATATTGCTGCCACGCTGCCATTTCGACAACTCTGGCCTCCTACAAATAAATCGGGCCTCCCTTTAAAGAGAGACCCGATTGTTTCTCGGAATCTAAGCTATTGGCCTAAAATCCGTTACTGCTGATTTGACACCGCCTTCTTGAGTGGGACGATTGCCGGTCTATCTTGACCTTGACCGGGCGCCGCCATTCTTGCTGGCGGGCATTGATCGCAATATAAGAGCGCGGGCTGCAGGCCCTTGAGATACGCCACAAAGTAGGTGATGTCTATGCCATTGGCCATGCAGTTGCCGTTAACATCCATGGCGGCCAGAAGGAATGCACCTGGATTCGGGCAATCGAAGCAGGTATCCGGAGGCGGAGTGCCGCCCTTGAGATATGAAACGCCGTAGGTCACGTCGATACCGTTTCCTGAGCCGTTACTATTGATGTCGCCGGGAACGTAAACGCAAGCGCCGGCACCACCGACATTGAATGTCACGGGTATGGTGTGAATAGTGGCTCCAAGCTCATTAGTGTTAAATATTACTGATCCGGTGTAAGTACCGGCTGTCAGATCGGCGGCGTCCATACCAACATTAACCGGGGCTGTTCCACCAGGCGTAACGAATATGCTGGTAACATCGGTGGATAGCCACGGCGCCTGATAGGTACCGATGAAGCAGAATGCCAGATCCTCGTAGGTCTGGCCGTAGGTAATACCATCATACTGCAACGAATTGCCATCAGTGCCGAAGAAGGAATTCTGCCACAGGAACGAACAACCATCGATGGTGGTGTTCTTAATTGAGAACCAGCCTGAGCTCAAGACCATTGGCGGGGTTAGCGTGGCGACATACGCCTTCTGCGTATAGGCGCCGCCGAACAGAGCTACAGGAACGGGGCTGATGGTAACGTTGTAGAGCCCAACCTGAGTGCCTGGTATACCGCCGGCATCCTGATAGAAGGCGATTTCGAAGTCGGCAGGATCTTCATCGCACTCGGACCAGCAACAGATTAAATCGAGGCCCCAGAAGTGTACTTCCTCGATTGTGCCAAACACACCGGCATAATTCTCGAATACCGTGTATCCAAGCTCCGTATCGGATGTTAAGAAACTCCATGATTCTGCGGGCAGCGTAGGGTTGGCGCCAAGCAGTACGCCTGTGTCCGGGCATCCCGGAGGCGGAGGTGGAGGCGGCACGCCTTCGACATCGATTACGTAGCTGCCATAGTCGTATGAACTGTAACCGTCAACAACGATGTAGTACGTGTTACCCGCAACTACCGGCACTGGAGCGTTATAAGCCGCTGACAGCTCGGACACATAGCCGGGGCAGGCATCATCGTTGCAGCCAACGACATTACCAACTGCGTTTTCATATACGTACAACTTGGTATCGTATAGCGAGCCGTTGCAGAGCGTGATCATGAGCGCGGTATCAACGGTAGCCACATAGGAGTATACAACATCCGGAGCGCCCGTCGAAGTGTAGGGGCAGACCTCGTTGTAGTCATCGGTATAGCCAGACGTTGTTCCGGCATCGTTGTACGGCAGAATCGTAATCGGGGTGGCGGTTCCAATGTTATCCCCGCCCTGCAGGATCACGTTTGGATCCGGAGCCGGCGCGATAACATTGCCGGGAACCTTCTCGGCAACGTTCAATCTGAGCGAGGCCGTCGGATTGTCTCCGGCACGCGGCAGCGTCGATAATACGGCTGGAGGGTTAATCGAAATCGAAACACCCGCCGCCAAGTCGGCATCACCGGCATTGGAGACGGTCAACAGCTCGCTGTCGGTTCCGCCCACATCAGCCTGGCCAGCTACGGCTGGCGGGTTGACGCCGAAGACAGGCATTGGCAGATATGCAATCGACAGGTTGTAGCTGGGGATACAATCAGGGGTCGGCCAGGTATCTACCATTATGTAATAGGTTCCCGCAGTCA
>Ga0315284_10009000_pt1 | contig 14258 bp, 12 predicted proteins | sample YL17G09_16_MG_FD_203696 | JGI IMG/M metagenome (GOLD analysis project Ga0315284, IMG submission 203696) | Sediment microbial communities from Yellowstone Lake, YNP, Wyoming, USA - YL17G09_16 | ecosystem: Environmental > Aquatic > Freshwater > Lake > Sediment | place: USA: Wyoming | collected... | reverse complement strand
GGTCCCGACGACCCTTTCAAGGCTGCGAGCGGGCGTAGCTCAGTGGTAGAGCGTCACGTTGCCAACGTGAATGTCGTGGGTTCAAGTCCCATCGCCCGCTCCACTTTTTTGTCGCCTGAGCGGCTCGGCACAAGACCGCCGTTGACGGTCGAAGCGAGGCCGCTTTTTTTGTCCCGGCGACAGGCCCCCCGCGCGTTAGACTGGTACAGTGTCGGAGCGATTGCACTCTAGATAGGAGCCGTCGGCAATGGACGTGAAGGTCGATACCCTGGCCGCGTGCAAGAAGAGGCTCACCATCACTCTCTCACGCGATGAGATCAAGGCGAAGATGGAAGAGCGGTACGCCGAACTGGAGCACGAGGCCCAGGTGCCGGGCTTCCGGCCCGGGCGCGCCCCGCGGCGGCTGGTCGAGAAGAGGTTCCACGAGGCCGTCGAAGAAGAGACCCGCATCAAACTCATCTCCGACTCGCTTACCAAGGCCCTCGAAGAGCAGAAATTCGACGTCCTGGGCGAGCCCGACCTGGACCCCGAGAAGATCGAGATGCCCGAGGACGGGCCCCTGGTGTTCTCCATCGACCTGGAGGTCCGGCCCGAGTTCGAGGTGCCCGATTACATCGGCATCCCGGTCGCCGTCGAGCAGCCGACCGTCGGCGACGCCGACGTGGCCCAGGCGCTGGAGCACCTGCGCGAGTCGCACGGCCGCCTGGAGGAAGTCCCCGCCGGCGGCGAGGCCAAAGAGAACGATATTGTCACCGGTGACGTGGTCGTCCAGGTCGGCGGCCTCGTGGTTCTCGACCGCCACGGCGCCCGCGTGCCGGTGGCGGCCATCGCCATCGAGGGCATTCGCCTGGAGAAGTTCGGCGAACTGCTGGCGGGCGCCAAGGCCGGCGAGACCCGCTCCACCAAGATCACCATCGACGAGACGGCCGAGAAGGAAGACCTTCGCGGCAAGGAGGCCGAGGTCCGCGCCAAGATCAATCGCATCGAACGCATCGCGCTGCCCGACGAGGCGGCGATCCTGAAGGCGACCGACCACGAGAGCCTGGACGCCCTGAAGCGGAGCCTGCGGCGCGAACTCGAGGGCCGTAGCGACCAGGTCTACCGCGAGCGCCAGGAACACGCCGTCCAGGGCTGGCTGCTGGAGCATGTCAAGATCGACCTGCCCGAGGAACTGGCCAAGCGCCACGCCAGCAGTTTGTTGCAGCGGACCGTCACGAGCCTCCAGTATCGCGGGGTGCCGGTCGAGGAGATCGAGAAGCGCCTCGAGGAAATCCGCGGCGTGAGCACCGAGCGCGCGGGCCGCGAACTGAAACTGATGTTCATCCTCGACGCCATCGCCAAGAAGGAGAACGTCGAGGCGACCGACGCCGAGGTCGACGCCCGCGTCCGCTTCATGGCCGTCCAGCAGGGCCGCCGCGACGACCGTCTGCGCGAAGAGATGGAGGCCGAGGGTACGCTGGCCAACCTCCGCGGCCAGATCCGCGACGACAAGGTCACCCGGTTCCTCCTGGAGAAGGCGAAGATCACCACGCCGGCGCCTGCGGCCGAGGCCAAGCCCGAAGCCGCCGCCGGCGGCGAGAAGAAGGCGAAACCCGAGGGCGAGGTCGAGTCCACCTGATAGCCGGCGGCCGTTGGGGCGCCCCGCATTGCTCGCGCGCCGGCGGCGGCATAGAATTTTGAATCGAGGAACGCGAAAGGAATCGGCGGCAATGGACAACCCTCAGCAGTCGGGCTCAGGAACGCAGCGCGTGGTTCGCCCCTTTGACCTGGCGATGGCGCATCAGTACCAGCAGCAGCGGTTCCTGACGTTGTCGGACCTGCTGCTGGAGAACCGCATCGTCTTCCTGGAGGGCGTCATCGACGACGCGAGCGCCAATGGCATCGTCATGAAGTTGTTGTACCTCCAGAGCGAGAAGCGGAACCAGGAAATCAGCCTCTACATCAATTCCCCCGGCGGCTACGTCTCCAGCACCCTGGCCATTTACGATACCGTGCAGTTCCTGGATTCTCCCGTGGCGACCTACGCCATCGGCCTGGTGGCGAGCGGCGCGGCCCTGCTCCTGGCGGGCGGCACGAAGGGCAAGCGCTACGCCCTGCCGCATGCCAAGGTCATGCTCCATCAGCCGGCGGGCGAGGTGGGCGGCCAGGCTTCCGACATCGCCATCGCCGCCAAGGAAGTCCTGCGCGACAAGGAAACGCTGATCAAGATCCTCTCGCATCACACCGGTCAGGACCCTGCGAAGATCCGGACCGAAACCGAACGCGACCGTTATTTCTCCGCCCAGGAGGCCAAGGACTACGGCCTCGTGGACGAGGTCCTCGAACATTCCGCGGAAGTGAAGAAATAGAAAAGGGGCGTCCGCCGTGCGTACGCACAACCAACTGGTTCCGATGGTGATCGAATCTACGGGCCGCGGCGAGCGGGCTTACGACATCTACTCGCGGCTCCTGAAGGACCGCGTCATCTTCATCGGCGGCGAGATCGAAGATGACATGGCCAACCTCATCATCGCCCAACTCCTGTTCCTCCAGAACGAGAACGCCGACGCCGAAATCTCCATCTACATTAATTCCCCCGGCGGCGTCATCACCTCCGGCATGGCCATCTACGACACCATGCAGTTCGTCGGGTGCAGCGTGGCCACCTACTGCCTCGGACAGGCCGCCAGCATGGGCGCGATCCTCCTGGCAGCCGGCACGAAGGGCAAACGCTATGTCCTGCCCAACAGCCGCATCATGATCCATCAGCCCATGGGCGGAGCGCGCGGCACGGCGACCGACATCAACATTCAGGCCGAGGAGATCCTTCGCATGCGGAGCCGGCTGAACGAGATCCTCGCGAAGCACACCGGCCAGCCGCTGGCGAAGATCGAGGAAGACGTCGACCGCGACCGATTCATGAGCGCCGAGGAGACCGTTGCGTACGGCCTGGCCGACCAGATTATCCAGAGCCTGCCGAAGAAGCCGAAGTAGGCCGGCTTCCGGCCCCTGGCCCTGGCCCCTTGCATTTTGTTTCGCAAGTCGTATAATGCTAACCTTTTCCGAATTGGCGAGTCGGGCATAAGGAAGGTTGAGCCATGAAGAAGGACATTCATCCGAAATACGTCGAGTGCAAGGTCACCTGCGGCTGCGGCAGCGCGTGGACGACGCGGTCCACCGCCGCCACGCTGGCGGTTGAAGTTTGCTCCAACTGCCACCCGTTCTTCACCGGGCAGCAGAAGTTCATTGACACGGCCGGCCGCGTCGAGCGATTCCAGAAGAAGTACGCCTGGAACGCCCAGGAGGTGGTCACGAAGGCCGAAGAAGCCGCCAAGGGCGCCGCTGGCAAGGACGCCGCGCCGGCCGCCAAGCCGAAGATCAAGCCGCCCATCGCCATGACGCTCCATACGACGAGCGTCAAAGGCAAGGCCGCCCCGAAGACGCTCGAGAGCATCGGGGCCAAAGGCGAAGGCGCCGCCAAGGGATTCGGCGGCAGGCCGGGCGGCGGCCCCGGTGGCGGCGGCAGGCCGGGTGGCAGCCCTGGTGGCGGCGGCAGGCCGGGCGGCGGCGGGCGCGGCGGACGCGGCCCGAAGAAGGGTCCCCCCGTCAGCACCGAACGTCAGCGCGTCGGCAAGCCCAAGGCTGCCGAACCGCCGGCCGCTGAGCCGCCGGCCGCCGAGGCCCCTGCCGCCGAGGCCCCGAAGCCGGAAACGCCCGCTCCCGAGGCCCCAAAGGCCGAGACGCCCAAGCCCGCCGAGGGCCAGGCATAGCCGCCGGTTCCGAAAACTCGATAAGTAAAAACATCCGGCCGCCTCCAGAAGAGGCGGCCGGTATTGTTTCTCAGTCTTTCTGCCGCATGCGGCCTAATACGACAGCGCAGGGCTGCTATTTGCGCGGCGGTTCAGGAGAACCGCCGCGCACAATACGGAAGTTGCGCTGTCGTACTAATGATGGTGGCGCCCGTAGCCCCGGTATCCTCGGTAGCCGTAATACGGGCCGTACCACGGATCATAGTACCAGGGGTCGTAATAGTACGGGCCGAACGGCGGATACGGGTAAGGCCCATAGGAGGGCGGGTAGTACGGGTAGCCATAATAGTAGTCCGGATAGTAGTAGGCGACCTCCTCGATGCGGACGAACTTCGTGGCGACCTCGTAGGGCTTGTCGGCGTACCGGTAGGGCCAGATCACCCGCAGGGACCCGATCGACTCGAATCGCATGTTAGGGGGCATGACGAACACGAGCAGGAACGCCGTGCGATTGCCCCCGCCGACCGTAATCGTTCCGACCGACTCTTTGTTCAGGTAGGCCCGCGCGCCGACCGTTGCGCGTCCCTCATCGTCGATGACCTTCACCGTGGCGGGGTCGAGCGTCCAGGGCGAGGGGCCGCGATTGCGCGCCGTGAAGCGGACCTCCAGCAGCCGCCGCGGCTCGGCGTTCTTCTGCTTCTCGATCACCCCGCGAACGCTGATCTCGGCTTCGACGGACTGCGTGCCGGGAGGCAGGTTGTACTTGCCCTGCGCCACCCAGCCGGGCGAGGCCCCCTCTGGATTCTGCGCGGGCCGGAAGTAAACGTATTCCGGCCCGCAACCTGCCGCCAGAAGGGCGAAGGCTCCAAGCATCAACGTCCACCCTGCGGCCCACGTCACGCTTTGTTCTGCCCGCATGGCCGTTCTCCTCGACGCTATCATAAGCCTCCGTCGACCGGCCTGCTACGGTTATCGAACTTCTCGACTACGCCTCACCTGCCGCGATCGTTAAACGATCGGGCTCCTGCAAGGTCGTCGCCGGCACGTCTGCCGCCGGGTCAGACACTTGCAGGATGGTCGGCGCCGGGTCGTCTATCGTCCATGACCCCCGTGAACCCCGCCCCTTGCCCCGCTGCCGGAGGACCCGCCGCCTCGCGGCGCTGCAAAGGACCCGCCGCCGCCCGGCGCTGCAAAGGAGCCGCCGCCGCGGAAGCCGGGGCTCGAGGAGGACCTCGGCGCCGGTGCTGCAAAGGACCGCGGGGCTGACTCAACCCTCGGCGCCGGTGCTGCAAAGGACCGCGGGGCTGACTCAAACCTTGGCGCCTCGGTGCGAGGCGCGTTGAAGACCCGCGGCTGCGCGGGCCGAGGCGTTGCGGCCGGGGGCGCCGCGAAGGTCCGCGGCTCGGCACCCTGTATCTCGGCCCCGGGTGCCACGAAGACTCGCGAGCGTTCGCCGGTGCGCGGCATTACCGCCGTCCGAGGAGGCTCGACTCGCGGCGCAATCAGCACCCGCGGCGCGGGCCGCTCGGTCGTGTTGCGTGTCAGCGCCTCGGTGTGAGGCGCCGTGCCGAGAATGCGTTCGCCGCGGCCGGTGGCCATGGTCTCACGTTCGCCGGCCCGATTTCCTGTAATGGTCGGCCCGGGCCGATTTGTGACAGCGCCCGGAGTCGTGCCTGCCGCAGTTGCACCCGGCCGGCCCTCGGCAGCGCGTTCGTTGCCCCGGCGTCCGGTCTGAGCAGCGCGGGCTTCAGCCTCCGCGCGCCTCGCTGCGGGCGCGTTCGCGGCCGCAGCGCGTGCCGCCGGATTGGCGGCCGGCAAGGCTTGCTGGTGCTCCCGCAACTCCTCCAATTGATGGTGCCGATGATGGCCTACGAAGTCATCCGCATCGAAGGCAAACGACCACCACCACGGGGCGCCCCACCCGTTGCCCCACCAGCCCCAGCCCGGCCATCCCCAGCCTGGCGCCCACCAGGACGACCATCCCGAGCCGCCCGTGTAGCCGGGCGAATAATCCGCGGAACCCGGCTGGCTGTAGTAATCGTTATAAGTGTAGGTCTGATAGGTCGGGGCGTACGAAGCGGCGCCGCCCCCGCCGATGCCCGCCGGGGCCGGCGCGAACCTGAAGTGCGCAACCGCCGACCGGCCGCCGTACTGGTACGGCAAATCGACGTTGAAGGCCGCCAGGGTCGCCACGTTTATCGTCGACGGCAGAGAGAACGCCAGTTGCAGGTCGTCCCGGCCGCCCGGGCCGAGCGAAATCTGCGCCACCTGCAAGTTGTCGCTGTACGCCGTAGCGCCGACCACGACGTGCGCGGCATCGTTGCTCAGCCGCGCGCCCGAAGGATCGATCGTGAATAACTGGTTGCCCGTGACGGCAACGGCAAGACGCACCACCAGTTCCTGCCCGGCGGGGCTGCCCGCCGTTTCCACCGTGCTTCCGGCGGCTGAGACGCCGATGCCCACGCCGCCTACATCAGGCGGCAGGCTGTACTGGCCGGGGCCAACCCATCCCGAGGGGCCCTGCGTCGAAGGTTCCACCGCCGCGAAAGCCACGTATCCCGAAGAGCCTTGCGAGGCCGGTGTTGCGGTGCCGGCATAGGTGTATCCGGCCCCCAGGCACGAGCCTGCCGCAACCGCCAACAAGGCGATAACGCCTGCCACGAAGGCAAGCCACTGTTTTCGTTCTGTAACCATAACCCACCCCTATCTGTACCTCTGTACCCCCCGATTCGTAATTCTATGGCGCCGGTGGAGGCTGGGGGAAGCCCGGCCGACGGATCCTCCCGGGCGTTCCGGGCGTTCAGGATTGAAATGCCGGGCCTCCGGCCGTAAACTCTTGCGTTCCGGCGACCGGGCATGCTCGAAAAGTGCGTGGCCCGCGCCGAACGCGGAGCGATGACGTGCCGAACATTGCCGTCCTCGGGTCTACCGGGTCCATCGGCCGAATGACGCTGGAAGTCGTTGCGTCGCTCGGAGAGCCTTTTCGCATCGTCGCCCTGGCGGCGGGCAAGCAGGCTGCGCTCTTGGCGCGCCAGGCGGCCGAGACGGGCGCCCGTACGGTGGCCGTCTTCGACGAGCGGACCGCCAGGGAACTGCGCAAGGCCCTGCCCGGGGGCGTCGCCCCCGAGGTCCTGGTTGGCCCGGCGGGCCTTGATGCTTTGGCCTGCCGCGACGACGTCGACATCGTTCTGTCGGCGGTCGCCGGCGGGGCGGGGCTGCCGGCCGCGCTGGCCGCCGTCCGGGCCGGCAAGCGGCTGGCCCTCGCGAACAAGGAAGCCCTCGTCATGGCCGGCGACCTTGTCATGGGCGAGGCCGCAAAAAGCGGGGCGGAAGTCATCCCCGTCGACAGCGAGCACTCGGCGATCTTTCAGTCGCTCGCGGGCGGCAGGCGCAGCGAGGTGCGGCGGGTCCTGCTGACCGCCAGCGGCGGCCCGTTCTACAGCCGGCCCGCCGAGGACCTCGCTTCCGTCACGCCGCAGGAAGCCCTGAATCATCCAACTTGGTCCATGGGGCCGAAGATCACGATCGACTCGGCCACGCTGATGAACAAGTCGCTGGAGGTGATCGAGGCCCATCACCTGTTCGGCCTGTCCGCCGACCAGATTCACGTGATCATCCACCGGGAATCGACGGTCCACTCGCTGGTCGAGTTCGTCGACGGCTCGTGCATCGCGCAGTTGGGCCCGCCGAACATGCGGACGCCCATCCAGTACGCGCTGACGTACCCGGAGCGGCGTCCCGCGCCGTGGCCGCGGCTGGACCTGGCGATGCTCGGGCGCCTGCATTTCGAGGAGCCCGACCTGCGGAAGTTCCCGGCCCTGGAACTGGGCTTCGAGGTGGTCCGCCGCGGCGGCTCGCTCGGGGCCGTCCTGTCGGGCGCCGACGAGACGGCCGTCGCCGCGTTCCTGGACGGGCAGATACGATTTACGGACATGGTGCCGCTGGTGAAGCGCGTGCTGGACGCGCATCAGTGGGTGGCCAATCCGACGCTCGGTGAAATTCTGACGGCCGATGCATGGGCCAGAGAGGAAGCGAAACGGTGCAGACAGTCCTTTACGGCTTTGAAATAGCGATTGGCCTGGGGCTGATCATCTTCGTCCACGAGTTGGGTCACTTTCTGACCGCCAAGATGTTCGGTGTGCGTGCCCCACGCTTCGGGTTCGGGTTGCCTTTTACCCGGCCCATTCTGAAATGGACGTACGGCGAAACGGAGTACGGGCTGTACCCGGTTCTCATCGGCGGTTTCGTGCACCTGGTGGGCGAGAGTCCCGACGCCGAGGATGCCGACGACCCGCGGGGCCTCTGGCGTCGGCCCGCCTGGCAGCGGATTGTCGTTTTCTCGGCCGGCGTCGTGATGAACGCCCTCTTGGCGCTCGTGTTCTTCGCCCTGGCGCCCATCATCGGCATCGAAGCGATTGTGCCGGTGGCGGGCGGCGTGCTGCCGGGCATGCCCGCCGAGAAGGCTGGAATTCTCCCCGGCGACCGCCTGGTCGCCATCGACGGTCACCCAGTGGAATCCTTCGAGGACCTCCTCTACACGGTGGGCCTGAGCGATGCCGGCACGCCCTTTAAAGTCGTAATCGAGCGGCCCGGCGCCGGGTCCGAGCCCGCCAAGCACCTGACGCTGACCATCGCCTCTTTCCGGCCGCCCGAGTCGCTCTTTCCGATGCTGGGAATCGAGATGGAGCGATCGACAACCGTCATCGCGATGCGCCCCGATTCGCTCCTGCACCAGGCGGGCGTTGAGGTCGGGGACCGCATCCTCGCCGTCAACGGCAAGGAAGTTGTCATCTGGCGCGACCTCACCAAGGTGCTGGCCGATGCCCCGGCCGGGCCGCTCACCCTGTCGGTGGATCGCGGCGGCGAGCGGCAGGAACTCCGCGTGGCGCCCGCCGACCTCAAGACCTACGAGTATGGCATGGAACCCCCGACGGAGATCGGCGCGGTCGAGGTCGGATCGCCCGCGGCCGAGGCCGGCGTCAAGCCGGGCGACCGTGTCATGGCCGTCCAGGACAAGCGCTGGCCCACCGATAAAGACCTGGTCGAGGCCATCAAGGCGGCCGGCAAGGGCGCCGAAATCCGCCTGGCGCTCTGGCGGGACGGCAAGGCCGTCGACGTCACGTGCAAGGCCGTGATGATGCCGGGGTCCGATCACCCGCGGATCGGGATTTCGATGGGCGGGGGCCGGGGCGCGCCCGTCCAGGTCGGCCACGTCGAGCCGGACGGCCCGGCGGCCGCCGCGGGCTTGGCATCGGGAGACATCATCCTCGCCGCCGGAGACGATGGCCGGCGCGTCGACGACTGGGTGGTCTTGTCCCAGATCTTCATCAACGCCGGCGGCAAGAAGATTCCCCTTAAGGTGCAGCAGGGAGGTAAAGAACTGACGACGACCTTGCGGCCGAAAGCCGTCTCTCACGATCGCCTGACCTTGGCCGAGGCGATCGGCGAACCGCTCTATGCGCCCCTGCCGCGCATTTACAACCCGATCACGGCCGCCCAGCGCGGCCTGAGGCAGACGGTGCTGTGGCTCGGGCGGGTGTACCTGAACCTGAAGCAGTTCATGGTCGGCCAGGTCAGCAGCAAAGCCTATGGCGGGCCGGTGGCGATCGTGCAGTGGTCCGTCAGCGTGGCGAGCCACGGCGTCGGCACGTTCATGGACTTCCTGGGCATGCTGACGGTCTCGATCGCGGTCCTGAACTTCCTGCCGGTGCCGCCGTTCGACGGCGGCCACGTGCTCTTCGTGCTGATCGACTCCATCAAGCGCAAGCCCGTGAGCATGAAACTCCGCACGATCGTCTGGATCGCCGGCTGGGGCGCAGTTGTCCTGCTCTTAATCGTCATCACGTACCACGACATTCTGCGCTGGGTCTACTCTTGATACGTGCGGACGATGCGCCGGCCTGCGCTTCTGTGGCGGTCACTGAAGCAGCGACATAAGCCGCTGCGCAGCCGCGTCCATCCGACCTGCCGCAAGGTCCTCCCTCGCCGCGGCCAGCGCCGCCGCCTGATCGGCCGTGAAGGGCGCCGCGGCGCCCGGCCTGTACGCCTGCCAGCCGAGTTTCTCCAGCACGGCCGCCACGAGGGCCGGTACGCCCTCGCCCGTCAGGGCCGAGAGGGCGAGGGGAAAACGCGCTCGCCTTTGGCTCGCGGCTAAACGCGAGTCGATCTTGCTCAGCCCGACGATCACCCGACTGCCGAGCGATGCAAGCGTCGCTTCATCTTCGGGCGTCGGCCCCTCGGCGGCGTCTATGAGATACACGACGACGGCCGCGCGCGCCAGTTCCGCCCGGGCCCGCTCAATGCCTTGGCGTTCGATCTCGCCGCCGGGATCGCGCAGGCCCGCGGTGTCGATGAGCACCACCGGCACGCCGTCGAGGGCGGCCTCGGCTTCGATGTAGTCGCGGGTCGTGCCGGGTGCGGCCGAGGTGATCGCCCGCTCGGCGCCGACGAGACGATTGAGGAGCGTAGACTTGCCGGCGTTCGCCCGGCCGGCGATGACGATGCGCGGCGGGTCGGCCAGGAACCGCCCGCACGTGCGCCAGCGACCCAGCAGCGCGTCGATTGCCGCGAGCACGTCGGCAGCCGTGTTGTATTTGGCCCCCTGTGAATACGGCGCGTTGGGGGCGCCGGCGAACGTTCGGCCCCCGGTGTGTTCACCGGGGGCTAAATAAGTCTCGCCCCCGCCGGCAGCAAGGGCCGCGAGGATTTCGGTGATCGCCCTGCTAAGCGCGCCGCTGAGTTGATCCAGCAGGATACGGCCGGCAAGGGGCGTAAAAGCGCGGCGCAGCGCGCGGCGGGCGTCGCGGGTGATGCGCGGCAGGCATTCGAGTTCCATCAGGCGGTCGGCATCGACCTCGCGCAGGCCCGCGGCCGCAAGCCGGTCGCACACTGCCCGCACCGCCGCCGGCCCGCCGTGGCAGTTGATCTCGAAGATCGAGCCAGCCACGCGCGAGCCTGCTGCGGAAGCCGCGGGCGATTTCCGCACAGCGCCTGCTCCAACGTTGTACAGGATTACCTCGTCGAGCGGCCGCCCGTCGGCATCGGCAATATGCCCGTAGGCCAAACAACCGGGGGGTGGCATGCCCACGGCGCTGTTCCCGTGGGCATGCTGTGAGTGGGGCGAAGCATGCCCACGCAACGGCGGCGTGGGCATGCCACCCTGCGGTAGACGGCTCGCCTGCGCCGGCCGAAAACATTTCGCCAGCCCGGCTTCGGCGACCGGACCCACGCAGCGAATGACTGCGATGCCGCCCCGGCCGGGCGGCGTGAGGACGGCAAACGCGGATTCCGCGGGGACAGCCATGCGTTACGCCAAGGATCGCTGCGTCGGCCGCTCGTGATACGCGATGGCCAGGCCCTCCAGGACGAGGTCCGTGCAGACCTCCTGGCAGTCCGGCGGCAGCAGGGCCGCAATGCGCTCGGCGTCGCCGCCCGTCAGCAGCACCTGGGCGCCTTCGCCGACGGTTTCGCTTGCGACGATGATCAGGTTCGCCACTGCGCCGGTTACGCCGTGGAGGATGCCGGCGGCAATCGCCTCTTCGGGGTTCTTGCCGATGCCCGGGGCGGCCTCGGGCACGGTGATCTCGGGCAGCAGCGCCGTGCCGCCCGCCAGCGCCTGTGCCATCATCGTCAGGCCCGGGAAGATCGCCCCGCCCAGGAACTCTCCGTCGCGTCCGATGGAGTTGACCGTAATCGCCGTGCCGAAGTCGACGAAGACGCACGCGCCGCGCGCGCGGCGGTACGCGGCCAGGGCGCCCAGCAGCCGGTCGACGCCGATGCGCTCGGGCTCGCGCACCTCCAGCCGCATGCTGACCGGGAAATCCTTCCCGGCCATTTCGGGCATCGGCAGGGACATGTCGGCCAGGAGTTTCAGCAGGCGCTCCAGGCCCGGCGGGTTGACCGAGGCCACGGCGATCGGCAGTGCCTCGCCGCCACGGTCGGGGTGGGCCCGCATGAGGATGTCGCGAAGTTCTTCCAGGTCCTCGACCGGGGCGCGCCGGACCGGGCCGAGCACGCCGTTGGTTGCGACGGTTGCGGCCGCCCTGGAGTTGCCGAGCGTGATGGCGATAAAGGAACTCATTCTTTCCTCGACTTCCTGGCCGGTTTTCTGGCGGCGGCCTTGGCCTTCCTTGCAGGCGTTCGTTTCTTCGCTTTGGGAGCCGCTTTCTTTGCGGCCGGTTTCGTTTTTCCCGCGGCGGGTCGGCGTTTCTTAGGAGCGGGTTTGGCTTTGCCCGCGACGGGTTCCGGCGCTGGCGATTTTTTCGCTGCGGGCGCAAGCGATGCGAAGGCGCTCTCGCCGGTTTTGACGGCCTCTTCCTCAGCCAGTTCATCGAGTTTGTCGAGGATGGCCTTGACGAGCCGCACGAGGCCTGCTCCCGTGGCGCTGGAGATGGCGATGGCGGGCCGGCCGATGGCCTTCGAGAATCCCTGCCGTACGGTGTCGTCGCCCGGCAAGAGGTCCGCCTTGGTGAGGACGACGATCTCGTGCTTGGCGGCCAGTTCCTTGCTGTAGGCGGACAGTTCGTGGCGGATGGCGCGGTAGGCGTCGGCGGGGCCGGCGCGCCCGTGCGGCTCCATTTCGACCAGGTGCACGAGGATGCGCGTGCGTTCGACGTGCCGCAGGAACTCGTCGCCGAGGCCGATGCCCTCGTGGGCGCCCTCGATGAGGCCCGGCAAGTCGGCCATGACGAACCGGCGCTCTTCGCCCGCCTCGACGATGCCGAGGCTCGGCGCGAGCGTCGTGAACGGGTAGTCGGCGATCTTCGGCCGCGCGGCCGACAGGCGCGAGAGCAGGGTGGACTTGCCGGCGTTCGGGAGGCCCACGAGGCCGACGTCGGCGATGAGTTTCAGTTCAAGCCTGAGGTGCCGTTCTTCGCCCGGCAGGCCGGGTTCGGCGAAGCGCGGCGTCTGGTTCGTGGAGGTGGCGAAACGTCCGTTGCCGCGGCCGCCCTTGCCGCCTCGGACCACGACCGCCTGCGCCCACTCCTCCTTGAGGTCCTTCAACAGCACCCCGCGGCCTTTATCGAAGATGAGGGTTCCGGGGGGCACGTCCATGACGAGGTCTTCGCCGTCGGCGCCGGCCATGTCCTTCTTGTGGCCCTTCTCGCCGTCCTGGGCGTACCAGTGATGGTGGCCGCGGAAATCGATGAGGGTGTCCAGGCCGGGCCGGGCGCGGAGAATGACGTCGCCGCCGTCGCCGCCGTCGCCGCCGTCAGGGCCGCCGCGCGGCACGCGGGACTCGCGGCGGAACGTCACGGCGCCGTTTCCGCCGTCGCCGGCCTTCACGTAGATTTCGGCTTCGTCGATAAACATGATCTCAAGAGTAACATGGCGCGGGCGGATTCTCAAGATGAACCGTGTCATCGCCGGAACGCCGCCGCGTCGGGTGCACCTTAATGCTATAATACGCACGCGGTGGGGAAGATCGTCTCTCGGAGCGCAGAAAGGAGCCTCGCGTGAAACGCCGTGGCAGGGCAGCAACCTTCGTGATGGCAGCGGTTGTGCTCATCGGGATCTCGGCCGCGGCCTTATGCGGCGAACCGGCGGCGCCCAAGACCGCCGCCGCGCCCGTTGTTGCGCCGGACGTCCAGAAGGGCACGTGGAAGGGCTTCGAGCGCCACGACCTTGTGGTCGACGGATGCCGGGCCATCGTCATTGTGCCGAAGGAGGCCGTCTCCGGGAAGCCCTGGATCTGGCGGGCGATGTTTTTCGATCACAAACCGGACGTTGACCAGGCGCTCGTGGCGAAGGGTTTTCACCTCGTGTACATCGAAGTGGGGAACACGTTTGGCTGCCCCGATGCGCTGAAGCACTGGGACGCCTTCTACAAGTTCCTGACGAAGGAGTACGGCCTCGCGCCGCGGGCGGTGCTGGAGGGCGTCAGCCGCGGCGGCCTCTACTGCTACAACTGGGCGGCCGACAACCCCGACAAGGTCGCGTGCATCTTCGGCGACGCACCGGTCTGCGACTTCAAGAGTTGGCCCGGCGGCAAAGGCAAGGGTAAGGGGAGCGCCGGCGACTGGGCGAAACTTCAGAACGACTATCACTTTGCGTCTGAGGCCGACGCGATGGCGTATACGAAGAACCCCATCGACAACCTGAAGCCCCTTGCTGAGGCCAACATCCCGATCATCCACCTCTGCGGCGACGCCGACGGCGTGGTGCCCGTCGAGGAGAACACGAAGATCATCGAGGAGCGATACCGGAAACTCGGGGGCCTCGTAAAGGTTATCGTCAAGAAGGGCGTCGGGCACGTCCACAGCCTTGTGCCGCCCGACCCGATCGTCGACTTCATCCTCCAGAACATGGGCCGCGCGGGAAAGAAGCCGGAAAGCAAGTCCGAGGCCAAACCGTAGAACAGACCGGCCCGGGCGGGTTGAACCCGGGCCGGAGATTGACCGCCGAAACGTCTACAGAACGCTGACCTTCTTGCCGTGGAACAGGACTTTGCCCACGGTCAGGGCGAACAGGGAATCGTCCCGCCCGATGCCGACGTTGCGGCCGGGCAGGAACTTCGTGCCGCGCTGCCGC
>Ga0315284_10008999_pt1 | contig 14258 bp, 15 predicted proteins | sample YL17G09_16_MG_FD_203696 | JGI IMG/M metagenome (GOLD analysis project Ga0315284, IMG submission 203696) | Sediment microbial communities from Yellowstone Lake, YNP, Wyoming, USA - YL17G09_16 | ecosystem: Environmental > Aquatic > Freshwater > Lake > Sediment | place: USA: Wyoming | collected... | reverse complement strand
CCTGACTAAACTTTGTACCGGTGGAGGATGAGTCCGTGGGTGGGGTCGTAGGGAGATACGCCAACGGTGACTTTGTCCCCCACGATAACCCGGATTTTGAAGCGCTGCATCTTGCCGCACAGCCGTGCTGAGACGGTAACCCCGTTTTCAAGGGTGATGGTGTAGTTTCCTCCACCCCGTGCTTCGGTGATTTTACCTTCGAGTTTTGCGAGATCATCCTTGGACACGATAAACGCTCCTGAACCCGTCTTGTCTCTAACCGGGCCCGCTGCCTGTTCTCAATGGAAGGCACAGAAGGAGCGGCTGCACAGGGTGCAGCCGCTTAAAAAACTCCTGTTGATGTTATGGCGTGATGTGCTTAAGTGATCGGTCTGGTTACCAGCGCTTACGACCGCTGAAACCGCCGTTACCACTCCGCTTGGCGCCCTGGCCACTACGGAAGCCACCGCCACCGCCCTCCCGCGGTGTCTGGGGACGGGCCTCAGATACCGTGAGTGCGCGACCTTCATAGTCTGTGCCATTGAACTTGCTAATGGCAGTAGCGGCGTCCTGCTCATTCACCATTTCGACAAAGCCGAATCCTTTGGCTCGACCCGTATCGCGGTCCGTAATGATTCTTACGGATTCGACTGCGCCGGCCTGTGAGAAAATCTGCTGAAGCGCTTCGTCAGTTACAGAAAAGGGGAGATTGCCTACGTATAATTTTTTACCCATGAACCCTCCTTAAGGCTTGGGGCCGCTAAAGAGGTCATGAGCACCATGCTCGGGAACTCTTATGGAGCGGACAATTAACGTTGATACAGGAATACCACACAATTCTGTGAAAGTATACTATTATTTTTTTAGGGAGTCCTTCTCTGCCTGTTGCTCACAGTTCCAGTGTAAGGAGGAATTGCACTGCATCTATCCTGTCAGGCTGCCAGCGGGGATGGTCATGCACCAGGACAGGGGGTTCCATGAGATCTCCGGGTGAATCTTTTTACCGGCTTCTTATTCTGCGCTGGTACGCAGTCTTAAAAAGGTTCTGGCTGCCAGGATGATAACCCCTATGGACAGAATCAGGAGAAAGATATCAGTAACCATGAGGATATAGTTGGACTTCTTGATATAGGTGGATAGGAGGATGAACAGAGAGGCAATGGTTGTGGCCATCATGAAGAGGGCAGGGAGTATGGTGATGAAGTATTTCTTTCCCTTCAGCAGGAGCCAGCTGGAAACAGCAAGGAGGCTCAATGCGGCGAGGAGCTGGTTGGCTGACCCAAAGATGGGCCAGAGGGCGCTGAAGGCATTGGTATAGGCCAGGATTGACATGAGAAGTACTGCCAGAGAGGCATTGAACCAGTAGTTTTTGAGTAATTTCGGAGGATTTTTAAAAAGGATTGACCAAAGTTCTTCAAAGAGATACCGGTTAAGGCGGACAGCTGCATCAAGGGTGGTGATGACAAATCCTTCAACGAGGAGGATGCCGAAGACGGTACCGAGCGCAACGGGTATGTTCAACCCTTGGTTGAAGAGGTGGCCAGCCGCAAGGGAAAATCCGAGGATGGGATTTGATTTTATACCCGGCTCCGTAGGCCAAACGATCGATTTATAGTCGGCAAAATTAAAACCGATGCCCAGTGCCAGCAATACAAGCACAGAGAGGAGAGATTCAAGGAGCATCGCATTGTATCCGACCTTACGTGCATCACACTCAGAGGAGAGCTGCTTCCCGGTTGTCCCGCCGGCAACCAGGGCATGGAAACCGGAGATGGCCCCGCAGGCAATAGTGATGAACATCATGGGCCAGATGAGTCCAAGATTCTTTGCCCCTTCGGCAAGATTGAAGGTGGGGAGGGAAAGGGAGACGCCGTTTAATCCGGTTAAACATACGGAGATGAGGAGGAGCCCGATACCGCCGTAGAGAATCTGGACATTGATAAAATCCCGAGGCTGGAGGATGAGCCAGACCGGTAATCCAGCAGCGAAGAGGACATAGATCGAGAGGATAAACATCCAGGTAGTTGGAGATAAATTCACCGGAAACTGTATACCGAGGAGGATTGATGCAATACAAATGAAGGAGGCAAGAAGATAGGCAGGAATCGTTTTTATCCCTTTTCGGTAGATGAGCCAGCCGAGTAGCGGTGAACAGAGCGTAATCACAATGACAGACATGGAAGCGATGCCGCCTATTCTTCCCATGACAATCCCATCTTTTACTACTGTCTTGAGGAATGCCCCCCCTTCATTTACCCCCATCTTGCTCAGGGGCCAGAGCGACGTGAGTGATATTGCTGTGGCAGTAAGAAAGGAAGAGGTGAGGAGGACGAGCATCAGGATGGTAAACACGATGAAGAAATTGAAGCCCGCTGTGCCGAGTGTTTTCCGGGCAACCTCTGCCACTGACTTCCCGCCTTCCCTCATACAGGTAAAGAGTACGGTAAAGTCGTGGGCAGCGCCGATAAAGATGCCGCCGAAGACGACCCAGAGCCAGGCAGGGACGAACCCGTAGAGGATTGCCATGGTGGGACCGATAATCGGCCCTGCACCGGCTATGGCAGAGAAGTGGTGTGCAAAGACGATGTAGCGCTTGGTTGGCACGTAGTCGCGGCCGTCGTTGTACTGGCATGCCGGTGTGGAATGAGAAGGGTCCTCACCGAGTGACCGTGCGATATACCGGGAATAGATACGGCTCGCTATAACGAAAGAAAACACTGCCAAGAGAAGAAAGAGTAAAACGCTCATAGTGGCTTCCCCTTCATAGAAACGAGCATTACTCCTGTGCTGTGACTTCCTACTTGTACTCTTTTTTGAGAATCATACGTGCTCTTTCCTTCCACCGAGCCTGGTCCACTTCTTTTTCCGGGTTGCCCTCTGCCCTGAGCGTAAGCAGAAGCTCTTCTCTCGCCAGATTTCTCTTTCCGTCTTTCAGGTAGGATTCGGCAAGGTAAACATGGCCCCGGCAGTTCCACAGGGTGAAGCGGTTTGCCTCCTTCAGGCATTCGATTGACTTCTTCAAGTCCCTCTTGGGCCAGGGCAGCTTGTAGTAGTATCTCCCCATCGCCCGCAGAGGGCCGGCATTGTCATACCCCTTATTTATTTTCAGGACAGTTTTCATATGCTCTTCATATTCAGAGCCCAGTCCCTGCATCAGGGCTTTGATGATGCTGATGCCCAGACCGTACTGGGCGAGATTGAGGGCATAATAGTAGTGGCCTTCAATTCCCGATGGCTTTTGCTCAATGGCAGTTTTGCCATACTTCATCCCAATTTCTCCAGAGGTCTTGTGCTCTGTGCCTTCTGCATCGCCCATCTGATCGCCAAGCCAGAAGTAAGAACGGGAGATGCGCCAGTTGACCTCGTAGTTCAGTGGATCGCATTCCAGGGCCTTTTTATAGAAGGCAAGGGAATCATCAAAACTCTTTCTGTCCATTCTCTCCCCCCACAAGCAGTCACCTTCACTCAGCAAAGTGGTGACATCCTGACCCTGCACCGGGGCAGTAGAGAAAAGAATGAAGACGATACAGAGGGTGAAGAAAATCTTTACAATGGCCAACTCATTTCTCCTGAGGGGGGCCTTCAAACGTGAAGGGCACTTCATTGCTGTTATTACACCCGTTGTTCACGATTACCGGGCCGCTCTTTGCCTTGTCCGGCGCCTTTACGTAGATCGTTTCCATTCTCCAGGTAAGCACCTCTGCCAGGACACCATTGAAGGTCACCTTCCCCGTGTTGAGACCAAACCTCCTCCCCTTGATATGTATGGTATCCCCGGCCTTTCCACTATTCGGGATCAGGCGGATGATCTTCGGCGGCATGCAGGGGGTTTCATCTGCAGCAATTGCCTTTTCAGAAAAAATAAGGAAAGAGAAGAGTAAAAACAATGCTACCCATGATTTTCTGATCATCTTATACCCTCCCTGAATGTGGATGGGAATTGAACCAGTTATAAACCCTGAGCAGCAAGCCGGGATTCATCTCGACCGCTGCATAGGGACATACCTCGATACAGCAGAGACACTGGATGCACTTCCTGGTGTCAATGAGAAGTCCGCCTTCGGCGGGTGAGATGGCTTTGAGAGGACAGGCTTCTGCGCACATCTTGCATTCCTGGCACAGGCTATGGTCAATCTGGGGTTGAGCGGTGAGCAGGTTCTTCAGGAGGCGGAACACGAACTTGGGCAGTCCCTGAGAATCAGCAAACTGGGAGGGTACTTCGGTGCGTGGCGGCAATTTGAAATCCTTGACGCGGACCGCATCGATAGGTTCGCCGACAATCTCTATCTCATCCAGTTCTGCGTATCCATACCCCTTTGCTTTCGCTACCCTGAGGGTTGGGATCAGGTCCACCGGCACAGAGACGATTTCGGCTATCACCCGGTCAACTGCAAGGGCATTCCTGCCCATGATGATCAGTCCCAGGTGCCTCGGGTCACCGAAGCCAGGCCCTCTCCCCTCCATAGCCATGATACCGTCCACGATGTTGAGCGCCGGTTTGACCAGGTCATTCAGCTCAAGGAAAAGCTGGGCAAGAAAATCCTTCCCTGCCTCTGAGGTCTTTACGTGCCATTCAGCTTTCCGCGCGCCCGGGATACAACCGAAGAGGTTTTTCACGGCTAAGGTAAGGCAGGTGAGACTGTGCGTCTTCAGCTTGGGGAGGTTGATTACTTTGTCTGCTTCAAGAAGAGGCTTGCCAACAGTCAGGGTCTTGTATACTTTACCTTCAGGGAATTTCACCTCGACGGGATCAAACTCTACCACGTCTATCCCCAGTTCCTTTGCCACCTCCTCCAGTCCGCACCGGGCAGCCACCTTCTTGGCTGAACCGAGCTGGGGGCTGTCTCCTATGACCACCGTGCCCCCTGAATCCATGACCATCCGGGCAACCGCCTTGACAATGAGGGGATGGGTATTAACGCACCGTTCTACAGGTCGGCCGACGAGGAGGTTGGGTTTGAGCAGGACCTTATCACCGGGCGTAATAAACTCCCTCCACCCGCCTAAAAGGTCTATCCCTTCCTGAATCCTGCTGATAAGGCGGGGGTTTTCATAGCTTTCCCCCCGGATGACGGCTACTGTCTCCTTCATCATTACATCCATCCGAAGAGAATTGAGACTCCAATGATGATGAAGAGCAGGGCAGCGCCTTTCTGAAGATATTGATGGGGTATGAATGAGGTGATCGTCTGTCCAAAGACCACACTCAGGAAGGTAATGGCAACAAGGGCAGATGCCGCTCCCAGGAATACCGTCCAGGGCTTGCCCGTTTCACAGGTAAGGCATATGGTGGCGAGTTGAGTCTTATCCCCCAGCTCCGCCAGGAGGAGGGCACCAAAGGTGGTGAGGAATATCTTCCAGTCCATCTTTTTAATCTCCCATTCTTAATTATTCATTATTAACTCTTAACTATCTTCCGGCTTCACCCGCACGGTAAGTACCGGACACGGTGCCTTTCTCACCACCTTGCCAGCCACGCTTCCGAAGATTACATGCTCAAGGCCGGTCCAGCCATGGGTCCCCATGATGATTAAATCGACAGCCTGTTCTTTCGCCATCTTGAGAATCTCCACGTGGGGAATCCCTATGATTACCTGGGAGGTAATCCCTTTATAGCCCTTCATCTCCTTATGGACAAACTCCTCCATCTTCTTTTCCGCAGCCTTCTTCAGGTCTTCTTCGAGGGTTTCTACGGAAATATGAGGGATGTAAAATCCCTGGAGGGGCATGAGGCACTCCAGGACATGGAGAAGGTATATGTGGGCATCAAATTTCTGGGCAAAGTAGATGACATGGTCAGCAACCTGGCAGGAATTTACGGAAAAATCGACCGGGAAAAGGATTCTTTTAATCTCGTGCATACGGTATCCCCTTTCTCTTATTATTCTCTCCTCCATTCAGCATTCCTGACACCGTTCCTCAAACTGAGGAACCGGAACTTTTCAGGTTCAATGATGACCACCTTGAAGTTAAAGGCGTCGGCGATCTTGTCAAGTCCTATCTTGGCAAGGCTCGGGTTTGGCCTCTTGTACTTTGCAATCTCGGCATAGGTCTTGAGGTCATCATTTTTATTGAAATACTTTGCCCTTCCCCAGCATTGAAGCCCCTTGGCTCCGAAGAAGTCTGCTACCGGATCGTAGGGGTCTGAGATGGAATATGCCACCCTGTCGTTCTCCTTCAGGTTGGCAAATTTGCCTCCGCCTTCAGACATGATGAATACCGTAAGGCGGTTATTGAAGTACTCCAGGGGTGTACTCCTCGGTTCATCATCCCGGCAGGTGGCCAGGTGCAGGACGTTATGGGTGTCCAGGTAATGGACGATGACTTCCTCCAGCTCTTCAGGGGTTGTGAACTCCCTGAGCGTTATGCCGAGTTTTTCAAAGAGAACTTTTTCCTGTTCATTTGCCTTGGGTACGATGATCTTTGCCATAATCCCTCCTCATAGAGTGTGATTCAAGAGATTATAAGAAAGGAGAGAAGTTTTCAACAGAAAATAGCCATTTTGAAAAATGTTCATTCTTTAAACAGCCTCTGCAGAAAGGTATTAGGTATTGTTTATCGCGGGAGAAAAGATGCAAGAAAGGAGAGAACTGGAATAAATTATTTTTAAGTTGCAAACAATTGCGGGAAATACTAATACATTTCCTAGTATAAGGAAGTGCACGGCCACTTCATCAAAGGAGGTTAAGATGTCTCGTAAATACATGAAGAGTAAACTTTTGGTCATGCCAGTGATTATAAGCCTGGTGTTTCTCCTTGGAACGTTCTCCTGGGCAAAGGAAATGAATCCTGGCAGCGAAGATGTCTTTCAGAGTATGGAAAAACTTCGCCTGCCTTTTATAGCCAATGCAGGACAGGTGGATGGGGGGGTAACATTCTACGCCAGAACCTTTGGGGGAGCCGTGTTTCTCACGAAGGGCGGAGAGATTGTTTACTCTCTTCCGGAGATAAAAAAGAAGGGTCAAGGGTCAAGGGGAATCGTCTTGAGAGAAGAACTGGTGGGGGTGACGATTCATGACATCAGGGGTGAAGGGATATCAACGACAAAAGTCAGTTTTTTCACCGGCCAGGACCGGTCAAAGTGGGTGAGCGGTATTCCAACATACAGCAGTGTTAGCCTCGGAGAGGTCTATCACGGTATAGAGGTCAAGCTCAAGGCATACGGGAATAATGTTGAAAAGCTCTTTTTTGTTCAACCCGGTAGTGATCCGGTGAGCATAACAGTAAGACTGAGCGGTGCAGGAAGTATCAAGGTAAACGAAGCCGGGGAACTTGAAGCAGCAACAGAACTGGGCGTGGTCAGATTTACCAGACCTGTGGCATATCAGGAGATTGATGGCAGGAGAATAGAAATCCCCGTGTCCTATATGCTCCATGCTCCTAACTCCGCATTCCGCATTCCGCACTCCGCATTCGTCTACGGTTTTACCGTGGGAGCGTACGACCGCTCACAGACACTGGTCATCGACCCTCTCCTTGCCTCTACCTACCTCGGGGGAGGCGGGAGTGACAGCGCTTCTTCCCTAGCGATAGATTCATCGGGGAATATCTATGTGGCAGGGGTCACGAACTCTGAAAATTTCCCCACGACTGTTGGTGCCTACGACACTACATATAATGCGAGCGATGTCTTTATCTCTAAGCTGAGCGCTGACCTGAGCACTCTGCTGGCTTCCACGTACCTGGGAGCGGGCGCCAGTGACTCTACCTCTTCCATAACGATAGACCCGTCAGGGAATGTGTATGTGACCGGATACACCTACTCCTCAAACTTTCCTACAACACCCGGTGCGTACGATCAGAAATTTAATTCCAGCGACTATGCTGATATCTTCATCTCGAAGCTCAGCCCTGATCTCACGACCCTCCTTGCCTCCACGTTTCTGGGCGGCGGGGAAAATGATAGCGCTACTGCCCTGATGACCGACCCGTCAGGGAACGTGTATGTGACGGGATGGACCTTCTCCGACAACTTCCCGACAACCACCGGTGCCTTCGATCAGAAATACAACTCCACACACCGCAGGGATGCCTTTATCTCGAAGCTGAGCGCAGACCTGAGTACCCTCCTTATATCCACATTTCTGGGCGGCGGTGGCGGTGAATGGGTATCTTCCCTGACCATGGACCGGACAGGGAACATCTACGTGACGGGATGGACTGCTTCTGACAATTTTCCGGTAACCACCGGCGCCTATGACCAGAAATTTAATTCCAGCGGATATACCGATGCCTTCGTCACAAAGCTGAGCTCAGACCTGAGTGCGCTGTTTGCCTCGACCTACCTGGGCGGAGGAGGAGGCGAATGGGCTACTTCCATAGCCATAGATCGATCGGGAGATGTGTATGTGACTGGAGGAACCGGCTCTGACAACTTTCCAATAACTCCCGGGGCTTATGATGAGGTTTTCAATTCCAGTGGCTATCCTGATGCCTTTATCTCAAAGCTGAGTTCAGACTTAAGCATCCTCTTTGCCTCTACCTATCTGGGCGGAGGGAATATAGAAACTACTTCTTCCCTCGCCATAGATGCTGCAGGCAATATCTACGTGACAGGTCTGACCTTTTCCAATACCTTCCCGACAACCCCCGGTGCCTATGATGAAGTTTTCAATTCCAGCGGCTATGCTGATGTCTTTATCTCAAAGCTGAGCCCTGACTTAAGTACCCTCCTTGCCTCCACCTTTCTGGGCGGCGGTGGCGGTGAATGGGCATCTTCCATGACCATGGACCGGACAGGGAACATCTACGTGACGGGGTGGACCGGTTCCGACAACTTCCCGACAACTGATAGTGCCTACAGCAGAATCCTCCGCGGGGATACAGATGCGTTTATCAGCAGGCTGGACGGGAACCTGAGTGCTGACCTGAGCCTTGGCAGCCAGAACTGAGGTCAGCCGTGTTTAAGATAATCACCTCTTCTTTTCTGAAGGGGAAACATCTTGACAAAAATGTAAATCTGAACGAGTATATGAAGAAAATAAATCTATAGGAAGGATACAGAGAAACAGTGAAAAGGACATTTCAGCCGCACAATGTGAGCAGGAAAAGGACCCACGGCTTTTTAACAAGGATGAGCACCAAGGGAGGCCGGGCGGTCTTGAGCAGAAGGAGGGCTAAAGGGAGAAGGAGATTAGCAGTTTAACAGTTTGCTGAAAAAGCAACTTTTTTAAGGCTGATTAAAAATGTCCAGATGCAAGGCGCCTGAAATCCTGAGGAGTGAGGCGTACTTGGACGTACGCTGCAACGACGAAGGACGAGGGGAACGACACAGATGGGCGTTTTTCAGCAGCCTGCTAAGGGGAGAAGTTAGTGATCCCAATTCGGAAGGGATGAAACAGTTTTCGCTCACGAAGAACGAACGGCTTCACAAGCGTCACGAGTTTGATGCAATATTCAGGAACGGCGAAAAGTATCCAACAGAACATTTTCTGGTCATCATTCATCCCAACCACTATGAAAGGAGAAGACTGGGGATAGTTGTCAGCAAGAAGATAGGGAAGGCAGTCGAGAGAAATCAAATAAAGCGGTTAGTGAGAGAGTTTTTCAGGCTTAATAAATCGCAATTCCCTGATTCGTGTGATCTGCTCTTCGTTGTCAAGCGGCGGCTGGAGAAGGCCCATTACGCAGTGGTCTATGATGAATTGAAGGCCATGTTCGAAAGCCACCCCTTTAAGAAGATGCAGCAAAACCTGTAATGGTAACAAAGGCTTTCATCTTTTTGATCCGTATATACCAACGATGGTTGTCACCTCTTAAAGTTCCAACCTGTCGTTTTGTTCCTACCTGTTCGTCCTACGCTGTTCAAGCCTTGGAATCGTTTGGGTTAATGAAGGGATTGGGGCTGACCGTTATCCGGTTACTGAAATGCCACCCCTTCCATCCCGGCGGGTACGACCCGGTCGAGCCTGCACAAGACAACTAACCCCTTTCACTGCGTACCAATATGGAAAAGAAAACGTTACTGGCAATTGTCCTGTCATGTCTCGTGATCCTCGTCTGGCAGTATCTCTTTACCCCGCCGTCCAGGAAACCGGTGCAGGGGCAAGGAGAAAAGGCAGGGGAGCAGGCCCCTGTCCTGCCCAAAGGCGAAAAAATTGTTCAGCAGCCCCCTGTAGAAGGAATTCCTCAGTCCACCCCGGTAGCGAAAGCAGAGGCCATCAAGCCTTCCCGGGAGATCGTCGTTACCACCTCGCTCTATACCGCGGTCTTTACCACTGACGGGGCACGGCTCAAGAGCTTCAAGCTCCACAACTACCGGAGCCAGATTGAAGAGCCTGCGTTCGTCCTCTTTTTCAAGCGCTTGCTTGCTGGAGGGGAGAACCAGGGACAAAAGCGCATTAACCCCCCCGATGTATTCCAGGAAATCATCCCGTCAGGAACAGATGAAATTCTGCCTCTGAAGGTTGAATTACAGGGAGAGCAGGGGCAGTTACTCCCTCCTCTTACTTATGAAACAAATACCGAAGCACTGAATCTCACTAAGCGCAATCCCCAGGGTGAGCTCGTCTTTTCCGCTACTGCCCCTTCAGGCCTGAAGGTGTTGAAGCGGTTTACTTTTGCTTGGGAGCAGTATCCCGTCGGCTTTGATGTAAGCATTCTGAACCCAACGAAAGAGAATATTTCCGGGCAAGCCTCGGTGGAATGGGCCCATCCCTTTGACCCGATCACCCAGGGTGGTGGTTCCAGCTTCTTCAGCACGCCCCCCAATCTCTACAGCTTTGTCTATTCCGTGAACGAGAACGTCGTAAAGAACGTATTGAAGGATATTAAGGCTGATAAGGTTTTCTCCGGCACGATAAAGTGGGCAGGGTTTGAAGACCGGTACTTCATTGCTTCCTTGATCCCCGGGGACGGGAAGGGGAATGAACTGAAGCTCTCCAAGCCCCGTGAGACTGAGATCTCAGCAAAGATGGTCTATCCTCAGGTCACCGTGCCTCCCCAGGGAGGGGAATATCTCCATTACCGCCTCTACCTGGGGCCGAAAGACCTGAGCCTCCTTGAGGCTCAAAAGGTAGGGCTTGAGAAGACCATGAACTTCGGCTGGTTTGATATCGTTGCCAAACCCCTCCTGGTGAGTCTCAGGTTTTGCTACCGGTACATCCACAATTACGGGATTGCCATCATCATTCTCACCATCCTCATCAAGATTCTCTTCTGGCCCCTGACGCACACAAGTTTTAAGTCGATGAAAGATATGCAGAAGATCCAGCCGGAGATCAACAAGCTGAGGGAGCAGTACAAGGACAAAAAGGAGGAATTAAATAAGAAGATTCTGGAGCTCTACCGCACCCATAAGGTGAACCCGCTCGGCGGGTGTCTCCCTCTGGTTCTCCAGATTCCGGTCTTTTTTGCCCTCTACCGGGTGCTCCTGGATTCCATTGAGCTGAGGCATGCAAATTTCATCTCCTTCTGGATCAACGACCTCTCAGCGAAAGATCCTACCTATATCTCTCCTCTCCTCATGGGGGCATCCATGTTCATCCAGCAGAAGATGACACCGACAACCGGTGATCCGGCTCAGGCCAAGATGATGCTCTTCATGCCAGTCATCTTCACGTTCATGTTCTTAAACTTCCCCTCCGGCCTGGTGCTGTACTGGCTCATTAACAATGTGCTTTCAATCGGTCAACAGATGTATATAAATAAACGAGTCTCATAGACAGAGGAGGTTCACAATGGATTCAATCGAAGTAGAAGGGAAAACAGTAGAAGAGGCAATAATAAAGGCGTGTGAGGAGCTGCAGGTCCCGCGGGAAAGATTGAACGTTGAGGTGATCACGAACGGGAGCAGCGGGGTGTTTGGCCTGATGGGGGTTAAGAAGGCCAAGATCCTGGCACGGGTGATCCCGATGGCAGATAAGGGAGAAAGTAAGGGAGCCAGGGCAAAAGCGGTCCTGGAGAACATCTTACGCAGAATTGATATGGAGGCTACAGTAGAGATAAGAGAAGAGGAAGAGCGGATTATCCTCAACATCAAGGGTGACGGGAGCGGTCTGCTCATCGGCAGGAGAGGGCAGACCCTGAATGCCCTCCAGTACATCATCAATAAGATAGCAAGTAGGGATCCCGAGGATAAGAGGCAGGTAATCGTTGATACCGAATCGTACCGTGAGAGGAGAAACCAGTCCTTAGTCGACCTTGCCAGGCGATTGAGCGAGAAGGCCAAGCAGAAGGGAGTTCCAGTCACGACCGGCCCTTTAGATTCGAGCGACCGGCGGATTGTCCACTTAGCTCTCAAGGATGACCCAGGATTGAGCACCAAGAGCAAAGGGGAGGGGGTTTATCGACGGGTGGTAATCACACCGAGGCAGCCTGCCTGACCGAAGATGGATGACGATACCATAGCCGCTATCTCCACCCCTGCCGGGGTTGGAGGGATAGGTATCATCAAGATAAGCGGCCCCCGGGCGCAGGAGATTGCCTGCTCCCTGTTCCGGTCTCCTCATGTTCAGGGAAAGTTAGCATCTCACCGTCTCTCCTATGGAGAGGTCGTCAATCCTGAAGACGGTTCCCCCATCGATGAAGTACTCCTTTCCTATATGGCTAAACCGCACTCCTACACCCGCGAGGATGTGGTTGAGATCAACTGCCACAGCGGCTACCTGGTTCTCAGGAAGATCCTGGAGCTGGTCATAAAATCGGGTGCACGGCTTGCCGAACCAGGGGAGTTCACCAAGCGCGCCTTCCTGAACGGGCGGATTGACCTGGCCCAGGCTGAGGCGGTTATGGACCTCATCGAAGCCAGGAGCCTTACCGCCCTGAGCGCCGCTTCTTCTCAGCTCAAGGGTTTTCTCTCACACGAAGTCAATCGCATCAGAGAAGAACTTCTCCTTCTCCTCTCTCACTTGGAGGCTTACATCGATTTCCCTGAGGAGAACGTTGAACCGCTTTCCCGGGAGGAGATTGAAGAGAAAGTACAGGCTGCCCACCGCGCAGTCCGGCGTCTCCTCGAGACCTACGAGGATGGGAAAATCTACCGGGAGGGTATCTCGGTGATCATCGCGGGGAAACCCAATGTGGGGAAGTCCAGCCTGTTAAATGCCCTCGTGGGAGAAAAGAAGGCAATTGTTACTCCCATCCCCGGCACCACCCGTGATGCAATCGAAGACATGATTTCTCTGAAGGGCGTTCCCGTGAAGATCATTGATACTGCTGGGCTCAGGGAGGTAACCGACCTCGTGGAAAAGGAAGGTGTACAGGTTACCAGGGATAAAGTTGCTCAGGCTGATCTGGTCATTCTCGTCATTGACAGCCATCAGGGAGTGAATGAGGAGGACAGGAGGATTAAGGAAGAGTTGCAGGGGAAGCGGGTCATCATTGCCTGCAACAAGATTGATCTCCCCCCTCATATCTCACCGGATCAGGTGAAAGAGGAGTTTCCGGGAAAGGTTGTTGTCCCCGTTTCAGCCTTACATCACCAGGGGCTGGATGAACTGAAAGACGCTGTTGTATCTGAGGTGATCAGGCACGGCATCGAATCCCCGACAGAGATCCTGGTCACCAGCCTGAGACATAAGCAGGCGCTGGAGAAGGCCGCAGGCACCCTCACAAGATTGCTCGCCGATATTCCCCGGAACCTACCGCCCGAGTACCTTGCTCTGGACCTGCAGGCAGGACTTGAGTCTCTGGGCGAGATCGTCGGGGAGACTACGCGGGAAGATATCCTGGACCAGATCTTCAGCAGGTTCTGTATCGGGAAGTAGTTTAGCAGGCTGCTGAAAAACGCCCATCTACTGCGTTCCACTCGTCCTTCGTCATTGTAGAGGTACAAAAAACGTTTGGTCCGTCTTCGGATAAAAGCTTTACCGCAGGAGCGGCCTTCGGTCTTATTCAGGACTTCGTAAGCCTTGTATCTGGACATTTTTGATCAGCCTTGCAAAAGTTGCTTTTTCAGCAAACTTTTAGTGCAAGCGCAATAAGCAAAATGTCATTGCGAGGAGTAAAACGACGAAGCAATCTCTTGTGTATGTGGTGAGATTGCCACGCCTGCGTGCTGAAACGCAGCACTTCGGCGTGCAGGCACGCTCCCGTTGGTCGCTCGCAATGACAATGTAATAGTATTTAATGCGTTTGTATTAGTTAGAATTCCAGGATCATAGCCACTTCATCGCAATCAGGGAACTTGAAGCACTTGATGCAGTCAGACCAGATCTTGTGAGGAAGTGTTGACTTGTCCACTGCCCTGAACCCGAACCGCTCAAAGAATCCCGGCCGGTAGGTAAGAACAAAGGCTTTATAGATGCCGAGGGTGATCGCCTCAGAGAGACAGGCCTCCA
>Ga0315284_10008998_pt1 | contig 14259 bp, 17 predicted proteins | sample YL17G09_16_MG_FD_203696 | JGI IMG/M metagenome (GOLD analysis project Ga0315284, IMG submission 203696) | Sediment microbial communities from Yellowstone Lake, YNP, Wyoming, USA - YL17G09_16 | ecosystem: Environmental > Aquatic > Freshwater > Lake > Sediment | place: USA: Wyoming | collected... | reverse complement strand
CACGAATGGCTCAACAGTTGTTACCTCAGTAGAAGTAATACTGCAAGCCTGTGCTGGCATAGCAAATAGGAACATTGCCGCCACGAGGACGGCAATGCCGGTATAGAGTTTAGTTCGCATCTTGAATCATCTCCAAGATGTTTACATCGAGCCTCTGATACCAACGATAGCCGCTCCAATAACCACCAGTGCTACCAGCAACCAGTAGAATATCGGGACGAGTCCGACTATCCCCGCTGCACTGTCGCCAACGTAGTTCGCGCTGGCGTTGTCTGTCAGGTCTTGAACCTGAGTGTTTATCAGCGGGAACAGAACGGCTGCGACCACAACGAGTATCACGATGCCGATTAGGGTCTGAATTTTGCCTGCCTCTGCCATAGTAAACCTCCTTGCTACCTATTGGTAACCTTGCATATAAATAATGTTTTGCCAGAATCCCACCTTTTTGACACGATGCCTGAGAGCCAGTCCCTTTCGAGTAGATTATGAACACCAGAATCCCACCTTTTTGAGCCGTTTTTATTGTAGTGCATATAGAGGGTGTGTTTTATCTGCCCTCATTAATTATATTTCCAATCGCACTATCCGACATTCCAAGTTGCTTCGCTATGTCCTGCATTGTTGTAGTTCCTCGTCTGTATGCAAGTCGTATACATTCGTCCCGTTGTTTCAATAGAGTAGATACACGATTCTCGCCTTCTACTCCCCGCTCGGAAGTCACATCATCTATGAACTTCTCCTTCTTCGTAGTATACTGTTTCCATAATGAATCGCCTACCTCATTGAAGGTGAAGGCACACAATGGTTTCCAGAACATCTCCATCTGCCAGAGGTTCTCCTTCCCTATCCGTAGTTCGGCAAAGCCTCGTTCCTCATTCCACGTCGTCACGTTAATCCAGTAGTGAACCATGCCCTCTCTCAGCGACTTGTTGAGAAGCATACGGTGAGGAAGAACGAGATAGACGATTTGATTACGAGAGCCGATGACCTCGAACTTCCTGACGAGATTCTTCTGGACACGTTGCATCCAGTTCTGGCTGAACAAATCGAAACCAGCCTCATCGAGAATCACTTGAGGATACAAGCCCTTCGCCGGATTCGCTTGAGGGTTGTCCTTGATGATTTCGTTGAAGTCCTCCAAATAGAAAGCGATGTGGTCGCAGTTGAAGTTCGGGTCTACACAAGTTGCCAACTGTTGAGCCAGAGTAGACTTTCCGCAACGCCTCGGCCCGGTAATGAGGATGAGGCAATCGAACTTCTTTTGAGGACGCTCCTTGATGCACCCCGCTATATACGGTATACATCTATCATCATAGACGGGGACGTTCATCCTTTGCCCTTTCGTCCTCGCAATAGCATATCTCGGTGCTACCATCCCGACTTCGTGTTCTCTCCCAAGAGGCGTTGCTATCCTCACAACTTCAAGCGGTGCTTCATCGCTCATTCTTCTCCTCCCTCCCGCTTCTGCTTCTTCCTCTTGAAATGTTCACTCAGAGGCTGTATGCCAGTGTCCGTTTCCTCTGCCTCTGTCGCACAAGTGAGAGCGTGAACCACATCGTCAGAACGTCCACCCTTATACGCCATCATCAGCGTCTGGTCGAGTTGAGCCAACTTCTCATACATCTTCAAGCCGAAGGTTTCCTCGAACCCAAGAGATGTATAGCCATAGTAGAACTCCAACTGTTCCTTGCTCATCACTCTGGTCTTTTCCTCTGTCTGCTCTTTACCCTTTGTAATCCAGTCTGTCAGTTTTGATATCGGGTCATCACGACTCATCGTCTTCCACCTTCCAGTATATCGTCACTATGAATATGCTTAGTCCTCCGATGACGTACATGAACGCCATCTGCTTCTGGAAAATCAATAGCCAGAGGGCAATCAACATCAGCACGAATCCGATTATCATGCACAGGTCTACTGCCCGTCTTTCTTTGCCATTGTCCATCTTCGTAGACGTCGTAGTATCCCTGACCAGCGGTTGTGCTCTCATGTGAGATTGCAGACGCTTTCTTATTCTTGCCAGATACTCCTGCTCGATTCGATTTTGATTTTCGAGCCACGCCTTTAGGGGAAATCACAGCACCCCCATTATGAAGTAGACGAGGCAGATGATGAAGACGACTACGACTCCACCTACTGCATAGATTTTGTATCGCTCCTTTCTTGGCAAGGTCGCCATGAGCATCTGCGCTTCCGTAACGCTCAGCAATCTCTTTACTTTTGGTTTTTGTTCATCCATGCTGTCACAATCCGAGTATGAATCCAACTAAAACTGCCCCAAGTATGATGCAGATTAGTGTTGCCGTGATATAGATTATCACTCTTAGGAATAGGTTTCCCTTCGCTTCAATCTCACTCAATGTGAATCACTCCTGTTACCCACATGATGAAGACAATCAGAAGTAGCCCGACCATTATCCAGAACCACTGAGATTTCTTTCCGTGGAAACTCTGCTTCTTCCTATATTCTTTGTATAGAGGTGATAGTGTCAGAGTCCTGAACATCCGAGGATTAATCTTTGTATAGCCACGGAGTTCTCCAACGAGCGTTGGATTGATAAGAGTAGGTGGTGTGGGTGGCACTGTTTCTGGCTTAGGGAGAGGTTCACGATAGACGAGCAGACCGACACGAAGGACGAATCTGTTTGCCATCTCTATTGGATAAGACCAAGGATACCACCAGCCAGTCCACTTCCTCTTAATCCACGGAGTCCATCCATGAACCTTGTATGCCTTATCGGTATCCAGAGAGTATCTGAATCCACGATACTTGAACACGTCCCACTTGCCACTCTCCGCTTGTTCCTTTGTCAGATGGAAGGTGTGATAGAATCCGTCCCAGCGAATCACAAGTAGTATGTAGTCATCCATCTCGCACTCTCTTGCCTTCTCTGGCTTAACTGGTTTTGCAGTTCTTTCCAGCACGAAGAATTTTATCTTGTTGTCTACAATCTTCACCAATCGTATCCTCATAGCAACACCACCATGTAGAGCATGAGATACACGAAGAACAAGAATACCACCAAGTAGATGACTCTGAATAGATTGATGAAGCCACGCCAGAGTCCACGCCAGAACATCTTATCTACTGATACTTTCTGCTTGTGTATCTTGTGTTCCTCGTTCTCAGCCAGAACATTCTCCACGAACTCCTTTGACATTTCACATCCTTCGGGCGTAGCGATGCCATCCCAACAAACCATAATCGCCTTCTGCTTCTTCGTATCGTCCTTGAGCAGAGCCGACTTGATGCACGGATGATAGCCGTCAGGGAGTTCAATCAACGAGTAGTATGGCTTAACAATGTCAGCGTATGTGTGACCATTGCCAGACATGAATAGCGTTCTTATCGTCATGATAATGCCTCAGAAATCCGGATTGTCTTGAAGGATGCGCTCTATCTTCTCATCCATTTCTGCTTCCTTTTTAGTTCCACCAAGTTGCGCCCATTGTGTCAGGTCAATATAGTTCTGCTTCACGATATGTTCACCGCATCCCATCTTGGTCGCAACCAGAGATATGAAGTCCGGCGGTGGCGGAATCTGCTTCATGAACTCACGAAGACATTGGATGCCAAAGGTATGACGGAGAGTCATAGGCGAATACTCTGGATGACCGACACGAGCGCCGATTCTACGGACAAGTTCAAAGTATCCTATGCGAGAAATCTTCCTTCCAGACTTGAACCAATGTTGTAGTCTGGGCATAACATCGAGAGGAATCATCTCACGTCTGGAATTACTATTCTTTGCCCTTTTCCATTCCAAGAACTGTCCGTTGAAACGGAACTTAGTCCGAGCACTCGATATGTCAGAAGGATGCATTCCGCATCTCATCATCAACCATATCGGGATGAACTCGTTGTCTGATTCACAAGCACCAAGTAAAGCCATCTGCTCTACTTCATCGAATATTGCTGTCTTTCGCATTGTTATTCCTCAGTGTTATGCGATGCCGTATGTATGACTCAAAAGACCTGTTTGCACAAGAGGATGTTACAAGTTGTTTCCGACACCGCATAACAATCCCTCAGTATGTCAATCCACACTATATAAGATTGATTGGAATATTAACATTTGAGGGCTGTAGTATATAATCCTACTCTTGTTTTACCAATGCAAATTTTCCCTTGCTCTTGTTGAAATCTTCTTCACTGATTTGTGCGACTCCCGCTGTTGATGCTCCCTGCTCGACTTTTATCTTTTGACAGTGCATCATCATCTTCTTGTTGTATGCTTCCGTATCAATGCATTTCGCACAGCACTTCATCGCTTCAACTTCCTTCCAACCCTTCCTCGCCTTCGGGTCAGGTATCTTGAAGGAAATCTTCTGTCCACCGTCCCGTCCACATATGTCACATATCATGCTTTCACCCTGTATCCTTTGTAGTTGCCACGCAACTCGCCTCTATATCCATCACACATTCCACATATACCGAACCTTCGACTATCCGCTGAGATGAGTGGTCGCTGACACATTCTACATCTCTGGTCACGAAGTTGTTTCTGACCACAAGTAAACTGATTCATCGCTTCCTCCTGACAACTGCTATTGGCATACTCTCGTGTTCCCAAGGCTTTCCAACACAATCTTCTCCGATTATCTTTCCAGCGATGCATAGGTCACGAACGACGGAGTAGATGACGGAATGGGAATAGTCTGATATGTCATCATATATGTCTTGGACTCTGCACCATCCCATACGCTCGACCTGAGAGAGAATGGTCATTCTGAGGAATCTGGAATCTTTGTCTGGGTCTGTTGCCAGATAGCCCCAATTCTCACTCATCCGATATCGTCCTCCTTATAGTGAACGTTGTCTGATGGGCGATTCGCTGAACCCTTCTTCCAATGTAGGTGTCCGTCCAAATCCATCTGAGGATTCTTGGGCTTCCCGAACGCATCGTGAGTGTGATAGTTATCAACCATCTCGCGGAGTTCCGCTACATCCTCAGCGAGTTCAACGATTAACTCGTGATTGCTACGGTTCTCCCAATACCACATCGAGAAGTCGGGGCAACTCGTGTAACAAGCGGGTCGCACATCACATTCTTTCATGCACACATTCGACAACGGGCAACTAACGGGCAACCCGAAATCGAGCATACGGTCTTCATCATCGAGCATCATATCTCGTTCTTCATCAGTCATTTTTGTCAGCGTCCTTTGCAGAATATAGCGCATCTATGCCAAATCTTACCTGTTTCTTATCCCCTCTGTTCGACCCACCCTTGTCCCCCTTGTCCCCCTGCGCGCTCTCTGGCGCCAGAATCTCATCGGGGGGACTGGGGGGACTGGGGGGACACGCATTGAGCCTAACACTTGTGTCCTCGTCTTGTATGATTTCCCGCAATAACGGTTCGGGCAAATTCCAATAATTGCAACTCCCGTGTTGAGCAACATAAGTGTCTTCAATCCCTACCGCTTCTCTAAATCGAGCGAACTTCTCGTTGCTTATCGTCCTCTTCCCGTTTTTGCTTCTCATGTCATCAAGACGATGACGGATGACACTTTGTTTGAAGCGGACGACAGGAGCCTTCGCGCATATAGTTGTCTGATAGACTTTCGCCTCTTCTCGAATCGCCTCTACAAACTCTTCCAACTCATCGGAGTCAATGTCTTCATGCGCGACTCTCTGAGCCAGAGCCGTCTGCAATTCACTTTTCAAACTGATACCGATAACTCTTGCGACAGCACAAGCCATCACCATCAGTTCCGTGGTTCTATTCGCACCAATCATATCTTTACCAGTATCAATGACCTCTTGCTCGAAGTTCGGGTCTGTGCGTATCATCTTCTGAATGGCTTGGGAGTTATGAAGTTTTATTGTGTCTTCACCCCACGTTTGTAGTCTGTCTGGAATATCAGATATTTCGGGGAACATATTGATTGTGACAAGTCCGTAACTCTCATGTTTGTCACCATTGAATCTCACTGTTCCGATGTTGAAGCCACGGTCTTTGAAAGCGTCATCGACCTTCCCGAACTTTCGATACGTGAAAGCCTTGAAGCCATAGATGGGGAAGTTAATTGGGTTCATGCTTGTCTTGTCGCATCGAGTATAAACCGCACCAGACTTGTAACCCTGCCTCAACATCGCTTCGATGAGTGAGTCGTCCGTATCCTCTTTCTTCCTCGTGTTGTCTATCTCATCCAGAAACACTGGCAGACATTCCTGCAATGACCTTGCGAGAGCAGGAGGACTGACGTTATCAAACTTCTTTCCCTTTGTTAATTCACACATAAGGTCGAGAATATTTGTCTTGCCAGTTCCCTTATCTCCACCAAAGAAAACATAGAACACTACGGGGAGAACCTTCGCAATCTTGGCTTGGAATGTTGCCAATGTCACGATGACATATTGCCATTCGTGTTCGAAGTGGTAGTGACGATGATAGGCGTCGAGAACATCTACCCACAACTTGTCTACATCGGCTTGTAACACAACAATCATCTCGGTAGACAGTTCAAACAAACGAACTTTATTTTTTTTGCTCCAACATCGAATATGGGAAAGAGCCTCGAAACGTTCGTATTCTCGCAATACCAGCACAAAGAACCACGCTTTTCTATCTGTTCTTTCATCGCCTCTATTATCATGGAGTCCAAGTCCGTCATCTACTTGCCCTCCTGAACTTTCTTGGTCATGCACTCGACCATATCTCCCGCCTTCAATCCAAGGCGTTGGCATTCTCGATATGGGAGGCAGACACCTAAACTGCTTCCCCATTTCCGCACTCGCATATTCAAAACAACTACTACACTTGTAGGTGTTGTTGTAGTAGTGTCTGGCTCTTTTGAAGTCATGAGCAGGAATAGGGTTGGTGTTATATTTAATACTCTCCCTTGCTTTACACTTCTCATCAACTGTTAAGTGACACGGTTTCCTTTCGATTTGAGAGGCGATTGTATCAAAGAGGATGTAGGACTCACCTTGCACCGAGTTCATTGCACCTACGCCCCTCTCTGCAATCGCTATCTCCAAAAGTGGTCGAGAGGACTTGACTTACGGTGATGTTGATGACCTCTCTCGCGCTTTCTCCGTTTCCGTTCATATTTCTGCTTAACATTTCCGCTTACACGTCGATACCAAATCTCAGCGGTTGTCTTTCGAGCGCGAGATTCCGCTTCGCCTCTCGGTATCCCCTTCTTCAAATATCCGCGAAGAACGTTGGGATACACTCTCGCCCAAAACTCTTTGGTCGGTCTATCGGGCATTACTTTCGCCTCTTGTATCCGTGATGCCACTTCACAGGTCTGCCCATGAGGTCAGCATCGTTCATCTTACTGGCTCCGAATAGACATTTCTTACAGTCGTGTTTCTTCATGTTGGCATCACACTCCACCAGAACAATGCGAGGCTAATGACGAACATACATATCATGAATATCAGCAGCCTCCACCTCTCCTCGAAGTCCCCTTCGTTTCTTCTGAGAGCAATCACAGTAACCGCTGGAATCATCAAGAGTCCAATGAATCCGAAGACACCGAAGGCGACTCTGATGCCGTTGTTACCTATTCCGAAAGGCACTGGTGCTATGTATGGCGTGATGTAATAGACACAGGTTGTAGTGTTTGTGTTCCCATGAAGGTCAGCGACTACGAGTGTGACTGTATAGTTGCCAGTGTGGTTGAACAGATATGATGGAGTTGCTCCATACATATAGCGGAGTATTCCCCAAGAGTCCGTGAACGACCACGTCCAATTCACAACTGCCATGTTGTCTGTTGAAGCGCTCCCATCAAATTGAGCGGTCACTGTCTTTGTCTTATCCATAGCGTAAGACGCATCGTGTGTGATTGCTACTGGCGGGATGAGGTCTGATATTGTAATCTGTAGATAGACCTGTGTTACTCTCATTCCAATGTCCAGAGAGCCAATCGCTATGAGCGTGTTGTTGATATCGTCTGCTGTCCAGTCAAGTCCAGTCCAAGGACAAGTTGTGAAGTTCCTGTAGTAGTAACCATATCCAGACAAGAGAGGATATGTTGGAGTAAGCCACGCAGGGAACTCTCCGATATAGATTTTGTATGCTCCTGTTCCAAGGTTCATACCCGCGCCTCTGGCTACGACTACCACACTCACCTCATAGACATATCCACTGACGAAGTGGAAGTCCTGCATATAGAAAACATCCATAGTGCCAGAACCGTCAGGCTCCCATATGTAACTCGTATCACCATCGTTCGTCGTAACGTCTTGTGTGGCGTTTCCGACTGTTGGTGTCCAGTGAGTTGAGAACTCTCCTGTCGGCAAGAGGATATATGTCTGAGTTGTGTTCACCCACATCGTGTCCGTATCGGAGTTGCTCACATCATCCTTCACCGTGAGAGTCACCAAGTGGTTTCCGATTGTGGTGAAGAACCATTCTGCCGTTGAGCCATAGAGTGTATGTGCTGTTCCATCAGTGAATGTCCAAGTCCAGTTCACCACTCCGTGATTGTCAGTCGAGCCTCTCCCATCGAAGTAGGAAGCATTGTAGTAGATGCCATATGCTTGGTCTGCTCCCGCGTTCGCTGTTGGTGCTACTGTGTCTGGAAGTATCTCAAGCCACATGAAGTCGTGAGCATGATTGCCCGCTGCGTCATAGACAGTGAGTTTGACATAGTATGCTATGCCACCGGGAACGGAATAGTTGAACCACGCACTTGGAGATACACCATAGAGTGTTAGCGGAATCGTTGTTGGAATGTCCCATGTCCAGTTTACAACTGCAACATTATCTGTTGAGCCAGAGCCATCGAATGTTACAAGTGTGTATTGAGGAACTCCCATCTGGTCAGGGCCTGCATTGGCTACTGGATTGGTTCCATCTGTAACCGTAACGGTCATCGTATCTGTCCCATAGTTTCCCGCTGCGTCTGTGCAGTTGAGAGTTACAGTGAAGACACCGAGATTGTTCCATGCTCCACTTGTTGGATTCGCTCCGCTGAGAGAGTGTGGAGTAACATCGAACCAAGTCCATGTGTAACTTGTGATGCCTACATTATCAGATGAGCCAGTACTTGTGAATGTTACAGTCTGCCCCATGTATTTGTTCTGGTTGCTTCCTGCTTGTGCTGTCGGGGCTGTAGTATCCTTTATCGTAATCGTCACATAGTCCGTAGTAGATGAATGTCCAGCAGCGTCCTTCACAACAAGTCCAACACTGAATGAACCAGCATTGTCAAAGACCTTGCTCGGAGATACACCGTATGCGTGTTTCGTTCCTCCATCCGTCCACGTCCAAGTATAGTTGGTCACACCAATGTTGTCAGTGCTTCCACTACCATCGAATGTGATTGTGGCGTGTTGGTCATGTGTCTGGTCAGCACCAGCATTCGCTACAGGATTGTCGTTGTCTGTCAGCGTTATCGTATAGTTCTGGTGAGTGTATTGTGAACCCAGAGGTGACCATATCGTTACATTCACATAGTATGTCCCAACCACATTGCTCGGTGCTGTTCCGTTTATCCAAGCAGATGCTGATGGAGTCGCTGGTTGGTCGAGAGAGAGCCACGCGGCGTTGGTATGAAGATGATAGATGACCGAACAGTTTGCTGTTGCGTGATAGGTATATGCATCACCAGTTGTAGCAGATGTTCCACCAGCATTTGTAAATGTCGGAGCCCATGTCGCTGGTGTGGAGTAGAGCAATCTCAAGTATGGCTTACCGCTTCCATATTCCTTCGTGAGATAGTTATCCAGTTGAGCAGAGTTGCCCCAGACCATCACAAGAGATACCTTTCCATATGTTCCGTATTGAGAATCAACCATGCTCGTGAAAGCCGAACTGGAGAAGTTGATGTTGCTTCCCCAATAGTTGTTCCGGAAGTTACCTACGTCCGCACCATAGCCCGGAGCGTTTACCCACTTGATTCCCGTTTCAGACCAGTCCGTTGTAACAACACCAGTCATGACGTGAGTGTAATAGTTATCCCCGAACATCGTCTGAGTGAGATGCAACTCAGCACCATAGATTGTCGCACCAGAGGGAACGGTTGTGAGATTCCATCTCATGTAAGCAAAGCGTGAGTATCCTGTCTGCTTGGATACTTGCATCGAGGTCGCTGTCCCATAGTTGTTGTTGGGTGCATCTTCCCACACCATCGAATCCGCTGTTGGATATATAGGAGCAGACCAAGTAGGAGTAACTGGAATGTGAACTGTCAATGTATAGTTCTGCCAATCTATGCCTCCAAGTATGTTGGTCGCTGTTACGTTCACCCAATACGACGCAGGGGATGACAACGGTGTGCCAGATATGTCGTCTGTTACTATTGAAAGGAATGTTGCATTTGTCGTGAGAGTATATGTGCAGGACTCATTGGCTGTCACTATGTATTCGTAGAAGGTATTCTGCCACGCATCGTCTGTATATGTAGATGTGATGGTCGGATTCCATATTGAAGTTGTCACTGTGTAGTTCTGATGAGCATGACCACCGACAGCATTGACTATTGTTATGTTCACCCAGAATGTTCCGGGAGTTGTTGCTCTGCCATAGACCGTGTGGTTGGCTACACCGAAGTTGAGCCACGGACAGTTATCTACTGCTGACCATGTGCAAGTTTCATTCGCTGTTGCTGTGTAAGAGTAAGCGTGTCCATAATCACATCCAGCAGTTCCAGAGTTAGTGAAAGACGGATTCCATATCCCAACAGTGAGAGTGAAGTTCTGCGATGCCGTCCCTCCAAGTCCGTTCGTCGCCCTAACATATATCCAGTATGAACCAGCAACATTGGGTGTGCCAGTAACATCTGTTCCGACCAGAGCGATGTTCGGCGCGTTGTCGTTCTCATACCAAGTGACTGATTCATTCGCTGTCAGCGAATAGGTATAGAGAGAGTTGTTGTCTACATATGTGACTGGAACGGAAGTGATTGTCGGACTCCATACTCCAACGTATATCGTGTAGTTCTGTGTGGCTGAGCCTCCAACATCATTGCTGATTACCAACTTCACCCAGCAGTTAGAAGGAAGCGTTGGTCTTCCGTATACCGTGTGATTTCCTGCTCCCCATGATGCCCATGTAGAGTTCGTTGTGAATACCCACGTGACTGTTTCGTTTGCAGTAGCCGTATAGGAGTAAGCATCATTCGCAAGGACGCCCGTTATTCCAGCATTCGTGAAAGCAGGATTCCATGCCTTAACCCAGACGGTGAAATATTGAGATGCTTTTCCTCCAACTGCATTGGTTATGTTTATCCAGACATGATATGTATGCAGACCGAGAGAGGGACGACCATAGACGGTATGATTGGATGTTCCCCAATAGAGCCATGACGCATCATCAACATATGTCCATGTCACCGTTTCGTTAGCCGTGGCTGTATACGAATACGCTGAGTTGTTATTGACTGATGTAGTTGCGGATGAAGTGAATGTAGGATTCCAAGTGCCAACCGTCAGAGTATAGTTCTGCCATTGAACCAACTTACCAGCACTACTCGTGACGTTGGTGCGGACATAGTATGAGCGAGGCGCGAGTGAAGGTCTGCCATATATTGTATGGTTGCCAGCACCAAGAGATAGGAAGGAAGCGTTCGTAGTGAGCGTCCATCCAGTGCACGTTTCGTTCGTCGTCACCGCATAGGAGTAAGCGGAGTTGTTCTTAACGGATGTGATTGGAGTAGATGTAAATGATGGCTTCCATGTTGGAGCGGTATAAGGACTGTAAGTAACAATCACATATGGGAGATACGGCCCGCTCGGCCATGTCGGCCCTGAACCATTGTCGTTGTCATAGTTCATAAGACAAGCAGAGTTCATCGCTCCCCAATATTCCTGTATCCAGAGTTTCCCTCCACCAGAGTTTCTATATTGGTCATCAGCATAAGTCGTAAGAGCAGACGAAGTCCAGTAACTCCTATCACCTGTCAAAGCATATTGCCCAAGAGAAGTTCCACCAGCACACGGAACAGAAGCACCAGTGCTATATCCATCACCAGCACCAAGTTTACCAGTCCAAGAAGCAGACTGATTGAGAATAGCCTTTGAGCCGTCTGTCATGTCATCGTGGAACTGCACAAGAGTAATAGCTGTAATCTGTTGTCCCGTTCCGATTGTTTCCTGTATGTCGAACATCATCCATCCTTTGCCCTTGTTGGCATTGGTATGGAGATACCAGTAGTTGTATGAGGAACCGCTGTAATAACCGAAGCAGGATTTCGCATATATCTTCCCGCTTGTCGTTGATGTATGAGCCGTCACTGGTTCTTCATATGGAGCAGACGCTATGCTCATGAACGCACCGAATGTGAACAATGCCACTATGAATATCGCTATCAGTTTCGCTTTCATTATCCCCCTCCGTGTATTATCCTATCTATCTGTGTCAATGCAATGAACGCCAGAGCAATGTAGAACGGCCCTGCTATCATCACGTTGATTATGATATTGACTGTTGCATCAGCACTCGCTGGGAACTGTAGAGTGAATATCTGGACAAGCAGATTCGTCCATGAGTATCCCTGTTGCGCCACTATGTCGGGAGTATATACTTGCCTCAGTGTAACTGTATATGTATTGCTGTGCCAGAGCAGATTGTGGAAGTTCGTTGCGGACGATACGGAGATGAAGACGGTGAAGTTCTCGTTCTGCAACGTGATGACTGTAGATACGGTTGTGGCTGTTGGTGTGTTGTTATGGAGTTGCTCTATCTGAGTGTAGTCAATGGATGCTCTGTATACTTCCCACGGCCACATTGTTCCAAGATGATACTCGAAGTGAATCATATCGTTGTGTGGAGGGTTCGCTGTTTCTGCTGGTTCGAACCAAGTTCCATGACTGTTGTTACGAACTATTGTCATCTGAACAATATGAGTTAAGTCAGTAGGTAGTTGGAAGTTGATTGCTTTAGGATTGCCATTGGGATTAGGTTCTGTCGTCACGTTCGTTGTAGTAATCGGACGACCAGCATATGGCAACCAGTCTTGATACTGAGTGCCTCCAATAATCTCCAAGCCTTGGGCTGGGGTTGTGTCCATAGTCGCCGCTGAACCAGATTGCCATAGACCTATCATCAGAGTCATCACGGATACCCAGACGAAACAGATGATGATAGTGGGCATTAGTTTTTCTCCACCAGCCATTGTTAATCACCTACCACAGTTTGATATTGCCGACACGAACTCCACGCTTCCGTGTCATTATCCTCTTACGCTTGGCACGATTCTTTGCTCTCTGTCTTGAACGTTGTTTAGCCAGAGCATCATACTTCTTGATGCTTCTCGCTCTCGTCCTCGACTGTATCGTCCTCGTCCTTCTTCGGAGTCGTTCCTCTTTCGGTGCAGTAAAGCCAGAAGGCAAGATTTCTTTCGTAGCGTGTCCCGCACTCCTGCCCCAGCAGAAAGGGTCGAGAGAACCACCTGAGCCACAGTATTCGCTTGTCCTCTTTTCTTCTTCTGCCTCACCGCAATCTACACATGGAATCCGTTTCCTTCTGCTCATTCCTCACCACCTCCGCCACCGTATCCAGACAGATACCCAGATACGAATCTGGCGAACAATGCCGCGAGCACTATGAAGAATAGTATCGCTACATAACTCGGAAGCAATCCGATGATAGAGAGTATCGCTGTAACTCCGAACATCACTATTGCTGTAACAAGTGCGTTGAGATTGCATCCCAGCGAAGTCAAGATACCGGCGGATGCCAATATCATAACTCCAACGAGAAGTCCTCCAGCCTCTGCACTTATTCCGAGGGCATTGCCTATCCCGCTTTTCAGGTCATCAATCCCACTGGCAGAGGCGAACGTGCTCGATGCGAGGAACGCAACGAAGCCGAATACCAACGCCAGTTCGAATATCTTACTGCTCTTTATCAAGGTTCATTCCTCCACGTACCAGTAGAAACATTCCTATGCCGACACCGAGGATTGCCCAGCCCACACCGTAATCATAGAACACGATGAGTGCAGAGAATATCCACACGACACCAGCAAGGAACATGAATCGAGGGTCTACCATGCCAAGAACAGAGAGAAGCCCACAGAAGATTATAGCGATGATAAGTCCCGCTCCGACTATCTCATTATTGAAAGGAGCATAGGTAACATCAATCGTGAAGTTCTGCCAATCAGTTCCCCAGAAATCTGTCGCTGTAATATTGACGTAGTATACGCCTATGTCATCCTGAGTTGGTATGCCAGTAACGTTAGTCCAGACGAAGCCTGTGCTATTGACCTCGTTCATGACTACAAGCCAGTCAGCAGTAGTATTGACTACAGGCATAACCGTTGTGTTGTTCACGGTCACGGAGTAGGAATACTTCA
>Ga0315284_10008997_pt1 | contig 14259 bp, 14 predicted proteins | sample YL17G09_16_MG_FD_203696 | JGI IMG/M metagenome (GOLD analysis project Ga0315284, IMG submission 203696) | Sediment microbial communities from Yellowstone Lake, YNP, Wyoming, USA - YL17G09_16 | ecosystem: Environmental > Aquatic > Freshwater > Lake > Sediment | place: USA: Wyoming | collected... | reverse complement strand
CTCTTGCTGGCTTTCCTGCTTTTGCTCTGGTGTTAATGTGGAAAGATACGTCGTTACTGCTTCATCTAAACTTGGGTTATGCTGTTCAGCCATATATTTTCTCTCGTTACTCCCATCTCATTTCTCCGCACCTAATTTTAAGATTAGCACGTGGCATTGTCAATAACGTGGTCTCACACGAGCTATGTTAGCTTCGGAGGGAAGAGCCTGGGTTTCACTTCTGAGTGAGAGATGGTATATCGAGAGTGTGGTGCCGAGGGCGGGAGTTGAACCCGCATGGGCCGAAGCCCAACGGATTTTAAGTCCGTCGCGTCTGCCATTCCGCCACCTCGGCTTGCACGATGGGCTATACTGTGTTTGACGTCGAACCCTGACGTCGAGTGCCTGACGGAATCACCCCATCCAGGAGGGCCATCATCTCCTCCTGCATCCCGCTCATTATATGAGAATAGGTGTCCATTGTAAACGCCACACTTGAATGACCTAGAGCCTCTGAAATTACCTTGGGCTTTGCCCCTCTCAGCAGGGCGAGGCTAGCAAAGGTATGTCGCAGGTCGTGGAAGCGGACATTCTCCAGCCCCATCCGCTTGGCTATGTCGTGGAATGCGTGGGTTAGCATGGAGGCGTCAAGCGGTTTGCCACCCTGCTTACTGAAGACCAGGGCATCAAGGCCGACCGGCTCTCCAGAAAGCTGGCTCTCCAACTGATGGTCACGCAAGTACAGGGCCAGCTTGGGCGTCATAGCAACCCGTCTCCGGCTATGATCAGTCTTGGTTTCCTTGAATTGGACTACGCCTTTGCGCTTATATAGGGTTCTGGACACCGATATTGAGCACATGTCCAGGTCAAGGTCTCGCCAGCGCAAAGCTAATAGCTCTGCCTCCCGTAGCCCCGTAGATACCGCGGTATATATGATGGGGTAATACACGCTATCTGCTGCGGCTTCCAGCAAAACCTCCAACTCTCCTGTCGTGAGCGTGCGCATGGTTCGCCCCTTCCATCTCGGAGCTTCGACCAGGTCGCAGACGTTCCTCCCCAGCACACCGTGCTTCACGGCGTACTTGAGCGCCTGGCTCAACAGGCGGTGGTGCTTCTGCACCGACCTGGGGCTTAGCTTCTCACAGGCCTTGCCGTAGTATGCCTGGATTTGCCTGGGTTGGAGGTCCTTCAACAGTATGTGGCCCAGCGCTGGCTCGAGATGATTCTTGATTAAGGTTTCGTAGCCATCCTGCGTTCTTTGGCTGCATCTGGTTTTGGCATATCCACTGAGCCAGTCATTGAGGTGCTGCCCCACTGTGAGCTTCCCCTTCGGCAGTGGGACTCCCTTGCTATGGATACCTTCGAGTTCAATCATCCTGGCTTTAGCATCGGCACGGCTACCCTGGACGGTCTCATGATACCGGCCTGTGGGGGTATAGATACAGACTTGGAAGGCGTTACCTCGCTTCCGAAGACTCCCCATTCTTGGCCTCCTTTTTGCTGGCTCGGGCAGCCTTCTTAGCTTCGGCTTCTCTCCTGGCCCTGGCAGCTTCCTGGCCACGCACCAACCGCTCCCGGATCAGCTGCCTCTGCTCTGGTGATAGAGGTTTTCTCGGTCTCCTCGGCTTGGTCGATTGGGTAATAGCTGCGGGGCCACCCTGCTCCAGGGCTAGCCGCTGCTCGAGAGCAGCCACACGTGCCTCCAGCACTGAGATTCTGGCGTTCACTATCTGGTCGTATTCCATTAGTTCCTCCTTCTATTATAGGTGACCGTTATAGGTGACCGTTTTTCTGCGGAACGGTCAAACCGTCTGTACTGGCAAAGAAGATCACTCCACACCTGATAGTATAGCCTATGCATCCTCAAGTCTCATAGGGCAATCCTTGCAATGGAAGCCCAAGCACTCCATGGCGGCATATGCATTATCTATCCCAGGGCCTTCCCCTCTATCGAGGCTGAACTGACATCCGACGTGCTTGTGAGGCGACCCCTCGACGCAGTCCACTATGACGAAGTGAGGGCAGCATTGGTTTTCGTCGAATCTCAGCTTGAACCATCGGTTCAATAGGTCCCGCCGCCGCTCCTTAGTCAGTACCTTTGTCCCTTGTCCTTTCATTATACACCTCCTTTCCTGTGTTACCTGCCCCCAGCGGGGGGTCAGGTCTTACCCACTACGTACATTATAACACTGTTGTCAATATGTATCAAATCATCATAGCAAACACATAAGTATTGTTGGTATATGTTAATATGTGTTGCCATCTGTCATTGACTATCAAGGGTATTTATGGTATACTCATAGATGGTGAGAGGATGACAATAAGATGCCTAAAGTAAAGTATCCAAGGGGGACTGAGCTGGCGCTCACGGTACAGGAGGCAGCGCAGAAGCTGGGAGTCTCGGAGCATCTGGCCTGGGTGATGGTCTGGTCTGGCCAGCTACGGAGCGTGAAGTTCGGTAACAAACTGCGCAGAGTGCCTCGAACGGCGATAACTGAACTATTGGAGGGTAAAGATGCAAGAGCAACAGGATCAGGATAGAGAGCTTATCTGCCAGGACTGCCTCTCGGCGTTCACTTGGGATGCGGGTGAGCAGCGATTCTTTAGAGAGCAGGGGTGGGGGCCACCGAAGCGATGCAAGCCCTGCCGCGCCCATATAAAGCGCAAGGTTCGGGAGCGGGACAGGGAAGTCCAGGAGCAGATGCGGGGGCGGGGAGGTGCAGCATGACTAACTTCGCTAACATACCCGCCGAACTGCGCAAGCTAGACCAGTGGGTTATCTGGAAGGGTGACAAGAAGCCACGCAACCCCCGCAATAACCAGCTAGCCAGGGTAAGCGACCCCAGAACATGGGATTCATTCGAGAACGCCTGCAAGGCTGCGAAAGAGTATAGGGCTAAAGGAGTGGGGTTCGTCTTCACAGAAAACGATGATTACTGCGGGATAGACCTCGATAAAGCCATCGACGAAAACGGAGTCATAGAGCCCTGGGCACAGGCGATTAAAGACAAGCTGGACTCCTTTACAGAGGTAAGCCTGAGCGGTCACGGCATCCACATAATCGGCAAAGGCAAGAAGCCAACCAGTCGATGCCGTAGGGATAATGTTGAGATATACGACAAGGGCAGGTACTTCGCTCTCACGGGTGATCTGTGGCAGGGCCGGGGGGTCATCAATGATATCCAAGAGGCCCTGAACTGGCTGTGCGAGGACACCTTTGGCGAAGCCACAGCCACGGAGAGCAACCCTGTGGTTGTAATCGACCTGGTGCTTGCACCTGATGCTGAACCGCCAGAGAAGCTCAAGGCCCTACTTGAAGATGATGATTTCAAGAAGACCTGGGAGCACCGGCGGGAGGACTTCAAAAGCCAGTCAGAATACGACCTATCGCTGGCGGGGTTTGCGATCAGGAGAGGCTGGAGCGACCAGGAGACGGCTAACCTCATAATAGCGTCTCGGCGTGAGCACGGACAGACCAAAGAAGATAGGGAGAAGGCACTTCGGAAGGACTATATCCTACGCACTATAGCGAAGGCAAGGGCTGAGAAGGCCGAAACCAAGCAAAAGGCTGCGCCTGCGACTCCAGAGATAATCTCGGCCAGGAAGCTCAATGAGATAGATTTCCCTGCGCTGAAATTCGCCATACCAGGGATGATACCCGAAGGGCTAACCATTCTAGCAGGCAAACCCAAGTCAGGGAAAAGCTGGCTTGCACTTCAGGCTGCTTATTCTGTAGCTCTTGGCAGAAACCTGATGGACGGGTCGCAGATTGAACGAGGGGGCGCACTAGTTCTAGGGCTGGAGGACGGTCAGAGAAGGTTGCAGAGCAGAATTCGGAAGCTGAATGCCTCAGACTGTGTCCTGAAAGTAGTCAAAGAAGAGGGCAGGCTGATGATAAGGGGTAACCTGGGGGGAGATATCCCCGAGGGCCTCGACTTGGCAGTTTCGTGGCCGAAGATAGAAGAAGGGGGGATTGAGGAGCTAGAGAAATATCTGGACAGTCACCCCGAGACTCGCCTCATAGTAGTTGACATCATAAAGCGCATCCAGAAAAAGAAGGGCAAGGGCACTCCCTACGATGAGGACTATCAAAGTATCCAGCCTCTCCAGGAACTCGCCACAAGAAGAAGGGTCGCTATACTGGGTGTCCACCATGTGCGAAAGGCATTGTCTGACGACCCGTTAGATATGGTAAGTGGAACCTTCGGCCTCACAGGTGGGGTTGATAGCATCTTAGTGATGCAGAGGGAAGAAGGCGACTTCCGACTAAGTGTGCAGGGCAGGGACATCGAGGAGCGTGAGCTGGCTATAAGGTTTGATGATTGCCTCTGGAGGCTTTTGGGTAACGCGGGCGATATCTTTATTAGCGAGGAGAGAGAGGAGATCCTCGGATGTCTTACCGAGGATGGACTCACCCCGAAGGAGATCGCCGATCTGCTGGGCAAGGGCGAGAAAAGGGCAACTATACGGAGCCTCCTCGCCAAGATGCTGCGGGATGACCAAGTTTGCAGGGATAGCAAGGGTAAGTACTCAACCAAGAAACCAGAGGGGGGTGTGTGACGTGCGGGCTCCTGTGCTCAGTGTAAACAGCGTGCACAGCGACAACGAGAGCAACGGCGTAGCCACCCCCTGCTGTTTGCTCTGCTTACACCGTGTACGCTGTGCATGCTGTTGCTCCTGTTTACACTAACTAACTAGATGGTTTTCTCTCCAAGCAAGAATCAAACAATAATGAATAAGAAAGGAGATGATGATGATGGACGACCTAGAAGAATACAAGTGGAAGGAAATCGAGGATTTAAGTCGAGGAGAGAAGCTCAAGCGGTATGAATGGAGAATGAAATTCATGTGGGGGTGCATCGAGGGATGGTTCAGGCAGATGTCCGAGCCAGAGAAGTATGGCACGTTCAACGATTGGGAGCGTTGCGACAATAATGGCAGAATGTTGCCGTCGCTCATGGAAGAGATGATTTCGCTTGCCTGTGAAGTTGACCCTGAATCCGTTCCGAAGTTCCAGAATATGAAGGAGAATATCATCAATATTCGGATAGCGAACTATGAGATCATGCGCAAGATTCACTGTGTGCCAGATCCGCCGCTGCCGACCCCACAGGAGGAAGCGGCTGCCGAGGCCGAGAAGAAGCTGGCCTACGAGACTAGGGGCTTGAACCTGTTGAGGAAGGACGGCCTTGATCCCTAGAGGTTGCCCCCGATGTGGTGGTGACCTTTATGCCGAGGGGGGTGAGGGGGCCTGCCTTCAGTGTGGACACCGGGGTGCAGGCCCCAGGCCACGCCTGAGGCCACCAGGGGCACCCCCCCGCAGGTCAGGCCCCTAACCTGGCACTGGGTGCGGTGCGCAAAGCGGAGGGCAGCCCTTTTCGCATTAAGGGGCAAGCCGTGAAAACGTAGTATGACGACGGCAAGGCAAGCGTCACGATGGAAGTTTCCGCATCGTGGGCGAGACGGTGGTCGCATTATGACCCCGGACTACTAACACGGAGTCAGCCGCTTACCGGAGCGGGGACAGGGTTCAATCATCGCTGGAAAACTCGTTGCGCAATTGATGCGAGTGTCGAGTCTGAAATGTGATCGCTTTTCCTGTATAATTGGAGGTTCGAAGCATGCTCCGTTTGAAACAACTGGCGAACTTTCGACATAACCGTCTTACTATGGCAATATCTTCTAGGATTTTGGTCATATAGCTGCGGTACTTGTGTCGCTAGAACTCCAATGTTTAATGTTCCGTAAGTCCCAGCTTTTCTTTCGACGTCAATTCGCCCGTTTACATAATTTTGAATTGAGTCCTCACGTTTATCGACCATTGCCCGGTTAATCAAATCAGCAGCTTGCGCCGGTGTAAGACTCGGGTTAAATGCCGCGATATACTCATGATTCAGATGATGGCTCTCTATATCCACTCCCTTTGTGACGAAGGGTTCAGCTCCCATACTTCGAATGGTTTGTTGCCACTGATTGATCTCTTCGTCAGAATGATAATCCCGATCCTTGTGAACTATGATTGTTGCATTTGTATTTACTTCCTTAACCATGTCAATGAGGGGATGAAGGTTGTGAGGACTAGTGCAACCATAATATGGCAATATAGTAGTCTGACGCATGTCAAATCCGGAGGATTCAAGGACAGCATTTAAGGAATTGGTCTTCTCATCCTCCGTTAGCACAACGCACACTCTTAGTCCTGCGCGGATCATCTCCTTGATATCTAAAGCACCTAGGTCGAGTAGAATGGCTAATTCTGACCCGTCTGCAGTGGTGTCAACTCCACCATTGCGTGCCCATAAGAAGTTAGCCGTGCCGCGCAAAGAGTCTAAAACGTGGCGTGAGTGTGTGCTGAGGATGATTTGGACATCTCTGTTTTGGGCAATCATGCGTAGTAATGAACAAAGGAGCCTTTGGTTGTTAGGGTGTAAATGAGAGTCAGGTTCATCTAACACTATAACGCGAGGAGTGAAACAGTGAATATAAGATAGAATTTGAACTGTCTGGAGAACCCCTTGACCACTTAATTCAAGCGGGATTTTCACATCATTGCTGATCACAGTTACTTTAATTGTCTCATCAGTCTCCCTAAAGAAAGACACTACAATATCGAGATTGGGAAATATCTCATTTAAATCAGTAATGAAGTCATGCCATTTATTATTAGAAGCTCTTTGATCCCACAGCCGTAATAGTGTGTTCCTAAGAACGAGATTAGAGTCGCCTCTTGCAATCGTGCGTAGGAGCACACCATCAGAAACATATTGCTCTGCCTTAGCTATCCCGGCTAGTCCGGGGGTGAAAATGGTAATAGGTTGTTCGAGACTTGCGATTCCAGACGCAATGGATATGTCTGATACAACGATTTGGATGTTTCGGTTTCTACCTTTAAGCATGGATACTGAGAGATTTGCGCCTGTGTGGAATCCCAATTCCACCTGAACACTTTTCTCTTTCTGTTCCCAAAGCCTACCGCCAACGCCTAGAGAGTGCACGTCCTCAGACGGAACGTAAATCAGCTTCGATGGATCAACGGTGTAAGTTTTCTTACCCCCACCTTTGAGACGATTTTCTAGGCTGAGACTTTGAATGGCTCCAACGGTAAAATGAATAGCTTGGAGAATACTGCTTTTCCCAGAATTGTTTGAGCCAACTATTACATTGACCTCACTGAGCGTGAAGGGGGCATCATTAACGTTCTTGAAGCGTTTTATATGCACTGTACGGAGTTCTGGCATTGAAATTCCCCTCCTACAAGTATCTCACAGATAACTAGATATGGTTGGATATCGAATTATAACACAAACATTAATTGGAGGCTTATTAATAGAGCTCCATCAGTAAAGGGAGTAGATTGCGAGCCTTAGGGTGGTGACTGGTAAGAGGAGCCGAGCTCACTCCGGTGTGCTCCGTGTGTTCGGGCGTCATTTACAAGTGCATAAAGCCGTCTGATAAGATGAAGATGCTAACTCAGGGGATCCATTAGAGTGTGGTGATGGTGGGGAGGTCGAATACCCCACCATCATCGCCGACATCCAAAGAGTAGCAGGCACTTCCGGAAGCAGCCGATAGGGTAAGAGCCGGGCAACCACTCTGAACCAGGACGCAGCAGAAGGAAGCCGTAACAGAATACGATGTGAGCCGATGACCTCACTCACAGCGAAGGCAGTGATGTGGGGTGTTTTTATTCCCCACGCAGAATACGATTGAGGAGATAACAATGGGAGAATACGAAGAATTCATGACAGAGGCAAAAGCAGCTGCTCAAGCCATCAAGAGGCAAGCCGAAGAGCGGGAAATAAAGGCGCAGCGTGCGACTGTTCCTGGTCTTGGCGGCTACCCGACTAAGATGCTTGGGCTGTCCGACGTAGATAAAAGATTCTTGGACTATGTCCGCACCGGTGAGAAAAAGGCGTTGGTTCTGGATGCGACGGGCCAGTACCTGGTTTCTCCGGCCATCGAACTTGAGATAGGGCGTAGGCTAGCTGAGGAGGTTACTATCCGCAAGCTGGCATCCAAGAAAGCCATCGATAAAGACCGTATCCAGACCAGGGATATCGGCGAGGCTGAAGTGGCCTGGGGTAGGCTGGAGACAGGCTCTCTGATCCACGAGTCCAACCTGGTGCCCGGAGTGCCACAGTACAAGTATGTCTGTGACCTGTATGGCTTGGTGAAAATCGGCGAAGATGAGCTGACAGATAGTGATTTCGATCTGATTAACATCTTGGCCGATAGCTTCGCCATGGCCATAGCTGAGAAGGAGAACGAGGCCTTTCTGAAAGGCACCGGTTGGGCAGCAGGCCAGCAACCTGACGGGATATGCGTCGACACGACCCTGCTGGGAAACGCCGTCACTACGGCAGCAGCCGGGGCAGTAACGGTCGAGGACTTCCTCGATATGATTTATGCTTGCCCAGCTAAACATAGGAAGTACGGCGCGTTCGTGGTACACTCCTTCACCGAGCTAGCTATCAGAAAGCTGAGAGCTGGGGGTAGTACGACTACAGACGGCCCGTTCCTATGGCAACCGTCCATAATAGAGGGTCGCCCCGCCACATTCCTGGGCCATCCCATCTACGCTGATGACCAGATGGTAACGCTGGAGGGAACAGGTGATGTGGTAGCCATATTTGGTGACTTCCAGAGAGGCTATCGCATTCTTGACGGTAAGGGGTTCAGCGTCCAGCGGCTGTCGGAACTGTATGCCGAAGCGGGTTTAGTCGGTTTCAAGGTTCACGCACGAGTGGGAGGATACCCGATCAGACCATCTAACAAGGCGCTGGTACTACTGACCGAACACGCCTAGTGGCGTGTAATAGAATAAGAGAGGAGAATGACCTTAGAGTCACTCTCCTCTCTTCGGTTATTTATAACAGCGATTTGGGGCTACACGACCTGCGCTGAGCGATGCACCGGTGGAATTCAAGGGCTCGGGCTCACTTTGCCGCTTCGGTGCAGCCAGTGTGAATACATTATTCACTATGTAATATTACTTCCACTGCTATTACTTGTACCACTTGACATCATGTGTTAATATATATACAGCATATAACACATAGGAGGCACAACATGGATAACGAAAGCGAAGTTCTTCCGAGTATCTGGACACTGAGTGAAGTTGCAAAGTACCTCAAAGTGAGCGAGCAGGTTGTTCTAGGTGAGATTGAAGCCGGTCGCCTAAACGGATTCAAAGTCGCCGAAGAATGGCGGTGTACTCAACTCGATGTTCAGGCATACATAAGGCAGCCGAGAAGCAGAGTGGAGAACCAGTCGCAGCTATCTCGCGAGAACCACGAGAATGTCTGGAGTTTGGAGGATACGGGCCCGTTCGACTTCAGATGGCCGAAAAAGGGTGGAAGCGCGGTCGAGCATTACGGAAAAGGCTATAACGCCACCAAATTAGTCGACGGACAGCAAATTGCCCTCAAAGTGGGGTTCGCAGATAGGAAGGCCGCCGGTCAAATGCGAAAGCGCGTGACAGTGTGGCTTGGTAAAAGGCCACTAGTGGAGTTCGCAGGAAGCAATGACTACGATAAAGACGGGATCCTGGCAAGCATAATCAGACTCAAGAATAATAAACAGCTCACATACCAAAGGATCCCTCCGGAATACGAAGGGTTCAAAGTCCAACGGTACAATTCCGTCGTAAATGGTCGCCGTGCAAGCACTGGCTTCGCCATTGTCGTCCATAAGGATGACTTAACGTCAATGGTGGAGCACGCGTTGATCAGGGCTAAGTGGAAGGGCTTACTTTAAGGTTTGGATACACGTTATCTGGTAGGTAGAAAGAGACCGAAACGGGAGGTTCATCATGGATGCAGTCGTGCAACGCCTTTTGCCCGTCTTCAATTTGACATCTGTTAGTGACATTCTTCGATTCCTCGATTCAAACGCGGCCCTTCTCGCAGATTGGCGGTGGGTGCCACTGGGGGGACGCGACAATAATGCTGGTAGTATCAACCTTGCCGTTGATCCTGGTCAGGCATTAGTCGAGCGCGTCACAAACGCAATGGATGCCCACATTGAATTGGCTTTCGAGCTGTCCGGCAGACCAGTTGGGCTGGCTTCACCTCGAGGTGCGGTTTGGCATCTGTGGCGTCTTGAAGGCACTAGACTGACCCGCCAATCGCAGAAAATGGCCCGATTCATAGATGAGATGGCACCCAAGAGCATCCTCAGAGTACTTGGATCTTCAGCTAGAGGGCATTCAACGGTGGTCATAGAAGACTCTGGGATAGGTCAGCCTCCTGATGACTTCCCAAAGACTATTCTTAGCCTAGGTGAATCCAACAAAGTCACCAAACCCTATCTTATTGGGGCCTTCGGACAAGGTGGTTCATCAACCTTTGCCTATTGCCCTTACTCCGTTATCATCTCTCGCAGGGATGTAAGATGCCTGGTAAACAAGGACGATTCGGTAGGTTGGACGATTGTGCGCAAGTACGACGATGACTCTCTCAAAACCCTTAGATACGAATACCTGGTAGACTCTGAGGGAAAGGTACCCCGCTTTAGTCCGCTTGATCTGGGGAATCTTGGGCTGGCTTTCTTATCTGGGATGCGGATTACCCATTTGGGGTATGAATTAGGACGATTGAGCACAAGATGGAGCTTGGTAGGGTATAGGTTCTTCGACAATCTGCTATTTGATCCCGTGCTACCCTACCGCATCGAAGATATACGTTGGTCGCCTCCATTCAACAGGAACCTCTACGGCGCCCGGAACCGCCTCGATCAACAGGATGATCCTAGGCATCCGGAAGGCCAGACGTTTGAGCCGGATCTGTCTCCGTGGGGGGGCGAAGGGAATGTCCACATCAGATACTGGGTTTTCCATCCAACTGGTAGCGAGGCCGAGGAGGACGTGGGTGGGGTCAAACTGGATTCATATCTCGATTCAAGCAACTCACCTCGCACCATAATCTTTACGTTAAATGGACAAAGGCATTATACACAGGAAAAGAGACTAGTCAGAGAGGCTCGACTCGGTGCCCTGGCCGACTACCTCTTGATGCACGTTGACTGTGACGATTTGAGTCGCCGACTAAAAAAGGAGATCTTCACTGCTAACCGTGCCGGTGCTGCGGCTGGAGAACAGCGGGAGGATATCCTTTTGAAGGCAGTGCGTGAAGCGTTGGACGACCAGTGGCTGAAGCACAAGATGGACGAGATCATCAGACGCCGTCAATCCCAGATATCCGACGAAAGCTCACGCCGAGTGACACAAATGCTTGACCGGCTGATCACGGTCTACCGCACCGATCGTGGTGCTGGAGGTCAAAGCTCCACAGCGAACGAAGGCAGGGGCGTAGGCGATCAGCGGAAGACACATGATCCACCCACTTTCCTACACTTTGCCGATCATCACAAGCTAGAACTGCCAAATGGCGATTCGTGCGTTGTTTACCTGCTGACTGATGCTCCTGACGATTTCCTCACACGGGAACGGAGACCAGCTCAACTGCGAGTGGATGCTGAAGCTAATGACATAGCGTTGGTCTCTTTGGGGCAGATGCGGGAGGGCAGGATCCCCATTAATATCCGAGTGCAATCGACAGCCCAGGTTGGGCGAATCACTCGGCTGAGAGCCGCTCTTGATCTTCCACCTTCCACGTTCCTCACCGATACCCGGGAGATGAGGATCATTGCGCCGCCGCCTCCATATCGTGGGGTAAATCCACCGACGAAGTTCGAGTTCGCTAGAACATCGACTTTGAATATAGAGATCGGCAGGCGGTCAACCGCCGAAATCAGCACTAATGCCCAGAACGATATTCTGACTCGCGCGTTCGAACCAGCACAACTAGCGGCTTCTTGCGATGTGTCCGGTGTTTTTGTTTCTATCCGTGGGCCTCGAGATGGAGTCGCACAACTGGATGTAAAAGCAGCGTCTGACGCAGTGGTCGACTGTACTGGATCCATCATCGCAGTTCTAGTACTTCCAGATGGATCTAGGTTAGTCACGACCCGTCCGTGCAGATTGATAGCTCCCAAGGACAGGAAGCTAGGTGGAGGGTCGCAGCGCACGCCAGTACCGGCATACAAACTGGAACGTGTTTGGCGAGAATCGCCTCCGGATCTGCCCAGTGCGATAACGTGGAACAGCTTCCCCATCCCCTACACAGCGGATAAGGTCGGTCATTGGGAATTGAATGGTGATGACCTCTGGCTCTACGTGAACATGAACGAGAGGCAATTCGAGACGGAGCGATTGCGGTGGGGCAGACAATTCGGGGAGGGCTATTCCACCCGCCTGAGGGATCGCTATGTTGCCTACATGGCCTTTCACCTTTTCCAGCTATATGATCTCAGTCATTCCGTGACCCAGCGTGCCTCTGAAAGTCAAGAGGCCCGCTTAGGTGAAACGAGTGGAAGCGTGAACGCTTATGATCCAGACTCGGAACAGGTCGGCGAGGAACTTCGACGCGTGGCTGCGACCCTGGTGCAGACTTTGCGATCTGAGGCATCCCTAGTCCGTCTGGAAGGTGCAGCCGATCCCAGTGGCTGATGCCGTGGTGGCTCCTTGAGAAGCTTCGGGTGCAAACGAACCTCAGAAGCGCTGGCGTAGTCCATGTCCGCCTCGACGGACAGCCACTTCCTTTTCAGCCGCTCAGCGACTGCTCCGGTTGTATTGCTGCCAGCGAACGGATCCATGACTAGGTCGCCTTCATCTGTAAGGAATCTGATGAAGAACTCAGCAATGGGCTCTGGCATTCGGGCCGGGTGTGGGGCGATAGATTGCTGACGGCAGTATATCTGGTAGGGATCATTCGTCCTCGTATTAGATACTGGCAGCACTTCCGTCAACTCGTCTTCAATTAACTGTGGCGTTGGCACAAGCAGGTCAGGTGGTATAGAGCCGCCATTGTCCTTGAGGAAGGAGGATTTGCCAATGTTGTGTTCTGACGGCCTTTCACCGGAGTTGTAGGTGCCTCTCTTAAGCAGATCCCGCATGCTTTCACTGTACTTCGTGAGAACCCTTCGATTATCTGCCTTGGGTCTATCGGTGCGAGACATCCACCACACTCGAGTGAATGCATCTTTCACACGGATTCTCTCTACAGTGACCCACTGCGCAGGAGTTGGCAAACGTGCGGGGTTGTAACAGATAAACTCTTGGCAGAGGTAGAGATGAGCAGCCTCTTTGAAAGCCAGAAGTGCCTCGATCGGAAGTGTGGACATCGTTGGTCTGCCTTTCTCCCAGGCATTGCCAATCTCTATCGCTATTGATCCATCCTCTGTCAGGTAGTCAGAGAAGATTGGGGCTAGACCCTTCAACCATCTGAGATACCGTTGACCAGTAAGGTTTCCATATCTCTTCTTCCGGTTCAGGGGGAAAGGGGGAGACGTCAAAATGAGTTGGACTTTCCCTCGGTATTGTGACCATCTGTCCGACGCCAGCGCATCCTCGCAAAAGCCACAATACATACTCCCCAGATCGGTGCTATAGAGGGGGACAAACGTTGGCGGGATTGCCTCTGGCTGAGTTATTTTCAGCACCCCATACTCCTCAGGAAAAATCACGGAAGTCAAATTGCCCTTGGCGCGCCCCGTGTTCCTTAATGAAGTGATTCAATGCCAAGCGTACAACGAAAGCCAGAGTAGTACTGTTCTTTTTGGCGAATTGCTTCAGCGTTCGACGCTGACCGGGAGCCAGTGTGACTGTCAGGCGATCATGGCCGACTATTGGGCTCTTCTTCTTGGTGTGATCATCATTTTGCATCATTATTCACCAAAATGCATCATTCCTCATCAGTGTAGCAGACCGGGCGTGTAAAGTCAATATGTTGGGGCTACCCGACAGAAAACGAGAGGGGATCTCAACGCTTCCCCTCTCGACTTTGACGCTTGTCTCTCAACAGATAATCCTTGACTCAGGCGTTGGGATGGACTATGATTAGTTAGCTAAATTGAGGGATACTATCGACGTAGGATGGGAGGGAAATGGGTAATATAAGTGGTCCGCAGCCAGACGTAAAATACTGCCCAGCGTGCAAGGGTAACCTGGAGAACGTTCCTCGAGACAAGATGAAGTCCCGGATACCAAGGAAGGACGGGACTGTTTCTCCTCACACACATACGTACAAATGCCCTAAATGCAGTCTCAAGTTCGAAATCAACCAAGACCGTTAAACCGTTAACGGATATTCGCCAAGTGATGTCCACTCTACTAGACTGAAAACCGAGAGGGGAGGTTCGACGCCTCCCCTTTCCCGACATTACTGACCGATTTGTTAAATGAAACGATATCACCTTCCGCGCGGTGCTTGATGCCGAAGG
>Ga0315284_10008996_pt1 | contig 14261 bp, 17 predicted proteins | sample YL17G09_16_MG_FD_203696 | JGI IMG/M metagenome (GOLD analysis project Ga0315284, IMG submission 203696) | Sediment microbial communities from Yellowstone Lake, YNP, Wyoming, USA - YL17G09_16 | ecosystem: Environmental > Aquatic > Freshwater > Lake > Sediment | place: USA: Wyoming | collected... | reverse complement strand
ATACGAACGATCAGAGATTGCAGGATCTGCCGCATTTCGATCCGCGCCGCGCCAGGGCCGCCGCGGTTTCGCAGATCCCGACATCAACAGGCGCCGCGAAGGCGATAGGCCTCGTCATACCGGAACTGAAGGGAAAGCTTGATGGCTTCGCAATGCGGGTCCCGGTCATAAATGTCTCCGTAGTGGATCTGACGTGTATGCTGAAGAAACAGGCGACGGCGGAAGATATTAACAAGGCGCTTCGGTGCGCATCCGAGGGCAAATTGAAGGGTATCATGGATTACACGGAAGACGATGTAGTATCCGTCGACTTCAATCATTACCCGGCTTCCGCCACGGTCGATTCGAAGATGACCAAAGTCATCGGCGGCAACTTTGCAAAGATCATAGCCTGGTACGATAATGAGTGGGGCTACTCCTGCAGGGTGGTGGACCTGATAGAGTACATGGTCAAGAAGGGGCTGTAAATTTTTCGCCGCAGCACTAGAATGTGCTGCGTCGAGTGGTTCGCTTAAGGACGCGCAATTTTCAGCCATGTGAAAATTGCGCTCGATAAAATTTCTCGTACGCTGCCTCGAAATTTTAACGCCTGAGCTCACCACATCGCCACATCACATTCTTAAAGACGCGAAAAATTTATTAGAAGGAACTGGTAAAAAGCCGCCCTCATTAGAGGACGGCTTTTTGCTTTCTTGCGTCTGCGGAAAAATTTTTCTTTTTTCTACTTGACAAAATGATACTAATATGGTATCTTTTAGGTATGAAACCCAACTCAGATAAGCTCAGATGGTTCCATGTGCAATTGTGCGAGGTTGGCACATGAAATTGATAACGCGCAATACAGATTACGGTGTAAGGGCGCTTTGCTTTATGGCAAAGAATAAGGATAGGGTGGTGGCAGTGCCTGAGCTGGTGAAGGCACTTAAGATACCGAGGCCGTTTCTGCGGAAGATACTGCAGGCGTTGACAAAGGGCGGTTTCGTTAAGTCGCATAAAGGCGTCGGCGGCGGATTTCGGTTAGCCATGCCGGCCGGTAAGATATATATAGTGGAAGTCGCTAAAGTCTTTCAGGGGGCATTTAGCCTGAACAAGTGCTTTTTGAATAAAAAGGTCTGTCCGAACAGAAGGGTCTGCCCGCTAAAGAGAAAGATAGACAAGATAGAGAAGGACGTAGTGTCGGAATTGAGCGCTATAACAATAAAGGAACTTATGTAGGGCACACTTAAGTGTGCCCTACATTGTGAATAATTGAATGGGAGGGGTACTGTGAATAAACGTAAGATAATAAAGATAGACGAGGATAAATGCAACGGCTGCGGGCTCTGCATACCGAATTGCCCCGAAGGAGCGATACAAATAATCGATGGGAAGGCGCGGCTTGTGGGCGACCTTTTATGCGATGGGCTCGGGGCCTGTCTCGGACATTGTCCGCAAGGCGCTCTTACAATAGAAGAAAGGGATGCTGTGCCATTTGACGAAAAAGCAGCTATGAAAAGTGCGAGCTGTCCCGGCTCTAAGGCCGTCGAGATGCGAGGTGCGGGTCTTAGGAACTGGCCGGTCCAGATAAAGCTCGTTCCCACTAACGCGCCGTATTTTAAAGGAGCCGACATACTGGTCGCAGCCGATTGCGTGCCGTTCGCCTATCCGGAATTCCACGAAAAGCTCTTGAGGGGCAAGGTCCTTCTTGTCGGATGCCCGAAGCTTGATGATCTAGGGTTATACAAGGAAAAGATAACCGAGATAATAAAGAATAATGACATAAAATCCATAACCTACGCGCACATGGAGGTCCCTTGCTGCTTCGGGCTGGTGGGCGCTATACAGGAATCGATCAAGCTTTCCGCTAAAATTATTCCATTCAAGGAAGTGGTGGTAGGTATAAAGGGAGAGATGATAAAATGATATTTAGCTGCCCGGGATCGGGTAAATTCAAACAGCCGGAACCGCGAGAAGCGAGATGTCCTTTGTGCGGTGAAGAGGCGGAAGTCTGGACGGACGAGGCCGAAGTGGTTTGCCGGAAATGCGGCGGGAGAGTGAAGAAGGACGCGGGACAGAGTTGTCTTGACTGGTGCAAATATGCTAAGATCTGCATCGGATATAAGATGATAGCAGGAAACCAATGGAGATGAAAGCGGGGTGATAGAATATGAGAGTGATGCTTATTTTTTCGGGCATGGTATAATATATTTCCAGGAGGCTCCGGATGAACAAGATACTACATATAATCGTTTCCCCGCGGGGCGAGGATTCAAGGACGCTTAAAGTAAGCAGCGCATTTTTAGATAATTTTAAAAAGAGATATCCCGCCTGCCGCATAGAAGAACTTAGGCTCTTCGAAGAGAAGCTGCCGCAGCTCACCGTAAAGGTAGTCTCAGGAAAATACGTTCTTTTGGGCGGAGGAGATCTTACGGGGCCTCTTAAAGAAGCCTGGAAGGATGTGGAGCGCTACATAAGCCAATTTCTTTCCGCCGACGGATACCTTATATCGACGCCCATGTGGAATTTCAGCATTCCGTATTATCTCAAGCATTATATAGATGTGATCGTCCAGCCGAAATACCTATTCCGATATACAGATAAAGGCCCTGAGGGGCTCGTAAAGAACAAGAAGATGATCGTCATAACGAGCCGCGGCGGTGATTATTCCTCCGGCAGTCCCATGGCGGCATTCGATCACGAGGAACCGTACCTGCGCGCCATCTTCGGACTTTGCGGTTTAACGGACATAACCTTTATTAACGCCCAGCCCATGGATATGGATCCTGAAGTTAGTAAGAGAGAGCTGGAAAAAGCAAAAGAGCGCGCGCGGAAAGTTGGTGCAGAATGGTAAGAAAAGTGACTTTTAAAGGCAGTCCGATGACATTGGTTGGCAGGGCACTTGAGGAAGGCGCCCTCGCACCCGATTTTAAAGTCGTGGATCCGGCATTAAAAGAAATAGGGCTTTCAGATTTTAAAGGCAAGATCAAGGTGATCACATTCTTTCTTTCGCTCGATACGCCTGTCTGCGACCTTCAGGTGAAAGAGTTCAATAAACGCGCTTCGAATATATCTCAGGACGTGGTGATAATAGGGATGAGTAAGGACCTGCCGTTCGCGCAGGCCCGGTTCTGCCGCGATAATGAGATCAAGAACATCAAGGTGCTGTCAGATTATAAGTATTCCTCTTTCGGGATGAATTACGGGCTTCTTGTTAAAGAGCTTAACCTTCTGGCCAGAGGCGTCCTGATCATCGACAAAAATGATATACTCAGATATTTCAAGGTAGTTGACGAATTGACTTCGCCGCCGGACTACGACGACGCGTTAAGAGCGCTCGAAGCTATTGCGAAGAATCCCTGAACGATGTTATAATGGCCGGACAAAACGGGCCTCGGTCGGAGACCTCGGCACTTAGCCGGCGCCGTGGCTTAATAAACTTGGGGGTAATATGGATAAATATAAATGCTTGGTGTGCGGGTATATCTATGATCCGGTAAAAGGTGATCCGGATAACGGCGTCCCGCCGGGGACCAGTTTCGACAAGATCCCTGATACTTGGGTCTGTCCGGAGTGCGGCGCGCCGAAGAGTGAATTTGAAAAAATATGACCGATATCTCGATCCTTATCGGAGGTAAGGCCGGTTTCGGGATAGACCGTTCCGGACTTATAATCGCGAATATCCTCAAAGCTATGGGTTATCGCTTATATATCTATCGCGATTACCCGTCCATCATCCGCGGCGGCCATACATTCTCTATAATCAGGGCTCACGAAGAGAAAGTCGCCTCCCATAAAAAAAGAATAGACTTTCTTCTCGCGCTGAATCAGGATACATTCGATCTTCACAAGGCTAAACTTACAGATAACGCGGTTGTGATCTACGATTCAGATTCTGTGAAGGTCGAGAACCTGCCCGCCGCGGGTCCGAGCGTACCCATACCCATTGCAAAGATCCTGAAAGACGATAGCGCACCCGAGATAATGCGCAATTCATGCATCGTAGGCGCATTGTGTAAAGCGGCAGGCATCTCGTGGGATATCCTCGATAAAGAATTCAGAAAAGATTTTTCCAAAGAGTTGGACCTCAATTTAAAGATGGCGCGCAGGGGCTACGACAGCGCATCAGAGATCCGCAAGATAAGTTTGATCGATCAGAAGAAGCTGCCTCTATTCAGCGGGAATGAAGCGACGGCCCTCGGCCTTATAAAGGCAGGCCTTAAGACATACATCGCCTATCCGATGACGCCGACTTCGCCGATACTCCATTACATGGCCGGCCTTGCGGATGAATTCTCGCTTAAAGTCATCCATCCTGAGAGCGAGATATCGGTGATATTGATGGCGCTCGGCGCCGCTTATTGCGGAGAAAGGTGCGCTGTCGGCACGTCGGGCGGTGGTTTCTGCCTCATGACGGAGGGTTTGAGTTTTTCGGCAATGGCAGAGCTCCCGGTAGTTATTGTCCTCGGCCAGAGGCCCGGCCCGTCGACCGGCCTTCCCACATATAGCTGCCAGACAGAGCTCCATTTTGCGCTGAATGCCGGACAGGGAGAATTCCCGCGGCTTATAGTCGCGCCGGGAGATGCGGAAGAGGCATATTATCTGTCTCAGGCGGCGCTCAATATCGCCTGGAAATATCAGATGCCGTCCATAATATTGACAGATAAAAATATGGGCGAAGGCACTTACAGTTTTGACAACGGACTCGTCCCGGATATAAAAGAAGAGGATCCGGTATTATGGGACAGGAAGGGGCCGTACAGCAGGTATTTAGATACAGAGACCGGCGTCTCGCCCCTTGCTTTCGTCCCGGAGAAAGACAATGTGGTCAAGATCAATAGTTACGAGCATGATGAATCCGGCCTGACCTCTGAAGATCCGGCCACGACAAAGGTGATGGAAGATAAACGCCTGCGCAAAAGTGAATATCTGGCCGCAGAGCTTGCGAGATGCGAGGCCGTAAAAATCTACGGAAATAAAAAGGCCGGCACCGCGATCCTGTGCTGGGGATCCAATAAAGGCGTCTGCATAGAGGCGGCAAAGGGATTGAATTTAAAAGTGATCCAGCCGCTCTATATGTCGCCATTTCCTTTAACTCAGTTAAAGGCCGCGATGAAAGGTGTCAAAAAGCTTATAGCCGTGGAATCTAACGCCACGGCGCAGCTCGTGAGACTCATGAATCAATACGGACTTGATGCCGACGAGACGATATTAAAATACGACGGAAGGCCGTTCTCGGTCGAGGAATTGGAAGAGAAACTCCGAAAGGCGCTGAAATGAGGGATCTGAACACAAAAGCCGTGAATACATGGTGCCCGGGCTGCGGAAACTTCGCGATCCTGAATGCAATGAAGTCCGTGCTAAGCTCTTTAGGCGATGAGGGCCTGCCGCTTGAAAATATCGTGCTCGTTTCCGGCATCGGGTGCCATGCGAAGATAGTCGATTACATTAATGTGAACAGTTTCTACTCGATACACGGCCGCGTATTTCCTTCCGCTACCGGGATAAAGATCGCGAAACCTGGGTTGAAAGTCATAGGCCATGCAGGCGACGGCGACGCTTACGGCGAAGGCATAGAGCACCTCATATTTGCCGCGAAGCGCAACGTGGACCTGACGGCAATAATCCATGATAACCGCGTCTACGGCCTCACCACCGGCCAATACACCCCGACATCTCCTCTCGGGTACAAAGGCCGCTCCACTCCGTCGGGAACAAAAGAGATGCCGATAAATCCGCTCGAGCTGATGTTAGCGAGCGGCGCTACATTTTTGGCGCGCGGCACATCGCATGGCCTGGAGCTGTTGAAGAAGATAATCAGGGAAGCGATACTTCACAAAGGATTTTCGCTCGTAGATATACTGCAGGTATGCGTGACTTATGACAACTTATACGAATATTACGACAAGCGCGTTTACGAGTTAAAAGATCACGACGCCGGCGATTTCGATGCCGCGGAAAAGAAGATACGCGAATGGGATTACAACAAGGACGCGCCTATCGCCCTCGGCGTGTTTTATAAAAAAGACGCGCCGACCTTTGAGGAGAGTTTCTCCGGGAAAGGTCTGACGGAGACCGAGAGGCAGAAGAAGATAGAAGCGCTGATGGCGGAGGCGGTATAGTGGATCCGAACGTATTGCATAATTTAAGTTACGGGATGTATATAGTAGCGTCGAATAAGGGCGATGCGCTGAACGCCCAGATCGCGAACACGGTATTCCAAATAACGAGCGAGCCTGCCGCCATCGCGATAAGCATAAATAAGAAGAACCTGACGCATGAATTTATAGAAGCGAGCTCGCGCTTTACCATTTCGGTGCTTGACGAAGAAACGCCGCTTACCTATATAGGCAAATTCGGCTTCAAGAGCGGAAGGAAGGAAGATAAATTTAAGGACGTAAATTTTAAGAGGCTCTCATCGGGATGCCCTGTGGTCCTGGACCATTCGATCTGCTATATCGAGGCGAAGGTCACAGGGAAGCTCGATTGCGGGATGCATACAGTATTCCTGGGCGAGATGACGGATTCCGAAATGGTTAAGCCGGGGAAGCCGATGACGTATGAGTACTACCATCTGGTGAAGAAAGGTACGACGCCGCGCGCAGCACCGACGTTTATAAAAGGAGAACAGAAATGAAGCCGCTTGAGATCAAAAAAGGTATTTATTCTGTCGGGGTGGTCGATTGGAACGTCAGGAATTTTCACGGCCATACCTATACGACGGCCAGGGGAACGACTTACAATTCTTACCTGATAATCGACGAAAAGATCGCCATAGTAGACACGGTGCTCGGCTCCTTCGCCAAAGAATTTATCGAGAGGATACGCGAGGTAGTGGGGCCTGAAAAGATAGACTACGTGATCGCAAATCACGTCGAGACCGACCATTCCGGCGCCATGCCGGAACTCATGAGGCTCTGTCCAAAGGCAAAAGTCTACTGCACACAGAAATGTAAAGAAGGCCTATACAGGAATTATTATGAAAACTGGGATTTTAATATAGTAAAGACAGGCGATACATTGAAATTGGGGAAACGCGCGCTTACGTTCATAGAAGCTCCGATGATACACTGGCCGGACAGCATGTTCACATACTGCCGGGAAGAGGAGCTCCTTATGCCGAATGACGCCTTTGGGCAGCATCTGGCGACGAGCGGGCGGTTTGATGACGAGGTGGACGGGTGCGCGCTCATGGACGAGGCGGCTAAGTATTACGGCAATATCCTGTGGCCTCTCGGCTCGCTCATATTAAGGAAGATAGAAGAGATCCAGAAGATGAACGTCCCGCTCAAGATGATCGCACCCTCTCACGGTGTCGTATGGCGCAAAGATCCGATGAAGATAATCAATTCATATGTCAAATGGGCGAAGAATGAAACGAAACCAAAGGCGGTCATAGTTTACGAGACGATGTGGAGCGCGACCGAGAAGATGGCGCGTAAGATAGCGGAAGGCATTATAGAGACGGGCCTTGACGTGAAGATATTCGACATCGCCCAATCCGACAGCACGGAAGTGATCAAGGAGATGCTCGACGCGAAGGGCTTTCTGGTCGGGTCGTCCACGCACGACAACGACATGTTGACCAGGATAGCGGGGTTCCTGGAGTTCCTTAAAGGGCTCAAGCCGAAATCGAGGATCGCGGCGGCCTTCGGTTCATACGGATGGTCCGGCGGCGCGGTCGCTTCTATCGAGAAGGAGTTGAAAGAAGGAGGTGTAGAAATCGTACAACCGGGCATAGGGGTAAAGTATATGCCAGATGAGAACGAATTAAAGAATCTATATCAATTCGGGAAGGATTTTGCGGCGAAGGTAAAATGATTGTGGTATAATGTAAAAAATAAAAAGGGAGGGGTATCATGGGAAAGAAAGCAAGAGAGATAGTGGGAGTGGATATAAAGGATCTCATAAAGGATCTTAACAAGGCATACTGCGACGAGTGGCTTGCCTATTACGCGTGGTGGTACATGGCCCGCTCGGTCGAAGGGATAGGCACCGAAGACATGGAAGAGTATTTAGACAAGATCGCGAAGGACGAACTTGAACATGCGACGGAATTGGCCGAGAGGATAATAGAGCTCGGCGGCCTGCCGGTAAATAATCTGGGTGGAGTGGAAAAAGGCGGCAATGCGCCGTATCCCGGAGTGATGAAGAACCTTTCGAATTATCACGAGATCATAAAGATCGTAACGACCGCGGAGGCCGGGGCGATCGAGGTATATAACAAGATAGCGAAGAAGACCTTCGGCAAAGATCATGACACCTATCAGCTTGCATGCCACATAATGGGCGAAGAGATAGGGCACGAAGAGCTCTTCGAGAACTTGCTGGGGCATAAATAGCAGGGAGGCGCTGCATGGCAGAACTGAAAGATCTGTTCCAGTCGGCCGACTGGAAGAAAGAGAAGCATGTCCCCGTCATAGACGCGCCGGATAGCGCGAAGAAGGGCGAGTTCTTTAAGGTCACGGTCACTGTCGGAAGTGCGATCGCGCATCCCAATACGACCGCCCACCACATAAGGTGGATAGAGGTATTTTTCCTGGCGGACGGCGCGAAGTTCCCGTTCCAGATAGCCAGGTTCGAATTCACGTCTCACGGGGAATCTACCGAGGGGCCGGACCTAAGCGCCATCTACGCGGGCGCCGAAGCGACATGCAGCCTCAAGACTGACAAACCCGGGACGATACTCAGCACCTCTTATTGCAATATCCACGGCCTCTGGCAAAGTTCGAAGAAGATATCCGTAGCGTGATGATGAGCGTGGACGTCATATTCTTCGACCTTGACGGGACGCTCGTCGACGCGAGGAGCGATATCGTAAGGGCGGCTAACCGCACCTTGAGGGCGCTTGGCCGCAAGGAAAGGTCCTTCGAAGAGATCGTTTCTTATATAGGCACCGGCGTATCGGACCTGATCGCCAAGAGCCTCAACACAAAAGACACTTCCGTTATCAAAAAAGGCGTCGAGATATACAGCGGATACATCCTGGAGCATCCGGCGGATGAGGCGAGGCTGTACCCGCACGTTAAAGAGACGCTCGAATTTTTTAAAGATAAGCGCAAATTCATCCTCACCAATAGATACGCGAAGTTCGCCGATGCGGTCCTGAAGGCCCTCGGCATTTACGGATATTTCGAAGGGACAATAGGCGGTGACGACGAGGATTGCATAAAACCTTCGGCCTGCCTGATGGATTCTATCCTGCCTAAGATCGGGGTCGACAGAAAAAGGGCGCTGATAGTGGGCGACATGACGATAGATATCGAGACCGGGAAGAATTCAGGGATAAAGACATGCTGGGTAACGTACGGGCTGGGCAAGCGGGAGGATGTAGAACCCCTAAAACCGGACTTTATAATCGATGACTTGAGTGAGTTGAAGAACATAGTAGAATAGTCATAAGTAACAGGTAGGGCAGGTTTAAACCTGCCCTACCATAGCTTTGAAACGGAGGTAGCGATGGATAAAAAAATCACAATATACAGCACATCGACGTGCCCATTCTGCATAAGGGCAAAACAGTTCCTGAAGGATAATAAGATCGCGTTCGAGGATATAGATGTCGCCGAAAATCATGAGAAGGCCCAGGAGATGATAAAGAAGTCGGGCCAGATGGGCGTGCCCGTCCTCGAGATAGATGGCGAGATAATAGTCGGATTTGACAAAGAAAAGATCAAAGAAATCCTGGATATAAAATGATCTACGATCTGATAATAGTCGGCGCAGGCCCCGCAGGCATCACTGCCGCCGTCTATGCCGCGCGTAAAAGGATGAATTTCATCGTCATCACAAAGGATGTCGGAGGCCAGGCGGCGTGGTCGGGCGATATAGAAAATTACACCGGCTATCAGTTCATAACCGGGCCGGACCTCGTCACTAAATTCGAAGAGCACATGAAGAAGTACGCGATCACCGTCAAAGAGAACGAGCCGGCGATCGATATGGCGAGGGCGGGCGATGTCGTACATGTCAAGACCCGAAAGGGCGAATACGAGGCGAAGGCGCTTGTAATAGCTTCGGGCAAGGTCTCAAGAGAATTAGGCGTTCCCGGCGAAAAAGAGTTCAAGAACAGGGGCCTTACCTATTGCGCTACATGCGACGGGCCGTTATTCTCTGGTAAAGATGTCGCGGTGATAGGCGGCGGGAATTCGGCGCTCGATGCGTGCCTGCAGCTTATCAAGATAGCGAAACGCATCTATATCGTGAATATAACCGCGAAGCTCGGCGGCGATGCCGTGATGCGCGAAAAGGCCGAGTCGAGCGATAAGGTCACGGTCCTTAACAATACCCGGGTTACGGCCATACTGGGAGACAAGATGGTGAGCGGCATCAGGATAGACGCTTCCGGCAGGGAAGAGACATTGGCCGTTGAAGGGGTATTCGTCGAAGTGGGGCTTTTGCCAAATTCTGCCTTTGCGAGAGAGGTCGGGAAGAACGAGCACGGCGAAATAAAGGTCAATTGCAATAACGAGACTAATATCCCCGGGATATTCGCGGCCGGTGACGTGACCGATGTCGCGGAAAAACAGATCGTGATAGCCGCCGGCGAGGGATCGAAGGCCGCCCTGGCGGCTTTCAAGTATATAAATAGAAGCAAGTGATGGACCAAGCACTCAAAGCGTTAAGCTCCTCCTACAAAAAGATAAGGCCCGAGATAAAGAAACGCCTCTCCGAATTCCGACCGATACATAAATCCGATAACAGGAAGATATTCTCGGAACTTTGCTACTGTATCCTTACCGCGAACGCTAGTGCCGTGCGCTGTAACGAGGCGATAGGCCAGCTCGAAAAGAGGGACCTGCTTTTGAAAGGCGAGCCAAAGGATATAAGGCTCATTCTTCGCGGTCGCGCGCGTTTTCACAATAAGAAGGCCGATTACATAGTCGGCGCCAGGAAGCTCTTCAAAAGTTCAGGCGTACTCGATATCAAGAGTAAGCTTGTTGCCGGAGACGTAATAAAGGTAAGGGACTGGCTGGTCGAGAATATCAAGGGCTTTGGCTACAAAGAGGCGAGCCATTTCCTGCGCAATATAGGGCTCGGGAAGAATATGGCGATACTCGACAGGCATATATTGAAGAATCTCAAAAAGTACGGGGTTATAAAGAAGGTGCCCGATTCCGTCGGCTCCAGGCGCGTATACCTGGAGATCGAGGACAGGATGAGGGTTTTCTCCAGGAAGACCGGCATACCGCTCGAAGACATAGACCTCCTCTTCTGGTCGATGCAAACCGGGTTCGTTTTCAAATAGATATATTTTTCGAAATTTTTCGATGCAATCAGGCGGTTACTTTTGTGCACCGCTCTTTCAGCGGACGCAAATCGCATTAGGCATGCGATTTGCTCTGTAAAATTGCGATGGCCGCTCAACCTGGCCGAGCTTAAAGCTGTTGACCAGTTTTCGCGTCCTTTCTAAATCGCCATAAGGTATCGCAATTTTAAACGCCGCTTCAGGCGGCGCACAAAAGTTCCGCCATCTCAAGTTGTCGAAAAATTTTATTAGTGGGACTGGTTATTGGGTACCGACACGAGCTTTTAGTCAAAATTGGCACCGGTGTATAAAAAGTTCGTTGATAAATTTGCGTAATTGGTAAATGGCTGTAGCAATCGGCGGGTGGCATGAAGCAGACTTTTTTCGATTATTGAGCGAGGCATGGGATGGGGGTGTCCGCCGCTTAGGATTGATACTGTCAGGGCGATACTGCTTGAGTGAGTTAATATCGTAGTCAATCCTGGCGGACATACAGATACGCGCATAATTTAAGCGTTAATTGTAAACCCCATGCCGAGCGATAAAGAAAAAAGGATGCTTCATGACGGGACCCGCCCATCATTGGATAGCCATTTACAGTTGACAAAGGCCGCCCGCAACGCTTATAATCATATCTCCATATAATATAAGGAAGGGCAATTCATGGCAAAGAAGACGGTAAAAGACGTTGATCTGAAGGGCAAAAGGGTGCTCATTAGGGTCGATTTCAACGTCCCCCTCGATGAGAATCTCAATATAACCGATGATATCAGGATACGCTCGGCTCTGCCGACCATAAAGTATGCGCTCGAAAGGAGAGCCAAAGTCATCCTGATGAGCCACCTGGGCAGGCCGGACGGCCAGGTGAAAGAGGAATTGCGCCTGGCGCCGGTAGCGAAACGGCTTCGGGAACTCCTGAACAAGCCGGTCACAGCCCTTAAAGACTGCATAGGAGATGAGGTAAAGAAGGCGGTATCGGCCATGAAGCCGGGCGATGTAGTTCTTCTCGAGAACCTGAGATTCCACGCCGAAGAAGAGAAGAACGATCCTGTCTTCGCCAAAGAGCTCGCCTCGCTTGGCGATGTATTCGTGAATGACGCATTCGGCACAGCGCACAGGGCGCATGCCTCGACCGAAGGCGTCACCCACTATCTGCCTTCCGTAGCCGGGTTCCTGCTTGAAAAAGAGATGGAGTATTTAGGCAATACTGTAGACAATCCCAAGAGGCCGTTCGTTGCCATCCTCGGTGGCGCCAAGGTCAAAGACAAGATAAAAGTAATAGACAATCTTTTGAATAAAGTCGACGCGCTTCTGATCGGCGGCGGCATGGCATACACATTCCTCAAAGTTCAGGGTTATACAATAGGATCTTCGAAACTCGATAAAGACGGCCTCGACACCGCGAGGGCCGCGCTCGAAAAGTGCGCGCTTAATAAAGCTACTGGTAAGACGATACCGATCCTCCTTCCGGTCGACCACGTGATAGGCGACAAATTCGACGCGGCTGCCGATACTAAAGTCGTGGGCGTGGACATCCCGGACGGATGGATGGGGCTTGATATAGGCCCCAATACGATAGAGCTTTTTGAGGATAAGTTGAAGAGCGCAAAAACGATCGTCTGGAACGGACCGCTCGGAGTATTCGAGATGGATAAATTCGCGAAAGGCACCGAAGATATCGCGAAGTTCATAGCCGGCCTTAAAGGAGTCACGTCGATAATAGGCGGAGGAGATACCGCCGCGGCGATGGCTAAGTTCAAAGTGGACGGCAAGATGACGCACATCTCGACCGGCGGCGGAGCGTCGCTCGAATATCTCGAGGGCAGAGGCCTCCCGGGGATCGATGCGCTGAACGATAAAGAGACGGCTTGCTCCTACGGAAAGAAATAATGATGAGACGGGTGATCATAGCAGGCAACTGGAAGATGAATAAAAATATTACGGAGTCGATCGACCTCGCCAACTCTATAAAGAGGTCGCTCTATGACGTAGAAGAGATAGAGATAGTCCTCTGCCCGCCGTTTACATCTTTGAGCGATGTCAATGAAGTTATAATGGAGTCCAATATTGCGCTCGGCGGCCAGGATGTTTATTGGGAAAAGGAAGGGGCCTTCACCGGCGAGGTATCGGCCGGCATGCTTAAGAACGTCGGGTGCAGGTATTGCATAGTGGGCCATAGCGAGCGGCGGCAGTTCTTCGGCGAGACCAGCGAGACGGTGAACAAAAAAGCGAAGGCGCTTCTCAAGGAGGGTTTAAGGCCGATCGTTTGCGTAGGGGAGAAGGGCGACGAGAGGAAGGCGAACAAGACGTTCGATGTAGTCAAAGATCATGTCGTCAATTCACTCGCCGCTCTCACAAAAGAGGATATGAAGAACGTCGTCATAGCGTATGAACCCGTATGGGCGATAGGCACAGGCGTCAATGCCACTAAGGAACAGGCCCAGGAGGTCCACAAATATATTAGAGGCCTCATTAAGGAGATGTTCGACGAAGAGACCGCCAAGGGAGTGCGGATACAATACGGCGGAAGCGTGAAACCGGATAATATAAAAGAACTGATCTCACAGGAAGACGTTGACGGCGCGCTCGTAGGAGGCGCAAGCATTAAGGCCGATTTATTCAACGCGATAATCAAGAATTGCTTAAAATAGGATAGGTAGGGCAGGTTTAAACCTGCCCTACTACAAGAAAGGGCGAGGTACGCCATGTTATACGGATTGGTCATAGCGATACACGTAATAGCGTCACTCGTATTGATAGCGGTCATACTGCTCCAGGCGGGGCGGGGCGGGGGATTGAGCGAAACATTCGGCGGAGGCTCGACGCAGACCTTATTCGGCACGAAGACATCGGTATTCCTGACGCGCGCGACGGCCGCATGCGCGGTCATCTACATACTGACGTGCCTGACACTCGCGGTCATGACGAGCCATAGGGGCAGGTCGCTCGTTTCGCAAGGCGCCGTTGTCCGGCCGCCGATCACGCAAGGGCAGCAACAGATGCCGCAACCTTTACCTGAAGAGCCGATGGATTATTA
>Ga0315284_10008995_pt1 | contig 14261 bp, 16 predicted proteins | sample YL17G09_16_MG_FD_203696 | JGI IMG/M metagenome (GOLD analysis project Ga0315284, IMG submission 203696) | Sediment microbial communities from Yellowstone Lake, YNP, Wyoming, USA - YL17G09_16 | ecosystem: Environmental > Aquatic > Freshwater > Lake > Sediment | place: USA: Wyoming | collected... | reverse complement strand
TCGCCCTCTTCACCGCCGTCGCCCTCGTCGCTGACGGGAGCCGGGACGCCAGGAGCCGCAACCTCGGAAGTCCTCAGGGCCTGAGCATCCGCAGCGCTCGCTGCCACCTGACGATCGGCGACCGACAGCTTCTGGAGCTTGGCCTTGATCCGCTTGATCGACTTCTGGATCTGCTTGATCCGGAACTGGAGGAGGCCGCCCTTCTTGTCGTCGTCCTCCTTCGACTCGAGCTTCTCCTGGAGCTTCGCGAGACGCTCCTGGCGCTTCGCGAGCCGCTTCTGGAGCTGCTCCTTCGAAGCCTTGAACACGCCACTGATCCGACCGTAGCAGTCGGTTCCGAGGAGGTTCGGGAGATCTCCACCGAAGCACTCGGCGGCCGTCCCGATCCGACTCACGGCCCCGTCATCCTTCTCGTCGCCCTGCAGATCGTCGTCTCCGTAGTTCTGCGAGGACGCCATCGACCGATCGAGCATCGAACTGAACGCCTTCTCGAGACCGGCCTGGGAGAGGTTGTCGAAGCTCGCCTTCTGAGCCATCAGGCGAGACTCTTCCGGAGACATGAAGAAGGGGCTGCCGCCATAGCTCGAACGAACCGCCGCACAGACCGCTCCCTGGAGACGGTTCGCCGCCAGATCTTCCGCGAGAGCCGCATCCGCACCGAACGCGGAGAGCTGATCGAGGCCCACTGAGGCCGCCCGCGCCGCACCCGCCCGAAGCCGCCGGGCGCGAGCACGACGGATCCGGGACTCGATGAGACGATGGCGCGCCTCACCCGCGAACTGGGCTGCAGCCGGGTTTCCGGCCTCCTCGGCGCCCACGATCACCCGAGCCGTCACCGCGTCCTTGGCCGCAGTCTCAGCGTTCCGGGCCGCCTGATCACCGCGCGCTGCCATCATGGGACCGATCGCACCAAGAAGGGACATGAAGTCCTCCGGAAGTCATCGAAGTCTGGAGAGGAGCGGCCGGTAGAGACCGGCCGCTCCTACAGAGGAGGAGGAGGCCGACTACTTCGCGGCGGCCGAGCGGGACTTGCGCGACTTCGACTTGCGCGACGCGCGCTGCTTCCGGCTCTTGCTCAGGAGCTGGTGACCGATCGCGATGTTGCGAGCGGACTTCTTCCGGGCACCGGGACCACGGAGCTTCTTGCCCTTCTCGCTGTCGAGGAACGAGATCACCGACTGCTGCTGGGCTTCGCCGAGCTGGTTGAACGGCTTGGCCTTGCTGCCGGGCAGGCGACGGATCACACCGGGACCACCGGGACCACCACCGACGCGGGAGATGAAGCCCTTCTCGATGAAGTACGGGTGCTTCTGGCCCTGCATCTGGGCGTACGTCTTCTTGATCGACTTCTTCGCGACGCCCTTGCGGGACTTGCGAGAGGCGATACGGACGCCCTTGTAGAGCTTGACGAAGGCCGCGGCCTTCTTCTTCGCAGTCTTGCCCTGCATGTCGGCCGCGGAGTGCTTGCCCTGCTTCACCGCGACCGCGCCCGCCTTGATCGCCTTCGCGATCGCACGGCTCCGGCGCTGGGCCGCCGTCGACTTGCGGCTCTTCTTCGCGCCACGGCTCTTGCGGCTCTGGCCCTGAGCCTGGAGGCCGAGACCCTGGACGAGTCCGACGAGCTCGGCCTGCGAGTACGCGTTCACGGTCGCACGATCCTGCTGGCTCATCTTCTTCCAGGCGGCCGACTTGCGGAGCGCCTTCATGGCATGCTGCTTGGTCATCGTCGTTGCTCCAGGGGAGGGTGTTCTCTTTGCCGCGATGCGGCGTGACGGTCAAGTTGTATCACGAGAGTCTCGATGTGGAAAACGAGGACTCTCGCAACGCCTACGGGATCAGGTGGACTCACCCCGCTTGCCGCGCTTCTTCTTCAGCCTGGAAGCCAGGTTCGTGGGCGAAGATTCAGGCGCAGCAACAACAGGATCTTCGATGACGGGATCCGAAGATCTTTCGACATCCATCAGGAGGTCATCATCGTCGTCAGGCAGATCATCCGTGATCGGATCGGCGACCGCTTCCGACGTGAGCTGGAGCGGTGCAGGAAGAGATCCGTGAGCCACCGAGGTCGCCTCGGCCGCCTTTGCAACCTGCTCGGCGACCTGTTCCTTCCGGTGATCCGCCGTCGATTTCGGCGCCGCGGCCCCGATCGAGGCGAGCCAGGCTGCCCGACGATCCTTCGACGCAGGAGCCTGAGCCTGAGCCGGCGGGGGCGGAGGCTCCGCACCCGGCGGGAGCCGCATGGGATCATAGCCGATCTGAGCCACCCAGGTGGCGCGACGCGCCTTCGCTCGTGCTGAACCTTTCATCGCATCACCTTCGGAATGAGAGCGGCTCCGGCCGCCACCGCGAGAACCCCAAGCGCCTGCTGGCCCCTCGGCGTCCCCAGGAATCCTACTACCTTGTTGGCTGAAGGGGCAGCCCTGCCAAACAGGACCTCGAGCATCATCTCACGATCGCGCGCCGGATCGGGAGGAGGAGCCTCCTTTTCCGCGGACCCGAAAACGCTCTCGAGAAGACCGTCCAACATGGATCACCCGTAGACCTCACGACCGATCTGCCGCGGCCCCGGCAACGGCGAACCCGAGCCCTGGGGAAACGGCGCCGTACTGACCAGATCAGCCGCGAAGACGTCCATCAACGACATCGCGCCGGGCTCCCGAGAGAAGCTCCCCACCGCCGCAGGACGGGCCATCGAGTCCCGCTTGCGGATCGCGATCACCAGGACCGGAGGAGCATCGGAGGCGGGAGAACGCGGCTGGATACGACCATAGTCGACCCCGAAGTTGGCCGAACCCCGCGCGAGGAGCGCGTTGATCTTGGCGATCCGATGTTGGAGACGCCGAACGGCATGCATCGGAGCCCCGTGACGCATCTTCCGGTCAAGTCGGCGCTGCATGCGGGAGCGAAGCCGTGCGAGGCGACGGGTCGCACGAGCCGGGTGCTTGAGCATCAGCTTTTCGAGGCGCGCCATCCGACGCCGGAACCGGGCGCCCTTCGCGCCGAACGACGCCGAGCCATGCGTCATCGCCTCCCGATCCCGGATCCCTTCCTCGATCGACAGGAGCCGCTCGAGATCCGAGGTGTCGGACACGTCACCGTGATCCGATTCATTCGCCCACAGGCGCTCGAGCGAGCGGGTGCGCCGCGCGATGTCGCTGTCGAGGGTCCGGGCCGAGGCCTCGTGCGTGGCCGCCTCCCGATCCCGGATCGCACCGTCGACCGAAAGCAGCCGCTCCAGATCCGAAGTGAACCGGTCGTCTTCGAGATCCGGGTCGTCGTCGCCGTCATCACCGCCCATCATGGCGAGGACGTCGTCATCCGAGTCGTCATCCGAATCATCGTCGAGATCGTCGTCGAGATCATCGTCGTCCGCGCCAAGACGCTCGTCGTCGTCGTCGTCGTCGTCATCGTCGTCGTCGTCCGACGCGACCGCACCGATCAGATCCGCATCATCCTGCGGAAGACCACCGAAGTCCGCAGACTCGTCCTCGTCGCCGTCCTGATCGAGCTCCTCGATGAGCGCGAGATCCTCGTCGTCATCCTCGGAGGTGAGGGACGCGTCCTCAGGGCTCGACGCACCGAAGTAGTCATGTTCGATCCCGTACAGGTACCCCGAACAGGAGGCCCGCAGATCCGCCGAGAGCTCCTCGCCGTCCGAACCGTACTCGGGGGTCTCGAGTTCGCGCTCGAGCGCCGCTTGATCTCGCAGATAGGCCTGGCTCACCGGCGTGTAGCCACGAGAGGGCGCGGGAGAGGAGGCCGCGGGAGCAGGAGCCTCGACCTCCCCCTCAGACTCACGGATGTACACCGGCCGATCGACGTACCGGGTGATCACCTTGACCTGCTGGGGGGGCGGGGCGACAGGAGACACGCGACGACGGGGACGTCGACGGAAGTTCGAATGGGCCGCCTGGTACATCGAAGTCGGGATCTTGCGCGGATCCGGGATGTCGGAGACGTCGATCCCCTTCGAGCTCATCTTGTCGTAGACCTTGACGAGACGCGCATAGAGCTTGTCGCAGTGCTTGGCCCGTGTCGCGAGCTTCCGGTCTTTCGACTTGAAGAGGCTCGCGAGAGCGATGAACGGACCCACGACCGGGATCGCCGCGGACACCGGCAGACGAGTGAGGCCCTTGCCCTCCTCGAGCAGCGTCTTGCACTTCTCGAACTTGCCGTAGATCTTGAGATAGCGCTTCTTCATGTGCGCGACCTTGCGCGCGCGCGGCTCGTCACGGCGCCCGAACTCGGCGCCGAAGGAAGCGAGATCCTTCTCGAGGAACGTGAGGTCCGCGTGAGTATCTCCTTCGGCACCGATCACGTCGAGGCCCGAACGGATCGAAGGGCTGTACTCGACAGCGAGCGGAAAGACCTGATAGCCCGCGCCGAGCATCCGCTGAACGTCTTCCCCCGAGAGGCTCTCGCCCTCCACGGTCGCAGCGCCCGGCTTGACGATCACGGTCTGGCCATAGTTGACCAGATTGTCAGACTGAAACGCGCCCTTCTGTCCAGAGAGGAGACCCGCGATCTTCAGGACGTCGAAATCAGACATGCCCATGGCGACCTCACTGGACGAGAGCGTAGCGCATGAGCGCCCGCCCTACCACTACAAGGGTTTGAGACGGAAGACGAACTTGTTCGGGATATTGCAGCTCATCGCTCCCCACAGCGCAGGAACCGCTTCTCCAGCGCTCGCTGAGTAAGCGAAGGTCGTGCCGAACTGGGGCAGGATGAACGTCAACAGACAGGCCAGCTCGGGAACCACGGTCTCGCACCCCTCGGGGAGGTTCACGGGAACCGCAGGAGCCGGGTAGTTCAAGAACTTCACGAGGCCGCGCGACTGCGCGATCTGGAAGCTCCAGGTGAAGTAGAGCGTGAGCCCTGCCGGAACAGGACTCTTCGTGACTACCGTGATGCTCTTGAAGTAGCCGACGAGGAGCTCGGCCGTGAGCCCGTGTCCCACCTCGAAGAGCCGTGAGGCTCGACCACCTCCGGCCGCAGCACCCTCTGCGTAGATGGTCACCGTGGAGCCGACCGGAGCATCCGCGCCAGGGCCATTGTCGGCCGACAGGAACAGCGTCGGCGGGACCGAGCCATCCTCGAGGACTGGAGGACGGGCCTTCCAGATCGACAACGTCTGCTTCTTCGGACCCTCGAACCGCCCGTCAAGACGGACCGTCGAGCCGAGCTCGGGACGAAAGACGATGACGCGACCGTCGTTCTGGCTCATCCGTTTCCATCCATACCGGCTCCGCGACTGGGATCCAGGATCCCCCAGCGGTCGGTCTTGACGACCACATGGTACAGGGAGGGGCCGCTCTTGTACACATAGGTCCGCGCCGGGATCCCGGCAAACCGAAGTTCGCCCGCGACCGCAGACGCGAGGTCCTCACAGTCTCCCGTGGCGATCCCCTTCGTCCGAAGCTCATCCATGAGTTGAGCCCAGGTCTTCCACTCCTCATTCGGATCGTACCGCTCGTACCGAACCGTACCCGTCTGGATCCCGCGAAGGATCGGGAACGCACCACGCGCGCCAGCCCCGATCTGCGCCCGCGCCACCTGACCGAGCTGGTACAGGTTGACGCTGACGAGACCTTCGAGGAGATGAGCTGCCTCCGGCGCTGACACGTTGATCAGCGGCCGGATGAAGCTCCCCCTGCCGACACCCCCCCTCGCGAGGGAGCGTCGGAAGCTGGCACGAGAGGCGACCACTACAGGCTGGCCGGCGTCCAGTTGTTGCCGCCGTCGACCGTGAAGTACAGCATCGTGACGGTGTTGATGCCCGCCTCATTGAGGTAGAAGGCGCGCGTAGCGCCCGGGACCAAACCGGCCGCGGCCCAGCTCGGGGAGCCGTTCACGGGAACACCCGAACCGGTGAGGATCGCCATCTTGGTGACACCGAGAGTGGCCCACACGAGCGGACCCTGACCCGGCGTGCCGGCCGGCGTGGCGGCGGCGGAAGATTCGAGGACGACCTGGTTGTCGAGGCTGTTAGCCATGATGGCTCCCTTTGTACAATGAAATGAAGGAAGGGACGAAACTGAGACCGCCCGCCCATCGGGCGACAGGCGGGCGGTCATTCAGGTTGAACGAGACGTTCGACTAGACGAACGACCCGCCCTGGCGGACCATGGCGCCCGGACGCGCGTACGGGCCCGGGATGTGAGCGCCGTAGTTGTCGTCGACCAGGATCTCGCAGACGAGGCTGCACGAGAACGCGATGGTCGCCGACGGACCACCCGGATCGGGGCCGAGACCAACGGCCTGGACCGCGACTTCCGAACGGTTCGGGCTCTTGATGATCGGGTAGTCCCGGAGGCCCGCGAAGCTGTCCTGGCCCGCGAGGTAGATGCTGCCCGGCGCGAAGTCCTCGTGCACGAACAGGTTCGCTCCACCACCGATCTTCAGATCGGAGAAGCAGACCTCGAGAGGCACCGTGCCGTACACGATCGGCTCGTTGAGGACGGCCTCGAAGCCGACGAGACGAAGCGTCGCCCAGGAGATCTGGGGGGTGAGCAGGGTCGCCGTCGGGGTGACGGTGACGCCCGGCGCCGCCGGGGCGAACACGGCCACGGCCGGGTGCGTCTGGGACGCGGCGCCGGTGGCGACCTGGGCCGCGATGGCGGCCGTGCTCTGCCCGTACAGCGCCACGAAGTTCGGCGTCGGGGAGAGCGAGTAGAACGGGATCCGGATCAGGCGGCCGACGCCCGGAGGGGACATCGCGGTGAACTCGAGTCCACCGACGCCATCGGCCATCTGCCGGTTGATCTTCTGCTGCGCGTCTTCGAAGGACGAAGCGCGGCGGTCGCGACGAGGCATGAGAGCTCCAGGAAAAGGAAGGATTGAAAATGGTTTCAGAACAGCGGAGCCCTTGAAGGGCTCCGCTGAACCGCAGGGCTACACGAAGCTGCCGCCCTCGCGGACGAGCGCGCCCTTGCGGGCGTAGGGTCCGGGAATGTGCGCGCCGTAGTTGTCGTCGACGAGGACTTCGGCGAGCAGGCTGCAGGTGAACGAATCGCGGAAGGTCGCGGTGTAGGCCACCATCTGCATGGTGACCGTCGCGATGTTCGGGCTCTTGATGATCGGGTAGTCGCGGAGACCGCAGAACTCGGGCTGGTTCGCGTCGTAGATCATCGCATCCGCGAAGTCCTCATGCGTGAACAGGTTCGCGCCACCACCGATCTGGAGATCGGAGACGAGGATCATCGGACCGGACTCAGACGTGCCCTTCTGGCGCTTCTGGACGGTCTCGAAGCCGACGAGACGCAGGGTCGCCCAGGAGATCTGGGGCGTGCGCAGGCCGTGGGGACCGACGGTCGTGTCGGTACCGGTGGTGAACTCGATCACGACCGGGTTGGTCTCGCTGGGCTGGCCGAAGCCGCCCTCGGTGATCGAGCTCGTGGTGCCAGCCACGAGACCGCCGTTCCCGTCGAACGGGTAGAACGGCAGACGGACCAGGCGACCGAGACCCGGGGGGGCCTGCGCCTGGAACTTCAGCGCACCGACGCCATCGACGCCGGACGCGGAGATCGCATCGGCGATGGACGCCTGGCGGGCCGTGTAGCCGGAGCGGGCGAGGATGGAGTCGATGTGCTCCATGCGGTTCATGATGCGCTCGGCCTGCCGGGGCCGCGCGAGCGGCAGCAGGGTCTCGAGCTTCTGGCGGCGGCGGATGAGGCGAGCGATCCGGCGCTCGGACGCGCCGTACGCGTCGTCCGCACCGAGATCGTCGTAACCGAGTTCATCGCGGTCCATATTGGGCTCCAAGGGAAGGGGTCGTCGTTGAGGGAAACCGACCTTTGCAGATCGGGAAGAAGGGAAGAGGGCTCAGTGGCGTGAGTCTGATTTGAGACTCACGCCACCAAGGGACGTCCTACCAGCCGTAGGACCAGTTGCTCGAGCCCTCGGCGGCCGCGGGAGCGGCCGAGGCGGCCGCGGCGGCCGCGGCGGGAGCTTCCGAGATCTGGGCGGGAGCGCCCTCCTGGATCCGGTCGAGGGCGTTCTTGCGGCAGGTCTCGGTCGCGATGTAGCTGCCGAGCAGACCGGTCGCCATGTCGTGCGCCACGCGGCGGGTGGTGGTACCACCCATGAACTGCCCGACCGCCGCGGCGGCGATGCCACCGAGGAAGCGGAAGTCCGCGTACGCCGGGACGTCGCCCGAAGCGTTCTTGATGCCGACGCGCAGCGACGGGTTCTTGCAGGCGACATGGGTCGTCAGCGCGTTGACGCCGAGGGAACCGAGCAGATCGATCGGCCCGAAGTCGGAGGTCTCACCGTACATGTTGGACTCCTTGCGGTTGAGGGTCGAGTCCACCGATCTCGCGGTGGTCAGACGTTGATGTTGTAGCCCCCTTGTGCTCTCCCAGGAAAGAGACTAAACATGTCGCGTGAGCAGTCTGGATCAGGAGAGCCTGAACACAGGTTTATTCCTCATGCTCACGGCTCACGACAAAACGTGTCGCAAGAAAATGACAGAAAACGTCGTACTTCAAAGAGGATCCCTTGGAGCGCAACACCCAGTTCTACTGCTACCGATGCGGGAGCCCCTGGGAGGACGAAGCGCTGATCTGCGGCGCTTGCGGCGGCACCGATCGTGCCGCCGAGTCCGCACGGCCGACCGTGAGTGTCGAGCATGACGTCGAAATGTTCGACTTCCCCTGGAACGAACTCGGATGGCCCCTCCAGGGATCCGTCGTCCTGTACGGGGGCCCAGGATCCGGGAAGTCCTCGATCGCCAGCAAGATCAAGCCGACAAACTGGCTCTCGAAAGAGATGGACCCGAAGCCGGTCGCCCGGATGTTGCGGCGCGTCTGTCCAGGTCCGATCCCGGCGATCTGGATGGTACACAACAGCAAGGATGTCGGACGCGTCCTGAGCCAGATCACCAAGGGCCCTGTTGTCCTCGACTCACTCACGGCTCTCGGTATGCAAGATGCGCTACTCGCCGCGCACATGCTCGTCGACTGGTGCAAACACTACAACGATCGTGTCCTCGCGATCCTCCAGGTAAACAAGAGCGGCGAGGGCGCGGGCTACATGCAGATCCCCCACCTGTTCGACACGGTCGTCGAACTCGACAAGGACGCGATGGGGCTTCGGCTAATGAACGTCCCCAAGAGTCGGTGGAGCGGCCTGTCCTCGAAATACTGGACCTTCGACAACAAAGGCACAATCGTCGTGCCTGACTTCGAGGCCGCCTACTCGGTCGAGGGGACACCGGGCGAATACTGGCTCCATCCGTACCCCATGAACGGATCCCGGTGGTCGGGCCTCCTCGAGATGCTGTCCGACGCCGGAAAGCTCACGCCTGGTTCAGCCTCAGCCGCGATGGCGGCCGCCTACATGCCCACCGGGTTCGTCGAACCCTCCGACGTCAACGAGCGCCGCGAGTTCGCCGAACGGCACCACCTCAACTGGATCGACCCCAAGAGCGTGAGCCATCTGCTCACCGATGAAGGAGACGAGTCATGACCTGGATCTCGAACTACGAAACGATGATCCTCGGGGAGGACGGGGAGAGCCCCATTCTGCCCGTGATCGAACGCTGTCTCGCACAAGCCAAAGGCGACAACGCACGGCTCCGCATCGAGATCCGCACGAAGCCGATGGGGGTCCCGAACAGCCGCGGCGAACACAGCCTCGTCGCCGATCCTGACAACACCACCCCCAACACGATCATGCAGGTCTTGATCGAGAGGCTCAACGAGAGCCCTGGAGAGACCTACAACGGCGAGATCCGGATCAACTTCATGCAGGCGGGAACGGCCAGCAACCGCTACGCGAGTTTCACCCGCCAGGTGAACACGACGGCTCCGCCCGAAGGGAATGTCGGCGGAGGCGGCGTCGGTCTCGGGCCCCGTCGGATCTCGCGGCTCCCCTATGTCCCAACCGGCGACGGAGGGGACGACGGGGGAGGAGACGACGGGGGCGGAGGAGACGGCGGGATCGACAACAACTATGTGAGGGAAGGAGAGTCGATGGACGACCGTGATCCGCTCCACCGCCTACGCGGGATGCCCCAGATCAACGTCCAGGGCTCACTCGTCACCGACACCATGGCGCGCCAGTGGCTCGAGACCACCATGGGGCTCTTGTTCCGAAGCAACGCCCAGATGATCGCCATGTTCGAACGATCGACTCGGATGATGGAGTCGATCACCATGCGGTACGGGCTCCCCGAGGCCCAGGTACGCGGGATCACCGACGTGAAGAACTCCCCGCCCTCGGCCGGCGAGAACCAGGGGCTCGGCCTCCTGCCGATGCTGCTCAACGCCGCCGCCCAGCTCGCGAAGTCCGACAGCCCCGCCGCGGTCGCCAAGGAGGCCGTCGAGATGGCTCAGGGCAAACCGCCGCCAGCAGGCGCAGCCCGAATGGCCGCCATCCAGGGCGCCGGGAAGCTCGTACGAAACCTGACGCACGGCGGACAGAATCGTCGTCACGAACCCGAGCCCGATCCCGAACCAATCGACGATGAACCCGAAGATCCGGACGGGGGGGACGGAGGAGGGGGCATGGGGGGAGGCGGTCGACACTTCGACGATCATGCGAGCTTCGACTTCGGTCGCGAGGATGAAGGGGGAGACGAAGGTGATGCTGGACCACCTGAGCGAAGCGCGGCGGAGCTCACTCCTGAAGCGCTCGACCCGTCGGTCGGAAACAGCGGAGCCCCTGATCTGACCGGACTCCCGCCCGACGAGATGAAGCGCGTGTTCCTCGAATGGATCCGAGCCGACCCGTCACGCAAGCAGACCGTTATGGACATGCTCCCCGAGTTGTCGAAGGAAATCCTCTGAAACCTGAAGCCAGGAGAACTGTCGTGGCCGAAGAAAAGAAGCAGAAGCTCGAAGATCCGATCACGAAAGAGATCACCGATCTCGAGATCGAGGAGTGGGCGATCAAGAACCCTCTCGAGGCGAAGGAGTTCGGACTGAGGCTCATCTCCCACGCCAAGACCCCCGAGAAGATCGACGCGCTACCGTCGCTCGGAAAGTTCCAGGACCGGATGACGCTCTGGGCCAAGAAGGATCCCGCTCGGGCTCAGATGGTCCTGCTCAAGCTCTTACCGAAGGTCATGGCCGCGGCGGCCCTGGCTAGCGCGAAGAAGAAGTAGCAGTCGATTCCGGTGTGCGCCGACGTCATCGACGTACACCGGATCGGCGGCCCCTGGTTCAGCCCGCGATGTGCTTGCCCTCTTTCGAGTAGAGCTTGCCGTCGGGGCCTGCCACCGGAATGTCAGCGAGAGCCTTCTTGCTGACCCGGCCTGCACGGTAGTCCGCGCCTGTGATGGCTGACCCATACCCGTCACGAGCCCACCCCGTACCCTTCAGGCTGAACCCGGGCGCTGAGATCTTCTGGACCGCCTCCGCACCGCAAGCACACCGATCCGTCGCGCGCTCGGCGACGGTCTTCTTCGCCTCGTGGATCGCGCCACAGGCCGCACACTCGTAGTCGTAGAATGGCATCGAAGACCCCCTTCAACGGAAACAGGATAACCCCAGAGAACCAGTGAGGAAACACGATGAGCTCGCAGACGACCAACTTCACCCAGCTCACCCAGGTACGTGTCGCCATCCCGGCCGCCAACACCTGGGTCCCCCTCATCATACCAACGGGCGCCCATGACGCGATCGTGTCGCTCGAGGACAGCACGGCCAAGCTGCGCGTTTCAGCCGACAGCGGGATCGATCCCGCTACCGAAGGACTCCCTATCGCGATCGGGTTCTTCCTCCTCCGCGGAACCTGCGTAAAGCCCATCACGATCTATGTCGCGTCTTCCGTCGGGCCTACACACGGAATCGCCCTGTTCACCGTCGGTTAGTCGTCCGGATCCTTCGAACGAAGGACCTCTCGCCTCCTCGCGAACTCCTGACGCTTCTGTTCGACCAGGAGATCGAACTCGACACCGATCTTCGCGATCTTCACCCGGAGCGCCTGGTCATCCAGGTTTGGCCCCTGGACCTGGCGACAGGAGGAACAGGTCGACCCGCGCCCGTCAGGACTCCGACGGACCTCTGGAAAGGAGGCGAGAGGAAGATCCTGTTCACAACGAACACATGACTTCAGTCCTCGCTCCAGGCTCTCGTGAGCCTCACGAAGGCGACGCTCGCGCTTGTCCGCGCCCTCACAGGTCCGACACGACGAGAAGAGGCCGTCCGGCCGATCTGTGTGGCGACGAAACGACGCCACAGGAAGGATCTCGCGGCACGAGGCGCACCACTTGTGACCATCAGGAACGGACGCTGGCGCCAGCGGTTCCAAGGGGCCCAGCCGAACCCCGTGTCGCTTATTCCTCTCACACTCACGACAGGAGGAGTATCGACCGTCTGAGCGATCTTCGTGTCGACGGAATGCCTCGACCGACAGGAGCTCACCACAAGACGCGCAACGCTTGAAACCGTCTGGAACAGAAGGGGCCTCGGGCGCCGCGAGGGCTGCCGCCGAACGGCGCTCCCGCTCCACGTCGCGGAGGCAGCTTCGACAAGCCGACTTCAAGCCGTCCACCGAACGCGCATCTCGCCCGAACGCCGAGGCGTCAAGGAGGGTTCCACAGCGACAGCAGCCCTTGTTCATGCAGCAACTGTATCAGGATACATGACGAGAAGCACGTCGATACCTGTTTGTCATCAGTGTCCGTCGGTCATGGGTTCATCTCCTGGAGGATCCCGAGCAGGAGGCGGGATTGCTCGAGTACGGCGGCGTTGGCGGCGGCGGCGTTGGCGGCGGCGGCGGCGGCGGCGGCGTAGGCGGCGGCGGCGTGGGCGACGACGCCGGTGTTGGCGGCGTAGGCGGCGTTGGCGACGGCGGCGTTGGCGGCGGCAGCGTTGGCGGCGTTGGCGGCGGCGACGGCGGCGTTGGCGGCGGCGTTGGCGGCGGCGTTGGCGGCGGCGTTGGCGGCGTTGGCGGCGGCGTTGGCGGCGTTGGCGGCGGCGTTGGCGGCGGCCCTTCGATTCGCATCCGTCGGCGACCGCAACGCCTCCCGCGCCGCCTCAATCGCCTTGCGTGGACGGTCGTTGTTAGGGTGGGCCGCCTCGAAGATCGGGAGAACGCCCTCCGCCGCCACGATCGCGTCCCCAACCACGAAGGCCAACCACCGCTCCAGAACCGTACCCGACAGAACCCCGAGCTTGCGGGTCACCCGGCCCGCGCCGTCGACACCCCAGACCGATGCATCCAGCGCCACCTTTCTGGAAAGCTCACTAAGGCTCACGGCGTCGCCGGTGGACCGTGGCTCGCCCTTGCCAGAGCTCACCACGAACCGCCCCTCCGGACCGGTCCACGTCGGACGGCCTCCTCCCCTCGAGAGGCTCCGACCAGCCCGAACGGCCCCACGCGAGCCCTTCATCGCCTGGCGGACCACCAGGGCGGCGCCCAGGGCCCCCAGCACGAGCAAGCGGCCGTCGTCCATCTGCGCCTCCGCCGGAGAGTCTAACCCATCTCGCCCCAACCGGGATGCTGACGACGCTCTGGCATATCCAGCCCGCGCGTCCCGTAGGCACTCTCATTCATGGACATTTCCATGGAAAACGCGTGAGACGCGGGCCCTCGCCCTCATTCATGCACACTTCTGGTGTAAACGCGTGAGACGCGGGCTCGAGCTGGCCGCTGGACCTGCGAGGACACCTCGGAGAGCCCACCCGGGAAGGCTCGCGCCGTGCGCTGGACCAGCCCGGGAATCGCTTGCAGCCGTCGAGCCGGGCGCTGGCCCGCGAAGGGTTGACGCAGGCCTCCCAGGACGCGCCTGGCTCATTCCGGAGGCACTCTCATTCATGGACATTTCCATGGAAAACGCGTGAAACGCGGGCTCGAGCTGGCCCTCGCGCTCTCACTTGTGCACATCGGCGGCCGTTTCGAGCGAACTCGCGCTCTCACTTGTGCACATTCGTTGACATTCTGTACTGGTTAGCGCTGGAATACGCTCTCATCCCTGTACATTTCCATGGAAAACGCGTGAGACGCGGGCTCGAGCTGGCCCTCGCTCTCATTCGTGCACACTTCTGGTGTAAACGCGTGAGACGCGGGCTCGAGCAGTCGCTGGACCTGCGGGGACACCCCGGAGAGCCCACCCGGGAAGGCTCGCGCCGTGCGCTGGACCAGCCCGGGAATCGCTTGCAGCCGTCGAGCCGGGCGCTGGCCCGCGAAGGACTGCGCAGGCCTCCCAGAACGCGCCTGGCCCATTCCAGGGGCACTCTCATTCATGGACATTTCCATGGAAAACGCGTGAGACGCGGGCTCGAGCTGGCCCTCGCGCTCTCACTTGTGGACAT
>Ga0315284_10008994_pt1 | contig 14262 bp, 12 predicted proteins | sample YL17G09_16_MG_FD_203696 | JGI IMG/M metagenome (GOLD analysis project Ga0315284, IMG submission 203696) | Sediment microbial communities from Yellowstone Lake, YNP, Wyoming, USA - YL17G09_16 | ecosystem: Environmental > Aquatic > Freshwater > Lake > Sediment | place: USA: Wyoming | collected... | reverse complement strand
AGTAATGCCAAATTAATTAGTTACGGATCGTTATGCCTGGATCTTCCGCCACTTTCCCGTTTGGATCTATCTTTGTCGCGCACTTCGGGAAGCGAGACGATCAAGCAGGGAAAGGGGCAGGATGCGGAACAGGCGAATGAAGACGCTCATCTGCCAGGGGAAGTTATAGACGGGCCTTTTGCGCACGATCGCTCGCAGAATCAGCCGCGCCGCGCGTTCGGGTTCCATGAGGAATGGCATGTGCCCCTTATTGGGAGCAGTCATAGGAGTGCGAATGAAGCCGGGGTGTACGTCAATAATGGAGACTCCCCGTCCATACGTCTCGATGCGGACGCCTTCGAGAAAAGTTGAGAGCGCTGCCTTGCTGCCGGAATAGTGAGCACTGCCGGGAACGCCCAGGTAGGATGCCAGGCTGGAGATTCCCGCAATGTACCCTCGGTGGCGCCGGATCATGGCAGGCAGCGCCGCCTTGACGAGAGCGATCGTCCCAAGCGTATTAACCATAAAGGTTTGCTCGATTTCCTGCCAAGGGAGTCCGACCACGAATGCATAGCGGCCAACTCCGGCATTGGCGATCACGAGGTCCAACGGTCCAAGCGCCTTTTCGGCATCGGCGACAACCCGAAAGGCCTCTTCCGGGTGTGAGAGGTCCGCGGGCAGAACCATAGCCTCTCCGCCCTTTTCCTTGATTTGCAGTGAGAGAGATATGAGTTCCCCTTCGCGTCTTGCGACGAGCGCCAGCCTGACGCCACCCCGCCCGAGTTCCAGTGCCAGCGCGCGTCCCAGGCCGCTCGAAGCTCCGGTAACTAATCCCGTGGCGAAGGGGTACCCCATTATAGTTTCGGGTGCTTCAAGTGATGATCGGTCTTGCTCTGAAAAGCGTGCGCCAGCAAGAGCATCTCCTGTTCGCCGAAGAGCTTGCCGGTGAAACGGAAATTAGTCGGCTGCCCATCCGAACCGAAACCGTGAGGAATGTTGATCTCGGGGTGACCGGTCAGGTTCGTTAATCCCAGGGGTGAACTGCCGGTTGTGGTGATGATCAGATCGAAGTCTGCAAATACCTTGTTAAAATCTTCCATCATCTTATATCGCACACGGTTTGCCTGTATGTATTCAACCGCGGGTACAAATCTGTGCAGGCGGAATGTGGCGGGCCAGCTACTACGCTCGGGTTCTTTAACCATCAGCTCGGCCTGATTGTTGCGGGTGATGTCATCGAAAGCAGCAGCGGATTCTACCGAGAGAATGAAGCCGAGATCGCCATCCGGCATCGCAGGCAGTTCGACCGGTTTGAGTACGACGCCCAGCGATCGGATTACAGCCAGCGCCGCCTCGTCGAATTTTCTCATCTCCCGGACGCGCGCGGACCGCTGTGGATTTGCCGCATCTTCAGTGATTTCACGCTCAAAAGCTGCTTTCAGGTAGCCGACCCGCAGCTTTTTCACGTCCATGCTTGCATCCCAGTTGAAGGGAACATCGAGCAGGCTGTTGTCCTTATAGTCCGGGCCGTTAATCACGCTCAGGACCAAGGCGCAATCTTCTGCGCAGCGGCAAATCGGACCGATCTTGTCCATGGTCCAGCTGAGCGCCATCGCCCCGTACCTGCTCACCCTGCCGAATGTGGGGCGCAGGCCGGTAACTCCGCAGCGGCTGGCAGGCGACATAATGGAGCCGCGCGTCTCCGTGCCGATGCCAAAAGCGATCAAACCGGCGGCAGTAGCGGAGGAGGGTCCAGCCGAGGAGCCGCTCGAGCCATTGTTGGCGTTATTCGGATCCCATGGGCTCCTGGTCAGGCCGCCGAACCAGCGATCGCCCTGGGCCAGCGCTCCAAGCGAAAGTTTTCCCAGGAGCACTGCGCCGGCCTCGGTCAGCTTGGTATAGACGGTCGCATCCACGTCAAGCACCTGGTCCTTGTAAGGAGAGGCGCCGAAGGTCGTTTTGTAGCCCTTAACTGCCAGTAGATCCTTCGCGCCCCAGGGTATGCCGTGGAGCGGGCCCTTGTATTTTCCGGCTGCAATCTCCTTGTCTGCCTGAGCCGCCTGCTTGAGAGCCAGTTCTTCAGTGAAAGTAACCACGCAATGGAGCATGGGATCGTATTTCTTCAAGCGCTCCAGGTACAGCTTGGTCAACTGCGTCGAGGTAACCTGGCGTGTCTGGATGAGCCTGGACAGGTGGGTCACAGGCAGGAATGCCAGATCCTCTTCGGACTTGGGAGCGGTGACTTTCGGGAGCGGACTCCTCTTGAGCGGCAGGCGAGTAGTCGGGAGCTTCATGCCGGAAGGGATCGGATTGAAGACGATGGCAAGTTGCAGCGAGTTGGGGATGTTCATTGCCCGGATGTTCTGATAATTGGCGAGCAACCCCCTGGCACCGGTCAACCGGTTTGCGATCTGCTGCAGTGTTTCCTGCGGGAAGGTCAAACCGGCAATTTTTGCGGCCGCGGCCACCATCTCTACCGTGATCTTCTCCGCATCCTGGGCCACGGCGGCGAGGGCTCCCGGCAACAAAGTGGATCCCAGTCCAACTGCCGAGAAGTAGCCGATGAAGTTTCTCCGGTTGAATTCGAGCCGGTTCTCATCCAAATTTTCGATATCGTCATTCTGCATGGTTAGATTCCCTTCTGCTGATTACTGAAAAACCAGATCCGAGGTCGAAGTCAGCCGGCATGCCGACATCGGGCATCTCGATTTCTGCTCGCCTTCATCAATCTCCGGCGTATCGCCCCTACAAGATATTGATTTGACCCTCCCGTTGCAACTGCCGATTGCTGTGGTCCATAAAAGCAGCCACGAATGACACGAATCGCCAATATCGCCACCTTGACGGAAGGGTATTATCTTCAGATAATCGCAGCGCCATATATTTGATCTAGAATTGACGGCCCTTTTAAAACAGCCACGAATGACCCAAAAGTTCGTGCCATTCGTGGCAGTTTTTGCAGTTATCAAGCGAGATATTTTTGAAGCAAGGGTTCACTTTGAAAGACCTGTCATTGATTGCGATTCTCGTTTTGAGTCTGGCGGGACCGGCGTCGAACGGCCAGGCCCAGGATCGGCTGCGATTGGCTACGACCACTTCCGTTCAGGATTCCGGGCTCCTGCCCTACCTTCTTGAACCATTCGAAAAGCTTTGCCGCTGCAAGGTCGACGTCATTGCGGTCGGAACCGGGCAGGCACTGAAACTGGCGTCCAACGGTGACGTCGACCTGGTGATTGTTCATGACCCGCAAAGCGAGAAGAAGTTCATCGACAATGGTTTCGGAATCGGACGCAGGACCTTCATGGTCAACGACTTTGTTATACTGGGACCGGCCAGGGATCCGGCGCGGATTTTGGGAATGAAAAGCGCAGCACAGGCGTTCGCCGGCATTCAGAAGGCCGGTTCGGTTTTTATCTCTCGTGGCGATGAATCCGGCACCCACGTCAAAGAAAAAGTGCTCTGGCAAAAGGCCGGCGTCAAGCCGGCAGGAGCCTGGTACCTGGAGATCGGGCAAGGCATGGGGGCAGTTCTGACCATGGCCAACGAAAAGCAGGGGTATACGCTTTGCGACCGGGCTACCTATCTGACGCGCATGAACCAGCTGAAGCTTTCGGTCATGGTGGAAGGAGATCCGGAATTGCTGAATTATTATTCCGCAATCCAGGTGAACCCTGATCGTTTCCCCGCCGTTAAGTCCGGCATTGCGCGCCAATTGATCGATTGGCTCTGTTCTCCTGACGGGCAGAAACTCATCGGAGCCTACAGTGTGGGCGGGAACAGGCTGTTTACTCCAACCGTTGTGCGCAGGAAGTGATTCTTGAGCGACCTCGGAAATGCACTGAAAGAAGCGATCGGCCTGATCCTCTCAGCGGATCGGGAAATGACGACGGTCGTGTCTGCGTCGCTGCGTTTTTCTCTCAGCAGCACGCTATTGGCCGCGGTGATCGGCATTCCCGCCGGCATTGCGCTCGCATCCTCCAGGATGCGATTCAAGCGCATTATTGAAGATATCCTCAATACCTTGCTGGCGATGCCCACCGTCGTGGTCGGACTGTTTGTCTATACCCTGATCTTCAGCCAGGGCCCCCTCGGCAATCTTCGTCTCCTGTTTTCACCAACAGCTATCATACTCGGCCAGACTGTGCTGATCCTTCCCCTGATAGCGGCCTTGTCCTGCAGTGCCGTTTCCTTGATCCAACCGATCGTGCGTGAGACCGCCATGACCTTGGGAGCCGGCAGGTTTCGCGCTGCGCTGACTCTGGCAGCCGAAGCGCGTGCAGCACTCATGGTTGCCTGCATCACTGCCTTCGGTCGCGTCATCGGCGAAGTCGGCATATCGCTGCTCCTGGGCGGGAACATCCTTGGATACACGCGGACGATCACGACTGCGGTCGCACTGCAGACCAGCAAAGGCGAATTTGCCTTCGGTCTCGCCCTGGGGATGATCCTGCTGTGCGTGGCTTTCGCTGTCACCCTGGCCTTGCGCCTGCTGGGGGGTGGAAAATCGTGAAACCTGCACCGGCTTATGAAATCCACTCCCTGGTTCACGCCTACGACGGGAAGACCGTGCTGGAGATCCCTCAGCTCGAGATTCCAGCGGGCGAAATCTGTGCACTGTTCGGTCCCAACGGGTCGGGCAAGACTACGCTGCTGTCCATCCTGGCTCTTCTGCTGAGGCCGAGTGCCGGAAGCGTGCACCTGCGTGGCGTGGAAGCTACGGGTGGAAGAGAATCGCAGCGCCTGCGCCGCCAGGTAACGCTGATTCATCAAAAGCCGGTTCTGTTCACGACCACCGTATGGAACAATGTCTCCTATGGACTGCGGGCATTGGGCCTTCCAGCGCAGGAGATCAAAGCTCGTGTCGGTGCCATGCTGGAAAAGCTGGAACTGTCGAGCCTGGCCCAAAGGCAGGCGCGCAAGCTCTCGGGTGGAGAAGCGCAACGCGTGGTCCTGGCTCGGGGGCTGGTACTGGAAACGCCCATCCTCCTTCTGGACGAACCCACGAGCTTCCTGGATGACTCGTTCCTGCCGCTGCTATTCGATATGTTGAAGCAAGCCAATCAAAGCCGCGGCGTTACGATCCTTGTGACCACGCATGATCTGGAATTTATCTCCTCACTCTATCATCGGATTTATTGCCTGGATGGGGGCAAGATCGTGCCGCTGGAAACCACGAAAGACATGAAATGACATTTGTTCTTGCGTGGTGCAACGATGGAGGATGCTTTGACTGAATTTCTGCATGTGATTACCACGGACCAGTTCATCGAACTGCTGCGCCGGTTCAAAAGGCTGGCATCGGAGCGCGTGGCGCTGGATTTCTCCCTGCATCGGTCTCCGGCGGAAGATGGGATTGCGCCGGAAAACCTGCCCGAAAGAGCCCGCTCGACCGTGGACGGATACGCAGTGTGCGCGGAGGATACATTCGGCGCCTCGGACTCGATCCCTGCTCTTCTTGAAGTCGCGGGCGCCGTCGAAATGGGAACCATCCCTGATTTCAGCATTCGATCCGGTCAGGCGGCGCAAATTCCCACGGGCGGATTCCTGCCCGCGGGCGCGGACGCAGTCATCATGGTGGAATACACCAATCCCGCGGGCAGAAATAACATCGAGATCACACGGCCTCTGACGGTGCGGACGAATGTCCTGGAAAAGGGCGAGGATGTCAAATCCGGTGATGTGATAGTTACTGCCGGCCGGACCTTGCGTCCCTGTGAGATCGGCCTGCTCGCAGCCTTGGGAATCACGGAGGTTTCGGTTTATCGTCAACCTCGGGTGGCGGTCATTTCCACGGGCGACGAGGTGATCCCGATCGAGTGCACGCCCGAACCCGGACAGATCCGTGATGCCAATGCCCACTCGATATCCGCCCTCATCCGGGCTGCGGGCGGGGAAGCGATAGGTTTTAAGATCATTCCCGACAACGCGGTGAAGTTGCGCATGGCCCTCGAACAAGGTCTGGCACAAGCTGATCTTGTGGTTCTTTCCGGGGGCAGTTCCGTGGGTACGCGCGACTTGATGGTGGAGGTAGCGGCCGGCTTACCTGAGGCCGAGGTTCTCGCGCATGGGGTGTCGATCCGCCCGGGAAAGCCCACGCTCCTGGCGAGCCAACAAGGCAAGGCGATCATCGGCCTGCCCGGGCACCCGGTCTCAGCCTTGATGGTCGCCCAGATCTTTCTGACCCCATTCCTGAAATATCTGCAGGGGAGCGAACTCAAAAAAGGTCCTCTCGGGCAGCGGGTGAAGGCTGTGCTGGCCGTCTCCATCCATTCCACCATTGGTCTGGAGGAATACGTGCGGGTCCGGCTCGTAGCCGGCACCGATAGCGGTTGGTATGCGCACCCGGTCTTCGGCAAATCCGGCATGCTCTCTACCATGGTGAAAGCAGGCGGTGTGGTTGTGGTTCCCATGCACGTCGAAGGATTGGCCAAGGGAGAACTCGTCGAAGTCATTCAAATATAGGAGAGGATGGCCTCCGTGAAACGTCAACGGCCCGTCTATCGCAATCTGAAACCGCTGGGCGAAGCGAAAGAAATTTTCTTTTCGCGCTTCCGGGAATATCACATGGAAGCGGAAATTGTGCCGGTGCGACAGGCGCTGGGCCGGGTGCTCGTCGGCCCGGTCAAAGCGGCCCGGTCGGTGCCCGCCTATCATGCGGCAGCCATGGACGGAGTGGCCGTCCGCGCAGCCACAACCTTTGGCGCGCTTCCCGAGAATCCCGTCGCTCTGAGCGCGGCTGTGGGCGCCGTTGCGGTCAATACCGGCGATCCGCTTCCCGAACCTGCCGATGCCGTAGTGATGATCGAGAAGGTCGAATCTGTGGGCGACGGTTTCGAGATTCGGGAGGCCGCTTACCCCTGGCAGAACGTCCGCAAGACGGGCGAAGATATCGTCATCGGCGAAATTCTGCTCCCGGCGCGACACCGGATCCGGCCCTGCGACCAGGGGGCGCTCCTGTCGGCCGGCATTCTCTCCGTGGAAGTTTTTCGCAAGCCGAGAGTCCTCATCATTCCGACCGGGGATGAAATCGTGCTGCCGGAGGAAGCCCGGGATCCTTTGCCTGCCGGCGCCATCCTGGAGGTGAATGGCCAGGTCCTGGGGTCGATGATTTCGGAATGCGGCGCGGAGGCCGTTATTGGCAGGGTGGTTCCCGACCATCCCGCGCAGATCAAAGCAGCCGTTCTTTCGGGCCTTGCTGCCGGATACCAGATCATTCTGATCATCGCCGGATCCTCCGCGGGGACGGAAGACTTCACACCCTCGCTTCTGAGTGAATTGGGAGAATTACTTGTACACGGAGTCACGGTCATGCCCGGGAAGCCCACGTTGCTTGCCGTTGTAAATGACCGGCCGGTGGTCGGGATCCCCGGATACCCCGTTTCAGCCGTGATCTCTTTCCGGGAGTTTGTCCGGCCGCTTCTGTATCGAATGCAGGGCGACATGGCGCCGGCGCCGGAAATGATCGATGCTGTCATGGGGCGGAAGATTCCTTCCAAGCCCGGCCTCGAAGAGCATGTGCGTGTTATCCTCGGCCGGGTGCGGGGGCGAGCGGTTGTCCTGCCGCTCGCGACCGGCGCGGGAATGCTGACCTCGCTTGTGCGCGCGGATGGAATCCTGCGCATCCCGTCGGAAGTCACCGGCTATGCCGAAGGAGAAAGCGTCAGGGTCGAGCTGCTGACGCCCGCGTGCGCTTTGGAGGACAGGCTCCTCGCGGTCGGATCTCACGATCTCACGATCGATCTTCTTGCGAGCCGGATCAAAGAAAAATCCGGGGGCCGGATCACGATTTCCTCCAGCAATGTCGGCAGCCTGGGAGGCCTCCTTGCGATTGAAAAGGGCATAGCTCACTTTGCCGGAGCGCATCTCCTGGATCCGCGGACCGGTGACTACAATCGGTCCTACGTCCGCCGCTACCTGACACAGACGCCGGTGACTCTGGTTACGCTCGTGCACCGGTGGCAGGGATTCATGACTGCAAAGTCCAATCCGAAGAGTATCCGCGGCATATCGGACCTTGCACGTCCCGATGTTTCGCTTATCAACCGGCAAGCAGGCTCCGGCACGCGCATTCTGCTCGATTACGAACTTCAAAAGGCCGGCATTGACCACGCTACGATCCTCGGGTACCGAAATGAAGAATACACCCATATGAGCGTGGCTATGGCCGTGGCCTCCGGCCGCGCCGATGTCGGGCTCGGCGTCCTGGCCGCGGCCAAAGCTCTGGATCTCGATTTCATTCCGCTTACCCGCGAGCGTTACGACCTTGTTTTCCCGACCGCGCTGCTTGACGATGAGCGTATTCGCCTGCTGCTCGAGATCATTCGCTCTTCATATTTCATCGATCAGGTCCACGCCTTGGGTGGTTATGAGACCGGGGAGACCGGCCAGGTTGTCGTGAATTAGAGTTCGGTCGGAAACAACCGCGCCACGAATCGGCAAAGACCTGAAAGCCAAAAGCAGCCACGAATGACACGAATGGCACTCCGGTAGTGTTCCCCCTCTCTCCCATGGTTCTATTCGTGCCATTCGTGGCAAGGTTTTTTCCCGCTGTCTGTATCGCTGTGGCAAAAATATCATGGTAGCGGGGGTTCGGGTTGGTTACGATTAGATGGCACCGTATCTGATTTCGTGGTGTCGATCCGATCCTGGAGGGTATCACGTTTGATGTTGGATAAATTTCAGCGGCCGATCAATTATCTGCGCATCAGCCTTACGGATCGCTGCAACTTACGCTGTGTCTATTGCATGCCCGCGGAAGGGATCCGGTTGATCGACCACAGCGCACTTCTTACATTCGAAGAGATCGCAGAATTTACCGAGTGTGCCGTTGACATGGGTATCAGCAAGGTCCGTCTCACCGGAGGCGAACCGCTGGTACGAAGAGGGGTGATCGCGCTTGTCGGAATGCTCGCTTCGATTCCCGGCATTCTGGATCTTTCGATGACCACCAATGCCGTCCTGCTTTCCGGTTTTGCGCTGAAACTTAAACAGGCAGGCCTGCAAAGAGTCAACATTAGTCTGGATACCGTAAATGCCGATAAATATCGGGTAATCACGCGAGGCGGCGATATCCGGGAAGTGTTCCGCGGAATCGAGGCGGCGCGGCATGCTGGTTTGGCTCCGATCAAGATCAATTGCGTGGTCAAGGAAAGCCCCGATGAACCGGATGCGCTCGAAGTCAAACACTATTGCGATGCGCATGACCTGATCGCAAGATTCATCGACGAGATGGATATTGAGAAGGGCCAATATGGAGTTGTACACGGCGGCAGCGGCGGCAATTGCGCGAGCTGCAACCGCTTGCGTCTGACCAGCGATGGCTTCCTGAAGCCTTGCCTGTTCAATGACCTTGCCTTCAACATCCGGCAGATGGACTACCGGGAAGCCTTGCGCCTGGCTGTCGAACAAAAGCCCGAATGCGGAGATAAGAGCACGTCCCACAAATTCTATAACATCGGCGGCTGAACCCGCTCCAATGTTTTCAATAATACAGGATCTTTTAAAAGCAGCCACGAATGACACGAATGAATAAGAAATTCATGCCATTCGTGGCTGCTTTTGCAGTTTGGAGACGTGGTTTTTTAAAATTATCGCAATTGAAAAGGCGGAAATCTTAGGCGCAAAATATAAGTTGGTGTTCGGCGACAAGTGTCGGGGGTAGCGCATGAACAATACGATATTTCGTTTCGAAGTGCCGCAAAACGAGACGCAATTCAATTACGCGCCAAATTCGCCCGAACGGGAGGGCATCTCCAGGGAATTGGAGCGGCTGAAGAATGAGATCACCGAAATTCCTGTCATCATCCGGGGCCAGGAAGTACGGACCGGGAAAACAGGGACGGTGCGGATGCCGCACAATCACAGTCATGTCCTGGCTACCTATCACATGGCGGGTGAAAAAGAAGCTGCTGCCGCCATCGAAGCGGCGCAAGCAGCGAAGCAAGAATGGATGAATCTCTCCTGGGTGGAGCGTGCCTCCATCACGCTGAAGGCCGCCGCACTCATGGCGCGGAAATACCGATTTACGCTGAATGCCGCCACCATGCTGGGACAGAGCAAAAACGTCCACCAGGCTGAGATCGACGCGGCCTGCGAAACGATCGACTTCCTGCGTTACAACGCGTATTTTGCGTCCGAGATTTATTCCAATCAGCCTCGCTCCGGCTTTTCCCAGCTGAACCGCATGGAGTACCGGCCGTTGGAAGGTTTTGTTTATGTCGTAAGCCCGTTCAATTTCACCGCCATTGGCTCAAACCTGAACATGTCCGTGATATTAATGGGCAACACGACCCTATGGAAGCCGGCCACAACGTCTTTGTTTGCGAATTACGTGCTGATGAAAATCTTTCAGGAGGCAGGCGTCCCTGACGGCGTGATTAACTTCCTGCCCGGCGGCGGCCAGGAGATCAGCCGCAGAGTCATCCCTGACAGGAATCTTGCGGGCATTCATCTTGCGGGCTCCAACGCCACCTTCAATTCGCTGTGGCAGCAGGTCGCGGCCAACCTTGAAAACTACCGATCCTATCCACGGCTCGTCGGCGAGACCGGGGGCAAGGACTTTGTGTTTGCTCATGCGTCTGCAAGTGCTCACCCATTGGCTACCGCACTGATACGCGGCGCCTTCGAGTACCAGGGGCAGAAATGTTCGGCGGCATCGCGGGCTTATATCCCGCGTTCTCTTTGGAAGCAAGTGCGTCAACTGCTCTTGGAGATGGTCGCGGAAATCAAGATGGGAGATGTCTGCGATTTCAAGAATTTCATGAATGCCGTCATCGACAAAGCAGCCTATGTGAGGATCATGGGCTACATCGACCAGGCAAAATCCGATTGCGAGATTCTCTGCGGAGGGAAGGGAAACGACCAGACCGGGTACTTCATCGAACCTACCATTATTGTCACCAGGAACCCGAAGAGCACGACCATGGTAGAGGAGATCTTCGGGCCCGTGCTGACCGTTTTTGTGTATGAAGACAACGAGTTTGAAGAAACTTTGCGGCTTTGTGATGAGACCTCGCCCTATGCCCTTACCGGAGCCGTCTTCACAAACGATCGCTATGCCTTTGTCAAAGCGTGCCAGGTCTTGCGCTATGCCGCCGGCAACTTCTATCTCAATGACAAACCCACAGGCGCGATGGTCGGCCTGCAGCCATTCGGCGGGGCGCGTGCTTCGGGCACCAACGACAAAGCGGGCGGCCATTTGAACCTGCTGCGCTGGATCAGTCCGCGGACCATCAAAGAGACATTCGTGCCGCCCTATGGTTTCGCGTATCCTTTTATGCAGTAATTCTTGATGGCATTTCACGATGCTTGAATCGATTCACATTATTCAGGAGGCTTGTATGGCAATGGAACGACCGAAGGGAACGACATTTCAAGGAAATCCGCTTACGTTGATCGGACCGGCTCTGAAGGCGGGGGACAAGGCGCCCGCTTTCACGGCGCGCACTTTGGATCTGAAGCCGTTCACGTTGGACGACACCAAGGGCAAGATCCGGCTGCTGAGCGCGGTTCCTTCTCTCGATACCCCGGTGTGCGATATGGAAACGCGCCGGTTTAATGCGGAGGCGGCCAAGCTGGGAGATAAGGTCGAGATCGTCACGATCAGCGTGGATCTTCCCTTTGCGCAGAAGCGCTGGTGTGGCGCGGCGGGCATCGATAAGATCAAGGTTGTTTCGGATTATTATGACCGCTCCTTCAGCAAGGCTTTCGGCACCCTCATCAAGGAACTCCACCTGTCCAGCCGTGCCATTTTCGTGGTGGATGACAAGGACACGATCCGCTATGTGGAGTATGTGCCTGAGATTGCGAGCCACCCCGACTACGACCGGGCGCTCGCCGCGGTCAAAGCCCTTCTCTGATCCGTACTGAGTACTGAGTGTGGAAGTATGGGAGGATCGCTGTACCTGCCACTCAGTACTCAGTACTTTGGAACATTCGTTGCCTTGACTAAAGGGGCAGCGCGAAGGAAAATACTGGCTGATTCCTGCGTAGCAACTTGCCTCCATTCGACTTCCGATCGATCGAGCCAAACGATACGCGGACGCGTTCCGGAGTGTTGAACGCTGAGTTTAACTTTTTCAGGAGACCGTATCTCGATGACCCGACGATCCATGGTTCTGATCGCTGCATTTCTTGTTTGTTTGTTTCCGGTTGGATTGGCGGGGAAAGCCGGTCAGGAGGCCAAGACGGCTCCGGCGGCGCAGGCCCCTGCGGATGTTGTCATTGTCAAACTGCTGGGCGAGTCGATCACCGAAAAACAAATGCTGACCGCAATCAACCAGTTGGCTGCACGGGCGCAGCAGCAACAACAGGCAACACCGCAGCAGCTGCAGCAGAAGGATATCTTCTTCTACAAGGATGCCCTTGAAACGCTGGTCGGTGGCGTCCTCCTCAAAAACGAGGCCAAGGAGCAGAATATCGCTCCCGACAAGGCGAAGGTCGAAGAGAATTTCTTATCGGTAAAGAAGCAATTCCCGAGTGAGGCCGAGTTTCAGAAGGCGTTGCAGAATCAGGGGCTCAATGAGGCGGACGTGCGCAAGGGCCTGGAAGATAACCTGGTCATCCAGCAGGTCATGGAAGCCACAATCAAGGCTGTTCCGGCCGTGACGGACGTCGAAATTCAGAAGTTTTACGACGAAAATCCGCGGTATTTTGATGAGCCGGAGCAGGCTCACGCCGCCCACATTTTCATGAGGGTGGACAGGGCTGCAACACCGGAGCAGAAAGCGGCGATTCGCAAGAAGCTCGAAGAGGTTCGGGCGGATATCGAGAGCAAGAAAATCACATTTGCCGAAGCGGCTGCCAAGAACTCCGAAGACAAGCAGAACGCCCAGAATGGCGGCGATCTCGGCACGCTCAAGCACGAAGCTCTGTTGCCGGAACTCGAGAATGCCATATTCTCAGCCAAACCGGGGACGCTGACGCCAATCATCGAAACAGAATTCGGCTTTCACGTAATCAATGTCCTGGAATTGAAACCCGCGGGGAAAACTCCGCTGGCGAAGGTCAAGCCGAACATCCAGCAATACCTGGAACAGAAGGCAAAAACAGAGGCTACCAAAAAGCACATCGAGGACCTCAAAGGCAAGACCAAGATCGAGACTCTGGTCACCGAAGAAGAATGGACCAAGCGCCATACCATTAAATAAGTACTGAGTACTGAGTGATTAGCGGAGGAGGGTTCGATGGATGGAAAATCCTTGGATCTGGCCAACTGGTTATGTTGTTTCGATCGCCACCTGCGTTTGGGGATCGCCAGGTGTGCTTTGGCTTTGTTGCTGGCGCTGGCTACGGTCACTGCCTCGAGTGAAGCTCAGCAGATACGATTCGGCATCTTCATACCCAAGATGGACGTCTATACCAGGACGCAGGATGTCCAGGATCGTGTTCAGGAATATCTCTTCAAGATAAAGCCTAGTGAGATTCCCCTTGCGGCATATCCGGTCATCTCCGCGGATGATCTGGTGAGCTACCATTGGGAAACCCACACGATGCATCTGCGGGAGCCATTCAGGATGAGAATCCCCGCTCCTACGATCGGGAATGGAGTGCCGTTTGTCGTGGTTGCCGATGGGGTGCCACTTTACGTGGGTGTTTTCTGGTCGATGTTATCTTCCATTAGGCCAGGCGGTCCCACAATCGAAATCGGTCCCGATTTTGAGGAATCGAAGAATCCGGTGATTCGCTTGCGCGTCGCACATCGTGGACCCGATGGCAAGGATCTTGACCCGCGGGGCGATCCCAGGCTGTTCAAGGTTCTTCAAGAGCTCGGGAAGCTCAAGACAAAATAAGAAAATCGTACCTGCCTTACCGGTTGACGACAGTGACTTTTCCTGCGCGCAATCAGCTGTTCGGCGATGCGTTGGGGTGAACCCAAGGTGCTTGTAGAGTCCCTCGTACTCCACAGGAGAACTCTATGATGCTCTTTGGCAGCTGGGGGGGTAAGTGGGAGCCATCGGGCACAGTCTACGCGCAAATCCAACTGTCGTCAACCGGTAAGGCAGGAAATCGTAGCCTGTCCCGAATGGCGCTTAGATAAGGAGTGGATAAGGGTTTGCTAAATCATTGCATTGGCAAGAGATTAATATGATTTTCTTTCGCCCCTCCAGGGCTCTTTAGGTCTGATTGGCTAACCGGGGGCGGCGCTGCGCTTGCCCCCGGCTACTTTCTTAAAACCCCTCCGGGGCATGTGCTCGACGGAAGCCCTGTCAATTGCGGGGAAAACCCGCGCCGGAGGCGCGCAAGACAGTAGCCCCGGGCAAGCGTAGCGCAGCCCGGGGTTTA
>Ga0315284_10008992_pt1 | contig 14263 bp, 26 predicted proteins | sample YL17G09_16_MG_FD_203696 | JGI IMG/M metagenome (GOLD analysis project Ga0315284, IMG submission 203696) | Sediment microbial communities from Yellowstone Lake, YNP, Wyoming, USA - YL17G09_16 | ecosystem: Environmental > Aquatic > Freshwater > Lake > Sediment | place: USA: Wyoming | collected... | reverse complement strand
TTCTGTTTTTATAAACCCTCGCCCCAGCAATACCTAAAGATACCAATCCTAAAATAACTAGAATAACACCAGCCCCAATCAGCATACCAGTAACCGTCGACGCGGTCTTTTTTGGTTCTATATTTTTCATAAAAAATTTGAAACTATTAATGAGATATATTATATCATACTGATTGCTGGTTGTCAAATCCTCTGATTAAATAGTATTGACAAATGACAAAAAAAGGAGTACCCTTATAGTAGGTTGAAAATAATTTAAATATGAATAAAAAACTTACCATCACAACTACAGAAGACATCTTCAGAATTAGAAACTTTCTACAACAAATCTCTCATATTAGTTTTACATTTTCAAACGTAAATAAACGTTATCCCATTGAAACATTAACAGAGGAACAGGGAAAAGAAGTTTTACAAGTTTATAAAAACCTTCTTAAAGACGCTGAGACAATATTAGATACTTTTAATAATTTTAATTTAAACAATAATGGAAAACAAAACACCACAGATTGACAATAGTGGATGGATAAGTATTCATAGAAAACTACTCAATAATCCAATTTTCGACAACGCTAATGCTTTAAAAGTTTGGGTATGGTGTCTACTCAAGGCGGGATTTACAGAAAAAGACACATATTTAGGATTGGTTAAAATACATTTAGAGAAGGGGCAGTTTATTTTTGGAAGACACACGGCAAGCGTAGAATTAAAAATGAAACCGTCTACAGTGTGGAGTTACATGTTGCTTCTAAAAGGTGACAGCTACCTTGACATCAAAACTACTAATAAATATAGCATTGTGACAATCTTAAACTGGAATGAATATCAAAAAAATGACAGCAAATCTGACAACAGAATGACAACAGACCGACAACAGAATGACACAAACAATAAGGATAATAAGGAAAATAAAGAAAACAGGGAGACTTTAGAAAAGACTTCTGATCAGGCTGATAAGAAGAAAACTAATCGATTAGTGAACTATATCATCAGTCCTACCTTATGCATGGTTCAAAAAAGTGAAGATGGTTGTGGTAAGTGTCCTTATTGTTCTTTAACTATTCTCTCACCAGAACAGATATATAATGTCGCGAAAGAAAAGAAGGTAGACTATCAGGATGTATTACGAACTCAAGAATCACTAGTATCTTGGATAGAAAATGGCAGGATGAAGGATAAAACTTTCTACAGAACTCTTAAAAACTGGATTAACAACGGAATTATGAGGGGCGATATACGAGAATTAGGATTTATGGAACTTGAGATGATGGACTTAAAATATAATAAAAAACTCCGCGCTCAGTTAGACGAAATTAGCGGAAGACTTGAGCGGGGAGAGATAAAATTATGAACCCACAAACATTTTTAGAGACAAAGTATAAAACATTATACGACTGGGCAATGGCCTACCGCCGAAAAGGTTGGAATGTTATTCCATTGTTTGAATATACCAAAGTTCCTAGTAAAGTAGAGATATGGAACGGCGACGATTTTGGTTGGCTTCCTGGTTGGAAAGATTTACAGACCAGACTTGGAACAGATAAAGAATTTAATCATTGGTTTAAGGAACAAAAACCCACGGGAATTGGAGTTGTTACGGGCAAATTAAGTAATATTTTTGTAGTTGATGAAGATTCTTATAAATCCGACGGAATGAAATTTTTACTTCAATCAACCATGAAAACAAAAACTGCCCGCGGTGGCGCTCATCATTTTTTCAAATATGTTGACGGCATAAAAACTAGTGGTTGGAAAAAAGGAATTAATATTGAGATTAAGTCTGACGGCGGGTTTGTTGTTCTTCCTCCCACTCAAGTTTATATTGACGATAAAAAAACAATAGGAAAATATAAATGGGAAAGAATGTGTAAAATAGAAAATTTACCCTTATTAAAAGAATCTGATTTAAAAATTTATAGAGAAGGAACGGGAGAATGGACTCCTGCGGGATTTAAGGATCTGATGAACGTCAGTGCGGGAGATAGACATAATTCTTTAAGAACCGTTGCTTTAAAGGCTTTTAACAGATTTAAGCAATCAGAATGGGACACCGCGGTTCAGTTTATTAGAACTACAGCATTAACTTATGACCCTCCTATGGCCCATTATGAAGTTGAAAAAATAATCTCTGATACTATGAATAGGATAAGGGTAAGTTCAGTAAAAGAAATTGATTCAGAAATAAAGAATTATACTCCACGATCTATTACTCAGGTAGCTGTTGAGAGAAAAGAGGAAAAGGCATTAGAAAAAGAAGCTCCAAAAACTGGCTATCCTGAACTGGATAGAATTATTACTGGTTTTGTTCCTGGTCATCTTTACACTGTAACTGGAAATACCAATGTAGGAAAGACCGCGCTTGGCACAAATTTTGCCGAAAGACTTAGAAGACAGGGTAAAAAAACATTGTATTTTGCACTTGAACCTGAAAATACAGTGGTAGATTATTTAGCCTCAGTCCGTACTGGAAAAATGTTTTCCGATTTAACCGAAGAGGATATTAAGTTTGACGATGAAATGATTAGCATATACGGAAAACAAGAAATTCAAACTCTTGATGATTTGGTAAGTGCGGTTAGTAATTCTAAAGTTAGATATGATTTAATTGTTGTTGATCATATTGGATATTTCATTCAAGATAAACAAAACTGGGTTCAAGAACAATCGTCTACTATTAAGCGATTAGTAGGACTTGCTAAGGTGAAGCGGTGCGCGGTTTTAATTATTGCCCATTTGCGCAAACAACCAACAGGTAGTAAAAAAGAATATATTCCTACAGCCGATGACATTAGTGGAAGTGGCGCATTTAAACAGGACTCGACCGAGGTAATGATTATAATTCGTCCCAATGAAAGCACTGATCCTGATAATATTGTTCTTTCAAACTATGGAAAATTGTTTGTTGTAAAAACTAAGAGTGGACCAAACGGAACAATTAATTTGATATTTGCTACTAAGAAAGCTTTGATAGTTTCACCTGAGGAATTAATAAGGGATAAAGAACATATTACAACACCTCACATGGACAATTTAACAGCAATGGGCTTTCCAGACAGGCAGTAATTTTACCCTATTGACAAGGGTCAAATTAGTATGATATAGTTATAATGAGTTGGTCGAAGAAGGCCATCTCGCAGGGCTTGTAAAAGATCGCTTTCAGAAAAACCTAAAGGTTTCTGAAAGACAGCGGAGCATTACCGCTCAGGTCCACCAGGGCTTTTAGTGATAACAGTAGCACATTTCGCCTGCAACGAAATAGCGGGAAGGCAGCATTCCCAAAGTCCACAAAATGTTTCTACTGACGAGTAGACATCAAACCTCTGTAGAGAGTCAGGGACAGTGTAACAACTGATAAATCGTTTGTATTAACTCCCAGACCGTCTAAACATTTTGGATCTATAACTCAACAGGTAGAGTGTTCGCCCCTTAAGCGAAATGCTGAAAGTTCGAGACTTTCTAGATTCACCAAACCTTTATAACTCAATAGACAGAGTGTGAGCCTTCGAAGCTTAAAATGAGGGTGCAATTCCTTCTAAAGGTACAAACTAATCGATTATCGGGCGCGGTCTTTTCCCTATTAGTTCAACGGACAGAACAAATCCCCGCGAAGGATTAAATTTTCGTTCAAGTCGAAAATTGGGAACACAGGCATGCTGTGCAGCTTTTGAGGATCAGCTGTTTAAACACCTATCCGAGCGTGGTACTCGTTAACTACCTATCCAACTATTTTTTTCACTATATTTTGCTCAGTTGTAAAACTCAAAACAATACGACGCGTCCCTCGGCAAACGCTAAAAACACCGTAACATAGCTTGTAGGATCAGCTAGAAAAACACCTTCACCAAAGCACCGCGGCAAGCTTTTAAAAAACCGAAACTCAGCTTGGTTGGATCAGCTGATTAAACCCCACCCTATTACCTTCTTAGTTCACCAGCAGAACGCTTGGCCTACATCCAAGATGCACGGGGGGCAGCACCTCGAGAGGGTACAAATTTCCTATTCGTACTCGCTGGGTGAGTGATTGTCTGTAAAACAATTTAAGCAGTGTTCGATTCACTGGGGTAGGACAGGAAGTCCGATTGTTGTAATGCTAGCCAAGCGCGTTTTAGAAACGCGTGCCTTAATCGGCGTAAAAGTTGAAGTCTTTTATCGGACACCAGTTCTAAGCGACAGATGGCCAAGTCATCTCCCTTTCACGGAGAAGTACGGGGATCGTAACCCCGTTAGAACACAACGGACAAAATTTTAATGGGGTAGAGTTGAGTTAATTATATAATATACTCAACCTCCTGAACGAAATAGGTGAACTACGGTCATCCCATACGTTAGTTTCAATGTTCACCGCCGTTACTGGTGTTCGAAGCCAAGAAGCGAGGCGGTGCCCTGTGAAGGCATCTTAAGCGAGGGCAGTACTCGTCGATCACCCATGAGAAAAACAATTTATTTTCCAATTGAGCGAATGACTCAACCACAGTATGAACAATGGGTGAAAGATGGAGGAACACCTGCGACAGAAAAGTGGATTTTGGATAGTATTTTAAAAAACACAAAGTTGCTTTCTTCCAATAGTAGGAAAGCTGATTCTCAATTAGTTAAAAAGAGGGCAGAACTCTTAAGCAACACAAATTATGTTAGGACAAGTTAAAATAATTCCAGGCTTAGCACAATTATTAAAGAAACAGTCTAAAACTAAACAAGATGAAAAAGCTAAATTAATCAGCGAGGCATATCATCCAGCGGAGGATTTGCCAAGTTGTGTTATAATCGACATAGACGGAACCTTAGCTTTAAGAGGCGACCGCGGGCCTTTTGATTTTGATAAGAGCGGATCTGATGATATTTGCTATCAAGCCAGATTTGTCACAAATTTAATCAAGCGTAATAATCAATTATCAGTCTTTATAGTTTCAGGTCGAGAGGATAAGTGGAGAGCAATAACCGCGAAATGGCTCAAAGATAACGAGATAGAATATAATGAATTGTTTATGAGGACAACGAGTGATCCTCGCGCGGATTTTATTATTAAAAAAGAAATATTTAATTTAAAAATTAGAGATAAGTATAAAGTTTTTTTTGTACTTGAGGATAGAAAACAAGTAAAGAAAATGTGGGTAAGTTTGGGAATTTTTGTTTTTGATTGTAATCAAAAAGATGAAGAATATTAAAATGACAAAAGAAGAAGCAAAAGAAATAATTAAAAAATTTAAGAAATTAAAATTTAAGTGTATTGCTCCTGATGAAGTAGTGGAGGCGCTTAAGGTTTTAAATAATAAACCCCTTTAGTTCAACGGACAGAATTAATCGGTTCTAACGATAGGACGAGGGTTCAATTCCTTCAAGGGGTACATAGTTCTCTTAATTTAATGGAAAGAATCTGTTTTTCCTAAAGATAGTGCGGTAGTTCAACTCTACCAGAGAAAACATATTGGTAGCACTTGACATCGTTCTTTATAGTGTGATACGGTTAATTAATGATTAAAGAGCGAAAGAAAAGAAGTCTTATTTGGAAAATAAAGAAGGAGTTGTTAGAAGATTTGGTTAAGAAGTCTATTACTTTTTCTGAAATATTACTTTATTTTGGTTTATCAAATAAAGGAGGAAATTGTGGTACTTTAAAAAATAGATTAAAATACGACAATATTGATTTTAGTCATATTCCACAAGGTTTAAATTCTGGAAAAGGATTGAGGCGCGGTGGTGTTAAAATGAAACCTTTGTCGGAAATTTTAACAGTAAATAGTACCTTAACACGACGTCATTTAAAAAGAAGATTAATTAAAGAAAAAATAATTAATTATCAGTGTAATATGTGTGGCTTAAAACCTTATTGGAATAACGATAATTTGGTTTTAATTTTGGATCATATTAACGGAATAGGTGACGATTGTAGAGTAGAGAATTTAAGATTTTTGTGTCCAAATTGTAATAGCCAAACACCAACATTTGCTGGTAGAAATAAAAAATATCTGAGATCATCCAATGGTAGGATAGGACTCTTTGAAAGTCTCAATGGTGGTTCAATTCCATCACTCAGAACAAATTCTCCAGTCGTCTAATGGAAGGACGGCTGTTTCTGAAACAGTAAATCGTGGTTCGAATCCACGTAGGAGAACCAGGTTCGTGAGTAAGAAGGAAATACGCTTCCCTGTCACGGAAGAAAAAGGAGATCGTTCCTCCTACGGACCGCCACGGGACTTTAGCGTAGGTGGTTATAGCGCGCTGCTCTGAAAAAGCGGAGGCTTCCGCTCAACTCGGAGAGGTCCCACAACTATGAACCAAATAAATTATATGAGAATGCTTGAACTAAAAGAGGTTGAAGAAATGAACCGAGAGGTTATTGAATGGTTTAAAATTAAAATTAAAGACAAGAATATTGGCCCTTATATTTATAATCTTTTGTCTCAACTGAAACAACTGATTGAAAATAATAAATAGGGCTGATAGCAAAACTGGTCAATGCAGCAACCTTTTAAGTTGTTTGGTCTGAGTTCGAGTCTCAGTCAGCTCACAATTATGGAACTACCAAAACTAAAAATGTATAAAGACTCGGAAGGTCATAACACTGGTTATGACAATCAAGAGTTGGCAAAATGGATGAAAGAACGCCATTTCCTAAAATCGTGGGCAAATTGGGCTATGGGAAGTACTGGTGCAATTATAGACGGGCATTTTATTGTTTACTATTGGGACGTTCGAAGATTTTTAGACGGTAAACAAAATATTGATTGACAGTTGATATATGGTTGTCAATTGTAAATCATTTGACAATTAATAGTTAATAGTTTATAATTAACCATTGCGGAATTAGTTAAGTGGCTTAACGCTAGGTTGCCAATCTGGAGACGCGGGTTCAATTCTCGCATTCTGCTCAATATGAAATGGAATATAGAAATAAATAAAGTAGGGAATGGTTATATCCTTAAAGATAATGAGGGAACTCGTACGGTAATAGAAGAAAAAGATGATGAGAAAGAAGGAATGACCGCGCTGCTCAATTTTATTTCTGAATATTTTGGGTTTCAGCATGACAAGTTCGGATCAGAAAATTTAAACATAGAATGGAATTTAAAAGGTAGAAAAGTTTGCTAATAATCAGTTATCAATTTAATAATATGAAAATCTCAACGACAAATACCAATATGACAACAACCGCTTAGCGGAGGTATCTGTTATGTACCCCGCCAAGTAGGCGGGATTTTTTTTGGATTACTCGTGTATTTCAAAGGTAGAAAAATTCCCTGTTAAGGAATGAATAATGGTTCGAGTCCATTCGTGAGTGCCAGCCACCATAGTTTAATGGCAGAACAGGCGTTTCATAAGCGTCTAATTTCCGTTCAAATCGGAGTTGTGGCACCAATACAGATTAGTGTAAGGATTGCACAGTTGGCTCATAACCAATTAGACACGGATCGTTCCCGTGATCTGTAACATTGCCTCTTTAGCTCAGCTGGTCAGAGCAGGAATTTTGTAAATTCAAGGCGCAGAAATGCAATCGGGGGTTCGACTCCTCCAAGGGGCTCAAATCTTCTGTTGACACTTATCTCTTATATAGATATGTTTTGTGTATGGAGAATTCCCCTAAACACAAAGAGAATCAAAAGCGCCGAGTTTGGGGCATAGGTATGTTTACAGGGATGTTAGGTTTAAAATATTTTATTAAAGGAATTTATTAACCTCCAAAAGAAGTCAGAAAAAAACGCGGTCTTCCTTTATCTGGTACTATCTTCAAATCAAAGTGAATTTATGAAACAAACGGAACACATCTCGTTTCCATTATGATCAGTAGTTAATTTATCTTTTTCTTTTTGACACACTGGGCAAATCGCGGTCTTCTTTTTTTTAAAATTACCAGTACAATTATATTGTCTTTTGGTTATTTCAGTTGGTGCTTTTTGTTTTTTCTTCATACCTTCTTCAAAATAAAATTGTGGTCTATTCATAAATTTTTTAAATACAAGCTCCAGTTTAACGGAGTAAAATTTCTCCATTCCTTCTTTTGAAATGAAAAAACCTGCAACCATTTCATCGATTTTGGGAAAAGAACTAAATAAACTGGAATTTTTAAAAGATTACCTAATTTTTCTAATATTTTGCCCTGACTATCACGATTAAAGATACGGTCTATAATTGCCTCAAGGTAACCCGCGCTCACGTCAGGCCTATCCGTCCTTGTCAAATCTGTTATTGCCCTTGCTATGGGTACTCCATCAACATATTTCCACTTAATAAAGTCAATGTCACAAAAATAACCGCAGTCTACGGTTCTTAACCAATTTCGATAAATTAAGCTGCGATCTTCCGAATCTTGGCGTTGGTGGGCCTTCTGGCCCGCTGCATTGATTATTTTATCTAACATAGACTAATCGATTATTGGTCGGTCGCGGTTTTCTTTTCTTTTTCTTCTGGTAATTCGGTTATAATAGCCTCGGTTGTGAGTATTAGAGAAGAAACGGATATAGCATTTAGAAGTGATTCTCGAACAACCTTTGTAGGATCAATAATTCCCGCGACTATCAAATCTGTAACCCTTTGATCCATTACATTAAAACCGTTGTTATAATTTTTGTCTATATCTATAACACTTAAAATTTTATCTGGGTCTTCTCCAGCGTTTGTTATTAATAATTTAATAGGTTCACTAATCGATTGTTTAATAATGTCAATTCCCATTTGAACTTCTTTATTGTCATTTTTAAGAGTTTCTAATTCTTCTGATAATCTGTATAAAATAACTCCACCGCCAGCAATTATTCCTTCTTCAAGGGCTGATTTTGTAGCTTCAACCGCATCAATAACCCTTTCTTTTTTATCACCCAATTCTAACTCGGTCGCAGCACCAACACGAACGATAGCAACACCGCTGATCAGTCGAGCAAGTCTTTCTTTCAATTTAGATTTTTCAAAATCCCCCTCGGCTTTATCTATTAAATCTCTAATCTGATTGGCCCGCGCGGTTATTTTCTCGGCATTTCCCATTCCTCCAATAATTTTAGTCTTATCCGCATTAGCCCAAATACTGTCGCATTTACCTAATTGTTCAACTTTTACTTCTTCTATCTTCATATTGGCTTCTCTAGAAATAACTGTGCCACCCGTTAAGACCGCGATATCCTCGAGAATTTCTTTACGTCTTTCGGCAAAAGCAGGAGCATAAACAGCTAGTGGATTAATTCCGCCTCTTAACTTATTGGTTACTAAGGTTGAAAGGGCCGCCCCCTCAATTGAAGGAGAAATAATTACTATTTCTTTTCGATTAGTAGCTTTTACAAAGTTTTCTAAAAACACTCCTACATCTGAAGCTGATATAATCACTTGATCAGTTATTAAAATATGAGGACTTTCTAGTTCAGAGACCATTTTATCGGTATCAGTTGAAAAATAGGGAGACATATAACCTTTACTGAACTCCATGCCTTCTTTAAACTCGATTTCAGTGTTAATTCTTTCAGATACATCCACAGTGATTACTCCTTCTTTACCTACCTTATTGATTGCTGAGGCAATTAATTTACCCAGTTCAGGAGAAGCAGAGGCAATTGTTGCTATCTGTTCAATCTCAGACTTATCTTTAATTTCCTTTGATAATTCCTTAATTCTTTTAAGTAAAAAATCCCGCGCAACTTCCATGCCTTCCTTAAGTATCATAGGGTTTGATCCGTCATTTATTGCTTTTATTCCCATTTCAATCATCTTCCATGCTAACAATGTAGAGGTTGTAGTTCCATCACCAGCTCTATCAGCAGTTTTACCAGCAGCTTGGCGAACCAACTGAGCAGCAAAATTCTCAAACGGGTCTGGAAGTTCAACTTCTTTAGCTACTGTAACTCCATCATGAACGACTATCGGTTCAATCCATTTTTTTGAAAGTCCAACGTTTCTTCCCCGAGGTCCCAATGTAATGCAGACTGTCTTAGCAAGCTGTTCAACTCCTGAAAGTATTTTTTCTCTTGCATCTTTTCCGTGTAGTATCTGTTTAGCCATATTAATTCTTAACACATATTATATCATATCCACTCTCAATTATCAACCTCTTTTTACCATTGACATCTTCTAGAGGGTATGAATTGGGAGAATCACGGTAAATGGCATATAGATCATAGATTACCATTAAAACATTTTGATTTAACAGATAGAGAGCAATTTTTAAAAGCAGTTAATTACACCAATCTACAACCTTTGTGGGCTTTTGATAATATAAGTAAGGGTTGTAAAATTATTGATTTAAACTATTAAAATGATCACGTGCTTCTTGTTCTGTAACAAAAAACGCGGTCTTGTCTTGTACATTTTGAGTATTAAAGCACTGATAAGCCAACCAAAAATTAAACTTTCTATTATGTTTAATTCCTTGAGAGACTGGTGACTTTCCTTGATCTTTAGGTGCTGGCATAGTTTTTATTCAAAATATAAAATGTCCCGCTCATCCATAATATAATGTTTGGTCTTATCAATAGTAACTTCTTTTGCATCTTTAGCAAAAAATACCGCGATCTCACCCTCTTCAATTGGTTGAAAATAAATTTCTCCACCTTGGAATAAGAAAGGTTCTCTGGTTGGTGTTGTAATAACAATTCCTTTAATTGGAGTCTTGAAATCAGGTTCTGTAATAATCGATTGTTCAATTTCTTTTGATTTTAATTCTTTAAGTAGTACCTTGTGAAAAACAGTTTTCATATATTTATATATTATATCATATCAATCATTATTTTTCAAGCACAAAAAAACCGCGTGTTTTGAGTAAAATACGCGGTTTTAGTATCATTCAATAGCTGTGATTTCTGAACCCATACATAAACCAAGTCCTATTCCCCTTACACCTTCATAGTGTAGCGTAACCTGTTTTCTTAATTTATTAGCCTTTTTAGCCTTTTCAATTAAGCCAATGTTATTTCTATTTATACAATATTCATCTTCTTGACTTGAAGAATTATCTGTTTTGAAATAAACATCATAATTTCTAAAAACATATCCTCTTTGGTCAACTGCTGTAATAAACCCAGAATGCTCACCTTGTCCAACTTGACTAAATCTTATTCCCCAAAAGGCGAAAATAATTACTAAAATAACAACTAAAACAATAAAACCCGTAACTACATTAGCAATAAAATCATCCATTATTAAATCACCCCCTTTTCAGTTAAAAAAACTAATACCATTAAAGTAATATTCATCAACACCACTAAGAAATTAATTACAGTAAAAATATTTACCGTAATTTTAATTAGTCGATGTTTATAAAGTTTTGAAACAATCCAGATCATTAAGAATTGAAAAGCAAAAAAATATATCCAACCTTGTTTAATTAACCAGTCATTATAAGGGTTAAATTCATATGATCCGTGGTTAAGGCCATAGATGGTCGTGGCCATGTCTAATAATCTAATAATTATGAAGTACCCCATATTTATATATTATATCATATTATCTTTTATTTTTCAACACTATTTGACCATTGACATCCTAAAAATAGTGGGATATAAATAAATTAGTTAACTACATTACGGTAGTTAAATATTACTATTTGGATAGCAACGTAATTTGCTGTCCATATAAAAATAAGAATGAAAAAATGTACTCACTGCAAACAAAAACTTTCTTCAAATAAGTTTTATAAAGATAAATATAAAAAAGATGGACTTACTGTACAATGTAAAGATTGTGATAAAAAATATCGCGAACAAAATAAGAATCGTATTAAGGATTATAGTAGGCAATACCGCAAAGAAAACAAAAAAAAGATAAAGCAATATCGTGATAAGTTAGAAAATAAGAAGAGGCTAGCTGAGTGGGGTAAACAGTATTATGCTAAACCAGAAAATAAGAAGAGAAGATTTGATTATCGACGCAGACCAGAAAATAAGAAGAGAATAAATAAACTTAATAAAAGTAGACTTTTAACAGATGTACAATATAAATTATCCAGACGGCTTCGTAGTAGATTGTGTGATGCTATAAAAAACCATGCCAAAAGAGGATCGGCTGTTCGAGATTTGGGTTGTACAATTTCAGAACTAAAATTATATTTAGAAAGTCAGTTCAAAGAAGGCATGACTTGGGAAAATTGGAGTTACCAAGGTTGGCATATAGATCATAAAATACCACTGTCTAGTTTTAATTTAGAAGACAGAAATCAGTTATTAAAAGCAGTCTATTATTTAAATCTTCAACCTCTATGGGCAAAAGACAATTTAAGTAAGGGGTATAAAATTTTGCAACATGTTTAGTTATTTCATACCCAAAATTTCTTTCTAACTTTTAACAAAAAATTATTAACTGGTTCTAAATCGGTTTCTTTTTTAGGATTTTTTTCAAAAGCTTCCTTAACTTTATTTTCCCAATCGTAGCAGGTCTGCATTACCTCACCCATTTTATATTCTTTATTTCTATATCTTTTTAAGGTTTCAAAAATTGGGGTTTTAGTCATATTAGAAGAGAATGTCCCAGTGGTTAAAATCTCATAGGCGTTATATAATACCCGCAAATTCGCGGTTGCGTATTTGGCTCCGCGGTTATCCTTATTGTCTAAAAACTTTTTCCTTTGATTACGGCCATAACCAATAAAAGCATTCATTACATCATTACTGTTCCAAACATATTCAAACAACTCTCTTAATTCCATACTAAAATTAGCATTTTGAATAGGCGTTGGTATACTTGGAGCAAGGAAAGTTTCTAAGATTGTGGGATTACAATGAACTGCCATATTTAAAAAATGTCCCAGCTCCCACGAAGTATTGTCCTCTTTACCCTCGATCCAATTAGTTTGTTCTTTATGTCCTCCTAATTTTAACAACTCGGTAGTTGGAATAACAAAAACACCTCGATAATCATAATCGCTTTCAGGTGTAGCAAGTCCGTGAGCTTGGCTTCCCACAATTACTTTTAGTATTTGATATTTTTTATCCATAAATCTTTTTCTTTAACTTTTCCAACATTTTTATACGGCGCGGGCTTCCCTTTGCGAGCGCATACAATAAATAAACCCCGCGCGACACATTAGGTATAACCATATTTATTTTATAATTAATAATCGTTTATCAATTTTCTTTTCTGTTCGAGTAACAGGTCTATTAAATGATCGAGCTGATACTCTTGAACATCAGCAAAACTACCCAACCCAAATTTTTTAGCTCCGCGGTTTCTTGTTTCTTCAACATCAAACCCCAACTCTCGACATAGAGCAAAAAACCATCTGCGTTTTTTCTCAAATCTTTCGTTCATATTATTTCTTTTCTAAATTTATACTTCCATCAGGTTCTCTTTCAGGACAAATACATAGTCTACGATTACACTTAGTGCAAGAACGGTTTTCCCCCAAGTCAACTTCCTGATGGTTAAAAAAGGCTTTTCTTATAGACTTCCTCTCCTCCCTTATTAAAGACGATAATTCTTTAATTAAATCTCTCACTTTTAATGTCTTAAAAACATTATTTTTTATATCATAAGGAGCTTCGGCATATTTTAAGAAAATTTTCTCTATCTCCCCCTCTCTTTGTGGTTTAGGATTCATAAGTTATTTATCTAATGGTGTTAAACCGTTCAAATTTCTAAAAATCCATCTCTTGCTTGATAGATACATACTTCCAAAAGATAAAGCGTCATTGGCTAAAAGTCTTAAATGGAGTTCTTCATTATCTAAAAAATCCATAAAAACTTGTAAAGTATCTTTAGGAGCGTCTTTCTCATTAGGTAATTTCCCTGTTTGTTGTCTAAAAGCCTCTACTGAATACCAGTTGTCAATAGCTGGTTGCCAAATAAGATGACTTTTATCAAAATGATATTTTTTTACTATCTTCTCTTTCCCTATTGGTTTACTCATAATTTTTTAACTTTATATGGCGGTGATACATAACCTTTTTCACCATTGAACTCAATGTATAAGACACCATTTCGCTTATAGTAAACCTTACCAGTAACAATCGGTCTAAATTCTACATAATCTCCTTTTTTTATCTTATCTATTGATTTATTCATTTTGGGTTTTAACTTTTAATTTTTTTTCTTTTTTTGGTATCCTGATGACAATCTCGCACAAGTCCAAAAATAGTTAATTTTTTGTTCCCAAGTAAAATATCCAATGCCATCTCTTTCGGCTAATTCATTTAACATTTGTTTATTTATAAAATAGAAAATAAAATTTTTTATCCAATTTTTCATACTTCGTTAATAAATTTATAACTTTTATTCCTCTACAATAACCCCAAGTGCTTTGAAAAAGTCCTCAACCTGACTTTTCTTTATTTTAGTTGTTCCGCCTTTACCA
>Ga0315284_10008991_pt1 | contig 14263 bp, 16 predicted proteins | sample YL17G09_16_MG_FD_203696 | JGI IMG/M metagenome (GOLD analysis project Ga0315284, IMG submission 203696) | Sediment microbial communities from Yellowstone Lake, YNP, Wyoming, USA - YL17G09_16 | ecosystem: Environmental > Aquatic > Freshwater > Lake > Sediment | place: USA: Wyoming | collected... | reverse complement strand
CCGGCCTACGGGGTGTTCGCCGAGCTGGTGCCCAAGGGGACCAGCATCGAAGTGCGGACGCTGACGGCGCGATTCGCCCTCCGCCCGACACGGTACTTCACGCTCTCCGGGTGGTATCGGCACCCGCTCGACCCGGCCACCGCGGGCTTCGAGCCGCCGCACCACGCGCGGGTGGCCGCGACGTTCCGGTCGCAGTTCCTGCCGATCTTCCGGCGGGGCGCGCTCGACGTGCTGGTGCAGGCGGCTGCGGAGGGCTGGAGCGACGGCGTGGCGGGCAACGACGCGGCCGGCGCGCCGCTCGGCCTCGATGGCCACGGGACGGTGGACTGGCTGGTCGAGGTCCGGCTCCTCGGGGCGGTGGTCTACTGGACCCTCCGGAACTCGCAGATCGAGCGCTTCCAGCTCGTACCGGGCGTACCCATGGCGCGCGGGCTGCAGCGCTACGGGGTGCGCTGGGAGTTCGCGAACTAGGTGGGGGCGGCTATACTACAAGGTTACCTGCGAATAGGAGCCCTATGCCGCGCAGCATGACCGGTTTCGGTGCCGCCGAGGGTGCGGTGTCCGGGGGCCGGTTGCGGCTCGAAGTCCGCACGGTGAACCACCGGCACCTTAACGTGCAGCTGAGGGTGCCCTCCGAGCTTGCGGACCTCGAAGCCGAGATGCGCGAGCGGTTGCGGGCGCACGTCGTCCGGGGCCACGTCGCCGTTTCCGGCCGCTGGCTGGAAGAGCCTCCCCAGGCGGCAGGTGTCGTGGTGGACAAGGCGCGGGCGGCGGCGGTGGTGGCGGCCCTGCGGGACGCGGCGCGCGAGCTGGGGCTCTCCGGCGACGTGGACATCGCGCTGCTGGCGCGCATCCCCGATGTGCTGCGGGTGACGCGCGCCGAGACCACGCCGGACCGCGATGCGGTACTGGGCGTGCTCGACGGGGCGGCGGCGGCGTGCGCCGCGGCACGGGAGCGGGAGGGCGTCGCGCTGGCGGCGGAGCTCAGGGCTCGCGCCGATGCGCTGGACGTGCTGCGCATGCGGGTCGTCGAACGGGCGCCGGAGCGGGTGGTCGCGGAGCGGGCCCGGCTGCAGGCCGCCGTCCAGGAACTGGCCGGTGGGGTGGCGGTGGACCCGGGGCGTCTGGCGCAGGAGATCGCGTTCCTCGCCGACCGGCTCGATGTCACCGAGGAGCTGGTCCGCTTCGGCACGCACCTGGACGCGTTGCGCGCCGCGCTGGATGGCGGCGGGAGCGTGGGTCGCGAGCTGGGCTTCGTCCTGCAGGAGCTGCTGCGCGAGGCCAACACGATGGGCTCGAAGGCGAACGACGCGGGCATGAGCCAGGCGGTCATCGCGATGAAGTCCGAGCTGGACAAGCTGCGCGAGCAGGTCGAGAACCTGGAATGAACCCCTTCCCGCTGGTGCTCTCGTCGCCCTCCGGGACGGGGAAGTCCACCATCGCGCGGGCGCTGCTCTCGGCGCGGGAGGATCTGGGCTACTCGGTGTCGGCCACGACCCGCCCGGCGCGCCCCGGTGAACAGGCCGGCGAGGATTACCACTTCCTCACGCCGGCGGAGTTCGAGTGGCGCGTCGCCGCGGGCGAGTTCGTGGAGTGGACGGAGTACAGCGGGGCCCGGTACGGCACCTTGAAGAGCGAGATCGACCGCATCCTCGGCTCCGGCCGCAACCCTGTGCTGGACGTCGAGATCGAGGGCGCGCGGGCGATGCGGAGGCTGTATCCGGAAGCGGTGCTCGTCTTCGTGGTGCCGCCGTCGGCGCAGGAGCTGCTCCAGCGACTCGGCGGGCCGACGGGGACGCGGGGCGCGTCGCTGGTGGCGCGGATGCGGCGCGCGGTGGAGGAGCTGAACGAGGCGGCGCGGTACGACTACGTCGTCGTCAACGTGGATCGCATGGATGCCGTCGCCGCGGTGTCGGCCATCCTCGACGCGGAGCGCAAGCGGCCGCGGCGCAACCCGGCGCTCGAACCGGACCTCGCGGAGCTGGGACGCGAGATCGGCGCGCTGGCGGAACGGCTTGCCCAGGGAGTGGAGGCGTAAGGATGCGGGTATTCACCCCGGTTGAGGTCGCGAAACAGGCCGGCAACAAGTACGTGGGCGTGCTCGTGGCGGCGAAGTTCGCGCGGTTCGTGAACGAGTTCCCCAAGGAGCGGTCGTACGTCCGCGAGAAGAAGCTCACGACGATGTCGCTCGAGGAGCTGGCCCGGGGCGGGCTGACGTACAAGATCACGCGGCGGCGGCGCCCGGAAGCGTGAGCAACGTCGCCGGCCGGCACGTCGTCCTCGGCGTGTCGGGCGGCATCGCAAGCTACAAGGCGTGCGTTGTCGCCCGCCGGCTGACCGAGGGCGGAGCGACGGTGGACGTGGTGATGACGGCCGCGGCCACCGAGTTCGTCCGCCCGCTCGTCTTCGAAGCTCTGACCGGGCGCCCGGTCGGCACTTCGCTGTGGGAGGCCGGCAGGGCGCTCGAGCACATCCGCCTGGGCCGCGCACCCGACCTCATCGTCGTCGCGCCCGCCACGGCGCATCTCATCGCCCGTGCCGCCCAGGGGCTGGCCGATGACGTCCTGACCTCCATTCTCGTCGCCCGCCGCTCGCCGCTGCTCTTGTGCCCGGCGATGAACGACCAGATGTACGCCCACCCCGAGACCCGGAAGAACCTCGCGACGCTGCAGTCGCGCGGCGTGCATCTGCTCGGTCCCGCGGTGGGGCCGCTGGCGTGCGGCGAGGGCGAGGGCCCCGGCCGGATGGTCGAACCGGAGGAGATCGTCGCCCACGTGGAGCGCCTCGTGCGGAGCGCGGCGCCGTTCGCCGGGCGGCGCGTCGTCGTGACCGCGGGGCCGACGCGCGAGGCGATCGACCCGGTGCGGGTCGTCACGAACCGCTCGAGCGGCAGGATGGGCTACGCCCTGGCGCGGGCCGCGTGGCTGCGCGGCGCCGACGTCACGTTGATCAGCGGCCCGTCGGCATTGCCGCCGCCGATCGGGGTGGACGTGGTGCGGGTGGAGACCACCGCCGACCTCAGGGCCGCCGTGGATGGCGTGCTGCCCGACGCCGACGTCCTGCTGATGGCGGCCGCTCCGGCCGACTACCGGCCCTCCACGGCGCTCGATGCGAAAGCGCCGCGGGCGGGCGGCGCGATGGCGCTCGCGCTCGAGCCCACCGAGGACGTCCTGCTCGCGACCGCCGGCAGGCGTAAGAAGGGCGCCGTGATGGTCGGGTTCGCCCTCGAGACGGGGGACGCTCCGGCCAAGGCGCGCGAGAAGCTGGCCCGCAAGCGGCTGGACCTCGTCGTGGCGAACGACGCGAGCGAGCCGGGAGCCGGGCCGGAAGTACCCACGAACCGCGTGACCATCGTCTGGGCCGACGGCGAGATCGAGCTCCCGCTGCAAGGCAAGGACCTGGTCGCCGAGGCTATCCTGGATCGCGTCGCGACGCTGCTCACCGCGCATGGCTGACCCCCGCCGGCGGTACCTCGAGCAACTCGTCGCGCTGGGCGACAAGGAACTGGTGCTTCCTGTACGCACCGGCGCGAGCGACGGCGCGCCGCCGCGGGGGCCCGGCGAGCTCGCCGGTCGGACGGCACGCACGGCGCCCGGCTGCGCAGCCGGGCCCCCGCTCCGCGCGCCGTTGCCCGACCCGCCCGCCCGCGTTTCCGAGGCGGTGTCGCCGCCGACACGGATCCCTGCGGGGCTCGCCGTCGAGGCGCGGCCGCCGTCCACGGACCTCTTCGTGGTGGACCCCGTCGCCCGCCTCGACACCCTCGAGGCCGTCGCCTCGGCGGTCGAGGCGTGCCGCAAGTGCGGGCTGGGCCAGACGCGTCACAACAGCGTGCCCGGAGAGGGCGACCCTCACGCCGGCTTCGTCTGTGTGGGGGAAGCGCCGGGCGCCACCGAGGACGAGACCGGGCGCCCGTTCGTGGGGCGCGCCGGGAAGCTGCTCGAGGGCATCCTCAAGGCGATCGGCTTTGGACGCGCCGACGTCTTCATCTGCAACGTCCTCAAGTGCCGGCCCCCCGACAACCGGGACCCGGAGCCGCTTGAAGTCACGGGCTGCTCGCCGTATCTCCATCGTCAGCTCGAACTGATCCGCCCGCGGGTGATCCTGGCGCTGGGGCGGCCGGCGACGCACGCGCTGCTCGGCACCAACGCCTCGCTGGGCGATCTGCGGGGGAAGCTGCATCGCTACCGCGGCATCCCGCTGGTCGTGACCTATCACCCCGCGGCGCTGCTCCGGAACCCTAACTGGAAGCGACCGACCTGGGATGACGTCCGTCTCGCCCGCCGCATCTACGACGGCCAAGCCGTCTGATCCGTTCGGCGGCCGGCAGCCGCCCTACAGCGCCGAGGCCGAGCAGGCCGTGCTCGGCGCGATGCTGCTCGACCAGCAGGCCGCCCTCGACGCAGTAGGCCTGCTCGACGAGACCCTCTTCTACCGCGAGGGCCACCGCCGGCTGTTCCGCTCGATGCGCGCCATCACGGAGCGCGGCGGCGTCATCGATCCGATCACACTGCGCGACGAGCTGGAGCGGCGCGGCGAGCTCGACGCCGCCGGCGGGGTCGAGTACCTGTCGTACCTCCTCGACTTCACTCCGACCGCCGCGAACCTCGAGTACCACGCCGGCATCGTCCGCGACAAGGGCCTGCTCCGCCGGCTGATCGAGGCGGCGACCGGGATCGTCCAGGACGCGTACGAGGCCAAGCGGCTCCCGGGCGAGATCCTCGACAGCGCCGAGCAGCGGATCTTCGAGGTCGCCGAGTTCCGGCAGAAGCAGGACTTCGTCCGCCTCAAGGAGTTGCTCTGGCCGACGATGGAGCGCATTGAATCGCTCCACGGTGCGGGACAAACGATTACGGGGGTGCCGTCGGGGTTCACAGATTTGGACGAGAAGACGGCGGGCTTCCAGGCCTCGGAACTTGTGATCGTGGCGGCCCGGCCCTCGATGGGGAAGACGGCGTTCTGCCTGAACGTCGCATCGCACGCGGCCATCACGCGGGGGGTTCCGACGGCCATCTTCAGCCTCGAGATGTCCAAGGAGGCATTGGTCCAGCGGCTCCTCACCTCGGAGGCGCGGGTGGACGCGCACCGCCTGCGGCAGGGGTTGCTGAAGGACAGCGACTACGCCCTGATGGCGCGGGCGGCGGGGCTGCTCTCCGGGGCGCCGATCTGGATCGACGACTCGGCGGCGCTCACGCCCCTCGAGCTGCGGGCCAAGGCGCGGCGCATCAAGGCCGAGGTGGACATCGGGTTGATCATCGTGGACTACCTCCAGCTGATGCGCTCCGGGGAGCAGGCGGAGAACCGCACGCAGGAGATCAGCGCCATCTCGCGGGCCCTCAAGGCGCTGGCGAAGGAGCTGGCCATTCCGGTGGTCGCCCTCAGCCAGCTCTCCCGGGCGCCCGAGCAGCGGGGCGGGGAGCACCGGAGGCCGCAGCTTTCGGACCTCCGCGAGTCCGGGGCGATCGAGCAGGACGCCGACGTGGTGCTGTTCATCTACCGGCCCGAGATGTACGCGACGGATGCCGAGCGCAGCGAGCTCGAGGGCCAGGCCGAGGTGATCATCGGCAAGCAGCGCAACGGGCCGACGGGCACCATCAAGCTCTTCTTCCACAAGATGTACACCAGATTCGACAACTACAGCGGCCGCGAGGGCTCGGACCCCGAGTCACATGGCGGCTAGAGCGCGCTCCGTCTACCGCTGCACCGAGTGCGGGACGTCCCAGCCCAAGTGGGCGGGCCGCTGCGACGCGTGCGGGGAGTGGAACACGCTGGTGGAGGAGGTGGTCGCCAAGGCGGCCAAGGGGTTCGGGCGGACGGACGGACGGGCGGACAGGCGGACGGAGGGATCGCGCCCGGTGCGGCTCGGTGAGATCGCCGCGGACGCGGCGCCGCGGTACCGCACCGGGCTCGCGGAGTTCGACTACGTGCTCGGCGGCGGCATCGTGCCGGGGTCTCTCGTGCTGGTCGGCGGCGAGCCGGGGATCGGCAAGTCCACGCTGCTGCTGCAGGTGGCCGCCCGCCTCGAGGCCGCGGGAGTGCCCACGCTGTACGTGAGCGGAGAGGAATCGCCCGAGCAGGTGCGCCTGCGGGCCGAGCGGCTGGAGGAGCCCACCGCGGCGGTGCCGGTGCTCGCGGAGACGGCGCTGGAGCGCGTGATCGAGCAGGCGACGGCCAGCGGGGCGCGCGTGGTGGTGGTGGACTCCATCCAGACCGCGTACACCGAGGCGCTGGAGGGCGCACCGGGCAACGTCGGCCAGGTGCGCGAATGCGCGGCGCGGCTGATGCGCTTCGCCAAGGAGTCCGGTCCCGCCGTGCTGCTCGTCGGTCACGTGACGAAGGGCGGCGGCATCGCCGGCCCGAAGACCCTCGAGCACATCGTGGACACGGTGCTGTACTTCGAGGGGGAGAGCACCCTGGACCACCGGATCCTCCGCGCCACGAAGAACCGCTTCGGCAGCGTGGACGAGATCGGGGTCTTCGCGATGACGGCGGCGGGCCTGGTGCCGGTGGCGAACCCGTCCGAGGCGTTCCTGGCGGCGCGGCACGCCGGCATCTCCGGCAGCGCCGTCACCGCGCTGATGGAAGGCACCCGGCCGCTCCTCGTCGAGATCCAGGCGCTGGCGTCGAAGGCGGGCTACGGCACGCCGCAGCGCGTGAGCGCGGGCCTCGATCACCGCCGCCTCGCGGTGCTCCTCGCGGTCCTGGAGCGGCGCGTCCGCCTGCCGCTCGCCGAGCTGGACGTGTTCGTGAACGTCGTGGGCGGCGTGAAGCTCACCGAGCCCTCGAGCGATCTGGCTGTCGCGGCGGCGCTGATCTCCAGCGTGAGGGACCGCGCGCTGCCGCCCGAGGCCATCTTCCTCGGGGAGGTGGGGCTCGGCGGCGAGGTGCGGGCGGTGAGCGCCGCGGACCGCCGCGTGGCGGAAGCGGCGCGGCTCGGCTTCCGGCGTGCGTTCGTCGGCGCGCGCACGTCGCTGCGCAGCGGCGCGGGGCCGGGGCTGGAACTGGTCCGCGTCGAGCACTTGGGGGAGCTGGCCCATCACCTCGCAGCCTGACGTCGGCGTCATCGTGGTCGCGGGGGGCCGCGGCGTGCGCGCCGCGCGTCCCGAGGGCGGCGAGCCGAAGCAGTGCCGCCCGATCCGCGGCGTGCCGATGCTGGAGCGCGCGGTGCGGCCGTTCGTCGCGCATCCGCGCGTCGGCCCGATCGTCGTGGTGCTGCCACCCGAGTACGCCGCCGCGCCGCCGGGGTGGCTGATGGAGCTGGCGCCGGGACGGCTCGTCGTGACGCCCGGCGGCGAGTCGCGGCAGGATTCCGTGGCGAACGGCATCGCGGTACTGCCGCGGGGCCCTTCCATCGTGCTCGTCCACGACGCGGCGCGTCCGTTCGCCGACGGGCCGCTCATCGATCGCGTCATCGCCGTCGCGGAACTGGGCGCCGTGGCTGTGCCGGCTGTGCCGCTCGCGGAGACGGTGAAAGAGATTGATGCCGCCGGGCTCGTAGTCCGCACGGTGCCGCGCGAGCGGATGGTCGCGGTGCAGACGCCGCAGGGTTTCCCGCGCACCACGTTGGAGGCGGCGCACCGGCGCGGCAGGGGCGAGCCGCCGGCCACCGACGACGCGGCGCTGTGCGAGCGGCTCGGCACCGCGGTGCGCGTGGTAGAGGGCAGCGCGCGGAACCTCAAGGTCACGACGCTCGAGGACTTCGCCCTCGCCGAGGCGCTGGCCGCGCTCGAGGAGGGGGCGTGATCCCCTTCCGGACCCCCGGCGAGATCGCCGCCGCCATCCCCGCGGCGATCAGGCACCTCTCGCGCCGTGGCGTGATCGCGTACCCCACCGAGACGATCTACGGCTTCGGCTCCACGACGGACGCGGTGGCGGTGGACCGTGTGGCTCAACTGAAGGGGCGCGCACCCGGGAAGCCGTTCCTGCTGCTGGTCACGGGCCGCGAGATGGTGGGGGGGGTGGGGCTGCGGTTGCCGGACGCGGCGGAGCGCCTCGCCGCGGCGTTCTGGCCCGGGCCGCTGACGCTCGTGCTGCCCGGCGGCGAGCGCTTCCTGCCGGACGTCCTCCGCGGACCCGAGGGCGGCGTGGCGGTCCGCTGGACGTCGCATCCCGGCGCCGCAGCGGTCGTGGCGATGCTCGGCTCGCCCATCACCTCGACCAGCGCGAACCGGCCGCGCAACCCGCCCGCCGTGGATGGTGCGGAAGTGGAGGAGCTGTTCGGCGACGAAGTGAGGCTCGGGCGGCTGCTCGTGCTCGACGCGGGGCCGCTGGTCCCCTCGCCGCCCAGCACGCTCGTGGACTGCACCGGCTCGGCGCCGCGCCTCGTGCGGGAGGGCGCCATCTCCGCCGCGGCGCTCCGGAGCGTCGTGCCGTCGGTGGTGGTGGAGTAGGCTGTGCGGGTCCTGTTCGTCTGCACGGGGAACATCTGCCGCAGTCCCATGGCCGCGGCCATCCTGCGCCGGTTGCTGGACGGGCGCGCGGTGGAAGAGGTCGAAGTGACGTCGGCGGGCACGGCGGCGTGGGACGGCGCTCCGGCGTCGGAAGGGAGCTACCTCGTCTCGCTCGAGAACGGACTCGACCTCTCGGGGCACCGCGCGCGGCCGATCACCACCGACATCGTGGCGGACGCCGACCTGATCCTCGGGATGGGCACGCATCACGTGGAGCGCGCCGACCTGCTTGGCGGTACCGGCAAGGCCCACCTGCTCGGCGAGTACGCCGGCCAGAGCGAGGATGCGGCCGAGGTGGCGGACCCCTTCGGGGGCGACCTGGAGGAGTACCGCGCCACCTACGCGCGACTGTCCTCCCTGATCGAGGCGGCGCTGCCGCGCCTCGAGGCGGAGCGTCCCGATGCGGATCCGGGGCAGCACTAGACTCCTCGCCGTCGTGGGCGACCCGATCGCCCACTCCCTCTCCCCGCGCATGCACAACGCGGCCATCACGGCGCTCGGAGTGGACGCGGTCTACGTCGCGCTCCGGGCGCACGGCGACGCGTTCGAGCCGCTCGTGCGCGGCCTGCTCGCGGCCGGGGCCGGCCTCAACGTGACGGTCCCGCACAAGCGCCGCGCGGCCGGCCTGCTGGATGCACCTTCGGACGAGGTGCGCCGCACGGGGGCCTGCAACACCGTGTGGTCCGGCCCGGGAGGCGTCACCGGCGACAACACCGACGTCGCGGCGGTGCGCGAGGTGTCGGCCGCTCTCGCCGGAGACCGCGTGGTGAAGCGGGCTCTGGTGATCGGGACCGGAGGGTCGGCGCGCGCCGCCGCGGTGGCCGTGGCGGACGGGTGGCCTGGCGCCGTGGTGGAGGTACTCTCGCGGGACGCGGCCCGGGCCCGGGACTTCCTCTCCTGGGCGGAGAGCGCGGGAGTGGGTGCGGCGGCGTCGAACGGCGATCCGGTGGATCTCGTGATCAACGCCACTCCGCTCGGCCTCACGCCGGCCGACGTGCTGCCCCTGGACCGCGAGCACCTGCGGCGCCGGGCGCCGGCGGCGGTACTGGACCTGGTGTACGTCCGGGGCCGCACCAGATTCGTGCAGGCCGCAAGGGAGGCGGGCATCGCGGCGGAGGACGGCCGCGACGTGCTGCTGGAGCAGGGAGCGGCGTCGTTCCGGCACTTCTTCGGGGTGCAGCCGCCCCGCGCGGTGATGCGCGCCGCGGTGGAGGATGCTCTCGGTGCGTAGTATCTTGGCGGTGACGGGGGAGGCCATAGCGGACCTCGAGGCGCTGCTGCTGCCCGTCGCCTGCCTGGGGTGCGGCGCGTGGCTCCCGCCGGAGTCGGAGGCGGAAGGGTGCTGCGCAGTCTGCCGGACCAGGATGCGAGCCTTGGCGCCGCCGGCCTGCCCGCGGTGCGCTCAGCCGATCGACAGTTGGGAGGCGTCAGGCGTCAGGCGTCGGGGAGAGCCCTCCAGTCCCGACGCCCAACACGCGGCGCCTCGTGATTGCGGTTTCTGTGCGGGATGGCCGCCGGAACTGGCTTGGGCCGCGTCCGCCGTATGGATGGAGAACGGGCCCGCGCGGGAGTTGGTGCACGCGCTCAAGTACAACGGCTGGCGCTCGGCGGCGCGGCCGATGGCTGAGGTGATGGCCCGCGCGATGCGGACTCGCCTCGCGGGAGCGGGCGTCCTGGTCCCGGTGCCGCTGGGCAGGCGGCGCGAGCGGGAGCGGGGCCACAACCAGGCCGCGGTCCTGGCGGGGGCCCTGGGATCGCTCCTGGGCCTGACGGTGGCAGCCGGTGGGCTGCGGCGGGCTCGGGAGACGAAGTCCCAGACCTCATTGGGGCCGAGGGGCCGGTGGGCGAACGTGGCCGGAGCGTTCGCCGCGGGGGAGGGGGTGTCCGGTATGCGTGTTGCGCTGGTGGACGACGTGCTCACCACGGGGGCGACGCTGGCGGCGTGCGCGGCCGCCCTCGCTGCGGGTGGAGCAGGGGTGATCGGCGCGGTGACGTTCGCGCGCGCCGCCGTTCCGCACTAGGGACTTCAGAGGAGACGCTGACAATGGCCGTTCGCGTGGGGATCAACGGGTTCGGGCGCATCGGGCGCCTCGTGTTGCGTGCCGTGCTCAAGTCCGGCCGGTCCAACCTGGATGTCGTGGCGGTGAACGACATCACCGACACCAGGACGCTGGCGCACCTGTTCAAGTACGACTCGGTCCACGGGCGGTTCGACGGCGAGGTGAGCGCCGGTGAGGGCGAGCTGATCGTCAACGGCAAGAAGGTCAGGGCCTTCTCGGAGAAGGATCCAGGCAAGCTGCCGTGGAAGGACCTCGGCGTGGACCTGGTCGTGGAGGCGAGCGGCCATTTCAACGACAAGGAGAAGTGCGCGCCGCACTTCGCGGCGGGCGCGAAGAAGGTGATTCTGACCGCCCCGGCGAAGGGCGAGGACATCACCATCGTGATGGGCGTGAACCACGACAAGTACGACGCGGCCAAGCACCACCTCATCTCGAACGCCTCGTGCACGACGAACTGCCTCGCGCCGGTATGCAAGGTGGTGCGCGACAATTTCGGGATCCAGAAGGCGTTCATGATCACGGTGCACGCCTACACGAACGACCAGAAGATCCTCGATCTCCCGCACAAGGATTTGAGGCGGGCACGCGCCGCGGCGATGAGCATCATCCCGACCACCACCGGCGCGGCGAAGGCCACCGCGCTCGTGATCCCCGAGCTGAAGGGGAAGATCGACGGCGTCGCGCTGCGGGTGCCGGTGTGCGACGTGTCGTCGGTGAACCTGGTCGTGCACCTCGACAAGGCGACCACGGCGGCCGAGGTCAACGAGGCCTTCCGGAAGGCCGCGGCGACCGCGCCGCTGCAGGGTTTCCTGGCGGTGACCGACGAGCCGCTGGTGTCCACCGACTTCATCGGCAACCCCTCCTCGGCCACCGTGGACCTCCTGAGCACCACCATCGTGGACGGCACGCTTCTGCAGGTGGCGGCGTGGTACGACAACGAGTGGGGCTACTCGATGCGCGTGGTGGACCTCCTCGACCTCGTGGCGGCGAAGCCATGATCGGGAAGCGGACGATCGCGGACCTGGACCCCAAGGCCATCGAAGGGAAGCGGGCCCTCGTCCGGGTGGACTTCAACGTCCCCGTCAAGGACGGCGTGGTGGGCGACGAGACGCGCATCCGCGCGGCGCTGCCCACCATCCGCGCCCTGAAGGGGATGGGCGCGCGGGTCGTGCTGCTCTCGCACCTGGGCCGGCCGAAGGGCGGCGGCTACGAGGCGAAGTACTCCCTCAAGCCCGTCGCCGCGGCGCTGGAGCTGCTGCTGGGCAGCCCCATCACTTTCATCCCCGACGCGGCCCTCCTCGATGCGGCCGATGCGACGCGGCGACTCCCGCGCGGCGGCGTGGCCCTCGTCGAGAACACGCGCTTCCTCGCGGGCGAAGAGACGAACGACGCCGCCACCGCCGACGTCCTGGCGAAGCTCGGCGACTTTTTCGTGAACGACGCCTTCGGCTCGGCCCACCGCGCGCACGCATCCACCGAGGCGGTCGCCCACCAGCTCAAGCCGGCCGTCGCGGGCTACCTGATGGAGAAGGAGCTCGAGTACCTCGGCAAGGCGCTGGCCGAGCCGGCGCGCCCGTTCATCGCGGTGCTGGGAGGCGCCAAGATCTCGGGGAAGATCGACGTCATCACAAACCTGCTGCCGAAGGTGGACCAGATCCTCATCGGCGGGGCGATGGCCAACACCTTCTTCAAGGCGCAGGGCGCGTCGGTGGGCACGAGCCTGGTCGAGGACGAGCGGCTCGACATGGCGATCGACCTGCTCTCCAAGGCGGGTCCCAAGATCGTGTTGCCGGAGTCGGTGGTCGTGGCGGAAGCGCTGGAGAAGCCCGGGACACGTCGCGAGGTGGAGTGGCACGCGATCCCCGACCGCTGCGGAGTGTACGACATCGGCGTGGCCGCGCGCACGCGCTTCGCGATGCTGATCAAGGGCGCGAAGACGGTCGTGTGGAACGGGCCGATGGGGGTCTTCGAGACACCACCGTTCGACGAGGGCACAGTCGCGGTGGCGAAGGCGCTGGCGGCCGCCACGGCGAAGGGCGCGGTCACGGTGGTCGGTGGCGGGGACTCGGCCGCGGCCATCGCGAAGGCGGGGCTGGAGGAGCAGGTGAGCCACGTCTCGACGGGCGGTGGCGCGTCGCTCGAATTCCTCGAGGGGAAGGTGCTGCCCGGCGTGGCCGCCCTCGACGATCGCTGATCGTGGCGTGCCTCATTTTCGCCGCGAACTGGAAGATGCATCACGGGCCGGCCGCGGCCCGGGAGTTGGTGCGGGCCGTCCTCGCCCGGACTACGCCGTGCAAGGAACGCCTCCTGCTCTTCTTCCCGCCCGCGGTCTCGCTCGCCGCGGTGGCGGAGGCGGTTCGCGGGCGCCCCGACGCGGCGGTGGGCGCCCAGAACATCTACTGGGAGCCGAAAGGCGCGTTCACCGGTGAGCTGTCCGCGTCGCTCGCTCAGGACAGCGGTGCGCTGTGGACGCTGGTCGGCCACTCGGAGCGCCGTCACAAGTTCGGGGAGACGGACGACGAAACGGGCCTCAAGGTACGGGCGGCCCTCGCCGCGGGCCTGGCGCCGATGCTGTGCGTCGGCGAGACGCTGGAGCAGCGCAACACCGGCCAGAAGGAGGCGGTGGTGCGCCGCCAGCTCGAAGCCGCCATCGGCGGACTCGAAGCGGCATCCCTGGAGAATGTCGCCATCGCCTACGAGCCGGTGTGGGCCATCGGGACCGGGGTGAACGCCACGCCCGAGGACGCCGCCGCGATGCACCGCATGATCCAGGAGTGGCTGCGTTCCCGCCTCGGCGCGACGGCCCCCAACTTCGTGCTCTACGGCGGGTCGGTGACCCCCGAGAACGCGCCCCTGCTGCTTGCCCAGCCGGAGATCGGGGGCGTGCTGGTCGGTGGGGCGAGCCTCACCGCCGAGAGCTGGGTGCGGGTCGTCGAGTCGGCGAGTCGTTGACCCGGCGCGGACTGTCTGGGTATACTGAAAGTCTATGTTCACATTCTTCCTGATTCTGCTCATCGTGGATGCCCTCGTCCTCGGCGCGGCGGTCCTGCTGCAGGCCGGGCAGGGTGGCGGGCTAGCCGCGGAGTTCGGCGGCGCGTCCTCCACCGATGCGTTCGTGGGGGGACGCCAGGCCGCGAACCTGCTGACGCGGGCCAGCTGGTGGACCGGCGGGATATTCCTCGGTCTCTGTTTCATCCTGTCCCTCCTCTCCGCGCGCAGCGCTCAGCCGCGCTCGGTGCTCCAGGGCCAGTTCCAGGAGCAGGCCGCACCGGCCCCGCTCGCGCCGCTCCCTCTCGAGAACGCGGCCCCGCCGGCAGGGACGCCCGCTCCGCGGCCCGCGCGCTAGGGCACGTGACGACGGGGCTTCAGCCGGCGTACGTTCTGCTGGAAGACGGGACTTGGTATCGGGGCGCCACCGGCGCCCCGTTCGACGTCACCCCCGGCGAAGTGGTTTTCACCACCAATCTGAGCGGCTACCAGGAGGTCTTCACCGACCCCTCGTACGCCGGCCAGATCGTCGTGATGACCGCGCCGATGATCGGCAACTGCGGCATCAACGACGAGGACCTCGAGTCCGGCGCCCCGGCGGTGGCGGGCGTGGTGGTGCGCGAGCTGTCGGCGCGCGCCTCCTCCTGGCGCGCCACCGGCACGCTCGGCGAGTGGCTCGCGACGCCGCGCATCCCGGTCATCACCGGCGTGGACACCCGGCGTCTCACACGGCACATCCGCGAGCGAGGCGCGATGCGAGGCGTCATC
>Ga0315284_10008988_pt1 | contig 14264 bp, 13 predicted proteins | sample YL17G09_16_MG_FD_203696 | JGI IMG/M metagenome (GOLD analysis project Ga0315284, IMG submission 203696) | Sediment microbial communities from Yellowstone Lake, YNP, Wyoming, USA - YL17G09_16 | ecosystem: Environmental > Aquatic > Freshwater > Lake > Sediment | place: USA: Wyoming | collected... | reverse complement strand
GCTGCGCGAAATGATCTCATCGACGTAGTGAGCGTTATGGCGCATTCTCAAAGCCACGGGCAAGCCCGCGCGTCTACTAGGCGACACGTCGCAATACCTCCCGCGCCAGTTCTTCATATTCCCGCGCCCCCCTGGAACCAGGGGAAAAGCTGAAAATCGTCTCCTTGTAAGCGGGGCTCTCTTCCAGGCGCACACTCTTGCCGATGACGGTTTTGAAAACTTTCTTACCGAAAACCTGGCGGACCTGGTGATAACTATCCCGGGCAAGATTGGTACGCCGGTCAAATAGCGTGACCAGCACGCCCAACAATTGCAATCCCGGGTTGGGCCGCGCCCGCACGCGCTCCAGAGTTTCGAGCAGATCATCCGTGCCTTCCAGGGCATAGTACGAAGCCTGCAGCGGCACCAGCAGGTAATTCGCCGCCACCAGCGCATTCACCGTCATGATGCCGAGGGTGGGCGGCGTATCGATGATGACCGCATCGTAATCATGGCGGCAGGTCGCCAGGGCATCCTTTAAGCGAAAGGGGGCGTCGAGCTCGCCCACGAGCTGGACTTCCAGCTTGGCCAGGGAAATCCTGGCCGGCACCAGGCCCAGGTTCGCATACCTTGTCGGCTTGATCACCTGAGCCAGGCTCAGCCGATGGTCGGCCAGAACGTCATAGATGGAGTCCCTGATTTTTTCGGGTGGGAAGAAGCTCAGGGTGGTGTTGCCCTGCGGGTCCAGGTCCACCAGTAACGTGCGCTTCTTCTTCAGGGCAAAAGCCGCTGCCAGGTTGATGGCCGTGGTGGTCTTCCCCACCCCGCCCTTTTGATTGGCGATCGCAATGATAGGCGTCACGCTGTACTCCGCCGCGTCAGTTATGGAATTGGTTCTTTGCTACCAGCCGTGACCGTGCGCCAAGCCTGCTTATCGTCCTTTGTTTGCAGGCAGATGAGAACAATTTGAAAAGTCTCCCGCCTGTTCACATCTTGTAGCGGCCGGTGTCCTCGTCGTTCAGATTCTCGAGCCACTTGCGCAACTCTTCGTGGGTAGCCTTGTCAGAGGTCGCCTCGGATACCTTCGAACTCTTCAATACTTCGTCTTCCACGTAGATGGGGCAATCCATGCGCAACGCCAGCGCCAAAGCATCACTCGGACGCGAATCAATCGATAAGGTTTGACCGTCCCTCTCCAGCCAGATCACCGCATAAAACGTGTCATCTTTCAGCTCGTTGACGACCACCTTGTTGACGTGCGTATCCATTCCCAGCAGCAGGTTCTTGATCAGGTCATGCGTCATCGGGCGAGGTGTGCTCACCTTCTCAATTTCGAGCGCGATGGCGTTGGCTTCGTAAATGCCCACCCAGATGGGAAGCACGGCCGGCCCATTCACATCCTTGAGGATGACAATGGGCATGTTGGTCACGGGATCCATCATGAGGCCCCGAATTTTCATTTCGTGTTCCATGGCATCCTCCGTACCAGCCAGCCACGACAAGGCCGTCCTGGCCGTGGATCAAGTCACGGCCTGGCGGCGTTCAACTCCGCCGGCGCCACCCTCACACCCACCAGGCTGCTCGGTCCGGCCGCCGTCACCCGCACCCTGAAATATTTCCCCATCCATTCCCGGTCACCCGGAAAGTTGAGCACCCGGTTGCTTGAAGTCCGTCCCACTGCCTGCTGCAAACGCGGCTGAAATCCTTCAACCAATACTTCAAGTTCCTTCCCGATGAGTTCCCGGTTCCTCTGGAGCTGTATCTGCCGCTGGTGTTCCTGCAGAATGCTCAACCGCCGCTTCTTCTCTTCCTCCGGAACGGTGTCTGCTAACCCGGCCGCTGGCGTGTTCGGCCGCGGCGAATAGACAAACGAAAAAGCTTGATCATAACCAACGACATCCAGCAGAGAGAGGGTCTCGGCAAAATCCTCTTCGGTCTCGCCGCAGAAGCCGACGATAATGTCTGTCGAAATGCTCATAGCACGCTTGGCGCTGCGGATGCAATTGGTTTTTTCCAGATACTCCTCGCGGGTGTAGCCGCGCTGCATCCGCGCCAGCACCGCCGAGGCACCAGATTGAACCGGCAAGTGAATCTGTTCGCAAAGCACGGGATGGCTTTCGACGGCCTGCACGATGTCCGGCGTGAAGTCCCGGGGATGCGAGGTGGCGAACCGCACCCGACGAATGCCTTTCACCTCGGCAACTCGTACGAGCAATTCCGCAAATCCCACCCGCGCGGGTGAGGGATCGCCGTAAGAATTTACATTCTGCCCCAACAGTTGGATTTCCGTGTAACCCTCATCGGCCAAGCGGCGGCATTCCGCCAGGATGCGGCCGCTCGGGCGGCTGCGTTCGGGTCCGCGGGTCCCCGGCACCACGCAATACGCACACTCCTTGTTGCAGCCCTCAATGATGGTCACGTAAGCCCAGAAGGGATTCTGCCGGCTGGTTACCTCGGTCTCAAAACAGTTCTCGCCCGCCGCCGTCAATCCTGTGACGCGGGTTTCACCTCGTTCCAGTTGTTCGAGGAACTGAGGAAGCCGGGCATAGCTGGCCGAGGCGCAAACCAGATTGACGTGGGGTGCCCGCGCGAACATCCGCTCCCCTTCTTGCTGGGCGACACAGCCGAGCACGCCGATGGTCTGGCCCCGGCGTGGCGATCTCTTCTTAAGAACCCCCAAACGGGAATAGACCTTGCGCGCGGCTTTTTCCCGCACGCTGCAAGTGTTGTAAAGAATGAGATCTGCTTCCTCTGGGCGGTCAACCGAATGATAACCGCGGGCCCGCAACAGGCCGGCGATCTTTTCGGAGTCGTGAACGTTCATCTGACAGCCGAAGGTTTCGAGGTAGAAAGTCTTCAGTTTCCCACAGGCAGGAAGCATTAGTGATGCGGACTCAATTTGGTTTGCGCTCGACAAACATTCTACCGCTTGCAGTCCCTGCCCTCGCGATATCTGAACCAATTCGTTTCCCATGCAAAATTCCGCGCCCCGTATGTTCAGTATATCTTGAAAGCCGTGATCTTGCCTAGCTGGCGAGCAGTCAAATGTCGACAGTTGAAGGTCAAAAGGACTGTCGAAAGTCTAAAGTCGAACGTCAAACGTCGAAAGCCAAGGCTCTTTCATTCAACTTTTGACCTTCGACTCTTGACTTCCTACCTTCGACTTTCGACTCTTCACCCTTAAGATTCTTCGCTGCGCCCAACATGATAGATGCGGTTTTTTCCAGCATCCGCTAGTGTCGTGTCTCAGAAGTTCGTTGATGAAGTCAGCCCGCGGAGCGGGCGCAAGAACGTAGCCCACGGCGTCAGCCGTGGGTAAGCGTACCCGCCCTCACCCCCGTCCCCTCTCCCGCCCGCGCGGGAGAGGGGTGCCGGGGAAGCAGCGCTTCCCGTCGGCGGGGTGAGGGCACCCTCCCCCAGGGCTTGCGCCCTGGGCTACCATCTTACGCCCCTGACGGGGCTGGGAACCGGTCGGCGCTCCAGACGATTTATTCAACGAACTTGAGTGACAGTACGCTAGGGCTTACCTCCGAGGCGCTGGCGTTCCGCCTTGGTCCACTCGACCAGCAGTTTTACGTCGCTGCTGGAGAGCCTCGCCTCCCGGTGCATGAGTCGATACTGCCACAGCGGCATCACGCCCCGGCTGACCATTTTTTCGATGTTGGCGAGTTTCTCATTTGCCCGCCGCGAATCGTATTGCGCCCAGTCGGACAGACTCAGGGCGCTCCGCCCTTCCTGCACGTCACTCCAGACGAGCCACGAAACCGGAGCGACTTTGCTGTACCACGGCCACTTCGTTTCATAGGAGTGACAATCCGAGCAGGACATATCGAAAATCGCACTCACCTCTTCCGGCATTTGCGTGCGGGCCTCAATCGTCCTCGTCGGGTCAATGGCCGGATTCGTCCGCGCGGGTCGGATGAACTGTATGACAACAAAAAGAACTGCGCCTATGATGAGCGAACGTTCAATCAACCTGCGCATAGAGCCAACCTCCTCAACCGATTTGTAGCGCCCACCTGCAGGTGGGCAGCAAACGTTGGGCCGAATCTGCCGGCCTGAAGGCCAGCGCTACACAACCTGCTCCTTGAGTAGCGGCGGGCTCTGCCCGCCCGTGCGGAGCGCTCCGCTACCAAACCTCCTCTATCCCGCGGCCTGTTTCAGCATAGCTGCCGCGTGTTTCAGCACCGCGTCGGTAATCTGGCTGCCGGAGAGCATCCGCGCCAGTTCCGCTGCGCGTTCCTTGCCGGTCTCAAGGTAGGTGACCGTGGTCAAGGTCCGGCCAGCGCGCTCGAACTTTTCTACGTAGTAATGATGGTCAGCAAAGCAGGCGATCTGCGCCAGATGGGTCACGCACAGGACTTGCGTATCGCGTGCCAGGCGCTTCAGCCGCTGGCCCACAGACTCCGCCACGCGCCCGCCGATGCCGGCATCCACCTCGTCAAAGACGAATGTAGGGATCGCCCGGGGGCTCGGTCCCGCACGCCCTCCGACGCCCACACAGCCCACCACGGTCTTAAGCGCCAGCATCAAGCGCGACAACTCCCCGCCCGAGGCAATCTTCTCAAGGGGCCGCAATTCCTCGCCGGGATTTGGCGATATACGGAACTCGATTTCATCAAGGCCTTTCGGCCCGCCCGCGCGCTGGGCCGCAGAATCAAAATAGATCTGGAAGCGGGCCTTCTCCATCCCCAACTGCGCCAGTTCCTGCCGCACCAGCTTGTCCAATTTCTGCGCCGCCCCGCGGCGCTGCTCCGAGAGAACGTGAGCTTTTTCCAAATACTCGGCTTCCACTTTCTCTAATTCTTGCTGCACCTGGGCGCGGCGCTCGTCGGCGCGATCCAGGCCGGCGAGCTGGCTGCGGGCCCGTTCGAGGTAGGCCGTGATCTCTTCAATGGTCTTCCCGTACTTCCGCTTAAGCCGGTCAATCAAGGCCAGGCGGTCTTCCAGCTCTTCCAGGCGATGCGGGTTTGCTTCCAGCCGCGCCAGGTAGCCGCGCAAGAAAAACGCCAAGTCTTCCAAGGCCGCCTGAGCTGATGCCAGCGGTTCACGGTAAGGCTGCACCACCGAGACGTAACGCTCCAGATCTTCGAGCGCCCGCGCCACGGCAGCTAGTCGCGAGCACACGGAACCCTCATCCTCGTAAAGCTGACTGTAGGCATCGACGGCGCTGGCCCTGATGCGTTCCAGGTTGGCGAGCAGCCGCTTCTCTTCCTCCAGGCGCGCGTCCTCACCGGACTCGAGGTGCGCCCGCTCCAGTTCCTGCACTTGAAAACTCAGCAAGTCAACCGTCCTCAACCGCTCCTGCTCGTTCTGGCTGAGGCTTTCCTTTTCACGCTCCAACTCGCGACGCCGCGCGAAAAGCTCCGCGAGTTTCTCCAATAAATCTTCCGTGGCCGCAAATTGATCCAGTAGATCAAGTTGGGCGTCACGGGCCAACAGCGAGACTTGCTCATTCTGCCCATGGATTTCGACGAGACACGGGGCGAGGGCTTTGACGGCCGCTACGGTCACGGGCTGGTCGTTTACCAGCAGGCGGCTACGTCCGCCGGCCTGAATCTCGCGGCGGAGGATGAGTTCAGGCTCATTCCCCCCGGCCAGTCCGTATTCTTCCAGCCACCCCGCCCAGGGCGCCACACCCTCAACGCGGAAAATCGCGGTGACACTCGCGTGGTCCTGTCCTGTGCGAATAATATCCGGCGAGGCCCGCCCGCCCAGCGCCAAGGCGAGCGCATCCACCAGGATGGATTTCCCCGATCCGGTTTCTCCGGAAAGCAAGTTCAACTGGGGGTGCAGTTCCAAGGTCAAGTTGTCGATGACCGCGTAGTTCTTGATATGGATTTCGCGCAGCATAGGCTATGGGGAAAAGAGTTTATCACAGTTGTCTTGCGAGTTCCGCGCTCCCGGGGAAAATGACCTCCAAGCCTCATGCATCCTTCCCGGCAGATAAGTCATCTAAAGTATATTGAAGCCGGCCGTACTACCTTTAGGAGCTTCGATCTGGAGCTTCGATCTGGACTTGACACGAGAGGGCAGCAGGCGTATGGTTTTCGCGTAGAAATAAAGGTGAAATCGGAAATTCCGGAAGATTCACGGCACACAAACCGTTCCGTGCCGACCAGCTCCGTACTAGCCCGGGGGACATCTATCATGATAGGAAGAGGGCTTTGTTACATGGTATTCGTCGCTGTGGCGCTCTGCACCACGGCGGGCGCACAAGGACCCTCGTTTCCAAACTACGATGAATCGAAAGTCGGCGCTTACACGCTTCCCGACCCGCTCGTATTCGACAACGGTAAACCCGTCCGCACGGCCCGTGAGTGGATGGAGCGTCGCCGTGCGGAGATTCTCAAGCTCTTTGCGATGAACGTTTACGGCCACAGCCCGAAGCCGCCCAAAAAGCTCCGCTACCAAGTCTTCGACGAGGACCACCACGCGCTGGGCGGCAAGGCAGTCCGCAAACAGGTGAGCATCTACTTCTCTTTCCGCAAGGACGGGCACAAAGAGGATCTGCTCCTCTATCTCCCCGCCGGGGCTCGCAAGCCGGTTGCGGTGATCCTCTCGCTGAACTTTGGCGGCAACCAGTCCGTCACCAACGATCCGGGCGTGAAGCTACCCATCCTCTGGGACCGCAAGACGCACGCACGCCATCAGACCTCGGAAGAATCGCGCGGGAGCGACACGGGACTCGACATGGAGAAAACCCTGGCGCGGGGATTCGGATTTGCCACCATCTGTTATCAGGACATCGAGCCGGACTTCCAAGGAGGATATGAGTACGGCATTCGCCCGCTGTTCCTCAAGCCCGGCCGAACCGCGCCGGCGCCGGATGATTGGGGCGCGATCGGCGCGTGGGCCTACGGCTTGAGCCGCGCCATGGATTACCTCGAGAAGGATAAGGATGTTGACGCGAAGCGCGTGGCGGTCATGGGTCACTCGCGCCTGGGGAAAACGGCCCTCTGGGCCGGCGCTGTGGATACGCGTTTTGCCATGGTGCTTTCGAGTTGCTCGGGCGAGGGCGGCGCTTCACTGGCACGCCGCAACTACGGCGAAACGGTCCGGAACCTCGTCGACGTGTTTCCTTACTGGTTCTGCGCTAACTTCCAGAAATACGCCGGCCACGCCGACCAGCTTCCCGTCGATGCCCACGAGCTGATCGCCTTGAACGCTCCACGTCCGGTTTACGTTACCGCCGCGGAAGAGGATAAGTGGGCCGACCCGCGGGGCGAGTTCCTCGCCTGCGTCGCCGCCGGACCCGTCTATCGCCTGCTCGGGGCCCAGGACCTTGGAACAGACCAGATGCCGCCGCTCAATCAGCCGATCCTGCACACCCTCGCGTTCCATTTCCGCACCGGCCAGCACTCGGTGACAGCGTTCGATTGGGACCAGTTTCTGGCCTTCGCCGACACACATCTGCGCGCCCACTAATCAAGGACGATTGCCAAGCCGGCAGCCACGACATAATCTGTATGCCGTGGGCTCCTACGGCAGGGAAAGGTCAATGGCACGAAAGCCATGCGGTGGCTGGCAACTGTGTATCCGGATTGATCGTTTTAGTCTTGATGACAGTGGATAGCTCCGCCCCCGCGGACCAGCCAGCGGTGACCGGGAAAACTCCTGGGTTAGGATTTCACTTAATCGGTTCGGACCACTTCCCAAATGGCTGCTAAAGTATATTGAAGCCGGCCGTACTACTTTTAGGAGCCTCGTTGACTAGCTTCCAGGCATGTGTTAACTTAGTTGGAACAGGATTGTTGAAGAATCTCGTCGTCTTAGGAGGCTAGTTGCAAATCGCCCTGCTGGTTTATGAAGGAGCAGTCTGGCAGCTACTCGCGGACACCGGGCTGGTAGCTCGCATCGTCCTTCTCCTCTTGCTCGCTTTCTCGGTCCTTTCCTGGGCCATCATCATCCACAAGATCCGCAGCTTTAGAGCAGCCCGCCGAGAATCTCAGGAATTTCTGAAGATCTTTCGGCAGAGCAAGAAGCTTTCGGAGATTCGGACGTTCTGTCGTTCACTCAAGGCGAGCCCGCTGCCCGAGGTCTTCCTGGCCGGATACCGGGAGATTGAGAATCAGGCCGTGCTGGGCGAGAACCCCGGCAAGGCGCGCGTGCGCAGCCTGGGTGCGGTGCAGCGATCCCTGCAAATCGCTTCTTCGACTGAACTCACGCGCATGGAGCAGTGGCTAAGCTGGTTGGCAACCACGGGCGCGGTCACGCCCTTCGTGGGCCTGTTCGGGACCGTCTGGGGAATTATGGACGCGTTTCATGGTCTGGGTACGGCCGGCACCGCCTCATTGCGCAGCGTGGCGCCGGGTATATCCGAAGCTTTGGTTACGACGGCCGCAGGTTTGTTTGCAGCCATCCCGGCGGTCATCGCCTACAACCAGTTTCTGCAGGGGCTGAAGGAATTCGGCTCGCTGATGGATGACTTCGGGCTGGAATTTCTGAATATGACGGAGCGGCATTTCACGTAGGCAGCAAACTGCGGTTTCTTTTCCCGGCTTACGCGGCGCGCTTCTCCACGCCGAGACCCGGAGCGGGCTGGCCGTCGTTGAGGGAGATTGAGATGGCATTCACCACTTCCAAGGGACGAACGAGCACGTCGTTATCCGAGATCAACATCACTCCGTTCGTAGATGTGATCCTGGTGGTGCTGATCATCTTCATGCTTACGGCCCCGATTTTAGAGTCCGGGATCGAAGTCAACTTGCCCAAGACCAAAACTGTCAAGATTTTCTCCGACGAGAAAGTCGTGGTGACGATTGACAAGAAACAGACGATTTACGTGGGGAACGATCCGGTCAATATCCATCGGCTGGGATCCTACGCTCTCGACCACCTGAAGGGCGCCGGGGATTCTCCGGTGTTCATCCGCTGTGATCAAGCGGTCCCGTTTGGGGCCTTCGCCCAGGTGGTGGATGCGCTCAAGCAGGCCAACCTGATGAATATCAATGTGGTGACGGAGCCGCTGTCAACGGCAGGTAAATAGGAAGCGGGAGCTGAACGGTATTTGCCATGGAAGCCAGTGCTTTGCTGCAGGCCTACGATCACCGTGAGAGCATCCGGGGGACCCTGGTGCTCTCGATTGCTTTGCATTGCTCCCTGGTGGTGGTCGCCCTTGTCTACACGGTGGTGGCGCCGCGCTTGGGAGGAGGCTGGGCACGCGGCTGGGGAGCCGGCAAGTCGGTCCGGCTGGGCGCCGTGGCTTCCCTTCCCGGCGTTCCCCTGCCGGCCCCCATGCTGGCCGCCCGCAGCACGCTGGCCGTGGAGAACCCCGGCCTCTACAAGACCAAACCAGAGCCAAAGGTTGAACCCCCACCCGAAGCCCAGCCCATTCCCAAATTCAAGGATTCGGTGAAAACCGAACGGGCGCGGAACATCAACAAACGCATTCAGGATAAGCAGTGGGTCCCGCCGGAGAACGCCGTCCCCTTCGGAGAGGGTGGTCAGCCGGCGATAACGCGCGGCCAATTTGCGAGTGCCGCGGGCGAGGGCGGGTCCAGTTTTGGCGAAGGTGGTTTCGACGATCGATTCGGCTGGTACGTGTCCGCCGTGCGCAACCGGATCAGTACCAACTGGCTCCTTTCCACGGTCAGTCCCAGCATCGTGACGGCACCGCGCGTCTTCATCACGTTCGATATTCGGCGCGACGGAACCGTGACCAACGTGGAAGTTTCCCGGTCCAGCGGCGTGCCGGAGGTTGACCGCTCCGCGCTGCGAGCGGTGTTGGCCTCGAATCCGCTCGGTCCGCTGCCGAGTGACTATCCGGGAAGCAAGGTCTCGGTGGAGTTCTTCTTTGACTTTCGCCGGCGATAGGTAGATGAACGACCGGTCACCACATTGTCCGCAGTTATTCGCCCCGCCAACCACAGGAAGGGTTGGGTCGGGTCAGCCCATTTTCCCTACGGAGTCGTGTCAGGCATGAAATCCATTCACGTACGGTATCCCCTCTTGGCGGCGCTTCTCGGTTTGCCTTTGCTGGTTCTCGGGCTTCATCCCAGTCTGGCGCAGGACTGGTTCCGCACGGGCATCAATATGGGTGCCCCCAGGGTCCGTCTGGCCGTGACGGAATTCCCTCCCACGTCGGTTGACCAAGCGCTGGTCGGTCTCACGCCGGAGTTTAACCAGGTGCTCGCGAACGACCTGGACAGCGCCGGCATCTTTGACGTGGTCAGCAAGAGTTATTTCCCCCTCAAGCTCCCCCGGGAACCCGAGGAGGTTGATTTCAAAGCGTGGGGGGATCCTCCTGCCTCCGCGCAGATGCTGGTTTTCGGCAAGACCGAAGCCATCAATGCCAACCTGGTAATCACGGCGCGGCTCTTCGACATCAAGAATCCCAGCAACCCCAGCGTGCTGGCCAAGCGTTATGTCGCCACCCTGAACGAGATTTCCACCCGCGAATCCGCCCACCGTTTCGCGAATGAAATCATTCAGGCCCTGGGAGGCGGAGTTCCCGGGATCAATCTTTCCCGCCTGGCTTTCGTCAGCAACCGGACTGGCTCTCCGGAGATCTGGGTGATGGACTACGACGGTTTCAACCAGCGCCCGATCACCAGCTTCCGCTCCCAGTCGCTGACCCCGCGCTGGTCCCCCGACAATTCGCGGATTGCCTTCACCAGTTACTGGAAGGGCAATCCGGACCTGTACGTCTTCTCCCTGGAGACCAATCGCTTACTGACGTTTCCACGGTACAAGGGCCTCAATACGACTCCCGCCTGGTCCCCGGATGGTAAGCGGCTGGCCTTTTGCTCCAGCATGAGTGGTGACCCGGAGATTTACGTGTCTGAGGCCAACGGTTTTAACCTGCAACGTCTGACTTTTTCCCAAGGGGTCGACATCTCACCGGTCTGGAATCCCAAAACGGGAAATGAAATCGCCTTTGTCTCCGACCGCAGCGGCACGCCGCAGATCTACCTCATGTCGGCAGACGGGACGAACCTTCGCCGCTTAATTACGGCGGGCGGAGACGCCAGTGCCCCCTCGTGGTCATCCAACGGCATGTTTATCGCCTTCCACTGGCGTGTCTCCGACACCGGAACTTATGACATTTACATTGTGGAGATCGCTACGGGACGCATCATCCAGTTGACCCACGACGCCGGCCGGAACGAGTCGCCCTCGTGGTCAGGAGACGGACGCCGCTTGGTGTTCCAGTCCACGCGGGCGGGCACGAGGCAGATCTGGACCATGCTCGCGGATGGAACCAATCCCAAGCAACTGACCTCGGCGGGGCAGAACTGGAATCCGAACTGGTCAAACTGAGAACGCAGCGTGGGGCGGGTTTACAAAACAGTTGTTCGGGAAAGAGGAAACACCATTCGGTAGTCAGCCGGCCGGCGAGGGCGTGGCGTTCCCCGCCTCCGGCGGAACCCATTACTGGGAGAGGGAGCGGCTGGGGCGGAGTCGAACTGCCGCCCGGGCTGCCGTCGGTTTACGGAGAGTACCTATTTTGGGGATGTGAAGATATTGTACTTGTTTTTGATTTCATGGTAGTATGCACACCGCTACAAGCCATTATCTGTTCGACGAAGAGGAACCAAACGAAACGGGCGCCGTTCATGCATGCTGTAGCCAGCAGTCATCTGTCTTCAAATCATCACGTTACTTTATTAGCCGACCAAGGAGGAAAGCGCATGCTACACAAGATAAGAAATATCGTGGTGCTCGTCGGTGTTTTGGGAGCCGTCCTACTGGTGGGCGCGTGCAAAGGCAAGAAGGTGGCAGCTCCACCTCCGCCTCCGCCCCCGCCCCCACCGCCAGCCCCCACACTCATGCTGACGGCAGAGCCCAGCACAATCGAACGTGGGCAGTCCGTCACCTTGAGCTGGTCTTCTGAGAACGCCACCGACCTGGATCTGCAGCCCGAGGTAGGCAAGGTGCAAGCCCAGGGTTCGCAGACCGTGACACCACGCGACTCAACCACGTATACCCTGACGGTCACCGGGCCGGGTGGAAACAACACAGCCACGGCACGCGTGACGGTCACCGTCCCACCCCCACCGCCCCCACCGCCGCCGAAGCCCGTGGAAGTGAGCGAGGAGCAGTTGTTTGAGCAGGCCATCAAGCCGGCATACTTCGATCTCGATAAGTTCGCCATCCGGCCGGATGCCCAAACAACTCTTACCTCCAACGCTGACTTCCTGAAAGAACACGCGGGCATCAAGTTCACAATTGAAGGACATTGTGACGAGCGCGGGAGTGAAGAATACAACCTGGGCTTGGGCGACAAGCGCGCGACTTCAGCCAAGAATTTCCTGGTCAATCTCGGCCTCGCGGCCGACCGTATCTCCACCATTTCCTATGGTAAGAGCCGGCCGGTTTGCACCGAGAGCGACGAGGATTGCTGGCAGAAGAACCGTCGAGCGGCGTTCAAGTTCGGCGCTGGGCAATAGGAACTAACAAGTCGGAACCGGGAGCCCGTCAGGCTCCCGGTTCTTCACCTGCCGCGAGCCCGGGCCATGGCGAATATGTTTTCGGGACTCCCGAGGGGGAGATGTGTACCCCGCGGGAGGTCCGGACCAAGTTGAAAGGGACAAGTTTGTGTGTTTGGCTTGCCTGCCCTTGTTAGTTGACCCGGAGAATCAACCGGGGTAAACTAACAAGGGTTTTTTATTCCTATTTGCGAGGAACATATCACGTTGAAAAACAATGCGCTTTATGCCCTGCTGCTGGCCGCGCTCTGTGCCGCCGTGCCGCCTCCGGCTTTCGGAGTGAGTAGAGAAACCCTCGAAATCCTCCAGCGGCTCGAGACGATGGCGCAGGCCGTGCAGAATTTGCAGAAGACCGTCGACACCCAGGCCGCCGTCCTGCGAACCTTGGTGGAACAAACCAACGACAACGTGAACACGATGAAAGCGAGCGTGGCCGACCTGCGCAAGGCCAGCCAGGAGAACCTGGCATCCAACAGCGCCCGCTTCGATTCCATGACGGCTCAGATCCAGGCGCTAAGTGAGAGCCTGGAGGTGACCAAGGAACGCTTGGCCAAACTGAGTGAACAGGTGGCGCAAACCCAGAACATCATCCAGACGCTTAATGCCCCTCCTGCTGCCGCGCCTGGAACCACCCCGACCGGGGGCCCGGGCAAACCTGCCAGTGTCCCGGACGCAGATACGCTTTACAATTCCGCCCTCAGCGATTACAACGGCGGGCAATCTCAACTTTCGATCCAGGAGTTCCAGCAGTATTTGCAGTACTACGGCGACACGGACCGCGCCTCGAATGCCCAATTCTACATTGGTGACTGCTATTACCGCCTGAAGAATTACGAGCAGGCCATCGAGGAGTACAACAAGTGCCTGGAACGCTATCCGGACGGCAATAAATCGGCCTCGGCACAGCTCAAGAAGGCCTATGCCCTGCTCGAACTGGAGCAAAAGCAAGCGGGGGTACGGGAACTCCGCTCGCTCATCCAGCGCTATCCTAATACCAGTGAGGCAAACCTCGCGCGCCAGCGGCTGAAGAAGCTGGGAATCGCCGTGCGCTAGGATCCCGGGATCACACATACTCTCGTTGCGGAGGCAGCCATGTCTGGTTCAGTCAACAAAGTCATTCTCATCGGGCGCCTGGGAAAAGACCCCGAGGTCAAGTACACGCCGAGCGGGACCCCCGTCGCTAAGTTCAGCTTGGCCACCGACGAAGTTTACAAGGACCGCAGCGGGGAGCAGCAAAAACGCACGGAATGGCATAACATCGTGGCCTGGAGTAAACTGGCCGAAATCTGCGGCGAGTACTTGACCAAGGGCAAACAGGTCTATATCGAAGGCAGTATCCGCAGCCGCCAGTGGGAAGGCCAGGACAAGGTCAAGCGCACTTCCTATGAAATCATCGCGCGCCAGATGACTATGCTCGGATCGAAGGCGGACAGTGAACGGACCGCCGGCGCTGCTCGGGCTGCCGGGGCTGGTGAGGCATCTGCCCCCGAAGGCAGCGAGCCGCCCCCAGAGGCCGGAATCAACGACGACGATATTCCCTTCTGAGCGACCCTGCCAAGAAACCTATTCGCTGTTGCCGCGCCCCTTCCGGGGGCGCTCCAGAAACTGGTGTTCACTATTTGACCGTGAGCGTAAGAACAGCGGGAGGGTTAACTTAAGCGTAAGCTAGGAGCGGATTTCTCACCACGGGTTTGGAAGGGCGGGGCTTTAGCCCCGCCGTTACAAGGCCTTTCTGATTATTCCTGTGTCCCGCGACCCGCGCAGCTTGCGGCTGCAAGCTGCGCGGGTCGCGGGACGAACAGAGGGCGGGAGCCGCGATTTCGGCGGGGCAAAAGCCCCGCCCATCCGGCAGCC
>Ga0315284_10008987_pt1 | contig 14264 bp, 12 predicted proteins | sample YL17G09_16_MG_FD_203696 | JGI IMG/M metagenome (GOLD analysis project Ga0315284, IMG submission 203696) | Sediment microbial communities from Yellowstone Lake, YNP, Wyoming, USA - YL17G09_16 | ecosystem: Environmental > Aquatic > Freshwater > Lake > Sediment | place: USA: Wyoming | collected... | reverse complement strand
CCATATTGAGCAAAATGCTGGTCAAATGTAAAAACCTTCATTATGTCGATTCTCTCCATGAGCGCGAAACTTGTTGCATCTGTATAAGTAAAATCTTTGTCCGAAAAGGTGTGTCGGTTCGACCCCGGCCTCGGGTACAAGTTCCGTGTTTTCACATTAAATAATCCCCCCTCTGCTTTTTGGCTATACATGTATGATAATTAATGAAACAAGAGTCATAAAAGGGCATGAGGTTTTGTGTTGGGAACAATAAACAAAATGTAAGCTATAAAGGCTCAAAATTTACTACTTTGTCCATCTCCTTGTACGCCAGGGTGAGCTCTACCCTTTCCTTCTTCGTCATCTCCGAAATGCTAAACAACTCTTAAAAATCCTCGATCCTGGTAAACCTCTTTATATTTATTATTTCAGCTATTTTATACCGGCGTTTCCTTTGAGTGAGCATCTAAAGATATGGCTTGTTAATCATAAATATTTAATAGCAATAATATCTAGACTCGAGATGATTCACGGGATAATGATATTTTAAATAGAAGATGAACCCTGGAGCCCATCTTACTTATTAATAAGGAATAAATGAAACTTTACTTTCCCATAATTTTCATTGCGACTTCTCTGGCAATATTGGCAATATTCTGTTCACTTAGCATAGCAGGTTCGAAAACCGATCTATTGGAAACGCTACTGATATTCTTACTGCAAATGTCACAACTATTGCACTTTATTGTATGCAAAGGCTCAACTGCTGCAGGGTTGGAGTGTACAATATCTATCAACCTTCTCAGAACTGCTCTTGGATTCTCTGCCTGAAACACGTTTCTGCCAATAAATGCGCAGGCTGCACCAGCCTGTATCGAGCCCTCAACCATTTTATAAAGCTTTTCTTCCGAATCGATCGCTGCACCGCCAGCTATCCCCACAGGTATGTTCACTGAGTCAACGACCCTTTTGAAGGATTTCGGGTCTCCAGAATAGTGCACTTTGAGCATATCTGCTCCTACCTCCTCGCCAATGCGCGCCACCCAGGCTATGTACTCAGCATCATACACGTCTTTAATATGCTTAGGATCCAGCATCATCTCGGCAATGTATGGTATGCCATATCGCTCACATCTACTGGAAATTTTCCCCATACCCTGCAGTTGCTGGGGTTCAGACTGCGAACCGATGTTTACAGTGATGCACACTGCATCAGCTCCAAGCGCCAGGGCATCCTCAACTTCGATAACTGGAATTTCATAACTTGGATCAGGACCAAGCACTGTGAACGCGCCAATTCTAAGGACAAGTGCAGTTTTTCCTTTATATATATTTACCGCTCGTTTCGCAAGGCCCGGATTTAACAGAAGCGCGTCAACGCCCATATTAACAGCACAGGAAAGTATATCTATAGGGTTTTCAATTCCCTTTACGGGCCCAAGTGGAATACCGTGATCTACGGGAAAGATGAATGATCTCTTATCCGGTCCAAGAATCCGACTCATTCTAAGGGTCTTGCCTGTATTTAACACTTAAACCTCCAGGAATAGTAATTGAGGAATATTCATGTTGATACTGTACCAGTAGGGAATATGCAGATCAAGTTAAATTTTGACTTTGGTACCTATGAAAGAAGCTGTCAATTCTACACTCATAAAATGGCAATATAATTCCCTTTGAATTTCATACATCCAACAAAGGATCTCACAAAATAGCAGACCAGAAGGTCATTAACCCATTCGTGGTCACCTTCGCAGAACTGCCAAGTATCAGATAATCTGCCCCCAAAATATAAAGGACGGTTGTTAAATGGATAGGAGCATAGAGGATATCCGTATCGAATCAGAAAAGCGTTATCTATCAGGAGAGAATGCCAGCGATGCAGTAAAAGATCCTGGGAAAGGGCGTAGGTGGCTATACAAGTGGGTAAAACGCTACGAGCCGTCTGTTGATGACTGGTTTAAGGGAAGACCAAGACGACCTTCGAGGATTGCAAACAAAACCAGCCAAGATGTTGAGCATCTTGTACTAGAGGTAAGATAGTACCTTGAGAATACAAAGTATGCTCAAATTGGGGCAAGTGGCATACAGTGGGAATTAAAAAAACTGGGAATGGAGTTCATGCCTGAGATCTGGACGATCAACCGCATACTTGCCCGTAATGGAAGGGCGAGAAAGATACAAATATATGAACCCAAGCCAAAGCAATATCCAGGCTTTACCTCTAATAACCCCAACGACATTCAACAGGGAGATATCTTGGGTCCTCGATACATAAAAGGTGATGGGCGTTTTTACTTGCTAATAATCTGGAGGCGGCTGGGCACCCCCAAGTTCTTCCAGATGGACAACGAGCTCGCCTTTTGGGGTTCAAATCGCTAACCTCGCTCTTTTAGGGATGTGATAAGGATATGCCTTGCTCTGGGAATTGAACCAGTCTTCATTCCCATTGGCGAGCCACGAAGAAACGCAGAGATAGATAGATTTCAGGACATATTTGATAAGAAGTGACTGCATTCTGGATGTATTCTCTGAAAAGTTTATGGTGATATTTGATCTGACATACGAGTATGTGTTCGTAATTATATGGGTTAAAGATCAGAAGCTATAGGTTGTTTATGATGAGAAGATAGTTCAAGAATTTGACTACCATTTTTAAAGTGAACGATCTCATGCTATATAAATTTACTTTTATGTGCACGATGTCCTGTTATATGTTTTAGTTAAAAAGATGTGAACGATGTTATTCTATTTGAGAATTAATTATTATAAAGCAGTGTTTTAAGACCAGGAACAAAACTTATTTGCTTCCCTGCAGCATCTCTCTTACTTTATCAAGTTTTGAGATATCGTAGTATAAGCAGATGCCTTTTTTTGATTCCGGCTGGATGTTCTGAGCCGCCAGCTCTTTTTAAGCTTATCAACCGATATTCCCCATCTTTCTGCTATCTTTGCTGGTGTTAGAAGTTCAATTTCTCCCATCTCTCCTCCTCTATTAATAAAGTTGCCGAGTTTTTTATTTGGAATATTTATTAATGATGGCTTATGGGACTTTCTGAAAGCCATACTGGCTGAAGTGTGAATCAAAAGTAAAAACACGAGTAACGCCAAGCCTTTCCATGAGCGCAAAACTGGTTGCATCTGTATATGTAAAATCTTTATCCGAGTATTTTGTAATTATTTCGAATGCTCTTTCTTCGTCTTTTGTGGTGATTCTTTCAGGTAATTTATTGTTTCTCCGCATCTCCTCAAGAAATTTTTTAGCAACTTTGTAGCCGAGAGCAGATTTTTTTAAAATGAGCGCATGGGTTTCTGCTACTACAAAATTACTTGTAAAGAAACTAATGTAATTCTTTTCAGCAAATTCTATAAAATTTTTAGCAGTCCTGAAATTATTATCGCTTTCATCAATTAGAGCGTAGTGAGCGCTGGTATCAACGAAGATGATTTTTTCTCTTATCGACAACGGAATAGTCACGTTTTTTGGCATTTATTTTTTTTCGCCATATAGGTATTCATCAACATTTTCGGATACATCAGTTAATCCGCTGGATCCAATCCCGATTAGATTAAAATAAGAGTCTCCTTTTTTTAAGGGAGGGAAGCGTTTTTCCCAGTACTCGATGTCGTTTTGATCAGGTTCAGCATATTTTTCCTGGCTTTCCTTTATCAGAAACGATTCCTCCTCGAATTTGGATTTGGATGGACGGCTGCTGTCAGTGCCAGTAATAAATTCCTCAAGATCTGTAGCTTTAACGCGGCGAAAATGTCCAACTTTTACGGATTTCAGTTTTCCTTCTCGAATCCACCCACGCACAGTTGAAAGTCCTGCTTGTGTAATCTCAGCTACATCTTTTACAGAGAGGAGCTTCAACTCTTTGTTTTTATTTGAGGTTTCCATGACTAAATCCTTCTAAATAGTGTCAAAATATTATCAATATTTCTGGTTATTGTCAATTAGTGTTAGTAAATAATTATGAAATTAATAAGATTTTGTATATAATATTTTTAAAAATAAAGAGTCCTTAAAACTAAAAATAATAGAATGATGAGTGAAACAAAAGAGGAAATGGTGAACAAAAAAATAACAATGGTTTATTGGAAGAGTGAAAAATTTTGGTTGGGGAAATTACTGGAACATCCTGAAATCATGAGCCAGGGTAAGACTATTGAAGAACTGGAAGAAAATCTTAAAGATGCGTATAAATTAATGCTGATGGATGATGTCCCCTCAAATTACCAATTAAAAGAAATTTCTGTATCAAACGAAATGAATTATTAAAGCAGTTAAAAGGGGCAGGTTGTCTTTTATTAAGGAACGGAGCAAAACACGACATTTATATAAACCCTAAAACAGGCCCAAAAAGCCAATCCCCAGGCATTCTGAAATTGATAATTTACTTGCAAACCATATTAAAAAGTATCTTGGATTATTGAAATAATAACCATACCTGATTTTTAAACGTTTAAATTTTTATGCTATATTAAAAAATCTGAACATAAAAGATTGAAATAATTAATAACTATACCAATTAGCACGGCCTAAATATCTTCATCGGGTAAAAAGTTTATTGTTATATAAATTATGCTTGGCTTATTTTCGTTGCTTGCAGGCCATTATAGAGGCTTTATTTAGCTTATTTTACTACTTTAATGGTCTCTTATATTTATTATAGTTTTTTAGTATCATAAAGAAAATTAATTTTATTCTATTGTAGATAAAGTTTTAGAGGATAAAGATAACAAAATAGTCCAAGACGAAATAAACTTAATTTTAAATAGAATTCATTTTATTGTGTAGTTATGAACGGGAAAAACAAAAGACACGCTAAAGATTATCTACTTGAATATAAAACCAAAAATATACCGAATTGGCAAAAATTTCTAATTCAGCATACTATTGATAATGCTGGAGTAATCAGCGAGAGCGCTAAAGAACAAATTTTCAAAAAACTTCTTGAAGAAAATCAGCTTAACTTTGATCAGAAACCGGAAGGAACTCGAGAAAACAATAAAAGCATATCTAATGAAGAAACAGAGAAGGAACAAGAAAAAGAAAATCAGAATTTAATACTTCAAAAAATTACTCATAAAAAAGGAGTTAATGCCCTTATTAAAGATCAGTCAATACCGTTTAGCCCCAATTGCACAATTATTTATGGTTTAAATGCAACTGGTAAAAGTGGTTATTTTCGAATTATCCACGAACTTGCTGGAGGTGAACAATCTAAAACTATTTTAGGGAATATTTATCAACCAAGCGAAGATTTAGAAGTTGATGTCGATTTTCAACTAGACGCTCAAGATCAGCCCACATATGAATGGCGGAATAAAGAGGAACGAGGAGTTTATCCTTTCAATCAAATCAGGGTTTTTGATTCTGATTACCTACCGATTTTTCTTGAAGAAAGAGAAAGCTCTTTCAATGTTGAACCCATGGGATTAAATCTGTTTCAAATTATTATAAATGTTATAGGTGATTTTAAGTCTAGGCTTGATGTGCTAAAACAGCAAGAGGAGGACCAAAAGCCAGATCTAGAACTGCTTATTGATTTACTTCACTCACAAGAACTGAAATTGATTTTTAGCAAGACTGCATTAAACAAAGAAGATAAAAAATTGCTAGAAATAAATCAAATTTTTTCTGATGAAGAATCAAAAAAATTTGAAATCTTAAATGGACAAAAACAAAATCTTGAAAAACAAAACACAGAAGATAGTAAAAAACTTTATACTCAAGAAAAATTGGAGATTGATAACTTAATTAAACATCTAGAAAGCCTTAAAAATGAGCTGGGAGTGATTAGCAAGGAGATTTCGGAGTCTATTCAAGATTATGATAATAAAAAAAGAATAAGAGATGAAAGGAAAAAAGAATTTGAAGTACTAAGAAATATTCCTGCTCGAGATACAGAAGAATGGCAAATATTTATTGAGTCAGCCAAAGACTATGAAGAAAAAATTGATAAACGATATTTTGAAAGCAAAAAATATTGCATCTATTGCCACCAACTTTTAGGAGATGATGCTCTTAAACTAGTACAAGCCTATTCGCAATATCTTAATGATCAATCTCAACAGAATTTTAAGAGTGCAGAGGATAAAATCACTGAATTAAAAGAAAAACTTCAAATAGTAAAAACAAGCTTTGTTTTTTCTGAAAATTTGTCAAACACTTTGATAGATATAAATAAAGACAAAAATAAAGACACGAATATTAAAGATTTAGTAGATCAAGTGCTTTCTAATGCTGAACAACAAAAAATTACTCTAAAAACTGCTTTAGAAAATATAGATACTATCAATCCAGAATATTTATTAGATTTATCATCAGTCGAACAAGAAATTTTGGACTTATCTAAGCAAAAACAAAAAGAATTGGATGATCTACAACAGTCCGAAACAGATAAAAAACAAATAATCGATGAACTTGAAAAGGATATCCATAAACTTGAAGATAAACAAAATGTTAAGAAGTGGAAAGATAAAATCGATAAATATTTTTCTGGCTGTGAAAAATCACATAAATATGAAGGTGCTATTCGTGCCATAAGTACTATAGGAATAACAAATTTAAGTTCAAAAGCACATGACGAAATATTAACTGAAAATATCAGAAAATCTTTTGAAAACGAGCTCAAAGCACTCGGAGAGGATATTAAAGTAAATTTAGAAAAAACAGGAGCTAGAAAAGGAAAAGTTCGCACAAGATTAAAAATATTAGGGGAAAATATTCGCGATATTTTGAGTAAAGGTGAACAAAATGCTGTTGGATTAGCTTTGTTTTTGGCAGAGGTTAAAAATCAACATGATAAAAACCCTATCGTATTTGATGATCCAGTAACGAGTCTTGATCATGAGGTTAGGGATAGTTTAGGGAAAAGACTTATTCAACTATCAGAAAATAGACAAGTAATTATTTTTACACACGATCTTTTGTTTGCACATCAGCTTATAAAAAATGGCAATGAGCAAAATAATGATTTTAGTACACATGTTATCGACCGTACTTCTTTGGGTATTGGCAGGGTGAATATAAATACAAGTCCCAAAATGTCTAATCTTGCTAATTTAAGAGAAAAATATAATGAGGCTATTAAAGATTATGATAATTTAGATTCTGATAAACGAGAAATTGCTCTTGCAGGTGCATTTGATTATTTAAGATGTTCTTGTGAGTGCTTGATTGAGGAAGTTTTATTTGCTGGCACAATTCAAAGATATGATGACCATGTTAAGGTTCAGAATCTTGAAGAAGCTGTTTTGGACAAAGAACTGGCTTTAAAAATTGTTGAACTGCACGGTGAGATATCTGAAAAAGCAATGATGCATAACCAAAGTGATTTTCAGAGACAAGGATTGTCGCCCCTTAAGGATTTTAACTATTGCAAAAATAAATTTGAGCAGCTGCACAATGATTTAAAAGAAAAGAAAAATGAAAATATTAAAACGAGAGATGAGAAAAAAAGAACACAAAAAAAAGATCCTAAACAAAATTGGTAAGAAAGAATTGCCATCAACCTCGACGGAACCGAGCTAAGTCCCTTAAGCGTGTTAAAAAAACTGAAACGTGAAACCCCAAGTCCAAAGGCTACAGTAATCGTATGTAATTTTTCCATATTCAGACCACCGCTGCATTTACGCCTTATAAAAAAGAAAATAAAAAACATTATTTAGTATTTAGAGACAGTTATTGTTGATGATTATTCCAAAAGCTTTCACTTTCCCAGTAAATATCATCTTTCCATAAATCATCCTGACTCCATATAGCGTCATCTATCCATATCTCAGCAAAGACAAGGCAACTATCAGAGAGGTCAGTTTCTTCATGTGTCTAAGTGTCAGATGTTTCTACTTCACTAATTTTTTTCTGAATTTTTATATATGCAATATAATATTTTTTATCGTAGCTTATTTCCGATGTCTACCTTCTCATTCTTCTTCTTGAGCTTGGAACCTTCATTAGTGTAATATAAATATAGGTGCCCGAGTGGCGGAATTGGCAGACGCAACGGACTTAAAATCCGTTGTCCGAAAGGGCGTGTCGGTTCGACCCCGACCTCGGGCACCAAATCCATATTCTTAACAACAAATAATTCTTCACTCTACTTTTTTAAGAAAAACATTTAATTTAATAGAACATCAATTTTATAATGCTAGGATTTTTTGCGTTAGTCTCTTATATCCTTTGAGGGTGAAAAAAAATTGTATTCCTCTTACTTTTATAAAGATCTATTAATAAGTAAAATGTATTACGGCGATAATCATATGGAAGAAGAATTGACTGCTCAAAAAACACTATTAGGTTTGGCGGATGAGCTTGTAGTTGCCACTAAAAAATTTGTTCGGGAAGCAAAGACTGAAGAAGACTTAAGAATTAATTTTGAAAAAATTCTGGATCCATTACTTAAAAATATTGGTATTAACTCCAGCCCAAGATATGAACGTTTAAGCAATGAGGCAAGAACAGTTTATCGCGGTCGTCCCGATGCAGTTCACGGTCAGGTCATAATTGAATACGAATCTCCAGGTGCTTTTTCTTCTTTAAGCAAAGTACTTCAAACAAATGGCCAATTGGTTGGATATATGATGGCAGAGGCCAAAGAGCATAAAGTTGATTCTTTTAGTTTATTGAATAAGATTATGGGTGTAGGTTTTGATGGTGGCTCTATTTTTTTCGTTCAATACTCAAAGAAGAATAATGGAAGCATAACGGAAATAGATAAATCTTCGTTTATTCGCCATGGCCCCTACAACTTCGATACTGAAAGCGCACGCACTTTTCTCACATATCTGCGAGCACTTGCACGCTTGCCTCTTAATGCTGAGCATCTTGCTGATAGGTTTGGGCCTAAAAGCAAAATAGCTCCACTTGCTGTATCCGCATTCGCTGATGCGTTAGAACATTGGGGAGATACAAGAGTTCGTGTCTTTTTCAATGAATGGAAACGCCTATTTGGTATTGTCTATGGGGAGCAATTTAATACGCAGCAAGCAGAAGAGGTACAAGTACTGTCACGACTTTATGGTGTTAGCAGAGAGACAGATTTTCAGGAGCTGCTTTTCTCTGTCCATACTTATTTTGCACTTCTAATGAAATTTATTGCTGCTGAAATTGTTTCTCTTAAAGAGAGTAATTTCACCTCATCATTTTCCACCCAACTTACCCATTCATCGAAAGACGAGTTGAAAGCACAGCTAAATGATATTGAAGACGGTGGTATTTATGCTAAGCGTGGTATTACCAATTTTCTTGAAGGTGACTTTTTCCGTTGGTATCTTAATGCCTTTTCACCGCGACTTGAAGGAGCAATCAGGGAAATGGCTAGAGAGCTCTCGGAGTTTGAACCATCAACAACTACAATTGACCCAGAATCTACTCGCGACCTTCTTAAAAAGCTTTATCAATATTTAGTACCGAAGGAGGTTAGGCACAGACTCGGCGAATACTATACACCTGATTGGTTAGCTGAGTTGGTATTGAATGAAGTAGGTTATGATGGTAATACACTTAAACGCTTACTTGATCCAGCTTGTGGATCTGGTACTTTCCTTGTTCTTGCGATTCAAAGAGCTAAAAAATACGGACAGACTCATAAAGAGCCTCCGCTTGAAACTGCTAAAAGAATTTTCGCTAATATCTGGGGGTTCGATTTAAATCCACTTGCAGTTATCGCTAGTCGTACTAACTATCTCTTTGCATTGGGTGATTTTATTAATGAACTTCATCATTTGGAAATCCCCATTTATCTAGCTGATTCAGTTCTTACACCTACCAGGATGAGCGGTAATCTGTTTGGTGAGTTTTTAGAGGTTTCTACATCTGTTTGTAAGTTTCAAATCCCTTCAATCTGGGTGCAGGGAAAAGGATTTTTGCTAAGCCAAGCTGTACCATTGATTGAAGAAATGGCAAAGCAAAATTATTCTATTTCTGAGGCCATGTTGCGTTTTGAAAGAAATGGACTTGTGTTTCCTCCTCATGAGCATATTGTGCAGAATTTTTACAAGGAAATTTTAAAACTTGAAAATGAGGGCAAAAACGGCATCTGGGCACGTTTCCTTAAAAATGCCTTTGCGCCGATGATTGCTGGAAAATTTGACTTTGTTGTTGGCAATCCTCCGTGGATCCGATGGGGATATCTCTCACAAGAATATAGAAAAGCAACTCTTCCACTATGGCGAAAATACGGACTCTTTTCTCTTAAAGGTCACGCCGCGCGTCTTGGTGGAGGAGAAAAAGACTTTTCTATGCTTTTTACCTATGCAGCGACCGATTATTACCTAAAGGAAGGTGCCAAGTTGGGGTTTCTTGTTACTCAGGAAGTATTCAAGTCAAAGGGAGCAGGTGAAGGGTTTAGGCGTTTTTGTTTAGGAGATAGGGAGCAATTTCGGGTTCTTAGAGCGCATGATCTAGTAACTGTACAGCCATTTGAGGGTGCAGCAAATAAGACAGCTATGATTATTCTCAAGAAAGACCAAGCTACAACCTATCCGGTACCTTATGTTTTGTGGACACGCAAAAAAGGTGTTGGGAAAATTCCGACTGATAAACTCTTGGAAAATGTATTGCCCCTATTGCAAAAGAAAAAACTATCTGCACATCCTATCGGTTCATCAACCGGTTCTTGGCAAACAATTTCTAATAGTCAGATGGGACTTACTGCAATTGAAGGCAAAAATTTTTATCAAGCACGGCGTGGCGCTAGTACCGAACCCTATGGTGTCTTTTGGTTGGAGGTTAAACAGATGCTCTCTGATGGAAACCTGATTGTGCGAAATCTTAAAGAACGTGGGAAAAGAGAAGTTCAGCAAGTGGAGGAATCCATAGAACCAGACTTAGTATTTCCATCTGTGAGCGGAGCAAATATAGATCGGTGGTGTGCTAAGCCAGAAAATTATGTTTTGATTAGCCAAAACCCTCAAAAGAGCGAACCATATCCTGAATACTTGATGAAAAGTAATTGGCCTCGAACATATGGGTACCTTGTAAGATTTAAAGAATTACTACTTTCTCGTGGTTCAAAAACTATTCGACAATTTGCAGAGCGTACTGCATTTTATGCCATGTTTGGCATTGGTTCATATACGATTGCTAACTACAAGGTTGTTTGGAAGCGTATGGCGAATGATCTTGTATCTGCAGTAGTTTCACAATACAAAACACCATTTGGCTACAAAACCATTATTCCTACTGATACAACTTCTTTTTTCGCCGTTGATGATGAATATGAGGCGCACTATCTTTGTGCAATTATCAATTCCGTGTTGGTTAGAGAGTTTATTAAATCTTTCTCTTCTGCAGGTAGAGGATTTGGAGCACCTTCAGTAATGCAGCATGTTGGCATTCCGAAATTTGATCTCAAAAATGAACTTCACCTGCAACTTGCACAGAGCTCAAAGACTTTACATGACCTAAAATCAAAAAATGATTTAGGGAAGATTCAGCAACTTGAAAGACAAAATGACGAATTAGTAAAGAAAATATTTAATATTTGAATATGAAAATTCCCAGATGGTTGTTGGCAATAATAATCTTGATCATTTTTTTAGGTTTTACAGGATTTTTTGTTGAATTTTTTAGTGAATATCGATTTCTTAGTAGTATATCCAGCCTTGCGCTGATTCTCACTTTAGCTGTAGTCTCAATCTATGCATATTATACTTATTTACTTGCAAAAGATGCTTGGACACCAAGCGCTTCTTTTATGTTAAAACAATTTGAGGACGATCCGTATCACTTCCACTTCATCATTAAAAACAATAGTAAAGTGTCATTAAGTTGCTGGTGTGATCTAAATATTAAGGTTTTTAATAAGGAAGTTTCGTTAGGCGGATTTTACGGAGGTCAGAGCTCATTTGATTTGCAACCCTATGGTATTGGATTAGGACATTTTAATATTAGGGATATTTTAACTAAGGAAAATTTTAAGTTAGAAGATATGAAACGGATAATCAAAGATAGTGATGTCAAAGAAGCACTCTATTTTGATATTGAATTTTGGTATTATCCTATCGACAATAAAGAGTTATTGGTAAGAAATCCAAATCAACCACACTATTTTGACTTTTCAAAAGATATTATAGTTACAGATTTCTGAGTATGCATGAGATATAAATGAATATTAGAGGCTCGATCTAGAAATTTTTAGAGAGTTAAACATAATTTAAAGCATCTCTTTTTAGATCGATGTATTCATAGCTTGGGACTTGTCAGTTGATGGAAGACTTCGCTGTATCTATTAATCCAGGCTTCTTCCGAAGGGTCTTCAAGGAATTGTCCTATGTCTTTCAAAATAAAATCTGGTTTAATTTGATCGATAATAATGGCAAGCGCCTTAATGACGTCCTTCTCTTCAGAGAATTTTTTTGGGTTATTGGCTTGTCTCAAGCCTTCGTTTAAATAATCGAAATTGATTTTTGACTTTCGGTTTAAGTACCAGATCAGATCGTAGAAATCGCGGCCTCTTCTGTAAGGGCGACATAAAATCGCCAATATTTTGCCGGTGAAGAGCGTTGCTAAATCATGCTTTAGGATCGGGAAGATTTCATTATATTTGTTTATGAAGAAAGTCTCTCTTGTGCCATATCTTATATCCACAGGGTTGGTATCTACCTCTATTTTTATGTGCAATTTCTGATCTTTTAGCTTTGATAAACCAAGCGGTTCGAGTAAATTTTTGAACTTAATAAAAGATTTTTGAACGGTCTTGTCTTGACTTGCCTTAAAATCGGCTTCAATGTTTCTTAAGGAAAAATCGTTTTGAATGCGGTGATTTAAATTTGGGAAGTCATAGCCGGTAATTTTTTTATCCAGGGCAAAATCAAGATCTTCTGAATATCTTTTGAGGTCGTAGCATATCCGAAGGCAGGTTCCACCCATGAATGATAATCCTTGGCCAAACTTTGACTGATAAATTGATTTCAGGATGATTGTTTGCAAATATTCACGGACGATGTTGACCAGGTCTTCTGATGTAATTCTCGGTTTTTCTGTTCTTGCCTGATCAATGACTTTTTTCAGTAACTGCATAGTTCTTCACGCTCTCTAAAAGACTTAGTAACTTCAAGGAGTTATACTTTTCGGCGAAATATAATGCTCTGTCAAAGTCAAAATCATCAAGATTTTGAAGTCTGAGTTCCTTCCAGAAGATAACTGATGGCACCAAGTGGCTGCTGTTTAAATACAGATAATCAACCAGTGCCTTCTCTTTTTCAGCGATTAAAGTCTCTTCGTCGAAGCCGAAAAAGACTTCTTTTTTTATATTACGATAAATAAATTGTCCGAAAACCGTGTTAAACTTCCTTGTCGCTTTGGGTGTAACCATTGTCATCGCGAAAGGAACATCGGGGATTAACCCGTACATATTTAAAGCATATTCAAGACTGATATAACATGGAGAATAAAGACATCTTGCTATCTCAACTTTATCAACTTTCTTATCGGCAAATATATAAAGCCCTCTTTTTAGTGTCACAAGATCTCCCGACTTTACCCATTGATGGAGCTGTAGTTTTAATGTATTAGGGGCAGTGTCAAATGCTACAATTTGAGCCTCTTCCCTTGAGAAGATGTCTTTTTGCATTTTTTTTCTAAATTCTTTTAGGTGCATAGTTATTTCAGTTAGTTATATATTTTTATAACTTTCTGAAATATAATAGCACATTCTGACATCATTTAACATCTAATAAAAAAGCCGAATGAACTTAGATCAAAAATAGAGGAAATAGATAAAAATCGGGAAATAAAATCATATGAAAATAAAGATTTATTTAAGATTAATTTTTTCAGGAATATTTTCATTGATTCTGTTTTTTCTTCCATGTTTGATTGTTACGGCAAATTCTCTTTCCCTGGATGGCAGCGAGTTTAAAAAAGTAAAAATTTATCAAAATGGGACATTTAAGGAAATTAATGTACTCGACCCAACATCACTGGCATTTATCGGTGATGTGCTGCTTGGCTCGAGGATGGAGTCCCTGGTACAGCAGAACGGTGCTGACTTTCCGTTTCGGTTCGTCAGGCCGTATCTGGAGAGCGTAGATTTATCTGTTGCCAATCTTGAAAACCCGATAACTGACTGTACTTCCAAAACTCCCGGCAAGAGCCAGGAAAGCATTGAGGACGGCAGGAATTACGTGTTTAAGGTGAGCAAAGAGATCGGCAGAAGTGCTGTGCAAAATAGCGGTATCGATGTTTTCTCCCTTGCTAACAACCACGTAATGGACTATCAAGGTCAGGGCTTGAAGGATACGATCAAGATTTTTGGTTCAGAGGGTATCGGATA
>Ga0315284_10008985_pt1 | contig 14266 bp, 16 predicted proteins | sample YL17G09_16_MG_FD_203696 | JGI IMG/M metagenome (GOLD analysis project Ga0315284, IMG submission 203696) | Sediment microbial communities from Yellowstone Lake, YNP, Wyoming, USA - YL17G09_16 | ecosystem: Environmental > Aquatic > Freshwater > Lake > Sediment | place: USA: Wyoming | collected... | reverse complement strand
TCTCCGGCGTCGTCCACCTCCGGCTCGCGAACGACCACACCAGCGGAACGACGTACCAGGCGACGACGACGTCCACGGTGTAGTGCTTCCTCGACGCGACGATGAGCAGCGACAGCGCCGCCACCGCGGCCCAGAGCGCGGCCTTGACGGCCCTCGAGTTGCCGAACGCGGCGTAGGCGAGGCAGCCGACGAGCGCAAAGGTCGTGTGCGAGCTGAAGATCAGGTCCCCGCAGCCCTTCGTGGCCTGCTCCCCGACGTCGACGACCAGGTGGCCCCACCAGCGGCGCGGCATTGCGAGCGTGGCGGCCGGGCTGCCGGCGCGGCAGTGGTAGTTCGGGCCCGGGAGCGACGTCGAGAGGAAGCTGAGGGCGCGCAGCACCTGGCAGGCGCAGAGCGTGGTGAGCACGCGACCGTAGAGGACGGCGGTGTGGAACCTGGGGGGGCGCGGGGCAGGGAGGCGGTCGCGGAGGAAGGCGGGGAGGATCGGAGCGGGAGAGGCGGAAGGCGGAGGGGGAGACGAAGCGCGCTGCTGCTGCTGCTGCTGCTGCTGCTGCTCTGCTGACTTTGCGCTTCCGTTCCCGCCTCCGTCTCCGTTCCCACTGTCCCTGAAAAAGGGACTGAACGACCACGCGACGAAGCTCGCGAACAGCGCCGAGAACACCAGCTCGCTCGCCCACTCTCTCGTCCCGGGCCCCAGCTCGGGCAGCAGCGCGAAGCCGGCGTCGGGCAGCGGCCGCGGCAGGGGGCGCGAGTGCAGCCGGTGCGCCAGCTGGCTCAGCGCTCCGTGGAAGTACTGCCAGACGCCGAGGGCGAGGAGGAGCTTCCAGCGGGTCTTGAGGAGCGGGAGCTGTGGTTTTTCCGTTGGAGTTGAGGGGGGGAGGAGAGGGCGGAAGGGAGCGACGGGACGAAGAAAGGGAAAGACAGAGAGGCCCGTGAGCGCGATTTTTGTCTTCGATCTCCCCCTCTCGATCTCCCCCCTCTTTTCTTTCTTTTCCTTTTCCCTCCGTCCGTTTTCTTCCTTACCTCTTCCAGGAACTCGGCCCTGGCTCTCCGACAGAGCTCGAAAATACCGAGCCTGATCCCAATCAGGATCGAGAGCGAGAGCTCGACGAGCCTCGAGGGAGGACGGGGCTTCGGAGAGGAGACCGACGTCATCGGCAGCAACGAAGGCGCAGCAGCAGCGGTGCCACCGATCGCTCTCACCGAGTCTTCCTTTTCCGCCAGCCCCTGCCCCCGGTTCTGTTGTCCCATCTTCTCCGGGACAGAGATATCAGTCGGAGACGAAGAGCCTGCTCTCACAGGGAGAGGCTTTTAGTAGCCCGTTTAGGTGCAGCGCCGCGGCATGGAGCGCGGAGTGTTTTGATTTAGAGAAAAGCGAAAAGAAGAAAAAACCGACGCTCTAGTGTTTTTTTCATGTGCTCGCCTATGCCAAAAAAGAAAAAAAGAAAAAAAAAGAAAAACTCCGAAGATTTGATTTGAATAACACACACTCTGTTACCCCCCTCCCCCTCTCTAGCAGCGAACGTGAAAAAGGGAAAAAGACATAATTTAAAAAACAGCAAGGGAAGATGAATGAAAGGCGCGCGTCCAGAGAGGGCAGATGAGAAAAAGAAAAAAACCTGTTTCTCTCTTCTTCTGCTCGTTGTCTCTTTTTTTCATCCTCCACCTTCTTCCTTTTCCCCTCCTTAAGGCCCGCCTCCGGGCACCGCCGTCCCGGCCTTGGACGCCAGGATGATCCCAACGATCAGCCCGTACAGAGCCAAGGCTTCCGCAAAAATCAGAATCAGGATCATGCCCACGAACAGCTTGGGCTGCTGCGCGTTGGCGCGTACTCCGGCGTCGCCGACGACGCCGATCGCCATGCCCGCGGCGAGGCCCGCGAGCCCGCAGGCGAGCCCCGAAGCCAGGTGGGCGTAGCCGTCGAAGAAGTAGTAGGGCTTGTCGGCGGTCTGGTTGACTGTTTTTTTGAGAAGGTGAGAAGTTTTTTGTGCGGAGTTTGTTTCGTTTTTTTTTCCAGCGGATGTGAGTTGAGGAAAAGCGGCGGAGGAAGAAAGCCCTTAGAGAAACGAAAGAGCGAGAAACAACTTCTCCCGCTCCCTCCAAGACTTCTAACTCACTCCCTGTCGAGATGATGACGGCGATGATCAGGCCGTAGATTCCGAGCACGCCGGCCATGACGACCGGCACGATCGACTTCATCACCAGCTCCGGCCGCATGACGCCCATCGACGCGATCCCGACGCCGGACTTGGCGGTTCCATACGCGGCCCCAAAGCCTGATTCAGACGTGAAAGTTTTTTTGTCGAAGGGTTTTTTTCAGAGAGAGGGGGTGTTGGAAGGGAGGGAGGGAGGGAGAGAGAGAGAGAGAGAGGGAGAGAGAGAGAAAGAGAGAGATGTGAGGAGGGGCGAGGAGTTTCGGTCGTGGTGGTCGGGGTTGAGATGAGAGAAGGAGAGAGAGAGAGAAAGGAAGAGAGACGAGGGCGCGATCGCCGTCGCTCGCTCGCTCGTCGGGTCGGCCTCCCGCGAGTGGAATAGCACTTTGTGCTTCTCTTTCCTTCCCTTCGCCTCTGCTCTCTCCCGCTCGCCTCGCCTCCTGATCGCAGAGAGCGACCTCGAGAGGCGGAGAGAGGAGGCGGAGAAAGCGAGGGAGGGGGAGAGAGGGAAACAGAGAGGAAGACGAGAAAGCTCGAAGAAGACATTCAGCCATCATCTCGTTGCATCAACGATGAAGGCCGAAAGAGAAGAAAGAAAGCAGCACGCACAGCTGAAGACGAGCGCCGCCGCCGCGCCGATGAACCCGAAGAAGGGCGCGACCGCGTCTCCGGCCCACGTTGCGACCATGATTGAGCTTTTTCCTTGACGAGAGATACGAGAAAGAGCACGAGAGGGGGGGAGAGAGAGGAAGCTCGAGAGAGGAACAAGAGTGAAAAAAAAGAGTGCGAGAGAGAGAGCAAAAGGGCGGAGAGCATCGGCCATCACTCTCGCTCACGCGATGATGGCTTCGTCTTCCCGAGCTTTCGTCCTGCTCGCTCGCTCATCCTCCTCCTCGACACGACGAGATGCGAGGGAGCTTCTCACCTCGGGAGTGCGAGCGGTAGCGGCGACGCTCGGGAGGCCCCTCGGACTACCGAAAGAGTTTTCGTCGTCTTCGAGACTGCCGACCTCGACCTCCTCGACCTCCTCCTCTTCCTCTCCCTCGACGACCCCTTGCCCTCCTTCCCCTCCTCCCCCCTTCTCCGTCGACGCTGCCTCGGCGGCCCTCGCCCTCCGCTCCAAGCCCGCCTCGGACCTCCTCCGCTCCTACCTCGTCCTCTCGGCATGCCGCTGCCGACCCCTGGTCGCGCACGGGGAGAGGCTGCTGAAGGCCGCGAGGGCCCTCCCGCCGCTGCGCGACCTGGTCGTCGATCCGATACTCAAAAGGACGTTCTTCGCGCAGTTTTGCGGCGGCGGCTCCGAGGAGGAGCTGGGCCCGTGCGTGGCGAGGCTGCGGCGGCAGGGGGTCGGGGCGATCCTGGACTACGCTGCCGAGCCGGAGGAGGGGAGCTCCTCGTCGGGCTCCCCGGGCCCGTCGGGCTCCTCGGCCTCCCGTCCCCCTCCCCGCCGCTCCGCCGCTCCCTCCGCCGCCGAGGCCGCCGTCGCCGCCGCAGCGGCCCCTCCCTCGCTCGCCGTCGCGAGGACGCACGAGTACGGAGACGAGGCGCTGTGCGACTCGAACGCGGGGCACGTGCTGAGGGCGATCGAGGCCGCTGCCGCTGCCGCTGATGCCGGCTCGGCGGAAGGAGGAGAAGCAGGAGGCGGCGGTGGAGCAGCGGAAGCGTCGGAAGCGTCGGAAGCGTCGGAAGCGTCGGAAGCGTCGGGCGCCGCCTTTGCCGCCGCCGCAGCTGCCTCTTCTTCCTCCTCCTCCTCCTCTCCTTCTTCCTCCCCCTCCCCTTCCGCCTCCAACAACGACCTCCCCTCTGGCTACGCGGCGGTGAAGCTGACCGCCCTGACGGATCCGAAGGTCCTCGTCAAGCTCTCCGCCTGCCTCCGAGAGATAGAAAAGCTCTTTGAGAAGTTTGACGCCGACGCCGATGGCAGGGTGTCAAGGTCGGAGTTCGAGGCGGCTTACAGGGAGACTTTTACGGACGGGGACGCACCCGGGAGGCTCGACGAGCTGTGGAGGTACCTGAGCAGAGGGGGGCACGGAGAGAAGGAGGGAGGGGAGGGAGCAGCAGGAGAGCAACGACAGCGGGTGGAGGGCTTTGTCGACAAGAGGACCTGGACGAGCCGGGTGAGGCTGCGGGACGTGCCCTCCATCGTCCCTCGCTGCCGCACTCTCGGGCCCTTGGCCGCCGCCTCCCCGACCGACGAGGAGCTCGGGAGACTGGAAAGCCTCATGGGGAGGCTGCGGCGGCTGGCTGCCGCGGCCAAGGAGAAAAATGTGAGGGGGGAGAGAGAGAGAGGTTGACTTTTTGGCCTGTCGTTTGTTTTCTTCTCTTTCCTTTTACCTTTTCTTTTTTCCCTCAACCTTTCCCCGCTCTCTCTTTCGTCTCTTTTTCAAAAAAACAAAACAGGTCCGGCTCCTCGTCGACGCAGAGTACACAGCCGTGCAGCCCGCGATAGATGCCGCGGCCCTCGAGCTCATGCGGGAGTTCAACAGCAGCGATTCTTCAACCTTTGCGGTCCCTCCGACGGTTTACAACACGACGCAGTGCTACCTCCGCGGCGCGCGAGAAAAGCTCCTCGGCGAGATCGAGCTCGCCGCGAAGGGCAACTTTGCCTGGGGAGGGAAGCTCGTTCGAGGGGCGTACATCGATTCCGAGAACAAAAGGGCCGCCGCGGCGAACCAGGTCTCCCCCTGCTGGCCCTCGCTCGAGCAGACGCACGCGTGCTTCGACGCCTGCGCCCGGATCGCGATCGAGGAGGGAGTCTTCGCCGCTCAGAAAGGAGAGGCGCTCCTCGCGACGCACAACAAGGCCAGCGTCGGCAAGGCCGTCGACCTCCTCTCGAGGCTCGAAAAGGAGCACGGACACCCGGCCGGGGGAGCCGCCTCGTCGCGCGTCTCGTTCGGGCAGCTCTACGGGATGAGGCAAGTTTTAACTTTTTTTTGTTGGCCTTTTCTCGCTCTGACTTTTCAACTCTCACCTCGCGTTTTCTCTTCTTCATCTCTTCTGTCTGAGAAAAAAAAAACGAAAAAAAAAAACAGCGAGTCCCTGACGCTGGCGATCGCCCGGGCTGGGAGGAGGGCCTACGTCTACCTGCCGTATGTTTTTTGTTTTTTTGTTTTTTTGTCTCTTGTTTTTTTCGCACCCTTTCGGGTGTCCCCTCCTCTCACGCTTTCCCCTTTCCTCCTCCCTCCTTCTCGCGCACATAAACCAGCTATGGCCCCCTCGGCGACGTGCTCCCGTACCTTTTGCGCCGGGCCCTCGAGAACAGTCAAATGCTTTCCGGCGGCGGGAGAAAGAAAGAAAAGAGAGAAGAAGGAAAGAAAGAAGAGCAGAGCGAGCTCGACGCCGTTCGCGGGGAGCTCAAGGCAAGGCTCGTGGCGGTCTTCTTCCCTCGGGACAGGTGAAAGAGATTTCTCTCTTCCTTTTCTCTCTCCCTCTCTTTTTTGTGTGTGCATCTCTGAAAGAAGGCTGCTGGGACGAAAAATTGACAGTTGCTGTTGTAGAACAGAAAGAAACGATTCGGAAGGGAGGGGGAAGGGGGATAGTACTTTTTCAATTTTCGTTCCTCTAAAAAAAGGGGGGTGGGGGAACAACGCAGCAGCTTCTCACCGCCCGCCGCCGTCGCCGACAGCAGCCTGTGCCGCCGCCGCCTCCTCCTTCACCGCCGCAGCGGCGCCCGCTGCCGCCGCGTCAGCAGCTGCAGCAGCGCTGTCGGCGACAGAGGCAGCCTCCTGCTCCTCCTCGGGCTGCCGCAGCTCGTCCCCGTCGTCGCTCAGCGAGCCCCCCGCGCCGACCCCGGTGCCCCTCTCGACCCCCGCCTCGACCTCTGCCGCGCTCCCCGCGCCGCCGCCGCCGCCGCTCCCGCTCCCTCCCCCGCCGCTCCTCCCCGGAGGCCTCCACGGCTGCCCGCCCCCCGCCCTCGCAATACTCTCCAGCGGCGGCGGGGGGCCGCAACGGCGCGCCTCGAGCCCCAGGGCCCGCATCTTGGTCGGCGAGTCGATCTTGTGCAGCACGAGCCAGGGGTCGTCGGTGCAGAGGTCGTCGACGACGGCGTCCATCACCTTGACCTTGGCTGGCCCCTCGGAGCCCTCCCTGCCGCTGTCGTGCTCGAGCGTCTCGAAGCAGCAGGAGGCCGCCCAGGTGTAGAAGCGCTCGTGGTCGACGTGCCGCAGGTCCATCGCCATCAGCCAGAAGCCGAGCGTCGCGTCCTCGATCGGCGTGAACTTGAGGCGCATCGCTCGGTTCACGCCCACGAGCGTGCGCGCGACATCTCCCGAGAGGACGTATCCCCCTCCCATGGCGTACTTGGGGTAGGTGCGCAGCTGGAGGTTTTGACGTTCAAAAGTTGAGAGAGGAAGGGGAAGCAGGGAAAAAAAAGGTAAGCGTTTCGTCGTCTCTCGTCGGGGCGTTAAAAAAAAAAAAAACGCTCTCTCGACTCACCCCGGTGTGGTTGTAGAACACGGCGTTGTTCCACTTGTGCCCGGGGGCCAGCAGCACCTCGCTCTCCTGGATCATCCGACCGATGTACAGCCTCTCGGCGGAGCAGTCCCGCGTCTCGCAGAGCGAGCCCAGCAGCCTGAGCAGCGGCGGCACGTTGACAAACGCGTCGTCGTCCGTCTTGAGCACGAAGGCGACGTCGTAGTGCTCGACGGCGTACTCGAAGATGAAGTAGGTCTTGTAAAGGATCGACTTGTAGTTGGTGCGCTCCTTCACGTACACGATGTCGCCGAACTCGGCCTCCTCCCTCGCGACCTGCGGCGTCGCCTCGTCGGCCGAGAGCACAAACTTGGACACCGCCGCTGGCGGGTGGTTCCCCCCGGCGGACCAGGCCTCCCGCACGGCGAGCCTCCGGTGGCGGTACCCACGCCCAGAGAGGATGCCGATGAAGAGGAAGACCTTGGGTAGGGAGGACGCCGGCGCGAGGAGGCCCTTGGGGCTGCCGGCGACCTCGGCCGTTGAAGAGGCGGGGTTGGCGCCCGCTGCCGAAGTCGAGCTCGGCATCGGCTTGCTGCTGCTCTTGAGCAGCGCCGCTTTGGCCGAGGACGCCATCGCCTTGGCTGCTTCTTCGCCGAGCTGCACCCTGCCCACAACGCGGTCGATGCCCTCCTGCGAGATCGTCCTGCGGCCGACGGCGGCGCCGCCGAGGGCCGCGAGCGAGAGCAGCGCGAGCAGGCACAGCAGCTTCGCGAATTTGCCGCCGCTTGCGCTCCCGCTTCCGCCGTTGTTGTTGATTCCATTGAAGCCGCCGCTGGCGCCTGCTCCGTTGCTGACGGGAGACCAGCCTCCGGGAGACCGCCGAGGGCCTCCCCGAGATCCCGGGGGCTTGGGTGCGCCCGTCGGGAGCATGTCTCGGGCGAGAGGGAAGAGAGAGCTTTCGAGACTAGCAAAGAAGAGGGGAAAAAAACGCTTCGCTATCCGTCGATGCCAGCTCACCCCCTCTCGAAAAGAGGAATGTCGATCGTCTCTCGAGCGAGGGCTAGTCCGCGGGGCGGGGCCTTTCTTGCTCGTTCCAAGTGAACGAAGCGGGAGTTCCTGTTCGAGGCTCGAGCCTGCGAGCAGAAAGGAGGCGAGAGAGCTGAGGGGAGAGGTGGGAAAGAGGGCTCCGCTTGAGCGCTTGCGAGCCTCAGAAATTTTGTGTCCCTTGCTGCCGAGTAGCTTGAGGGTCCTTTTTTCTTCTCCCTTCCTTTTCTTGCCCCCTCTTCTCTCTCTTCTTCTCCGCGACCCCGGCCACGCAGTCGCATCTCGCACTCCGCTTCCCCCCTCTTCCTCTCTCTCTCTCTCACACACACACACACATACGAAAGCAGAAAAGAACGCGCGTTCCATTTACAAAAATAAAAAAGGAAAGCTTCTTTGGACCCCCCCACCCCTCTCTCTCGCTGTCCCCCTCGAGTGGGGGAAGAAGGAAGAAAAAAAAAACAAAAATACCCAAGACCGTTTTCCCCTCTCTCTCTCTTTCTCTCTCTCTTTTTCACCGGATGAGCCTCGCGGCCCCGACGGGGGACCACGCGGGCCTCTTGCTCCCCTCAGCCGCTGGAGAAGAGTTGGCTCTCGGGGCGGCGGCGGCGGCGGCGGCAGGGGACCAGGCGTCCCTCCTTCCTCCTCCTTTCGTCGTCATCTTTTTCGCGGCTTCGTTCTCGTCTCCCCCGCCGCCGCCCCCCCTCTCAAACGCCGCGGCGGCCTCCAAGACCTTCCTACGGGGAGACGGCGAGAACGAGGAGGGAGCCTTCTTGGTGCTCCTTGCGGCTGCGGCTGCGGCGGGAGAGGGCGAGGCCGCGATGGCGGAGGGAGGCGTCTCTTCCGCCTCTGCGGCGGTGGCGGCGGCGCGAACGTCGGGAACGCCAGCGCCAGTGCCCCCCTCCTCTCCCTTGAGCTTGCGGAGGACGTCGGCCGCCGCGCCCCTCTGCAGCCTCAGGGCACTCCTCGCAGAGGCCAGGTCCCTGCGCGCGGCGTCGAGCTCGCGCGCGAGGCGCGACCGCTCCCTCTCGGAGGCCTCCAGCAGGGACTCGAGGGCCGCCACTTCGGCGGTCGAGCCGCCGTCGCCGTCCGTCAGAGGATTCCCGGCGGCGGCGACCGAGGCCGCCTCGGAGTCTTCCTCCCCGTCGCCTCCCTCCTCGGGTCTCCTGCTCCCGACCCCCCCACGGGAAGAGGCAGCAACGCTGCAGTTGCCTCCTCCTCTCCCCGATCCAGCCCAGTCCAGCACGGAGGCGACGAGTCCCTTGGAGGCGGTCGCGGGCGCCGAGCGAGAGAAAGAGGCCCCGCCCGACGGCGTCGAGCAAGCCCCGGCCTCCTCTTCTTCTTCGCCGTCGTCGAAGCCGCACTCGCCGCAGCCCTCTTCGATCTCCGGGGCGTCCTCGTAGCTCGAGGAGACAGCAGCCGCGGCAGTCGTCGTTGCAGCAGGAGCATCAACAACAGCAGCAGCAGCAGCTTCCTCGCCACAGTCGAAAAAGTTCGGCTGCCGAATGCTTCGGCCCTTTGCCGCCGCTGCCTCTGCGGGGGCCGGGAAGGACGCCGCCGCTTCGACTTCGCCTTCGTCTTCGTCTCCTCCGAGGTCGATCAGGTTGGCGGACGGCGACGCCGAGGCCCCATCCCTCCGCGGGGGGCGCGCGGCGCGAGGGGCAGTGCCCAGGGGCCCACCCCCTGCCGTCGCCGCCGCGAGCGCGGCCGCAAAGTCCTCTCCATTTCCTTTCGTGTCCCTCTTCCTCCCCCCTTTCTCGGCGGAGCTGGTTCCTCCGAGCGTGAGATGCCTGTCGATGTCGGCGAGCAGGGCCTCGAAGGAGCGCAGGGCAGAGGGGGGCTGGGCAGCGGCGGCGGCGGCGGAGGCTGTCGCTCTCGCCGCGTCGTCGGCCGACGAGGAAGCGAAGGCAACAACGGTCGCCTTCTTCTTCTTCTTCTTCGCCGAGAGCAACAGCTTCCCGACGCTCTGGGCGAGGTGCTTCCTCGCGGAGTGGGGAGGCGGCGAGTTCTCTCCCGTGCCCTCCACGAGCAAGAGGTCCTCATCCGGGACGTGGCGGCCCTCCGCGGCCGCGCGAGCCGCTGCCAGGGGGCCCGTTCTGTTGGTCATTCGCATGGGAGAGCTCGCGGCGACGAGCGCCGGCGGCGCGAGCGAATGCGAGTGCTTCTGCGCGTCCTCCTGTCGCGAGGGGCGCGTGGGCGAGGCCGGCCACTGCATGATTGGAGGGCGTGCTTCGAAGAGCCGAGCTGCTGCTCTCGGCGAGAGAAGAAAGGAGAGGAAAGAGCGAGCCCCGAGAAAGGCGTGACGAACGGTGAGGGCTCAATTGGGAGGAGCGCGAGAACAGTTTCGTTTTTTGAGCTCTCAAGCCCTTTCACTTGTCGATTCCTTCAGTCTTCGAGCGTCGAGCTTTTCTCTTTCCCTCTCCCCCTGTGTTGCTGCTTCGTTGCTTTCGCTTCTCTATCACTCTGAGCACACCGAGGGCGAAGACACACACTCCAACCTCCTCCTCCTCCTCGCCATGGAAGCGACGGCGCGCTGGGTTCCCCCCGCGGGAGCAGAAGAGGAAGGAGAGCAGCAGGCCGACCAATCGTTGTCGACGGCTGCTCCTGCTCCTCCTCTCCGCCTCTGCTTCCCAAACACCCTCGCGGGAGGCGCCAAGGTCCCCTTTGTTCCGCTCAAGCCCGGGCGCGTCACCTGGTACGCCTGCGGCCCCACGGTCTATGACTCGGCGCACATGGTAAGCACAGAAAGAGAAGGAGAAAAGAGAGAAAACAGCTGAAGAAAGTTTTTTCGTCCGATCGCTCGATTGAAAAAAAAACCCTTTTCGCTCACCCCTTTTTTCCGACCTCGACCCTCTCCAAAAAAAAACTCAAAACTCTCTCTCCCCAACAGGGCCACGCCCGCGCCTACGTTTCCTTCGACATCGTCCGGCGCGTGCTCGAGGACTGGTTTAACCTGGACGTGCACCTCGTGATGAATGTGACCGATGTCGACGACAAGATCATTGCTCGAGCGAGGCGCGGGGTCGTTTTGGAGACCTACCTCAAAAACGGAATCTGCGGCCCCGTCGGCGACGGAGATAACGGAGCCTCTTCCTCTTCCCCTTCCCCTCCGCAGGTGAAGAGGGACGCGTCGGCGGCCCTGTCTCTGGCTCTCGAGAGGCAGGAGCTCCGGCTGAAGAGGGCGCAAGAGGCCGCCGAGGCCGAGGGAAGGGGGAAGGAAGGAGGGGCAGGCGAGCGCAACAAGGCGAGCGGCGATGGCGGCAGCAAGCCGGAAGCCGAAACGCCGACGACGCTTCCCTCTCCTTCCCTCGACCGCCGCCTCGCCAAGGAGCTCGCCGAGTCCGTCAGCGTCGAGGAGCTGAAAGCAGAACAGCTCCGCCAGGCATCGCTCAAGCTGGCCTCGGCCTCGGAGGGCGACCTCCCTGCGATCCTGGCGGCGGCCGGCGACGTCCTCGCTGAGCACCTCGACCGTGAGCGGGGGCTCGGCGCGGCGGTGACCGACCCGGCCGTGTTCCGGGAGCACGCCGCGCGGTACGAGGCCGAGTTCCTGCGCGACATGGAGGCGCTGAGGGTCAGGCCGCCGAGCGTGCTGACGCGCGTGTCTGAGTACATGGAAGGTGAGGAGAACGAGTCGAAAGTTTCAGACCTTTTTTTTTCCCCTCCAAGAAAGGACGCGGAAAACAAAAACCCGTTTTTTCATTTTCCTCTTTCCTTCTTCCCTCTTTCTCTCACCTTTTTTCCCCCCTCTCTTTCTCTCTCTTGTGCCCCGAACAAAAAAAACGAAACTCACAGAGATCGTCGCCTATGTCTCCCGGATCGTCGACTCCGGCTTCGGCTACGCGGTCCCGAGCAACGCAGAAAACTCGAGCTCCAATTCGAACGACGTTTCTAGCGATGTCTACTTTGACGTCGCCGCGTTCAGGGCCGCGGGCTTCCCCTACGGCCGCCTGCGCCCCGAGGCCGCCGCCGCGGGCGCCCCCGGCGAGGGCGACGGGGGCCCCGCTGCTGCCGCTGCCTCTGCCCCCGCCGCCGCTCCCGCCGAGGCCTCGCCCAGCAAAAAACGCTCCCCGGCCGACTTTGCCCTCTGGAAGGCGGCCAAGCCGGGCGAGCCCAGCTGGCCCTCGCCGCTCTGGGGCCGCGGGCGCCCCGGGTGGCACATCGAGTGCTCCGCGATGGCGTGCTCCGTGCTCGGAGCCGCCATCGATATCCACTCCGGGGGGGAGGATCTGGCGTTCCCGCACCACGAGAACGAGATCGCGCAGGCGGACGCGTTCTACTCGAGGGGCGGCCACGGCGGCGAGAGCGAAGGCGGCGGCTGCGTCGGCTGCTGCGGCGGCGACGGCGCCCCCCGACCCTCCTCCTCCCCCTCCTCTCCTCCTCCCGGTCCCTTCCACCGCCAGCAGTGGGTCAACTACTGGCTCCACGCCGGGCACCTCTCGATCGACGGCCTCAAGATGTCGAAGTCGCTGAAGAACTTCGTCACCATCAAGGACGCGCTCGCGGCCTCGACGCCGCGGCAGCTGCGCGTCCTCTTCGCGTCCTCGAGGTGGGACAGGCCGGTCACCTTCGGTCCCGCCGCGGCAGAGGAGGCGAGAAGGAAGGAGGGGGCGCTGAAGAGGCTGTTCGCGACGGCCGCGGCGGCGCGGCGGAGGAGGCGGGGAGGAGGAGCGGGAGGAAAGGGCGGCGGCGGCGGCGGCCAGGAGCCGGCGCGGTGGGACGAGAGGGACGCGGCGTTCGAGGCCGCCGTCGAGGCCACGCGCGACTCCGCGCACGCGGCCTTCTGCGACGGTGTCGACTCTCCCACCGCCTTGGAGGCCGTCTTGGAGCTCGCGAGGGCGGCGCAGCGGTACGTCGCGAGCTGCGAGGCTCCGCAGCAGCAGCAGCAGCAGCAGCAGCAGAGGGGCTCCCTGGCGCCCGGCGCCGCCTCCTCGGCCGCCCTGCCGCCCAGGCACCCCCGCGCGCTCCTCCTGTCCCGCGCCGCCTCCGTCGCCACCCGCATCCTGGGGTGCCTGGGCATCTCCTCGTGCGGCGCCGGAGGCGACGAGGCCGGCCTGGGAGGGGAGAGGGAGCTGTCGGCCGCGGCGAGCAGAAGCGTCGACGCCGTCGTCGCGCTTCGTGCAGCGGCGCGCGGCGCCGCCAAGGCCGCCGCCGCAGCGGCCGGGAAAAATGGGGCCGAGGGGGCCGAGGTCTCGGCCGCAGCCTCGAAGTTCGCTTCAAGCCTGCGGGCTGCCGCTTCCGCGGCCAAGGACGACGCCAGAGCGCAGCTCGGCGTTGAGCTGCTGCTGGAGGAGGGCGGCAAGGCCTGGGCGCCGCTGCCGAAAGCGGGAGCATCGTCGTCGTCAAAGAAGGAAGACGACGACGACGGCGGCGACGACGGCGACGACGACGTGCAAGCCTCCGATGACCCCACCGCCGCCCCCTTCCTCGACGCCCTCTCCGCGATGCTCTCTGCCGTCAGGATGGCCGCGGCGGAGGCGGCAAAGGCATCTACTGCTGCTGCTGCTGAGGAAGGAGGAGGAGGAGCAGGCGACGGAACTGCTGCCTCTGCTGCCGCTCTGGCGGTCTCCGCCGCCTCCTCAAACTTGATGAAGGCCGCCGACGGCTGCCGCGACGGCGCTCTGGCCTCCTCGGGCGTCCGCCTCGAGGACGACGCCGACGGTGTGGGCTCGTTCTGGTCCGCGGACGCGCCCGAGGCTCTAGCCGCAGAGGCCTCCGCGCGCGACGCCGCCGCGGCTGCGGCGCGGGCACGCAAGGCTGCCGCCGCGGCCGCGGCGGCGTCGCGCGAGCTCGAGAAGCTGGAGAGAGCCGAACAGGCCCCCACGGTCCAGGCAGCCCTGAAGGACAAGTTCTCGAGGTTCGACGAGGCCGGCGACCCGACGCACGCCGCCGACGGCACCGAGCTCGACGAGCGCGCGAGGGGCAAAGCGGCCAAAGAGGCAGAAAAGAAGCGCAAGGCGAGGCTGCCCTACGAGGAGGCCGTCGCCGCCGACCCGGAGGCCCTTCGAAAGGCCAGGGCGAAGGAGGTGGACGCCAAGGAGGCCGCTGCGGAGGCCGCGGAGGTCGCCATGGTGGCCGAGGAGGCCGCGAGGGACGCCGCGGCGAGGGCCAAGAGGACGAGGAAGAAGAGCAGTTGAAAAGGGACGACTCGTCGAGTAAGAAAAAAAATTGAATTTAATTCGAGGTAGCGCCGTCGGGCACTTACTAGTTTCGTCTTCCCATTAAGCGCTCATTCAGCACTAGCGTCAGTCACTGCTTAGAAGACCCCCCACCCCACCCCCACCCTTCTCGACACGCCTTCGTCCTAAGTCATGGCACCCGGAGGGAAAAGGAAGAAGACCGTCCGGCGCGGAGGGTGGAACGCCTCTTCGTCGGCGTCGGCGGCCGCCGGCATCGGCGGCGGCAAGCTCGGCCCGCGCCGCGGTCGCGCCGCGACCGCCGCCGACGCGGCCGCCAATAACCCGTTCGAGCGCATCCGCGTGCACACCAAGTTTGACATCCTCGGGGCCAAGAAGACCAAGACGCGCGTGATGAGGAACGACGCGACGGAGAAGGTGAGATTGGAATTTGGAATTCGTTGAATTGAGGAAAGAGGCATGGCCGCCGCCGACGCCACGGCTAGAGGACGAGACCTCGATGTTTTTCTTTAATTCTTTTGCTCACCC
>Ga0315284_10008984_pt1 | contig 14268 bp, 20 predicted proteins | sample YL17G09_16_MG_FD_203696 | JGI IMG/M metagenome (GOLD analysis project Ga0315284, IMG submission 203696) | Sediment microbial communities from Yellowstone Lake, YNP, Wyoming, USA - YL17G09_16 | ecosystem: Environmental > Aquatic > Freshwater > Lake > Sediment | place: USA: Wyoming | collected... | reverse complement strand
CTAATAACGACGGGTCTAACTATCGAGACCGCGGCCCTAACCGGGACGCTGTCAGGTGGCCTGACCCCGGGTACCCTGGATATCGCTACGGGAGCCGCTACCATTAACGGCACCCTTGAAGTCGTAGACGACACCAAGATAGGCGGGACTCTCACGGCGGCTCCGTTGGCCCCAATAGAGGTAGCTGCTACCTTCACAATTCTGGACAACGTAGCTGCCCCTGCCGTACTATTGACGGCCAATACAGTAGGAGTTTATGGTAACACAATAACCATCTCAATGGTAGATGCTGCTACGTTAAGGGTGGACCATGAAGGGACTTATTTTGACTACCCTCTTGGTGCTGAGCCATGGTCTTCACAAAGCGTGGCTGCAGCAATAGGCGCGGACTTGGTAACCACTTCCGTTATTACTCCTGATTTGGTTATTGATAGCACGACTCTTGCAGGTACGCTATCAGGTGGCTCAACCACAATCAATGAGGCTCTTGAGGTGTCCACCGAGGTCGTTAAGGTGAATGTCAAGATGAACATTCCTGGCCTCTTGGCATATGCTAATAACGCTGCTGCCCTTGCTGGTGGGTTGGTAGTGGGAGACTTATATCGCACCGGTGGGGACCCTGACCTCGTGTGCGTAGTTCATGCCTAGTTTGTAATCAGTTAAATTGGTATAATGGGCCCCTCGGGAAACCGGGGGGCCTGTTCTACAATATAGGGGTGGTCTGGTAGTTCTGACTGTCTAACCATACGCAAAATAGTGTTCTGGGCGATACGCCATTTGAAGCAGGGAGTAGGTGATATTATTCAAGCCCGGTATAGACAGTTTTACGGATAATGTTTACCGCTATTTCGTATATATAGTGTAGGTATGAAAAGGCCCAATAAAACCAACAGGACCAATAAAAAGGACATTTTGCAGGTGGTGTTGGACTGGCGGCAATCGGAAAACATTAAGGAGTCCGCCAAGCCTTGTCCTCATAATGGTGGTCAAAAGATGGATTGTGTTCTTTGTTTTAAGGACTGGTTTTTATGGCGTACGTTGCGAAATTAAAATTAGGGGGTCAGGGTGAGATACGACGACGATAAGGAGAGAAGGAAGCCGGTTATAGAGGTCTGTGTGGGGTGTGGTCAAGTTTTAAAAGGCGAGCTTAAACAGCCGCAATGGTGTGAAAAGTGCTGGCCGTGGGAAGGTAGCAAGAATGAAAGAGGAAGCCGGTAGGTGTGAGGGGGCGTTAAAGAAAGGTAGGTGTACAAGAAGGGCTCTAGCAGGCAGGTTTTGTTCGGTCCATGCTTTGAGGAGGCCTTATGGAGAAGTACGACTTTCGGGACTGGCAGAGGATGAAAAAGAAAGAAAACGAAGACGCTCTGCACAATGTTGAGATAGATTTCGGCCAGTTTTCAGGTAGGACTATAGATAAGGTCCCGTTGCCGTATTTGAAGTGGATGGTGCGGAACCATGTTGATATTAAGTGGAAACGCCTGGCGGAGTTAGAGCTGGACCGACGCCATGTGGGGGTGGATGAGCACTTCTTTACCGAGCATGCAATAGAACGGTTCAGTCAAAGGTGCCGTTCTTGGTGGAAGGAAAGAGGGGATACCGGGATAATATCATGCATGCGAAAGCTGTTTAAAGAGGCTTTGGTTAATGGTATAAGGACCGAGGCTGCACCACCGGCCATGGCTGTAACTGATGTAGGTATAAAGTGGATATACGAAATTTCAGAATCTAGGAAAGGGCCTATTTATACTATTTGTAGTGTGGTGGCAATAGGACATGCCAGCAGTTTTGGGGGGGAACATGGCCGAACGTAGAGTGGGGGACAAGAAGGTTAAGTGTCAGTCTTGTGGTGTTAGTATGAAGATTGATGCTAACGCTTTGGGTGGGTTTTGCTGGGAGTGTGTAGGCAACGGTAAATATGCCGCTTTTATGATGGCTCGCTCGTCTCAAAAGGCAGTTGAAAAAAGAGCTAAGGTGTTGGCTCTAGACCTTCCTCCCGAAAAGTAGTTCCTTCCTGTCTTACACAATAGCTTCCGTCTGCTTGTAAGACTATTTGTGGCATTGAACATACCTGGGGACGAGGACCTTTTAGGTATCCCCTACCCGGTAGCGGTTGAGCTTGTTGTGGCAGAATATCGTCACCCGGAAACGTTAAGTTGCCTGCAGTTTATGGGCGAAGCGTCCTGCTTAAGGACTACCCTAAATGGGTTTTTGTATAGAGCTTTAATAGCTCCGGTGAGGATGCACAATGAGAACGCTAGATTGCCAGGGGTTGATATTTTGACTCCTGGTATTGCTATGTACGAGCCTACGGTATGGCAAGATGTGGCTAATGCGGTTACTGGTGGCGATACTAAGAAGCTGGTAGATGAGCTTAACAGGCTTCAGTCCCAGTTGCGTGTAAGATACGACGGAGGAGCTTAACATGGCCCGATTTTTGCAAAAGTGGGGAGCAGGAGTAGTTAAGGCTAAGCGGGTAGAGGAGCTTAGGGGTCTGTTGGTGGGGTGGAAGGTCAGGGCAGAGGGAGCTACTGATTTTAATTTAAGTGATAGGGAGAAAGAGGCGATGAGGACGGCATCTAAGGGTGTTGAGGATGCTATCGTTGCGCTGGCTTCTATGAGGGATTTAAATGGCTAAGTTAAAAGACGACCCGTACGAAAAGAAGCTTTACAGGGCTTTCAGGCAGGCAGGCTTCCACGTTTTCATTGCAGAAGATGGAGGAGTTAGTGATGCCGAGAAGGTTATGGGTGATGGTAAGGTGTGGAGGGCTGCAGCAGATGAGCCTACACCTGAAGGGGATGTATTTCATTTTATCTTGGGGGATAGGGATGAAATAGATGCTGAGCTGTTGAAGGTGGAGATAGTTAATATTTTACGCACTGATTCAGAGGGAGAGATACTTAAAAAGTTCAAGGGTGCTGTGGAGGGGACGATGGATGCTGTAACTGCTCCCGAGGCTACCCAGCAGGTAAAGACCATGGACCCTAGGGAGCAGGATAAGAGAAGGGATAAGATGCTGGATGAGATGCTTAAATTTCCAGAAGGTTCTCCAGAGCGTGCCAGGGCTGAGGAGAAGCTTAGAGCCTTTGGAGAAGGGGCGGGAGTTAGGGGTTGGAAAATGCTTAGGGCCTTATCTGAACCTGGGATAGAGGCATACACCATGGAGAACGAGAAGTACGCAGCTGTGGTAGCAGGCAACGTAGATAAGGGAATATGGCAATGGACGGTTCGCAGGAAAGAGACCGATAAATGGGTGGATGTGGGTAGTGGGGATGAGAGCAGCGAGAAAGACGCCAAGCACGCTGCGGAGAGGGCCATGGGGTTAGCGGGACCGGAGACTGTTCAAGAGGTGCCTATAATGGATAAAAGGACTGTTGAGAAGACTAGGGACCAGCTGTTGGACCTAATGCTTAAATTTCCAGAAGGTTCACCAGAGCGTCAGCAGGCTATGGAGAGGCTGAAGTCAATAGGGGTACGTAAGTTTGCCGTCAAGTTAGCCCTGCGTTTAAAGATGGCCTTTGATGATGTGGACGATGAGTTTGAGCGTGACCGAAGGGACGAGTACCGACACGATGCCGATATGGAAGAGGGGAGTATTAGAGATGCGCAGGAAAGAGAGGTCGTCCAAGAGGATATAGAGCTGTGGCTGCAGGAGAAAGAGCAGGGTGGAGCAGATGCTGTGGTAGCCAAGGCTATAAAGGTTCTTGGTTTAGACCAGCCGGTAGATAAGGCGTCCATGAAGAAAATGGACGAGATGATAGTAAAGGAAGTTACTAGCTGGCTTACTGGAGGTTCGGACAAATTTCAATCTGGGATATCTTCGGGTGAGGGTGAGAATATAGAAACCCACTATTTTGAGGTTCCTGCAAAATCGGTACAGGAGTTAATGTATACCGCTTTGGAGGACTCGCTGCCAATCTACCCTGGATATGGGGAGAAGAAGGCCGCATTGCGAAAGAACGCAGAAGAAACCATTATAGATAAGTACTGGATAGGCCCCAAAGGAGAAAAGATTAATAACGGAATGGGGGAGACGCATCAGGAGTGGGCATACCGCTTTTTAAAGGAGAGGGGAGATTTGAAGCCATCCGGAAGCACAGGGTATGACATGATAGTGGCTGAGGGAACGCTACTGGATGAGGGGTATATCAGGGTACAACTCTACGATAACAAGGGTTTTGGGATGCACGGTGATGATAATGCGCTGAAGGCCAGGGGTCACATAGTTAAGTCCTTGATGCCTGATGCCAAGAGGATGTATGTGCTGCACCACCCTGAAGGTAATGTTGATTATACAGACCTGACCAAGAAGAAAAAGAAGTAGTCGTGTTCCTACCTTAAAGTAACCGCTTTGTATAGTCATAGTTATTTTGACTATTAATTGCACTTGGCTAATATTATCATGTATGTAAGGTTGTAGTTCAACTTGACTTAGGAGGCTTAAAATGGAAGGGGAGACCGAGAAGGAGACGGCAGAGGAAGCACAGGCCAAGTTTGAGGGGCCTGAAATGGTGGGGACCAAGAAAGCTACCAGGCCTTATGTGAAAAAGGCTGGATTAGCAAAGGCTTTTACTACAACCGCCAAGGAGCAGATTGAGGAGTATCGGGACCGTGAGGTTCAGCTGGCCAACTTCATTTCTCAACAGAGCAAGCTTATAGAGACTATGCAGGGGACTATAGGGCAGCTTCAGAAAGAGATGGCCGGAATACGAGCCGCTTCCGTAGAAAGGGAGATGGATGCACGTGAGGCCGAGATGTATGATAAGACCCACGTTAGAAGGGACGGCCAGCAGATGTACTCAACTGGTCCTACCGTAACTCCTCCTAGCCGATGGAACATTCCTTCTAGGGCACCCATTTACCGCCCTGAGGATGAAGAGACTCCGGCCGCTTACACTGGAGTCATGCCACTAAAGGTCCGAAACCCACACCGGCAGAACGTGCGGGTTAACGACCTGAAGACGGATAAGGAGGACCCGGGTCTTATAATCGCGCCCTTTGAGGTTGTAGACTTGTCTCAGACCTTTTCAGAGGATAAGGTTAAGAACTCCAAGGGCCTCAGGTTCGCCATGCAGCACGGGATGTTAGTCGAGGCAGGACCAGAGGACGAGGTGGGTGTGCCTAATGAGCCCGATTCGGTTCAGGCCAGGCTGACTAAGGCCATTGGTAGGGTTCCGCGCCGTGGTAAGGTGACCCGCAATGCTAAGACTGGTAAGATTGAGCGGGAGCAGGGGATTAACGACTCCGAGCTAGAGCAGGCGGCAAAGCAGCACGTTCAGCAGGAGACGGGGTATGATAAGGCGTTGGAGGAGCAGAGGGAGTTTGAAAGCTCGGGCTCTAACGTAGTCTGACCTATAAGTAGTTCTTCGTAAGAGAAGGCGTTTGGGGTAACAACCAAACGCCTTCTTTTTTGTATAGGTGAACATGGGGCAAATCGTTTTTCAGCTTATATTGATGGTTGTACAGACCGTCGTTATAAAGCTAGCCGAGATTATGGTAGAAAGGATGCCCGAAATATTTGGTAAGAGGCATGCAAAAAAGGTGGTGGCTGCCTGTAAGAACAAGGTGTCTAATTTGAGGGGGCGCAAACCATGAGTCAATTTCTAGTGTTTGGCGGCGGTACGGGTATAGTGGCTCCTGCAGGTGGTGCTTCAGCCATGTCGTTTGAGACCATTACCATTAATTTTTTTGGGGTGGATAATACGACTTTGACATCGGTTTCAAATCCTCAGGTTCGCATAGAGAGGGAGGGAGTGGTAAAGACCGATGTTCAAAGTTTAAATCTTCCTGTTCCTGCCATGCCAGGTTATTTTACCCCCTCACCCGTTAGTGCAGGCCAGTACACATTTACATTTTCAACGCACAGCCTAGAGGCCGGACTTTACGACTTTATCAGCTCTGGTGTACTTCCTACTACTCAGACAGTTACCTTGAAGGGTCAGTTTATTATTTCATACGTATCTAAGACCAAGGAGTATGTGGATAGGTTGAGAAAGCGCCTGTTCGATATTGACGCCAGCCTTTACTTGTTGGATGAGCCCCGTAAGATTTTCCCTGATGATATGCTTTTGGAGTACCTGTTGGGGGCTGTTTCAGAGATTAACTTCACTCCTCCAGGCACCAGTTTTACGCTAGAGAGTCAAGGTGGGCACGACATATCGGATTTAATTATCAGGGGTGGGATAATAAGGGCGTTGAGGAGCAGGGGTGTTCTGGAGATATTTAATAAGTTGTCGTACAGTGATTCTCAATCTTTGGCTATAGACAGGCAGCCTGGACTTTCTATGATGGCTAACGACGAGGAGAAGTCGGTTCAGGAACAGACTAAGAGATGGAAAAGCTGGTACGCAATATACGGCTCAGGGAAATCGGCGGTTGGCATGGGTACAACGACGATTCCGCTCCAGGTAAGCAGAGCACTTTCGATGCTTCCTAACTTGAGCCAGACTTTTAGCTTGTAAGGTGGTGTGGGGTCGGAGGGGGCGTGGATGTACCGTTATTGCAGGAAGAGATATCAGCATTGTTTGACGCAATGTACAAGAAGGACATGGAGAAGTTGAGCCGTGATAACGCTATTTTGAAAGAAGGTATGGAGATGGCAGATAGGATGTTGCAGGAAATGAAGTGGCCATGTATGAGGTTTAAATGACTCCGGCCCCATTAGGATTTAGGTACATAAGCTCACTGACCCGAAAGAGTCGTATACTGGCATGGTCGGCTCCTGCAAGTCCTATCCTATTAGGTTTTAAGGTTTATCGTTCCAAGACTCCCCGGTTTCAGGACGCGGTCCCTCTTACTGCAACTCCTATAGTCATTACGTTTTACGAGGACGTTATTTTGGAGAGGATAGAGGGGTTTACGTACTACTATTTCGTTACTGGGGTGGGTCAGGACCTGGTTGAATCAGCTCCAGTGGGTCCGGTGTGGCAGGAGTTCGAGCCCTTTGCACCTAATCCGGCCAAGTCAACGCTCTTCTCTATTCGCAGGACGGCAGACGAGATTAGGCGGCGGCACAGTAAGATTTTGACCTTTGATGGGGAAGTGGCGCATTACCTGGTGCGTAAGGTGGCAGGGCCTTTAGCCGTGGATTATGACAACCTGAGGAGAGATGCACCTTACCGGAACGGGGGTAGTGAGGCAGGGTTACCAACTGGAGCATACGGTACCAGGTTCCAGGGAGGGTATGAGATTCTGGCCAACATGAGGCTCAGGTACCTGCCAACTACTATGAGGCTGAGTAGGGAGGAGATGGGTCTTACAGCGACACGGACGCCTACGATGTGGGTGGTAGATTATCCTATACTGCAGCCTAGGGATGTGATTGTAAGGCAGAACAACGAGAGATATAGGGTGGTTACAATTACGCCCCAGTCAATCGGGGGTAAGGTGACAAGGCAGACAGCAGCGTTGGAGTATTTGGAGCCGCAGGACGTAGCGTATTCATTGCCAGTACCGGCTTTTGTGAATCCGTATGCCCCATCGGTTCCGGAGCAGCAGTTACCTGGATGGCCACATTCGATAGTAACAGGTCAGATAAATGTGAACAAGCCACCAGACCTCCCTAACATATCGAGCACATAAATGGATGTCAAAGAACAGGGCATGAACCTTTTGTGGTATCGGGTTTTGTATAGGAACCGTAGGAAGCAGACTACGTTGTTGAAGAAGGCGATGAACCTTTTTGTAGAGCAATGTAAGAGGTCGGAGAAGGCGTTGGAGGAACAGAGATGGCTACAGAACTGATTGATTTGATAAAGGGTCTAGAGGCTAATGTGGCGGCGTTAAGTTTTGGATGGGCGATAGCTCAGACCGTATCGGCTTTACAACACGTAAAATGAGTCACCCGCTTCCGTCTAGTGGTCTAGCCCCTGATTCGGGGGAGCTGCGTAACACCCTTCAGCAAGAAGCGATTGATGTTGTGTTGAAGGAGTTGAACGACTTTTTCAGTACGTACACAGCTGTTTCAGACTTTAAATCGGCCGTTAACCCAGGAGACCCGGTAACAGAGCCTTATCAGCAAAAGCTATTTATTTCGTATAAGTCACCGGAAGACGACCGGTTCTTGCCTGCTTTAATAGTCAGGATTTCGGACCTGCAGGAGTTTAGGACCGACCTAGGGAATGCGTGGGAGAAGCTGCCGGACGGAGGATTGAGGAGCGGTGGCACTGTAAAGGCTACAATCAACGTCACCGTAGCCAGTTTAAGCTCCCTGGACCTGGACAGACTGACCGACTTTGTGCAGTTGTTTTTCCTGATTATAAAAGTTCCGGACCTGCAGAAGCAAGGTCTTTTATTGGTGCCTAATTCGGTGAGAGCATCCGACCCCGGGCCAGTGGCGTACACAGGGGACAGGCCAATTTTGCGGTCGTTAGTGAGTGTGCAGGTGTGGTTACAGTGGTTCTTAGACGTGCCTGAAACCAATCCTACGGTTACCAATGTGGCTATAAGATTGGTCAGACCCAATGGTAGTTTTGAGGAAGAGGTTATTTGATTGTAACATTGAGTAAGATTGTGATTGTATGAGAAAAAGGGGCTGGTTTAAGCTCATTTAGGAGGTAGGGATATGGCGGTTTATTTGCCTGCAGTTTACGCGCAGCTCAATACACTTGGTGGAACGGCTATTGGTGGAAATGGAAGACTTAGCCTGACGGTGGTTGGGCGTGGTGACAAAGTAGTTAGCCCTATAAATCTTAGGAGTTTGCGGTTGGCCCCGCCTCCTACAGGGGTCACTCCAACATTTCCTGGCGTCCTGCCGGTAACCTTTTATTATGTGGTTACGGCTGTGAATGCTTCTGGGGAAACAGTTGCCTCTAATGAGATTTCCGCCCTTATTTCAGACCAGACTAAGGTAGTTCAGCTTAGTTGGGACGTGGTAACTGGAGTAGGTGTAACCAAGTACCACGTTTGGAGGTCTACCACTTCTGGGACGTATGCTGGTGGAATGATAGCCGAGGTTTCCGGTGAGCTGACATCTTCGTACATGGATACCGGCACGGCGACAATTGCTGGTACTTTCCCGACTGCAAATACGGCTCTTAGGCAGCCATACAACACCTTCAGGACGTTCACCTCAATGACGACCATGAGGCAGACGTTTGGTTCGGCAAGTGAACTAGGAGTTGCTGCGCAAGTAGCAGCGGCAATGGGCCTTAACACTATGAGCGCGATTTCAGTAGATTTCTCGCTCGTTGATGCCGCGGTGGGAGACCCCGCTAAGCTGATAGCCAAGGAAGTGGCGTACCAGGCAGCCCTGGACGAATTGGTAAAGCACGATACCGACCTGGTGGTTTTACTGGACCCTGAGCCGGAGATTTCGTTAAAGGGTAAGGCGTATGTTATTTCCGCATCCGACATAATGAACAAGTCGGAGTGCACGTTGCTTTGTTCAGGTGGAATGAACAGCGACATTGGTGATACGGCCACTAGCGGAACGTTGGTTTACAATTCAACCCAGAGCTTCAACCATAGGCTAGTGTCGCCTTGGGCACCAGTTGACCCGTACATGGTGATTATAGACGATGCTGGTAAGGTGGCTGAGGTGCTGCTGAACGGTTCGTATGTGGCGCTAGCAGCGGCTGTGACCAATGCTCTCCAGCCTGATGAAGCCATGCCTATAACCAACAAGTCATTTAGCGTGTTCACTAGGTTTGCGACCAACTTCAACAGGGCAGACCTGCAGCTTCTAGACCCAGTTGGTGTTTCAACCATGACCACAGATGCTAACGGGGTTTCGACCATTGTTCATGGTGAAACTTCGGCCACTGATACGGTGGAGAATAACGAGCTGAACATAGTGGTGCAAGAGAACAGGCTGCTTAGGGTTGTTAGAGACGCCTGTAAGTTCGCTATAGGCCAGAAGAACTCAGCAGCTGTTAGGTTGGCTGTGCATGACCGTGTGGCTCAAGTCCTTCAGCAGAGGGTGGCACAGGGTCTTATGACGGAGTGGAGCGGCCTTGAGGTCCTTCAAGACCCGTCTCGGCCAACTTACATCCTGGTTAATTTCTCCCATGTGCCCATGTACGGAGTTAACGTGGTCTTGATTACCATAGCTTTTGATACTCGTGCAGCCGTTAGGAGCTAATCGTGGCTAGGTTTCAAGAAAGACTCGACGCTAAGGTGAAGGGCAAGAAGGCCCTTTCTCCTGGGGACAAACAGGAACAGAAAGATATGGATAGCCGCTTTAAGTTCCTGATGGAGAAGGAAGAGTCTCGGAGAAAGTTGGCTGACGCGTTAACTGAAGAACCTGGTCCGCTTAAGTATTTTGAGTGGGTTTTTCAGTTTAAGGCAGGCTCTCCTGATGAGGTAAAGAGGCTTGAGGCCGCTGCTGCTGACATGAATGCTAGGTGGGAAGAGGACTTGCGGAAGCCGGAAGAACAGGATTCGGGTGTGTACGCAAAACTAGGGACTATAAAGGATGTGTACGGCAAGTTTTACCCGGGGGTGGTAGGACCGGGGGGCGTGACTATAGTTGTATCCACTTATAAAAATAATGAAAGGGATGCACGTAAGATGGTAGGAATTTTGCTTGCTAAAGCAGGCGTAGAGATACAGTAGGAGGTAGGAACATGGCACCGGGATTGGTAAACAGGGGAGCAGGGGTCGGGATAGGACAGGCTAACAGGGCTACTATTTCCACCTCGTATGACATTTTTGATGCTGATGGTAACTTGATTGGGTATGTTACTCAGCTTGATAGGAGTGACTCCAGGACCGTAGCCAGAATAAGGCATTTGTCTTCCCACGATGCTGGTAGGACTATAGAGCAGGCTCCTGGTCCGGACGAAATCACGTTGTCTGCTACTGGGTTCGCGCTTTACAACAAGCCGGAACAAACAGGGGAACTGCCGCACTACTCCCTGGCGGCTAGGTTGGGTGGTCTTAGTGGTCAAGAGATGTTCAAGTCTCTTAACTCACAGAGGGTGCCTTTTAACATTCGGGTCGAGGAAGTTCACCCGGCAACAGGAGCTGTAAGCCGAACTTACTACTTCGGATGCATGCTTACCAAGTATTCCAAGCCGGTCAACTTGAGTGAAATTACCGTGGCTGAGACAGCGGATATTCAAGTCGCCGTGGTGGATAATCTGGCTACTGGGTCAGAGGCTGGCGGCGGTGGTACTGTAATTGGTGCGTAACAGTGGGTAGATTTATAGAGGCGTGGAAGATTGCCCATTGCGGTACTTGTGGGGCCGGGGGTAGTGCCTCGAATGACGACCCGGCCGCGGGTGTAGGGGACCTTAAGTATTCCAAGGCAGAGTTAGAGACTGCTAGGGAGACTATGAGGGAGTGGATTTGGAACTGCAACCTGCGCGACGAGGGGGAAGCAGAAACGACTGAGAGCAAAGAGGTTCAAGCCGCTTTCATAGCTATTAGCCTTATCAATAACGAGATAAACAAGGGGTAAGATATGTCCAGCTTTATTCTTCGGACTAATGACAACTGGGACGGGCTGGTTAAGAGGGCGAGTATTCAAAAGGAGGCTCAACCGGCTCCTGCGATTCCTGAAGCACCTGAAATGGTAGAGGGTATGCCGACAGCTCCAGGGAAGAAGCCCATGCCAGATGAGCCCAAGCCAGAAATAGCTGCTGAGCCTTCAACGTATCTGCAAAAGGAGCGTAAAGAGGTTGAGCACGCCAAGTCTATTATAATGCAGATTTGGGGGCTGTTGACTGAAGAGGCAGCTGAAGGTGGGTTTGACGAGGTTGAGGTGTTGTTGAAGGCCATTAAGAGTTTAGAGGACTTTGTTTCCGTAGAGGAGAGCGGGTCCAAGCCAGGCAAGAAAAAGTCGGCGGCTAAGAGGAAGATAGACCCTGTAGATTCGGCAATTGAGCAGGCGTTCTATCGCTTGGGGCGGGGGACTCAGTTTAACATAATGGACATCCCTAAGCTATTCGCACAATGCCGCCAGGAGATAGCAGCCGGCAAGGAAGTGGATGTGGCGGTTCAGGAGGCCATCGAGAAGTTCAAGTTGAACCTCTTCGGCCGGGCCCAGCGCGCCTCGCTTAACGTGGCGCAGAGCACGGCCAGCCTATCACCGCGGTCAGCCTGGTTGGGGGAGACCCCTAAGACAGCCGGTAGGATTAAGGACTTTATGATTTCGATTTACGACGAACTGGCTATACAGCAAGAGCAGTTAATAGGTCGGCCGCTGACTCCTGAGGAAGACATGAAGGTTTGGGAAGAGACGGCCCAGATAGCTAATAAGAGAATGAAGGACTTGGTCGGAAAGGAGCCTAAGGTTGAGCCTGAAGTGGGACCTGAAAAGGAGGCTGCTGCTAAGAAGCCTGAAGCAAAGCCCAAGCGTGAGTTTCCTGGTATGACAGAACAGCAGGCCAGGGAGGTCTGGCACGGCCGGGGATTTACGCCAAAGTGGCTGACCAAGACCCGTTCCCAAGAGATGGCCGATAAGATGAAGATGAGTTCTATGGACCCCAAGGAGCTTTTCGGTAAGTTCGAGGAAGAGATTACGGCCAAGATGGAAGAGCGGTTAGGCAGGGCTTTGAGTGTTGAGGAGAAGGGTAAGGTGTCTAAGCAGGCCGAGGCAGCTGTAGCCGATTATTTTGGTGGTTTGATGGACCAGGGTAAGGAGGCAGCTAAGAAACAAAAGCTTTGCGCTAATTGTGAAGAGCCTATTTCTGACCAGGTGGCAAAGGACAATAAGGGGTACTGTCAAGAGTGTGCATTTGAATGTTGGGGAGAGCAGGGACCCAAGTAAGGAGATAATTTTATGGCAAGTTCAGCTACCGTCGGAGTAAACGTAACGCTAACGGACCCGGATACCGGTTTAACCGTTCAGGGAATAGGCAGTTTGGTGGCGAGCCTTAGTGCTGGAATAGGCGTTAACGATATCATTCTACCAGCCGCTACTGCCAACCTGTCCCTACCCTTTCCTAATGGGGTTGTGACTGCCCAAGTAGCGTTTATAAAGGCTGTTAGCTGCACAGACTTGACGGTAAAGCTGTCTACGGCAGCTGGCTCAACAGTTCATTCGGTGCCTAAGGGCGCCGCGCAGGTGTTTTATGGGGTAGCGGCATTGTACGCCAGCTCGGCATTGGGCGGCACGGTACAGTACTCCATCGGTGGTTAGTTAGAAGTCCTACCTAGTAGCATTGGTCGTTAGGAGAGTTGTATGAGTGAGTGTACACATCTTAGGGCGTGTATTATATGACAGGGGGAACTATGGAAAAAGTGGTGGAGTATTCTGGTCCTTTGCGTTCCGTTATCGAAAAGGGAACGTTCGAGGACAAGAGGATAGTGTGTGGGGATGAGTTACTGCTTCATGTGGCTAAGGTGCATGAGGAGCAGGCGGTTAATGAGGCTACTGCTATGGTGCCTTTGTTGGACAGGGAGTACGAGCGGTGGGTGCATAGGATGGCAAGGGTAGTCACAAGGATTAATGGCCATGTATTCCCTAGCGTTCAAGAGGCTTATTCTTTCTTTAGGTCTTTAACACAGCCTCATATGGAAGAGTTTGTCAAGGCTTATTCCACAATGATAGAGGAGAGTAAGAATAAGCTGGGGGTAATGGTACAAGAAGTAAAAAACTAATTTTAGAACCCTTTTCTATCGGCCAATGGAGGCTGATAAAATTTAGCCCTGTCCTCTTTAGTGAATGGTTCTCTGGATGGGATAAGCCGGACCATATAGTTACCATACTGCAAAGGGTATGGGTTTTAGCTAATTTGGCAGAGGATGAGAAAAGGGAATATGACTTTCAGCAGGCTAAGTTCGACTTGTTGTTGCAGTTCATAGATAGTGAGGGTTTCGGGCACTATAAGGATTGGAGGGAAGGTAAAGTGAGGGCGCCGGGAAGAGAGGTTAATGCAGGAACAACCGAATCTACCGACTTTTGTAGGGAGGTAGAGGAGCTGCCTGCTAAGAGAATGAGTAAGCCTCCCCTGAAAGAAGATTATGTGGCCAAGCGTATGAAGGAGCTTATGCCTAGGATGGAAAGGGCACAGTTTGACCTGGGGCCAGTCGCTCCCATTATGCCTGGGGAAAAGCAGTTTACGTACGAAAGAAAGGTGGTTATAAGAGGTAAGGAAAGTGTCTAGGGAATTTCCGTTTACAGCTGGTGGGCAGGTGCCATTACCGCCAGACATATCTGCGCCTAGAGGGACTTCGGTTCAGGTAATGAGGGAGGTAGAAGATGCATTGGCAGACCTTCAAAAGTCCCTTATAGAGGGCAAGGTCACCCAGAGTGAATATAATAAAGAAGTTAAAAAGGTAATAGATAGGCTTAAGGGTTTAGAGGATTCGTGGGAGTCCTTGAT
>Ga0315284_10008983_pt1 | contig 14268 bp, 13 predicted proteins | sample YL17G09_16_MG_FD_203696 | JGI IMG/M metagenome (GOLD analysis project Ga0315284, IMG submission 203696) | Sediment microbial communities from Yellowstone Lake, YNP, Wyoming, USA - YL17G09_16 | ecosystem: Environmental > Aquatic > Freshwater > Lake > Sediment | place: USA: Wyoming | collected... | reverse complement strand
CCTCCGTGCCACCAGCGACGAGGCGGCGATCCAGAGCATCACCAGAGTGCTCCTGGGCGTCACGCTCCTGGTTGCGGCTGCCGCCATGGTTCTCAGGGCGTGGCTCCAGGGGCGGCGCAGCTCGGCCGCGCGTTCCGAGGGGCGAGCCGACCGTCGCTTCCGGACGCCGATCCACGTGCGCATCGCACCGACGGTGCTGGTCGGAGCGGTCGGCGGGCTGCTGGTCGGCCTGACCTCGGTCGGCTCCGGTTCGGTCATCATCGTCTGCTTGATGCTCCTCTACCCGGAGCTTCGCGGTGCGGAGCTCGTGGGAACGGACCTGGTGCAAGCCATCCCCCTGGTGAGCTCCGCCGCGCTGGCGCACATCCTCGTGGGCGATTTCGAGCTCGGCTTGACAGCCTCGATCGTGCTCGGCGCCCTGCCGGCCGTGTACGTCGGCGCCCGGCTCTCGGCCAAAGCTCCCGACGGGCTCATCCGGCCGGCGCTCGTCCTCGTGCTGTTCGCCTCCGCACTGAAGCTCCTCGACGTGCCGACGACCACCCTGGGCCTCTTGCTGCTGGTGTTCGCGCTGGTCGCGCTGCCGGTGTGGGGGGCGATCGACGCAGCGGCGCACCCGGCCGGCACGTGGGAGAGCGCCGGCCGCAGCCGCTCCACCTGGATCAGGTCACAGGCGTGGTTGGCGCCCGTCGGGATCGGTTTCGGCGTCGCGGTGGCATACTTCGCATGGACCCGGCCGCAGCTCGTGGAGGTCCGCGTAAGAGCTGTCGATCTAGCGTGAGAGGTGCCCCGCCGACGATGTTCGAACGCATGCTGGTCGCCGTGGACGGTTCCCCACAGAGCAGCAAGACCGTCGCCGTGGCGGCCGACCTGGCGAAGAAGTACGGCTCCTCCGTGACGGTCGTGCACGTCCGCGAACACACTCGCTACGAGGGCGCGGACGTGGATCTCGGACCGGCGATCTCGGCGGACGAGCTCATGGACGCGGTCCTACAGGTGTTCCGCGAGGCCGGCGTCGAGGCACGAGGCGAGATCCGACGCGTGAGCCCCGGCGAGACCCCGGAACAGATCGTCGAGGTCGCGAAGACCTCGAACGCGGATCTGATCGTGATGGGCACGCGCGGGATGACCGAGTGGAAGAGCCTGCTCCTGGGGGGCGTGGCGAACAAGGTCCTTCACCACGCGATCTGCCCCGTTCTGCTCGTCCGCTGAGTCCGAGTGAGCCACCGGTCACTCCACGACACGCGTGCGTCCCAACCGCTGCCGGGTCCTGGCTCGCGGAACCCGGGGAGCCGTGGCAGGATTCCGGCATGACGCCCGCGAGCTCCCGCCACGGGACCGGACCGACTTCGCCCACGCGGCCGGTCCGTGGAGGGGCCCGAACGCGACGTTACGATGTTCCTCCGATCGACGGCGCCGCCATGCCAGAGTTGGCCGTCGAGCTAGAAGACCTTGTTCACGTTCTGAGAAGGGGGATTAGATGACCGAGGTTCGCGGCTGCGATCTCCCGGAGGACCTCTACTACCTGATCGAGAGGCACGTGTGGGCCAAGCCGCTCGAGGGCAGCCTCGTGCGGCTGGGCATGACGACGGTCGCTGCCAAACTGTCGGGCGAGAACATCGGCGCAGTGACCATCAGCGCCCAAAAGGTCGGTCGAGAGGTCCGGCAGGGTGAGAGCGTCGCCACCCTCGAGAGCAGCAAGTTCGTCGGGCCGGTGCCCGCCCCGGTCAGCGGGGTGCTGGTCCGCGGGAACGAGCGCCTGGAGACCGATCCCTACCTCGTCGCTACCGATCCCTACGGCGAAGGGTGGATCGCCGAGCTGGAGGCCACCGCTTGGGAGGCAGAGAAGGGAGGGCTCGCGACGGGTGCCGAGGGCATCGCCGCCTATCGCGCGAAGCTCGAAGCCGACGACATCTCCTGCACCTGATCCGTGCGCCCGAAAGGCAGGCACATGCGCGAAGAGACCATCTACGAGCATCTCCAGCGTGAGGGCGTCTCACGACGTGAGTTCATCAAGTACTGCGGGATGGTGGCCGGGGCCATGGGCCTGTGGGCCACGCCGGTGTTGAGCGAGTCGGCACGCCTCTTTGGGAACCCCGATCTGATCGGGGAGGTGATCCGAGCCCTCGAGACGAAGCCGCGCCTCCCCATCATCTGGCTCGAGTTCCAGGACTGCGCCGGCTGCACCGAGGCCCTCACCCGGTCGCAGTCCCCCACCTTCGTCGACCTCGTGTTGAACAAGATCTCGATCGACTACCACGAGACGCTGTTCGCCGCCGCCGGCTTCCAGGCCGAGGAGGCTCGTCAACGGGCGATGCAGGCCTACGCCGGGCGGTACGTGCTGGTCGTGGAGGGAAGCATCCCGACCGGCGCCCGCGGTGTGTACTGCACGGTGGGAGGCCGCAGTGCCGTCAACATCCTGAAGGAAGCGGCAGCGGGAGCCACGGCGATCATCGCCACCGGCAACTGCGCCGCCTTCGGAGGTATCCCCAAGGCCAAACCCGATCCCACCGAGGCCAAGGGCGTTTGGGAGATCGTGACCGACAAGCCCGTGGTGAACATCCCCGGCTGCCCGGCCATCCCGGAGGTGACCGCCGGCACCATCGCCCGGTTCCTCGTCTTCGGCACGCTGCCGGAGCTCGACGATCTCAACCGCCCGAAGACGTTCTACGGAACGACCATCCACGACCAGTGCCTGCGTCGCCACTTCTACGACGCCGGGAAGTTCGCTGGAACCTTCGACGACGAAGGCGCCCGCAACGGCTGGTGCCTCTACAAGCTGGGCTGCAAGGGACCAACCACCTACAACGCCTGCCCCGCGATCAAGTGGGACGGCGGCCTGTCGTTCCCGATCCAGTCGGGCCACCCGTGCCTGGGCTGCTCGCAGCCGGACTTCTGGGACGGCGGCGGGTTCTACCAGGCCCAGTCGGTGCCGCTCGACCGCCCTACTCTCGAGGCGGTGGGGATCGCGGCCGGGGTCGGCGCCCTGGTGGGTGCCGGAGTGGCCGTGGCCAACCGGAGTCAGAAGAAGCGCGCGAACGAACCGGAAGCCGAGACCACAGGGCGGGACTGAGTCATGGACTGGAACAGCTTCCTGAGGTTCGTCCGAGGCCCGCTCTTCGAGGCGTCCCTGCTGGTCTTCGTGGCGGGGCTCGCCTACCGGTTGCTGCGGGTCGTCACGCTCGGCTGGGCGCGCAACCGGGCCCCGGCTGCGGGGAGCAGGGTCGTCGGGGTCGGCAGGTCCTACGCCAAGGGGGTGATCGCCTGGCCGTTCATCCCGTGGGTGAAGGACACGTTCCGCGGGAACGCCGTCACCTACCTGGCCGGCGGGTTGTTCCACCTCGGGCTGTTCGTGGTCATCCTCCTGGGCACGGCACACATGTTGGCGTGGAAGAGCCTGCTCGGGTTCGGATGGCCCACCCTGTCGCCGTCGATCGTGGACTTCCTGGCCGCCGGGGCGATCGTGGCGATGATCGCCCTCCTCATCAACCGGTTCTCGCACCCGGTGGTAAGGAAGCTCACCGGCCCGGCGGAGCTCTTGAACTGGCTCGTCGTGTTCCTGGCGATGGTTACGGGCTACATGATGACCCACCATCTGTTCTTCCGGTATGAGGTTCTGTTCGGCCTCCACATGGTGGCCGTGGACGTGCTGCTAATCTGGATCCCGTTCAGCGCGATCCCGCATTTCGTCTTCTACTTCTTCTCGCGGACGATCCACGGGGTGGAGCACGGCAGGCGAGCGGTCACTCCATAGCGGAGCTAGATGATGAACACCCGGGAAGCCATCCACACGTTCGTCGAGAAGACCGACGGCTGGGTCGCAGCTCAGCTCGAAGCGTGCACCCGCTGCGGGATCTGTGCCGAGGCGTGCCCCTTCTACCAGGCGACCGGCAAGCCGGAGTTCGCCCCGGTGTGGAAGGTCGAGCTGCTCCGCCGCACGTACCAACAGAAGTTCACGCTCGCCGGCCGGCTCCGCACCGGGCTCGGCCTGCAGAGGAAGGTAGAGGACGAGGACCTCGTCGAGTGGAGCAAGATCGTCTACGAGGCTTGCACGGTGTGCAACAGGTGCGCGATGGCCTGCCCGATGGGCATCCAGCTCGGCCCGCTGCTCGACGAGGTGCGCGCCGGCCTGGCGGCGGCCGGCGTCGTGCCGGAGGACATCATGGTCGCCGTGCGGAAGCAGATCAACCAAGGAAGCCCGCTCGGCGTCACCGACCAGGTCTTCGAGGAACGGCTCGAGTGGGTGGCGGACGAGTGGGATGTCTCCATCCCGATCGACAAGGAGGGCGCCGAAACGCTGGTCGTCTTCTCGTCGATCGAGATCATGAAGTTCCCTCAGAGCATCGCCGACATCGTGCGGATCCTCGATGCGGCGGGAGAGAACTGGACGCTCTCCCGCAAGGGCCGGGAGGGCATCAACTGGGGCATCTACGAGGGCAACGCCGAGCACACCAAGCTGTTCGTGAAACGCGTGCTGGACGCCGCCGAGGAGCTCGGCGTCAGGCGGATCATGATCACCGAGTGCGGCAACGCCTACGATGCTCTCCGGTGGACCGCTCCCAACCTCGTCCGCGTGCCCGCCGGTCTGGAGATCACCCACATCGTGGGCATGCTCGGCGAGTACGTCCGCAGCGGTCGGATCAAGCTGAAAGCGGGCGCCGCGGACGGCGACGGCGTCATCACCTTCCACGACGCCTGCAAGATCCAGCGGCGGGGTGGCCTGATCGAGGAACCGCGCCAGATCCTGAACGTCATCGCCCCCAACTCCTTCCGAGAGATGAGCCCCAACAAGGAGGCGGCCATCTGCTGCGGTGGCGGTGGAGGTGTGGCCGCCATCAAGACGGCCGACCCGTACCGGTACGCGGTGTTCGGGCTCAAGCTGGCCCAGATCCGGGCGGCCCAGGCGGACACGGTGGTGATGGCCTGCGCGAACTGCCGCCTGCAATTCCTGGACGGCTTGGCCCACTTCAACTCGAACGTGAAGGTCCGCAGCCTGTCGGAGATGGTCGTGGGGGCTCTTGGATGAGGACGACCGAGGCCGAGGCCCCAGCGTGGCTTCGTGAGCGGTAGGAGGACGCCGTGGCCGGACGACTGGTCGTAGACCCGATCACCAGGGTCGAAGGGCATCTTCGGATCGAGGCCGAGCTCGATGCCGACAACACCATCACCCAGGCGTACTCGTCGGGCACCATGGTGCGCGGGATCGAGATCATCCTGGAAGGCCGCGACCCGCGCGAGGCATGGGCGTTCGCCCAGCGCGTCTGCGGCATGTGCACGACGGCGCACTCCTTCGCCTCGATCCGGTCGGTGGAAGACGCGCTCCGGATCAGGATCCCGACCGCTGCGAACCTGATCCGCAACCTCATGATCGCCCAGCAGTATGCCCACGATCACGTCATGCACTTCTATCACCTGCACGCGCTCGACTGGGTGGACATCCCGTCGGCGCTCAAGGCCGACCCGGCGGGGACCTCCGAGATCCAGCAGAGCATCTCGAGCTGGCCGAACTCATCGCCTGCCTACTTCGCCGAGGTGCAGCGGAAGGTCCGGGCGATCGTGGACGGCGGACAGCCGTCGATCTTCACCAACGGCTACTGGGGGCACCCCGGCTACAGGCTCCCGCCCGAGGTCGACCTGCTGGCGGTGGCTCACTACCTCGAGGCGCTCGACTGGCAGGCCGACGTCACGAAGATCCACACCATCTTCGGCGGGAAGAACCCGCACCCGAACTTCGTGGTCGGCGGCGTCCCGATGCCGATCGACCTCGATAGCGACACGGCGCTCAACGCCGGGCGCCTGTCGATCATCAGCGACTCGATCGATCGGATCACCCAGTTCGTCGACCACGTGTACCTGCCCGACCTGTTGGCGATCGCCCCCTACTACCTCGAGTACGCGGGCATCGGAGAGGGGCTCGGGAACTTCCTCACCTGGGGCGAGTTCCCCGGAGACGACATCCACGACACCTCCTCGTTCCTCGTGCCCCGGGCGCTCATCCTCGACCGCGACCTCGCCAACATCACCGAGCCCGACCCGCGCGATCTCGATCGGTTGAAGGAGTTCGTGACCCACTCGTGGTACGAGTACGCGCAGGGCGAGCAGGCCGGGCTCCACCCGTGGGCGGGCGAGACCGCCTTCGACTACACGGGGCCGGAGCCCCCTTTCGGGCAGCTCGAGGTCGAGCAGAAGTACTCGTGGGTGAAGGCGCCACGCTGGAACGGTGTCCCGGTGGAGGTGGGGCCGCTGGCGCGCGTCCTCGCCCTGTACGCGACCGGGAACGAGCAGACGAAGGAGCTCGTCGACGCGGTGCTGGCGAAGCTCGGCGCACCGCTGACGGCGGTGTTCTCGACCCTCGGGCGAACGGCTGCCCGGGCGATCGAGACCAAGGTGTTCGCGGACCAGATGCGGACCCTGTACGGACAGCTGGTCGCCGCGATCGAGGCCGGCAACACCAGCACGTTCAACGACGAGCGCTGGGAGCCGCGTTCCTGGCCGAGGAGCGCGCGGGGCTTCGGTTTCATGGAGGCGCCGCGGGGGGCGCTCGGCCACTGGATCGTGATCGAGGACGGCAAGATCGCGAACTACCAGATGGTGGTCCCCACTACATGGAACGCGTCGCCGCGCGACCAGAAGGGCCAGCCGGGTGCCTATGAAGCCTCACTGGTCGGGACGCAGCTGGCGAAGCCCGAGTGGCCTCTCGAGATCCTGCGTACCGTCCACTCCTTCGACCCGTGCATGGCCTGTGCCGTCCACATGGTCGACACGCAGGGCGAGGAGGTCGGGTGGGCAGCGAGCGGCATGCACGTACACCTGGAGTGATCTCATCGATGAGCGACGACGGCCGCCGGGTCGTGCTCTGCATCGGCAACATCCTCAACCGCGACGAAGGGCTTGGGGTCCACGCACTGGCCTTGCTCGCCCCGAAGCTCGCCGGGCGGTCGGGCGTCGAACTCGTCGACGGCGGCGTTCGGGGCCTCGACCTGCTGCCGCTCGTGGAGTCGTGCAGCCACCTGCTGGTGCTCGACGCCGCCGATACCGGCCGACCGCCGGGCGTCGTCGTCGAGCTCGCCCGCGACGAGATTCCGCTGTTCGGTGGGGTGAAGATGTCCGAGCACCAGATCACGTTCCAGGAGGTGCTGGGGCTCGCCTCGATCCGAGGCAAGCTTCCCCCGTTCCTGCACCTGCTGGGCGTACAGCCCGCCGATGTGTCCGTGGGGGTGGAGATGAGCCCCGTCGTCGCCGCCGTCATCCCGCACGTCTGTGACCGGGCGCTCGCCATCCTGGCCGGCTGGGACCTCGCGCCCACCGGGCCGACCGAGGGGTGAGCCGTGAGGCGGATCCGCCTGCTCGAACTCGGTAGCGCGCCGGCGATCCGATCGCAGACCGTCTACCACGCGGCCGCCCGGGCGATGGGACCCGACACGCCGGACACGATCATCCTCGTCAGCCCGGCGCAGCCCTACGTGTGCATCGGGTTCCACCAGGACCTCGAGCAGGAGGTGGATCTCGCCTACTGCGAAGCCCACGCGCTGCCGGTGGTCCGGCGCGAGGTCGGGGGCGGCGCCGTCTACCTGGACCAGGGTCAGGTCTTCAGCCAGTGGGTCTTCCACGAGGACCACCTCCCCGCCGACCTCGAGCGGCAGTTCGAGCTGCACATCCGTCCGCTCGTGGAGACCTATCGGGCGCTCGGGATCGATGCGGCGCTGCGGCCGGTGAACGACGTCCACGTGGCCGGCAAGAAGATCGGTGGGACCGGCGCCGCCCAGATCGGCCTCGCGCGGGTCCTGGTCGGCAGCCTGATGTTCGACTTCGACAAGGCGACGATGTCCCGGGTCCTGAAGGTGCCCGACGAGAAGATGCGGGACAAGGTCTTCCTGAGCCTGCAGGAGTACATGACGACGATGCGAGAGCAGCTCCCCGAGGTGCCCTCGCGGCACGCGGTCACGTCCCTCTATCTGGAGAAGTGCGCCGAGGCGCTCGACGCGGAGGTCGCGTCCGGCGCGTGGACGGCCGAGGAAGAGGCCATCGCCGCCGGGCTCGATGCGGAGTTCGCGACCCGGGAGTGGCTGTACCAGAAGGGGCGCCCGCGCGGGACCGGCGTGAAGATCCACGAGGACGTCCGGGTCGTCGCGGGAGCCTTCAAGGCGCCCGGTGGGCTCCTGCGCGTTACCGTCACGCTGAACGACCGCCGCGTTGACGACGCGGCGTTCTCGGGCGACTTCACGCTGCTCCCCGCGTCGGCCCTGGAGGACCTCGAGCAGGCGGTCCGCGGCGCGCCCGTGGACCGCGAGCAGCTCACGGCCCGACTCGACGCGGTCTACCGCGAGCTGGCCGTCAGCTCTCCCGGGCTGGAGCCTTCGCACTTCGCGGAGGCGATCGTGCAGGCCGCCGGGACGTGATAGCCAGCCTTCGGGCGGCTTCCGGGACGGCTAGGGCAGGCCGGCTCGACGGAGGGCTTCCCGGCGCGTCTCCCGCGTGAGGTCCTCGAGCGCGTCCGAGAATCGCACCTCGGGCGACTCGGGGTCGCAGATGCGGCGGGCCGGCTCCGGGAGGTGCTCGAGGTCGGCCTCGAACAGACGCCGGGCCGTGTCGAGGGTCTGCGGCGGACCCGTCCGCTCGCCGCTCTGCATCGCCTGGACGAGCAGCGGCTGGCAGCCGTCGGGCGCCGGCTCGTCGCGGAGCGCGACGATGTCGCCGTCCACGCCCCGGTACACCTGCTTGCGTCCGGGCTCGGTCGCCTTGGCCTCCGAGAGCTTCAGGACCGGGCGGCCGTCGTATTCGACGAGCTTGTACACGGAGTCGAGGTACGGAGCGTCGGCCGACACGCCCATCCGCGTGCCGATGCCGAACGCGTCGATCGGCGCACCGGCGGAGACCAGTCGGTCGATGTCGTGCTCGTCGAGCCCGCCGCTCGCGAAGATGCGCACGTGCGGCAACCCCGCCCCGTCGAGCAGCGCCCGCGCCTCGCGCGACAGCCCGTCGAGGTCGCCGCTATCCAGTCGCACACCGAGGGAGTCCTCGAGGCCGAGCTCGCGGATCACCTCGATCGCGTTCCGCACGCCGTTCGGTGTGTCGTACGTGTCGACGAGGAACGTCGTGCGCGTCGGGAAGTCGCGCGCGAACGCCCGGAACGCCTCGACCTCGCTCGGGAAGGACTCGATGTAGGAGTGGGCCATCGTGCCGGCGGCGCGCAGGCCGTGGCGGCGCGCGGCCTCGACGTTGCTCGTCGCGACGAAGCCGACCATCGCGGTCGTGCGCGCGACGGCCATCGCGGCGTCGGTGCCCTGGGTGCGCCGGAACGAGAAGTCGACGAGGTCCCTGCCCTGCGCGGCGATCCGGCAGCGCGCGGCCTTCGACGCGATCGTCGTCTGGAACGAGATCTGGTTCAGCAGGTAGGTCTCGACGAGCTGGGCGACGGCGATCGGCGCCGTGATCTCGAGCATCGGCTCGTCGGCGTACACGATCCTCCCCTCCGGCACCGCCCAGACGTCGCCGGTGAAGCTCAGCTCGTGGAACGCCTCGAGGACGTCCGCCTCGAAGCCGAGCTCGTCGCGCAGGTACGCGAGTTCGTCGTCCTCGAACCCGAACCGCTCGAGGAAGTCCAGGCAGGGCTCGAGCCCGGCCGTCACGAGGAAGCCGCGGCCGGGCGGCAGGCGCCGGACGAACAGGCTGAACGTCGCGGGCTCGTCCATGTCGCGGTGCAGGTAGCTCGCGGCCATGTTCAGCTCGTAGAGGTCCGTGAGTAGCCCGCCGGCCATGGAGATAGGCTACGTGAAGGGTCCGGCCGGCCGGGGTCACGGCGGACCGGGACCAACGTCCCGAGACCCCCGTGCCGTCCGTCCGATGGAGTCCCTGCGGCACGCCTGGAGGCTATGGGGGGAGGTGCGTGTGATGAGGTACCTCGACCGATTGGCGTTCGCGAGACTCCTGCCGGCGCTTGTGGAAGCCGGCTACGACCTTGTCGGCCCGACGGTCCGAGACGGCGCGATCGTGCTGGACCGGATCGACGGCGTCGACGACCTGCCGCGCGGCGTCCGCGAGGTCCAGGATCGCGGGACCTACCGCCTCGAGCGGACCGACGACGAGCGGCTGTTCGACTGGGCGCACGGCCCTGACTCGGGCAAGCGGTTCCTGTTCCCGCCCCGCGAGGTCGTCGGACGGACGCGGCGCGTCGACGGCCACGTGGTCGTCGAACCGCCCGAGGATGGGCAGCGGCCCCTCGCGTTCGTGGGGCTCCGTTCGTGCGACCTGCACGCGATCGCGATCCAGGACCGCGTGTTCCGGATCGGTGAGCCCGCGTACCGGGCGCGCCGCGAGGCATCGGTGTTCATCAGCTTCCGGACCGGCGACCCGATGTACCGGGTGCGCGGCGAGTCGGCGCTGTTCATCGGCGTGAACTGTGCCGTTCCGGGGGCGACGTGCTTCTGCGCGTCGATGGGGACCGGCCCCCGATGCACGACTGGCTTCGATCTCGCACTCACCGAGCTCGCCGAGGGGTTCGTCGTGGACGTCGCGACGCTGCGCGGTGAGGAGGTGCTGGCGCGCGTGGGGACGCGCGAGCCGACCGGCGACGAGCTGGAGGCGGCCGAGCGCGTGACGCGCGAGGCGGCGGAACGTGTGGGCCGCGAGCTCGACGCGTCGGACATGCCGGCGGTGCTGTACCGGAACCGTCAGCACCCGCGCTGGAAGGACGTCGCGGCGCGGTGCCTCGCGTGCGGCAACTGCACGTCGGTGTGCCCCACGTGCTTCTGTCACGACCTCGTCGACGACGTGAGCGTCTCGGGCGACGAGACCTCGCGCACGCGCGAGTGGGCGTCGTGTTTCTCGGAGGAGTACAGCTGGGCCGCCGGCGCCGTCGTGCGGCAGTCGCGCGAGGCGCGCTACCGTCAGTGGCTCACACACAAGTTCGCGTCGTGGATCGATCAGTTCGGCACGTCCGGATGCGTCGGTTGCGGGCGGTGCATCACGTGGTGCCCGGTCGGGATCGACGTGACCGAGGAAGTGGCGGCGATCCGCGCCACCGACGGCGAGGTGGAGATGGTGGTGTCGTGATGGTCGAGCCCGCACCGGTGCGTGACGCGGAGGGCGTGCCCTCGCGCATCGCGGTCATCCAACGGATCGTGCCCGAGACGCCGGAGTCGTCAACCTTCTGGTTGCGGTTCCGAGGTCGCGACGCGGAGGGCTACGCCTTCCTGCCCGGCCAGATCAACATGCTTTCCCTCTTCGGTGTGGGCGAGGTCCCGATCTCGATCTCGTCCGATCCAAGCCACCCCGACTACCTGGCGCACACGATCCGATTCGTCGGGCGCGTCACGAACGCGTTCCGCCGGCTGGGGCCCGGTGACGAGATCGGCGTGCGGGGGCCGTTCGGCAGGCCCTGGCCGCTCGAGCGGGCGCAGGGAGGCGACCTCGTCGTGATCGCGGGCGGCATCGGAGTGTGCCCGGTGCGTCCGGCGATCATGCACGCGATGCGGCACCGTGACCGGTACCGCCGCTTGATCCTGCTCCTCGGCGCGCGCACGCCGGCGCTGCTGCCGTACCGCGAGGATCTCGACCGGTGGACCGCGCAGATGGAGCGGCTCGGCGTGGAGCTGCACGTCACGGTCGACGAGGGAGAGCCCGGGTGGCTGCACAACGTCGGCGTGGTGACCACGCTGTTCCCGAAGGCGCAGCTCGAGGCGCAACGGACCACGGCGTTCATCTGCGGCCCCGAGATCATGATGTGGTTCGCCGCCAAGGGGCTCCTCGAGATGGGGGTGCCGCCCGAACGCGTGCACGTCTCGCTAGAACGGAACATGCAGTGCGGCATGAGGCTGTGCGGCCACTGCCAGTTCGGTCCCTACTTCGTCTGTGCGGACGGTCCGGTGTTCCGATGGGACGAGGTCGGCCACCTGTTTGGGGTGAAGGAACTGTGAGCGAAAGCGGCAAGCCCCGAGTCGCTGTGTTCAAGATGGCATCGTGCGACGGCTGTCAGCTGCAGCTGCTCGACGCCGAGGAGGCCCTGCTCGACATCGCCGGCGCGATCGACATCGCCAACTTCGCGGAGGCCTCATCCAACATGCAGCCGGGACCCTACGACGTGACGCTGGTCGAGGGCTCGATCTCCGCGCCGGAGCAGGTCGAGCAGATCAAGGAGATCCGCCGGCAGAGCAAGGTCCTCATCACGATCGGCGCGTGCGCGACTTCGGGCGGTGTGCAGGCACTGCGGAACACGAAGGATCTCGGGACGTTCGTTCGGACCGTGTACCCCACGCCGGAGTTCGTGAAGTCCCTCGAGACCTCGACCCCGATCGCCGACCATGTGCAGGTCGACTTCGAGCTCACGGGGTGCCCGATCGACCGCGGGCAGCTGCTCGGTGCGCTGACGTCGCTCCTTGCCGGCGCGACTCCGCGCGTGTCCACCACGCCCGTCTGCATCGAGTGCAAGCGGCGCGGGTACGTGTGTGTGATGGTCGCGAAGGGCGAGCCCTGCCTCGGTCCATCGGTGCGCACCGGCTGCGGCGCCCTCTGCCCCGGGTTCGGCCGCGGCTGCTACGGATGCTTCGGCCCCTCGCAGCCGCCGAACACCGATGCTTTGGGCAAGCGCTTCGTCGAGCTCGGCCTCACGCCGAAGCAGGCGGCCGAGAGGTTCCGGTTCATCACCGGATGGGCGCCGGCGTTCCGCGAGGCCGCCGACGCGCTCGAGGGCGGCAACGGCAGGAAGAAGAAGGAGGTGGCGCCCCGATGACGCACCGGACGGTCGAGGTTCCCGTCATCGCCCGCGTCGAGGGCGAGGGCGCGCTGCACCTCAAGGTGAAGGACCAGGAGATCCTCGACCTGCGGCTGGAGATCTACGAGCCGCCGCGGTTCTTCGAGGCGCTCCTCGTCGGCCGGCACTTCTCCGAGGTCCCCGACATCGTGCCGAGGATCTGCGGGATCTGTCCGGTCGCGTACCAGATGAGCGCGATCCACGGCCTCGAGCGCCTGTTCGGCGTCGAGGTCCCGGCCGGCACGCACGAGCTGCGGCGCCTCCTGTACTGCGGCGAGTGGATCGAGAGCCACGTGCTCCACGTGTTCCTGCTCGCCGCGCCGGACTTCCTCGGGTTGCACGATGCGATCGAGCTGGCGAAGACGCAGCCCGACCTCGTGAAGACCGCGCTCGAGATCAAGCGCATCGGCAACGACCTCATGGCCGTGATCGGCGGACGCGAGATCCACCCCGTCTCCCCCCGCGTCGGCGGATTCTCGAAGGCGCCGCGCAAGCGGGACCTCGAGCCGTTCCTGCCGCGCCTGGAGTGGGCGCTCGCCCGGATGCCCGGCATCGCGGACCTCGTCGCGACGCTGCCGAAGCCCGAGCTGCCACGGCCGGCGGAGATGGTCGCGCTGGTCCACCCCGACGAGTACGCGATCAACGAGGGCGACCTCGCGTCGACGTCCGGTCGGAGGTTCGACGCCGCTACCTTCGAGGAGGTGTCGCGCGAGGTCCACGTTGAGCACTCGAACGCGCTGCACTCCGTGATGATCGACAGCAACGCGACGTACTTCGTGGGTCCGCTCGCGCGGGTGAACGTGAACGCGGCGCGGCTCACGCCGGTAGCGCGCGAGTGCACCGAGCGCGCCGGGCTGCACCTCCCAGAGAGCGACCCGTTCTTCTCGATGGCGGCGCGCGTCGCCGAGACGGCGCTGGCGATCGAGGAGTCGATCCGGCTGATCACCGACTACGTGCCGCCTGAGCCGCCGATGGCCGAGGTCGAGCCGCGCGCCGGGCGCGCGACCTGGGTGACCGAGGCGCCGCGCGGGATCCTCTACCACCGCTACGACGTAGAGGAGGACGGGACGATCCGCGTGGCGAAGATCGTGCCTCCGACCGCACAGAACCTCCGGCACATGGAGGAGGACCTGCGGACGTTCATCCCTGGTGTCCTCGATCGGTCGGACGAAGAGCTCACCCGCCTCTGCGAGATGGTGGTCCGCAACTACGATCCCTGCATCTCGTGTGCGACCCACTTCCTGCGGCTGGATATCGAGCGGGCATGATGGGGTGACCCGGGTTCGGGTCATCGGTTGCGGTAACCCGGACGCCGGCGACGACGCCGCTGGGCTCGTAGCCGTGGGCGAGGCGCGTGCCGCGCTCGAGGCGATCCCCGGGGTCGAGGTCGTCGAGGCCGCGATGCCGCTCGCGGTCGTACATCTGCTGGAGGGCGTGGACGGTGCCGTCGTCGTGGACGCCGTGCGCGCGCCGCGCGGCGGCCGCGCCCCGGGCGCGCTCGTGCGCGCCGAGGCCGGACCCGA
>Ga0315284_10008982_pt1 | contig 14269 bp, 8 predicted proteins | sample YL17G09_16_MG_FD_203696 | JGI IMG/M metagenome (GOLD analysis project Ga0315284, IMG submission 203696) | Sediment microbial communities from Yellowstone Lake, YNP, Wyoming, USA - YL17G09_16 | ecosystem: Environmental > Aquatic > Freshwater > Lake > Sediment | place: USA: Wyoming | collected... | reverse complement strand
GGATGCCTGGATGGCGGATTGGACAGCAGCAAAGCGCTCCGTGTATATCAGGTTTACACTGATGCTGGCCGCAATCTTGTTGTAACGCTGGATAGCAATGCTTACTACGATGAGCAAATTGAGCTTTACATTAGGTATAATGCCATACCCAGCAGAACGGAGTATGATGGTAAATTTGATGAACCGGGTCCAGACCAGGAAGTATTCATTAATAATACACAGGCAGGGTACTACTACATTTTAGTTTATGCAGCGTCTATTGGCTCAACGCGTTCCTATGAGATATGTGCGCTCGGAGGTTGTATAGATACAGATAATGATGGCGTTTGTGATGCCATAGATAACTGTCCTGCAATTCCTAATGGTCCATTGTTAGGCACTTGTGTAAATACTACAACTGGTGAAATCGGAGAAACGTGCTTTAATGATGGTGAGTGCGAGCTTGGAGAGTTTTGTTCTAAAAATCAGGAAGATGCTGATGCGAACGGGATTGGTGATGCGTGCGATATACAGAAATGTCGCTGTGACGTCAGTGGAGATAAGCAATGTACACCACAGGATGCGCTCTGTTCATTTCAGGTCTACCTGGGTATCTGTCCTACCGCATGTGGTGATTGTGCAGATATTTGTTGTGATGTAACGGGAGACGACCAGTGCACCCCGGCAGATGCTCTCTGTAGGTTTCAGGAATATTTGGGTATTCACCCCAACTGCTTTGATCAAGAATAAATTATAAAGAGTTAGGGGTTGCGAGATTCGTGTTGAAAAATATGGATTATGGAAAGCTGTAAAGATCATGTAATTCATATAAAATTTCAAAGTGAAAATAGGTGATTATTATTCCCATTCTCAATTATATGGGCATTATTCAAAAACTAATCAAACACAAACAACAAAAAAAGAGGTAGTTTATGGGAAAGAAAAGTTCACTGATGTGTATAGTAGTACTTGCCCTCTTGGGCTTCGATACTATTGAAGTTGCAGCAGAGGAAAAATCAGAGGGCATCGAAGTTGAGTCTACGTTGCTGAAGAGTATAAATGATGATGAAAGAACAGGCTATATGATTTACTTTCGCCAGCGGCCTGACCTTTCTCCGGCCTTTGATATGGACTGGGAAAAGCGAGGTCGGTTTGTAATACAGGAGTTACAATCCACGGCCGAGCGATCACAAGCAAAGGTTCGTTCCTACCTCAACGCCCAGAAAGCAGCCTACCAGGCCTTCTGGATCGACAACGTGATCGTGGTGAAAAGCTCAAACCGTGCGACGTTCAATGATCTAATGAGATTTCCCGAGATTGCTGCAATCCGCGCCCGCCGGACAATGCACGTGATCGAACCGGTGAAGAAAAATAAACAGGTCATTGCACCACTGGCCATCGAGTCCAACATTTCCCACGTTAACGCGGATGATGTCTGGGCAATGGGTATTAATGGCAACGGAATGGTGGTTGCAAACATAGACACTGGTGTTCATTACACTCATAACGCATTGGTTCACCACTACCGGGGCAACTTGGGCGGCGGTTCCTACGACCACGATTACAATTGGCTGGACCCGGCAACAGGTAACACATCTCCCTATGACGATCATGGCCATGGCAGCCACACCATGGGCATTATGATTGGCAACGACGATGGAACTAACCAGATCGGTATGGCGCCGGGAGCCAAGTGGATTGCCTGTGATGCCTGCGGTTTTTTAGGCTGCCCAGAAGCGGCACTACTAACCTGCGCTCAGTGGGTTGCTGCGCCCTACCCTGTCGGTGAACCTGGTTCGCCTAACCCCGACAAGCGCCCTCATGTGGTCAACAACTCCTGGGGGGGCTGCTCAACTACCTACGATGATTGGTACCAAGGTTCGGTAGATAGTTGGCATGCAGCCGGTATTTACCCGGTCTTCGCCAATGGTAACGCCTCTAATTGCTTTTATCCTGAACCGCCAGGGTGCAACACGGTTGGTAACCCGGCCCGTTACGGCAACGTTACTGGTGTTGGCTCAACCGGCCAGTCTAACGGCCAGTACGCTACGCACTCTAACTGGGGCCCAACAGACGATCCTGATACAGAGAATCCAAATGGCTACCCGAATGTCAAACCGCAAGTGTTAGCACCCGGGGTTGATATCAGGTCTGCAACCAGCGGCAGTGATTCAAGCTACGAGAGCTGGGGGGGCACTTCGATGTCGGCGCCTCACGTAGCCGGTCTGGTTGCTCTGATATGGCAAGCCGCGCCGTGTCTGCAAGGTGATTATGCCGCCACCGAGACCATCATCCAGAATACTGCTACTCCGATCCCTTATGCTTCTGACTGCGGCGGCGAGGGTTCTGGAAATGTACCAAATAACGCGACCGGCTGGGGTGAAATTAACGCCTTGGATGCAGTTTATGAAGCAATGGTGAGCTGTGGCCCCCGTGGCATCCTTGAAGGGACTGTGACAGATGCTGATTCTGGTAACACTATCGAAGGAGCAAGGGTTGAAGCAGATGGTTTTACGGATTTCTCCGATACCAACGGCTTTTATCAGATGAACATGCCTGTGGGCACCTATAATGTGGCTATTTCAGCCTGGTGCTATGAACCCCAAACGGTCACCGGCATATCCGTGGAGGAGAACGTAACAACAGTCCAAGATTTTACACTCAACCCTTTACCGAGCACAACCGTGCAAGGTACGGTGACCGATGCCAACACCGGCTGGCCTCTTCATGCCCAGATCGACTATGGAGTAGGAACAGTATGGACTGATCCGCTAAATGGGTTTTTTACAGTAATTTTATGCGAGGGAAATTATAACTTCACAGTTACTGCAGACGGTTATCTTCCCGAGAACCGGGTAGTGAATGTAATTGGAAACATCATCGAGAACTTTAGCCTTCAAGCTGATACGGAAGTCTGCACTGCTCCAGGATATGGTCGTGACTATATATATGATTTTGAGGACAGTGATGCGGGTTTTACTCATAATGGCACTTATGATGAATGGGAATGGGGCACTCCGACTACCTGGCCTAATGGTTGTGCTTCTGGTGATCGATGCTGGGGTACTGATCTTGATGGAGTTTATGAGAATAATGCCAATCAGAATCTATACTCTCCTATAATAGATTTCTCGAGTACCCCTCAGGGTACGCTTTTGTTCGTATCATGGTGGCAGGCATTGAATATCGAGAATTCCACTTGGGATAAAGCGTATGCCGAGGTGCGCATCAACAATGATCCATGGATTCAAATGTGGAGTCATACCGGTGGCACAGTTCAGGTTGATTGGAGCCCGATGAGGTACGATATCTCGGATGCTGCAGGGGGAACCGTTCAGTTTCGCTGGCGACTGGTAAGTGATTATTCGATCACTTATCGTGGCTATTATATCGATCTCGTGGAAGTAGGAGCATGTACACCTCTTATTGAATGCACTGAAGATGATACAGGTCATCTGGACGTCGTGGGGGCTCATGGCACTACAGGCGGTCCAGTAACGCATACAGTAAGGATCCAGAATGCTCCCAATAGGATTGAATCCATGGGGTTTGAGACGACCTATAATCCCAATGTTCTGGCATATATGAGATATGACCGGGGTGGTTGCGTTACCAATTTCGACTTTTTTGATTGTACTGAGCCAGGGTTAGGAGTCGTACGCTGCGGGGGGTTTGAAGGAGGTTCTGACATAATCCCTGCGGGAGCTAACTGCGAGGTGGTTGATCTTCAATTCAATGTTCTCAAAGACCCTTGTGAGTTTGGCACTTGTCCTGGGACCTTATCGCTTCAGGAATTAGTTGATGATATGAGTGGATGGTCTACCTCCCATGGATGTTTCTGTTGTGGTTGTGTCTGTGATGTTAATGGAGATGGGCAATGTACACCACAAGATGCGCTCTGTTCATTTCAGGTTTATCTTAGCATCTGTCCTACCGCATGCGGTCCTTGTGAGAGTATTTGCTGTGATGTAACGAAAGATGGCCAGTGTACACCAGCTGATGCTCTCTGTCGGTTTCAGGAGTACTTGGGTATTCACCCTAACTGTTTTGATTAAGTGTTTTTAAATTAATGAATTGATGTGTACAGTGCTTAATTAATGGAAATTGTAATGCGAAAGAAAGGAGGGTGCGTATGTTTAAAAAAATAACTTTTATTATTTTGATCTCAATTTTTCTGATTACCTTTTCTGCAGAGCTTAAGCTTTTTGATGAAGGAGCTTTTGCACAGGATAGATATTTTTCCGACAATTTTGAAAGTGGCAGTGGTAAATGGACTCTTGATGCTCCTTGGGCAATATCAGATGAGGACTCTCATAGTCCTGATAACTGTTTAACTGATAGTCCTGACAGTATCAGTTATAACAGTAGTATAGACATTCCCACAACTTCAATCTCTATTAACTGTATTTATGCCTTTAAATCAATTTTTAACAGGGGAGGGATAGAATGAAAACATTAAACTTAATCAAAAAAAGCTTTTTGCAGGTTTTGTTTTTCACATTCGTTTTTGCTTTATTATTATCAGCAACAAATTTGCTCGCAGAGTGTACAGAATGTGGGGAGTGTGTAACTAATGTACCGGGTGGTGATGTTCCTCCCGGTTCTCACTGGACGAAGGCTGGTTCGCCTTATTGTGTAGAAGGTGATATTTCTGTAACCAGTCTAATAATAGACCCCGGTGTTAGGGTATGCTTTTTAGGAAATTATGTATTAGAGGTAGCTGGGATAATAACAGCCGTTGGTGGCCCCGAGGAGGAAGAAATTATATTCACGAAGCATGAGGACAATTTGGATGGCTGGCAGGGAATCTTATTCAATTACAGCAGTGCGTCCTCGATACTTAAACATTGTAGGATTGAATGTTCAATAAACAGCGGAATCCGCATTGTTGAAACCTTACCCACCATTGAGGACTGTAAAATCACGGGAAGTAGAGCCAACCATGGTGGTGGTATGAGTATTCAATTAAGCTCAGAAGATATACTAATTATAAAAGACAGCCTAATCGAAAATAACATTTCTAACCCCGCGCAGGCAAATGGTAACTATGTAGGCGGTGGCATCTACGCCAATCTGGGCCCAAGTGCTAACCTATTGTTAAGTCACTGCGAAATTAAAGGGAATACGAGCAACTCCCGTTGCAACACTCCCTCGTGCACTGCGACCGGAAGGGGAGGTGGTATTTATAAAACAGGGCTCGGGAAGCTAACTTTAGAAGGCTGCATTGTTGAAAATAATCTTGTTGATGCGAGAGAAAATTACGGCAGTTCTTATGCGTATGCAAAAAGTTACGGTGGTGGTGTGTATGTTGATAATGGAGAATTGGAGGCAGTAAATTCTGTTATTAAGTATAATAGAGCTTATGCATTAAGTGATTTCTACAGTACTTCTAACGCTTATGGTGGAGGCATCCATCTTAAGGCTGGTATTTCAAATATAACTAATTGTACGGTTAGAAATAACCTTGTTGAGGTACAGTATAGTGGTTCTCATAGTAGTGGTGCTGCTGATGGTGGTGGACTTAGTAGAGAAGGTGGTACCATGACGGTAGTAAACTCCATTTTATTCTTCAATCAAAAAAGGATAAATGGGGTAACTTCAAATTCGCAAATTTATGGAAGTCCCACAGTTACTTATAGTGATGTTCAGGATGGCTATGAAGGAGAAGGGAATATAAACCAAAATCCTTCGTTTATTGACAACCACCACATAGACCCCATTTCATCCCCATGTATTGATGTGGGTAACAATGAGGGGATTACGGGTATCGGGCTTCCGGGTACTGATATTGATGGTGAGCCGAGAATTTGCGATGGTGACGGTGATGGGATTGCGATAGTAGACATGGGGGTGGATGAAGTTTGTAAATGTACTAGTGATGAACAATGCCCAGATGATGACTGCAACACGGGGAAATGTAATTTGCAGACGGGTGAATGCTATAAGCAACCAAAACCCGAAGGTACTGCTTGCGATGATGGGAAATTCTGCACAAAAACAGACAAATGTCAGAGTGGTCAATGTGTTGGTAGCGGTAATCCCTGTCCTGATGATGGACTGTATTGCAACGGTAATGAGGGCTGCGATGAAGACAACAATATATGCACTTCCAGTGGTGATCCCTGTGCACCAGATCTGTGCTGTGATGAGGAATACAATTTGTGTTATATGCCACCATGCGATATTTGCAAATGCGATGTAAGTGGAGATGGGCAATGTACACCACAAGATGCGCTCTGTTCATTTCAGGTGTATCTTGGTATCTGTCCCACTGCGTGTGGTGCTTGTGAGGATATTTGCTGTGATGTAAACGAAGATGGTCGATGCACTCCAGCTGATGCTCTCTGTCGGTTCCAGGAGTACTTGGGTATTCACCCTAACTGTTTTGATCAATAATTGAAAAGGAGTGTGATGCATGGTCTTTTTGTCAGACCGTGCATCACCTCTTTGTAAGAAAAATATGAAAAGGGATGTGGTGAGGATGAACATTTTTGATACTTCTTGATTAAACATTATTAAGTTTAAATAAGGGGCACTTAAAGGCTAAATGGGCTTTGAGGAAAACATTCTTTGGTAATAATCTAATAATCATTATATAAAAAGAGGGGAGGCTATTATGAAAAAAATATTACTAGTGCTGTTTATCCTTATATTTTGTTTTGCTACCCATGTCATTACCAAAGATCGTGATTATTGTAGAGCAGCTGAGCAAATAACATTAACAGAGCACGGAACTATTACCACGTGGGAAACCAGCATTGAAGCAACAACGATATGTGTGTTTGATCCACCCTTGCCGGCAAATAGCGTAGAAATAGCATATGACGATGGGTGTAGAGCTGATTGGGGTTACATGGTTCAGAATCAAAATTGGACTCCGGGTGCCTTTTACCAAGGCCTAAGAGTCAGATTTACTGCTCCACCTGAAGCAACTGGAAAAATTTTGGAAGCAAGAGTTTCAGATGTTGTTCACTTTGGTGAAGGGATGGCAAAGATAGTCCTTTATAATGGAGATGGAGTTGCACAAGGATTTGTAGAAAAAGCGTTAGTGGAAGATGGGAATAACTTTCAGGTGATAGATGTATCTTCTATAGGATTTGTTCCTGGTACTGGGAATGATTTTTATATTGCTTTCGAACCTGGTGGTGATATCTGTCTTGATGGACTCAATGCTATGGGAGCAGGGGATGATGATACCAGCCCTGATGGCAGATCAGAAATTAGATCAGGTAATTGCAGTAATCCATTTACCCCCCTGTTAGATGTTGATCATTTAATTAGAGCGGTGGTAGCAAAAGAAGCTGCAAATCCATGTCGTATCTACTTTGACATTTATCATGGAGTTTTAGAGGGATATGAAAGGTACTCAGGTTTTATTTCCCACTTTAGTGCAGATATTATGAATGAACCAATTACAGAGGCGGCACTTGCTGGATATGACATTATAGCACTATTTGCTCCCACAATACCTTTCACAGCTAGTGAGGTTATAGCCATAAATAGCTTTGTTTCAAATGGTGGCAGAGCAGTGCTTTTAGGTGAGTGGGGGCCAGGTTTCGATGATATAAATGGGATATTAGAAAATATAACTCTCCCAGTAGGGATCGATTTTAATTCTGATACGATATACGATCCCACTAATAATCATGATGGACTAGCATTTTGGCCGATACTTCACCTATTTAGTGCAAGCCCAATAACAGAAGGATTACAACAAGTGCTTATTCCTGCAGGAAGCTCGCTTACTCTCAGTGTTCAAGCAGAAGGCTTGATTTTCGGTGATGATGATACGTACACAGCATACTCAATTGTACCATTGGGTTATGGTGTAAAAACCGATGGTACTGGTAGCGAGATGGAGATGGCTTCTATCTATCAAGCATTTGACATTATAGCAGCAGCAAGGGCGCCCCTAGGGAATGGTGATATCATAGTTATTGGAGATTCTAACATTTTGGATAATAGCTTTTCACTCTATGACAACCTGAGATTGGCTGAGAATATCTTTTTTGACTGCGCTGAAGAATGTATTGCTTCGTGTAGTGAAGATGAATCGGGCACTCTAAATATTGTAGAGACGTCAGGTGTTAGTGGAAATCAGGTTACTGTAACCGTAGAGATTAACAGTGCGCCTAATGTGATAGACGCAATGGGCTTTGAGGTGGTTTATAATCCGAATTGCCTGGAGTATGTAGGCTATACCAGAGGGGACTGTGTTGTAAACTGGAGCTTTGTTGACGTTACGAATCCAGCACCTGGTGTATTGCGTTTTGGAGGATTCACCACAGTTGATCCTGTGCTGGCGGGAGAAAGCTGTGATGTGGTCAAATTGACATTTTTAATTACCACACCTGAACTGGATGATCCACAAGAGGCAGTGAAGCTGGACTTACAAGCGTTAGTGGATGATATTTCTGGGTGGTCGACTTCTCCTGGGTATATTTGCGGTGGTTGTAGTTGCGATGTGAGTGGCAATGGAACCATCACCCCTCAGGATGCCTTATGTGCATTTCAGAAATATCTAGGCATCTGTCCCACTGCATGCGGTCCCTGCGATGCCATCTGCTGTGATGTGAAGCGTGATGGTAACTGTACCCCTGCTGATGCCCTCTGCATCTTCCAGGAGTATCTGGGGATCGGGTGTGCGTACTGTGGGGGTGTGGGGGAGGAGAGCAATGTGAACCACAGTCCTGCGGGAATTACACCATGGATTGCAACCCGCAGCACATAGGAGAATGTGGATGTCCTGAGTTATACGAGGGAGGTGGAATGTGTATAGGTTCTGGGCCCTGTGGAGAACCTTGTCCTAACGGTTCAGGAGACTGCCCTTCAGGGAAAGCATGCTTCGTAAACACTTGCTGTTTAGAACCGGCGGTTTGCTTATGGACTGAATGTCCTATACCAATAACTGTTACACAAGGTATATGGTCTCAAGAGTAGTTCATATTTAGATTGTTTAATGACAGCGTATACATCGCTACTACCTTGCAGTAGTTCGAATGGCTATATATCATGATTGATATGTAGCACATAAAATAGAATAGGGGGAAAGAATGGTCTAATTGAGAGGCCATACCAGATCCGTCTAAAGAGCATGTAGTTATTTAATTATAGGAGGAAGGAGGTGAAATTTAAACAGTACAACTTTTTAATTTAGCTTTCTATGAATTATGAATTTTTTTGAAAGGAGGGAATTATGAAAGAAAAGATATTCAGTAAAAATGTTTTGCTTATGGTTGGCTGCATTGCGATATCGTTTTTTATGCAAATAGTAATGTGCCCAATTGTATCTTGGGTTTATGGCCAAGAATGTGTTGAAAACGATGCTGGTACTTTGGACATTATGGGTGCGAGTGGTGAAGTTGGAGATACGGTCACTCACGTGGTAAGAATACAGAATGCCCCGAATATGGTTGATTCCCTCGGGTGTGAGGTGAAGTATGATCCCACTTATTTACGGTACATAGGATGTACACGTGGTGGGTGTGTAACCAACTTTGACTTTTTTAGCTGTACAGAGCCTTCAACCGGTATCATACGAATAGGGGGATTTGAAGCAGGTAATGATGTCATCCCTCAGGGGGCAAGCTGTACGCTGGTAGAACTCCAATTTGAAGTAATTACAGGAGAACCTGGTACCTGTCCTGTTACCCTTACACTTCAAAATCTAGTTGATGATTTTACAGGATGGTCAACGTCACATGGTTGCTTCTGCATTAGGGGCTGTGGTGATGGATGTGAAGAGGATGACTCGGGTAGTCTCGATATAAAGGGGGCACGTGGTTGTACAGGGAGTATGATAACTCATTGGGTGAGGATCCAGAATGCACCCAATGAGGTTAAAACATTTGGTTTTGAAATTGGCTACCCAAAAGACGCTCTAACTTATAAAGGATACATTCGTGGCGGTTGCGTTGTGGATTTCGATCAATTTGATTGCAGGAATCCTGAACCCGGTCGACTGATTTGCGGTGGGTATGAGATTATGCAAGATTATATTCATCCAGGAGAAACCTGTGATGTTGTTGGTCTCCAATTTGAGGTTAATATAAATTCAGAATGTTGCACACCTGACTCTTGTTGGACATTAGATTTTACAGCATTGTACGATCAGGTAGAAGGTTGGGGTACCTCGCATGGGTGTTTCTGCGGTGGTTGTTCTTGTGATATAAACGGTGATGGTAGAATTACACCAATGGATGCGCACTGCACTTTAGAGATGAGCGTAGACATCTGCCCAACAGAGTTCTGTGGTCCCTGTGAGAATCTATGCTGCGATGTGTCAGGATTAGGAGGGAAAACGCTACCGGACGGAGATTGCACCCCGGCTGATGCTCTCTGTAGATTCATGGAGTTCCTGGAGATTCGCCCAAATTGCTGTAACCTTTCTCCAAATCCTGAGTGCGAAGGGGCTACTTGTAGCACGTTTATCCCCTGCATGGAAGGGAGTAGCTGTGGTAATGATGGAGTGTGCGGCACAACTGCTGAAGGTGGTGGCGTGTGCGTTTACGGTCCAACACCATGCGATGGTCTTTCAGATTGCACGATGAGTAATGATTGTCCGGATGGTGCATGTTTTGCTGATTCATGCTGTGTCCGTAATGTATGCGTACCTAGATCAGCGTGGTGTAGTGAGGGAGAACTGGTGCCACTGGCGGGGGATGGTCCGACATTCTCGGGTCATTAACACTAATGATAACCTGAAATTGCTTCATGACATTATCTAGTAGTGACACCCGTGATTAGTATATTGTACATTGCGCGAAAGATGAATCCAGTAGTATCTCTTTTGATAACAGATGAAGGCTTAGAGCATGGTCTGCCCAGCAGACCATGCCAAGCCTCATCTATAAAAAAGTGACTCGTTAAAAAATAAGTTAAAAGTGAGCAGTTAAGTTTTTAAAGTATAAATACTTAGTTCGTGTTAGTTAAAAGGAAAGATGTGAAAGTCAGATTCTTAGAGGCGAAATGGTTTTGAGTTTCTACTTATAGGTTATTACAATAGATCATAATACAACCAATAGCGATGGAATAGTAAAATGAAAATAAAAATAGTACTATTTATATCAGTAATTATATTAAGCCTTGTATTTTTTCCTTGCGGTTCTGGGTCTACCTATAAACAAACATACGATACTAAGGACAACTGGTTCACTACCGGCAGTTTGTTTGTTAACCGCGTTGGTGATCGGTTTACCGTCAATATAAAATCTATCCGTCTGCAAGATGTTCTCAAAGAGCTTTCAAGTAATTATGGTATTAAATTTTTGCTTCCTTCTTCATTGGCAGATGAGGAGGTGATGGTGAGATTTAAAAACCTCAAACTTGATGAGGGCATAAAAAAGATTCTTGCCTCATATAATAAGATATTCATCTATCTAGAAAGTAAGGGTGATCCTCCCGTTTCTTTACTAACCAATCTTCATGAGGTTAGAATCTATTCATCTATTTATAAGAAGATGGGCAAAGATGAAACATTTATTACCATCTCACAGAGTGGCTCACAAGTCAGAGGAGAGACTGCAAAGAGTAATGATAAGCTAGTAATGAAATCACTTACTAAGTTGTCCGGTGAGTTGGGAAACAATGATGCCCAGCTGAGTTTAAGAGGGGTAATGAATGAGGCGAGCACAATTAATAGAGATGAACCAGCTATTGATCCTTTACCCAGGGCCATGAGGGGTAGTGACTCTAGAGTGAGTAAAGTATCAGAAGATATCCCGCAAGAGATAAAGGAATCACCAAAAGAAATGGATAATATTGATGATGTCAATAATGGAGATAGAGGAAAGGAGAAAGGTAAAGAAAATGATAAAGAAAATGAGGGTGATGGCATTGGAGGAAATGAGGACGAGAATCGGGCAGAGCGAGTGGAGCCGGCTTGCACACGCGCTATCAAGAATGGAGATGTTATTATTGTTCCCATCAAGGTAACTGGGGAAAAAAGTCAAACAATAGAAGCCTGGGGTTTTGATGTTAGCCTCGATGGGCTTAAGTATGTGACCTGGATCAAATCGGGTTGTCTTGCGGAGGAAAGCGGTTCCTTTATGTGTAATCAGCTTGCAAATGGTAATGTGAGGTGTGGCTCTTATACAGGAGAACTAAATGTTGAAGGAGAGAATATTCTCTTTGAGTTAGAACTGAAGGAAATGCCCAATGCCAAAAGTGCTAGTATACGGTTGTTGAACTTTGTGGATAATCTAGCTGATGCCAAGACTTCAACCTGTCAAGTAAAATAAATTTGCAAAAGAGGAGTGATCTCCTCCTCTTCTTAAATAAATAATAAAAAGAATTTAGAATGGGTTTTTTATACTTACAAATAATTAAATTGGATTTTACAAGAGGTCAGAGTCAAGAAAAAGAAGGGAGGTGAAGACTTATTATTTATCATGCTTAACCGAAGGTACTGTAGATAATGTATTTAAAAAAACTCTAAAAGGAGGTTACTTATGAGAGGGATTGTTATAATGTTTAGATGTATAATTCTAATTTTAATAACCGTTACCTTACTTTTAAGCGAGAAAGGTCCTTATGCTTTAGCGGGACAAGTAGAGTCGGCTTGCACAAGCGCTATAAAAGATGGTGATAAGATAATTATCCCTATAAAGGTAACGGGTGGTAAAGGTGAAGTAATAGAGGCATGGGGTTTTGATATTGAACTTAAAGGGCTTGCATATTCAGGTTGCAGCAAGATCGGTTGTCTTGCAGAGAAGAGTAATTCTTTCATGTGCAACCAGCTTGCAAATGGTAATGTGAGATGTGGCTCTTATACAGGGACGCTTGCCATTGAAGGGAACCACATACTTTTTAAACTAGAATTAAAGAAGATAGCTGGTGCTAAAGAGGCCAGCATACGATTGTCAAACTTTGTAGATCACTTGGCTGATGCCAAACCTTACAAGTGTGAAATAAAGTAAAGGAGGGAGGTGTTTAAATATGAAAATTAGAGGACAGTTTTTTCCGATAAAAAGTTTGCTTATAATGCTAATTGCCTTTTCGTTGATCGGCTACGCTTTTTCCGTGGCGATGGCTCAGGAATGCAATGACATCATTAGCATCGAAGAAATAGATGGTACCTACTGTATTAAGGTAACAAACATTCCTTCAGCTGTTTCTTCATTTGGTTTCGATGTAGTTTATAATGAATCTGAATTGACCTACAATCGCACTTACAGTTATGGAAATTGCCTCATCTCCCGTTTTGACATGGTTCTGGTAAATCCTAAACCTTGCGATAACGGTCAATGCAAATTAACGGTAGGAGGCTTTGGAGTCAATGCTGTTCCAGCAGGAAGTAGCGGTTGTTGGATTTGTTTAGACTTTACCATAAATAATCCGAATCCGGATAACCCTCCTCCTAAAATTTGTTTGACAAATCTGGTGGATAACATGGCTGGATGGTGTTATGGATGCGGAGACGTGGGTTGTCCAAATTGTTGTTGTGGTCCAGTAGTTGAAACTATTTGCGATGATGGCATAGATAATGATCGTGATCAATTAATTGACTGTGATGATCCTGATTGTACTGGGCTTGGCTGTGATGATGGCGATGCTTGTACAACAGGCGATACATGCTCCAATAGGATCTGCGTAGGTGCTCCTCTTTTCTGTCCTGACACCAACCTCTGCACTGAAGATTCGTGTGATCCTGCGTCTGGTTGTGTCCATACCCCGATAGACTGTGACGATAGGAACTTCTGCACCGAAGATTCGTGTGATCCTGCGTCTGGTTGTGTCCATACCCCGATAGACTGTGACGATAGGAACTTCTGCACTGAAGATTCGTGTGATCCTGCGTCTGGCTGTGTACACACCCTGATAGACTGTGACGATAGGAACTTCTGCACTGAAGATTCGTGTGATCCTGCGTCTGGTTGTGTACACACTCCGATACCTGGTTGTGGTGAGATTTGTAATAATAGTATTGACGATGATCGTGATCAATTAATTGACTGTGATGATCCTGATTGTAATGGGCTTGGCTGTGATGATGGCGACGCTTGTACAACAAACGAGACCTGCTCCAATAGGACCTGCGTAGGTGGAACTCCTCTCGTCTGTGCTGACCGCAACCTCTGTACGGATGATAGCTGTAACAGTGCTACAGGCTGTGTTTATACCCCGAGAGATTGTGACGATAGGAATGTCTGCACTGCTGATTCATGTAATCCTGCGTCTGGTTGTGTCCATACCCCGATAGACTGTGACGATAGGAACGCCTGCACCGCTGATTCGTGTGATCCTGCGTCTGGTTGTGTCCATACCCCGATAGATTGTGACGATAGGAACG
>Ga0315284_10008981_pt1 | contig 14270 bp, 12 predicted proteins | sample YL17G09_16_MG_FD_203696 | JGI IMG/M metagenome (GOLD analysis project Ga0315284, IMG submission 203696) | Sediment microbial communities from Yellowstone Lake, YNP, Wyoming, USA - YL17G09_16 | ecosystem: Environmental > Aquatic > Freshwater > Lake > Sediment | place: USA: Wyoming | collected... | reverse complement strand
CGCGACCTCCTCCAGATCTCGACCGAGAGAATCGAAGCCATGATCTCGGCCGCCCTTGAGGCCGGGGCGTTCGGGGCTAAAATAAACGGCTCCGGCGGGGGCGGGTGCATGTTCGCTTACGCGCCCCGCGATCCGGAGAAAGTCGCCGCCGCCGTCGCCGCCGTCGGGGGACAGCCGTTCATCGTCCGCATCGATGCGGGCGCCCGGCGCGAAATCTAAGATCGAGGTTCCCGTTATGATCGACGCCACCCAAATCCGCAAAGGCATGATTCTCCGGATGGAAGGCGGCCGGCTCTACCGCGTTCAGGAGATGCAGCTCATCACCCCGGGCCGATGGAAAGCCATGGTCCAGACGAAGATCCGGAGCTTGAAGGACAACAGCGTCCGCGATTACCGTTTCCGGTCCGTGGACCGGATCGAACAGGTCCACCTCGACGATGTCGAGATGGAGTTCCTCTACCAAAGCGGCGACGATTACTTTTTCATGAACCACCAGACCTACGACCAGGTCACCCTGACGGCCGAGGTCATGGGCGACGCGGTCTCATACGCCGTCCCCAACGTCATCTTCACGATCGAAATGTTCGAAGGGCGGCCGATGAATGTGATCCCGCCGACGACGGTCGAGATGAAGGTCGCCCACACGGAACCCGGGATGAAGGGAGCGACGGCCGCCGCCTCCTACAAGCCGGCGACGATGGAAAACGGCCTGACCGTCTCCGTCCCCCCCTTCGTCCAGAGCGGCGAAGTGATCAAAGTCGACACCCGCGAGAACAAGTACCTCGAGCGCGTCCGGTAGTTTTAGGTCCGGCGAGAGAGAACCCGATTCTCCGGTAGAATATCCCCTCAGAACATCCGGCGGTCGACGGCGGCGTTGCCGACGGCGTCGCGGACGATGATCGTCAGAAGGTTGTCGGCGCCGGGAGCGAGCTTGACCTTGAAGGCGAAGCTTTCGGCCTTCGCGTCGCAGATCCCGTCCTCGGGAAAGACGGTCCGCCAATCGTCGGGCCGGACGAGAATCCGGCAGTCTTTAATACCTGAAAACGAGTCCTCGGCCTGAAAGCTCACCGAAAGCTCGCTTCCCTGCCGGACGACTTGAACATTCCGGAGGGCGGGCGCGGCGTTGTCGATGACGAGCGGTCCGCTCGTCTTTTCCGTTTTCTTTTCCAGCTCCGGCGGATTGGACGGGCCGTCCGTCGCCGCGACTTTCAGGGAATAGATCCCGTCCGGGAAATGGACGGTGTTGAAAGCGTATGTCGTCTCAAGCCAGCGGTCCTCCAGAAGACGCCATTCCTTTTCCCCATCGGCCCGGATCGAGATCGTATAAACAAGGCTGTCCCCGTTTTCGTCGTCGACGTCCCACTGAAGAGTCTGATAACCCTTACGCTCGGCTTTCTTGGCGGCGATGAACCTCATCTCGTCCTTTTTTGCCGGCGGTTCGAACCGGCGGCGCTCCAAGCCCAGGATTGCCTCGTCCATCTCGGGAGGTTTGAGGAAGACCTCGTTGGGGGCCAGAAGCTCGATCCGGGTGAAGGACGGGGCGACATTGGACTGGAGATAGGGAAAGCCGACCCGGGAAAGAAGAGGCGAGGCCTTCCCCGAGGGGGACTTGAAGAGGGCCCGGAACTGGATATAACGGGCTTTGGGGCTCAAGACCTGCTCTCCCTCGGATTTCTGGTAAGGAGGCGACCAGTCGCTCCAGCTTGGACCCGGCTCCAAGGCATTGCCGCTCCGGGTTTGAAACTGGATGGAGGCGCCTTGCGGGAGCCCGGCTTCCCATCTGATCCGCCCCCAAGTCGCAAGCATGCGGGCGTCCCACACGGGGCTGAGATATTCTCCGCTCAGGCGCTGCTCGGGATGGATCATCCCGAGTTCGACCGGATTGTTGCCGAGGAAATAAACCCGGGTCCCGATCGGCAGGCAGGCGAAGAGCTGTTCGGAATGGCGCTGGAACACGAGAGCCGTCTTTCCCTCTCCGTCAACCGCGTAAAACCGGCCTTTGGGACCGGTGCCGAAATAGACTTTTCGTTCCGCCTCGGACCAGAAAAGGCTGTAGACCAGCTCCTCGGCGGAGAACCAGAGGCGCCGGGACGAGCCGTCGGGCAGGATCTTGAAGATCGCGCCGGGTTCCCGCGCTCCCCCGGCCGCGGGCGCGGGTTTGGAGGGCGGAGCAGTGGCCGGCAGGCCTTGGGTCTGGCCCGCTTGGGCCGGGGCGACGCTGACCGCCGACACCGAAATACCGACCTCGGCTTCGCGGCCTGAAGGCGCGGATGCGGAGAGGCCGTCCCTCGTCCGGGTCGGCGTCCCCCCCGCGGCCGCATAGATGGCCCCGTCGAGATCGAAGGCGAGGCTCCGGACTTCCTCGAAAGGCGTCTCGAAGATGACCGCGCCTTTGCCGCTCGCCTTCGCCACCCGATAGACCAGTCCATTCCCGCCGCTGCCGGCGATGATGTCGCCTGTCCGATCGAGCTTGAGACAAAGGATATGGTTCTCGCCGGCCTTGAAGACCTGGCGGCCTTCCCCCTGCGGGGTGATTTCATAGACGCCCCCGCTCTCGCCCACGGCGGCGAGCAACGAGCCGCTTTCCAGGAACAGCAGGTCCCAGACGTAGCGTTCGGCGGGATTGAAGAACTCTTCCCCTTTCCCCGGCGCCGTGATCTTGTAGATTTTCCCGTTGGGGGAGGTCCCCGCGTAGAGCCCGCCCTTGCGGTCCAGGGCGAGGCAGGTCACGTCCATCTCGACGGCCTGAAAATAGAGCTCCGCTTTGCCGTCTTTGCCGAGACGGTAGACCTTGCCCTCATGGCCCGTTCCAAGGTAAGCCACGCCCTCGGGCGTCATCAGGAAAGAGAGGTAGAAATCCTCGGCCGGGCCTTCGATCCGGTCCTCGCTCGGGGCGAGCGAGAGGATGCCGTCGGCCGAGATCGAAACACCGTCGAACTTTCCCCGCAGAAAATCGTCATAACTGCGGAGGGACCATTTCTGGGGCGTTACTCCGGCCGCGACGGCGGCCAGAACGATCATCCCGGCGATTCCCGGGGAAACGATACGTCTCATGGATGTCTCCTACTTCCGGATCCGGAGGGGGATGACCGCCAAACCGCGGAAGACATGCGGGATAGGCATCTGGTATTCGGCCAGGGTCGAAACGGTGATTTCGGTCGGAAGCGACGAGGAAGCCCGCGGCGAGGCGAACAGAGATTTCATCGCCGGGGGGAGATTGGGCATTTCTTCGCCCCGCAGGAACAGACCCGGCCGCGGCCCGATCAGCTTGAAGTAGATACGATTGTTCCGGCGGAGGCTGTTGAGGAGGCGGATGAGCTGGTTGAGGCTGCGGGGCACGATGCCTTGAGCGCGGTATTGGCCGACCTCGATCTGCTGCATCGAGGCCGTGTCGGCGACGACGAGTTGGAACTCGGAGCCGGCCGGCAGGTGGGGCGCTTGGAATGGGACCTCCTCCGCGTCGACTTCGCCCCGGTACGTCCGGGTGAAGACCTTCATCAGGACGGTCTCGCCGGGGGCGACCTCATATTTGTCGAGCCAAACCCGCTCCAGAGCGGCGATCCGAAGTTCCTCGGCCACCCGGATGTTCAGGTCGATCCGATGGATCCCGACCTGCTTGAATTCATTATTGGTCAGGAAATACGTCACGGCCGTGACAAGCCCCGCGGCCTCGGCGGCCGGAGCGCCGAGGTTTCCGGAAAAGATGTCCTCGAGGCGGATGCTCTGAGCCGGCGTGGTGTCGAGATAGATGTCCCCCGTCAGTTCGAGGGTCAGATCGCCGAGCGACCGGTCCTCGGCCTCGATCACTTGGGCCACGGACATATTGATGAGAAGGGGGGTCAACAGACGATCGTTGACGATCTTGAGCTTGAATTCGCGGCGGGCCCCGGACTCCTCGGTCAAGGCCAGGTTGAGCGGGACGGACTTGGGAATCCGCCCGATCTCGCCCAGGGCGCCCGCGGTCCGGTCCTGGACGAAAGACCCGATCAGGCTCCCCGTCGAGGCCATCTTGAAGGAATTGTCGAGGGTCGGCACGACGGTGATCACGCTGGCCTTGGCCATGCCGTAATCCACCGCGCCGAGGTTATAGAGAGGGTGGCCGAAAGCATACACCTTGGTCCCGTCGACATACGTCGCCGTTCCGACGGCGGAGACGTCGAGATCGCCGCTCACGAGTTGAAGAGCGAGGGGGTCGCCCTCGCGAACGGAGAGGTCCGCCGCGGGGGACTTCGGGATGGTCTGGCAGCTGTTCGGCCCGGCCATGGCCCGGAAGCCCATCGCCGAAAAAAACGGCTGCGCCTTCTCGAGGAGGCGGGGGGCGAAGCCGCCGAAAAAAAGGGGAATGGCGAGGGGCGCGCCCACCCGGCCGTCGGCGACGAAGGTCGACGGCGGGGAGAATCGGTCTTTCTGCGCTTCAAAGAGGTCGGCGAGAGACAGGCTGGTTTTAAAGGGAAGCTTGGCCGGCGTCGGGGCGGGCGGTCGGATCTTCTCGGAAATGGCCAGCATTTCACCGATCGGGGTGAGGCCCGCGATCGGTTCTTTGCTGTAGGGAAAGCTGAAGGCGACGGCCCCGATGATCTTGCCGTCGATATAGACCGGACTGCCGCTCATGCCCTGGATGACCCCGGTGTTTTCCAGGTTCATCCCCTTAAGCCGGGCCAGGATAACGTTGCGCTTGGCCGTCGTGTTGGCCAGGACGCCGAGGATTTCGACTTCGAATTCCTCGATTTTCGTTTCGGCGAAAACGGTCCGGCCTTTGCCTTTCTGCCCGGCCTTGACCTGATCGATCGGGAGGACCTGGGCCGCGGCCGCGCCGGCTCCTTGGATCCGCTCCGCGAACGACCCGGCCGCGAGGGCGATTCCCGCGATCGCGACGATCCCCAGGCGGAAGGATGAGAGGCGATGTTCCATCTCGTTCACGATCCTTTTTCTCCGGCGGTCGCTTCCGCGGCGTTTGACCGGCTTCGGCGGGACGTCGTACAATACGGCCTCCCATGAGAAACGCGTTGATAACGGGCGGCACGGGCTTCATCGGAAGCCATCTCGCCGAGCGTCTTCGCGACCTGGACTGGAAAGTCTCCGCGCTCGTCCGGGACCCCGATAAACTGAAGTTTCTCGATGGGTCCGGCGTCCGGATTCTGCCAGGCGATCTCCAAAACCTTCCCGAACTGCCGGGAGACATCGACGTCGTATTCCACCTGGCGGGGCTGACCAAAGCCCTCCAAACAGCTTTTTATTATAAGATAAATCAGGAAGGCACGGCAAGCTTTCTGGATGCCCTGGTAAAGCTCAAACCCGGGCCGCGGGTTGTTCTCCTCTCGACGTTCGCCGCCGCCGGACCGGGCGATGCGGCCAGGCCGCGCCGGGAGGACGACCCCCCGGCCCCCGTTTCCCCCTATGGGGACAGCAAGCTCCAGGGCGAGCGGGAAGCCTTAGCCCGCAAACATCTCCTTCAAACGGCCATCGTCCGGGTCGGGGCGGTCTACGGTCCCCGCGACGCGGATTTCCTCGATTATTTTAAAACCATCAAGCGCGGTCTCCTGCCTTCGTTCGGCCGGAAGCGCCGCCTCATGACCGTCTGCTATGTCCGCGATCTCGTCGACGGGTTGCTCGCCGTCGCCGGATCGTCCGGTCCGAGCGGCGAAATCTACAACATCGGGCATCCCGAGCCATGCGCCATGGACGACATCGGCCGCGCCGCCGCCCGGGCCCTCGGGGTCCGGGCCAGGCGGCTCGTCCTTCCCCTGTCCCTCGTGTATGCCGTCGCTTATTTCCGGGAAAAAAGATCCGCCGGAAAAAAGGCGCCGACCGCCGTCCATCGGGCCAAAGTCACGGAGTATCGCCAATCGGGGTGGGTTGCCGATGTCGGAAAAGCCAGGGAGCGGCTCGGCTTTACGGCGGCCACGCCGCTGGAAGAGGGGATCCGGGAGACGATCGACTGGTACAAGAGCGCAGGCCGTCTCTAAGTCCCCGTCCGGACCGGCGTCAGCCTCGTCGAGAATGTTGCGGCGAACTTAACCGAGCTTTTGTAGCACCAATTTTCGGAAAGCGACGTGGCGATATACTTGATCCGGCCGCGGAGAACATGGACGCCCCGGCGCGCTTTGGGATTCACCGTCAGGGGGATCTCCACGAATTTTTTGAGGTCCAGGTATTCCTTGCCGCCGATCTCGACCCGGGGGACGGAGAGGTCGGCCGCGGTGAAAAAATTCTTCGGGAAGACAAGCTCCTCCATGGGTTCGAACTCGATCGTGAGCGATGCCTGGGCGTTCAAGGCGATGCCCCGTTTCACCGTGATCTTCAAGAGGACTTTGCCCTCCTCGCCGCGGGCCAGGCGGAGCGGCTGGACGGAGCTTTCGACTTTAAGGAGGTCCTCGGCCGCTCCGGCTGCGGCGAATCCCGCAAGGAGGAGACCGGCGGCCGCCAGCCGGCGGAGAAAAAGCGATCGGCTTAACATCGGGGCGCCCTTCAGTTTAATCGCGCCGTTCCCTTGAAGTCAACCCGGCATTGCGGGCGAAAATCGTTGTTTCTTTTTTGATGTCCCTTGATTATAATGGCCGCGATTGACGAGACGGGCATGAACAAACGCACCATCATCACCGGCACGGGACACTTCGTCCCCCCCCAAATCGTGACGAATTTCGACCTCGAAAAAGTCATGAATACGACGGACGAATGGATCCGGCAGCGCTCGGGGATCCGGGAACGCCGCTATGCCGAGGAGGGGGTCGGCAGCTCCGACCTCGGGGTCGAGGCCGCCCGGCGGGCCATCGAAGCCGCGGGAATCTCCCCCGCCGAAATCGATTTGATCATCGCCGCTACGATCTCCCCGGACCATTACTTTCCCGGGATCGGCGTTCAAATCCAGGCCAAGCTCGGCCTCGGCCCGATCGGCGCCCTCGATATTCGCAACCAATGCAGCGGTTTCATCTACGCCCTCTCGGTCGCCGACCATTACATCAAGGCCGGGACGTACAAGAAAATCCTGCTCGTCGCCGCCGAAGTCCAGTCCCACAATCTGGATTACTCCGACGAAGGACGGGACATGGCCGTCCTTTTCGGCGACGGCGCCGGGGCCGTCATCCTCGAGCCGGATGACGGGGACGACGGACGCGGCGTCCTGTCCACCCACCTCTTCGCCGACGGCAACCACATCGAGGATCTGTGGATGGAAAATCCGAGCCCTCGCCTGAAACCCGTCTTTCGGAAAGAGCTCTTCGAGCAAGGGAAATTCTATCCCCGGATGGACGGGAAGAACGTCTTCAAAAACGCCTCGGAGCGGATGCCGGAAGCGGTTCTGGCCGCCCTCGCCGCCAACGGCCTGGCCATCGGCGACGTCGCTCTCCTGATCCCCCATCAGGCCAACGACCGGATCTCCCAAATGGTCGCCCATAAACTGCGAATTCCGTTGGAGAAAGTCGGCCGCAACATCGAACGGTTCGGGAACACCACGGCCGCCTCGATTCCGATCGTCCTGGACGAGGCGGTCCGGAGCGGCCGGGTTCGGCCGGGCGACCTGATCGTCCTCACGGCCTTCGGCTCGGGTTTCACCTGGGCTTCGGCGGCCGTCCGGTTGTAAGGCGCGCCGGCATAAAAATTGCAGTTTACCGTCTCAGAAACCATGTTCGGTCGTTCAGCGGTCGGCCGGAAAGAAAAAAACGGGGGAAAATCCCCGGGAAATTGCATTTGCCGACGAAGTTTGTTAGGATTCATTTCTTATGAACGGGCGCATGGATAGAAAGGATCTTTACAGAAAAGGAGGAGTTCATGACTAAAAAGACCGTTCTTCCCGTCATTCTGGGGGTCCTGCTTGCCGCCGGAACCGGGCTTCTCGTTTCCCAGCAGAACGCCGATGACGCCAAATTCGTCAAGTGGGTGGACACCTATCTGGACGAATTCTGGAAGTTCTATCCCACGGCGGGAACGCTGGCCGGATTCACAAAATACAACGACAAGCTCGAGAACTGGGACGAATCGAACATCGAAAAACACCTCGATCAGCTCGACAAATTCAACGCCGAGCTCGTCAACAAGATCGTCAAGGATAAATTGAGCCCCGAGCTCCAGATCGATTTCGACCTCATCCGCGAACACCTCGACCTGGACATGTTCCGGCTCGAGAAAATCGCCCCCCAGCAGACCAACCCCCTCGTTTACAATGATGTCTTCCTGAACGCGATCCGGGGGCTGCTGACCAAGGAATCCATGCCGATCGACGCCCGCCTGGCCGCGGCGACGTCCCGGGTCAAGGCTCTCTCGAACCTGGTCAAACAGGCCAAAGAGAACCTTAAAACCTCGTCTCAAGAATACACCGAGGCGGCGATCAAGGGCTTCGCCGTCATCCTCGACGTTTACAAGAACGAAATTCCGAAGCTCATCGAAGCGGGCGGCGCCGAAGCCAAGACGAAATACGTCGCCGAACACGCCAAGGCCGTGGCGGCCCTTGAAGACTACGGCAAATTCCTCCAGAGCGATTTTCTGCCCAAATCGACCGGCAACTTCCGGCTCGGCGAAGCCCACCAACGGACCCTTCAGCTCACGACCGGAAGCACCCTGATGATCAACGACATTCTCGAGCGGGCCAAAACCGACACTAAAAACATCCGCCGCGAGATGTTTCTGACCTGCATGCCCTACTACAAAATCATGGACCCGAAGTTCGACCTCGAAAATCCCCCGGCAAACATCACCCAAGAGCAGCTCTTCAACAACGTCATCCCCCACGTCCTGAACAAGATCAAGGTCATCCAGCCGACTAAGGAGGAATTCATCGCCCGGATCAAAGCCGAGGTCGCCGACATCAAGGCCTTCATCGATAAGACTAAGCTCCTTGACGTCCCGGCCGAGATGCCGAAGATAGACCTCGTTCCGGCTTTACAGCGGGACAACCGGATCGCCAAGCTCATCACCCCCAATCCCTACGAGGCCGGCAGCCCCTTCGACATCCAGCTCAATCCCTATCCGGAAACCCTGTCCGGGGACGCGCTCGCCTCCTTCCTGGACGAATACACGAGCTACCTCCTCCCCTACTGGACGATCCAGCAGGTCTATCCCGGCAGTTTCGTTCCCGCGGTCGCCATGATGAAAAACGCCTCGCTCGTCCGCAAACTCTCGCCCAGCCTTCCCCTCATCATGGGCTGGCCGGTCTACATGCAGGACATGTTCGTTTACGCCGGATTCAATAACTACGACCTCAAGCAGCGTCTCAACGAGCTCAAGCTGAAGCTCCGGATTCTGATCGACTTCCAGCTCGATGTGGGTATCCACGAGGGCGGTCTGACGAAGGAACAGGCCATCCGCCTCATGACGATCACGGGATTCCAAACCCAAGCCGAGGCCGAACGCAATTGGGAAACCCATGTCCTCAATCCCGGCCGGGGATCCATGGCCTATATCGGCTACCAGGAAATCCTCGATATGGAGAGCGATTACAAGAAGGCCAAGGGCAACAATTTCTCCAAAAAGGAATTCCTCCAAAAGCTTTTGAGCTACGGCGCGGTCCCCATCCGGACGCTTAAAACCCTGATCACCCAGTAATCCTTCCCTTTCGCGCATGGACTCCCCCCGCGTCCGGCCGGATGCGGGGGGATTTTTTTTGGTCGATTCCCACGGCCATCTGGACATGCCGGAGTTCGACCCGGATCGCGAGGAGGTCCTCAGCCGCGCCCGCGCGGCGGGCGTCGCGGCGATCCTCTGTCCGATCGACGTTTCGAGCGAGCGCAGCCTTCGAACGACGCTGGCCATGACGGCGGCCCACGGCGAGATCGCCGCCGCGGCCGGGCTTCACCCTCATCAAGCCAAGCTCGCCGACGAAAAAGCCTGGCTCGGAATCGGTCAACTTGCCGAGGCGAAAGCCATCCGCGCCGTCGGGGAAATCGGGCTCGATTATCACTCCGATTTCGCGACGCCGGTCGAACAGCAGGATGTTTTTCGTCGTCAGCTATCCCTGGCCGCAGACCTCGGGCTTCCGGTCATCGTTCACAGCCGGGCGGCCGGACAGGACGTCCTCGCCGCCGTCGATTCCCTCAAGTTCAGCGGCGGCGGAGTGCTCCACTGTTTCACCGAGGATTGGGCCTACGCCCGAGCCATGCTTGACCGAGGATTCATGATCTCCTTCTCGGGAATCGTGACGTTCCCCAAAGCCGAGGCGCTCCGCGAGGTAGCCGCCCGGGTGCCTCTCGACCGTCTTCTCGTCGAAACGGATGCCCCCTATCTCGCCCCCCTCCCCCATCGGGGGAAGCGGAACGAACCGGCCTTCGTCGTCGAGACCGCCCGCCGCTTGGCGGAAATCCGGTCGATGTCCCTCGCCCTCCTCGCCGACGCTACCACGGCGAACTATTTATCTCTCTTCGGTTTTCGATAGAATCCGAATCATTCCCGCTTTCTCCGGGATCAGCGGCGACGGAGGCCGCCCTCAAGCCCAATTAGATTCGGAGCCGTTTCCAAAGAATTTTTCGCCTTGATATTCACCCCTCCTACCTCCCCTCGAAAAAGGGGAGGCCCCGAATAACGTCAACGGCTCCGGGGGTCGGAGGGGGGGCCCCTTTGGGGGGGAACCGACGGGACTGGTTCCCCGGGGCGCGGGGGCAGAGGGCGGTCCCGGCGCCGCCCGATGGCGACTAGACGGCTTCGTTGAAAATCGCCCCCTTCAATGCTAAGATAGCGCCGCTCATGACCGATCCGACGCCTAAGACGCCCGTCCTCAACGACATCTACGCCCGCATCCAGGATGACTTGGACCGGGTTGAGCGGCTGCTCCAGGACATGGGCCGCTCCCGGAACGCCCTGGTTTCCGAGATCAACGGCTATCTCTTCCAGAAAGGGGGGAAACGGGTCCGGCCCGCCCTTCTCATCCTTTCGGCGAAACTCCACGGGTTCAGCGGCGACGATCATATTTTCTGGTCGGCGCTCGTCGAGGTGATCCATACCGCCAGCCTCATCCACGACGACATCATCGATCAAGCCGACCGGCGGCGCGGCCGGGACACGGTCCACGCCCGCTGGGGCTCGAATATCACCGTCCTTCTGGGGGACTATCTTTATATCCGGGCGATCCAGCAAGCCCTCCAAACGCGGCGGATGGAGATCATCGATATCATGGCCGACGTGACGGCCCGGATGATCGAGGGCGAACTTCTCGAATGCTCCGTTTCAGGAGATCCGGACCTCGACGAGGACACGTACTTCAAGATCCTGGAGCTGAAGACCGCGGCGCTTTTTTCGGCCGCCTGCCGGATCGGCGGCATCCTCGGCGGCGCCGGAAAGGCCGACGTGGACCGGCTCGGCGCGTTCGGGACGAACATCGGCCTCGCCTTCCAGATCGCGGATGATCTTCTCGATTTTACCGGCGACGCCTCCTCCCTCGGAAAGCCGGTCCTATCCGACCTCCGCGAAGGACGAACGACGCTTCCGATCATTCTGGCGCTCCGGACGCTTCAAGGCCAGGCCCGGGACGATTTTAGGCGTCTGATCCTCGACCGTCCGTCCGATCCCGCGTCCCTCGGCCGGATCCGGGACATTACGGCCGCCCAAGGCGCGCTCGAAGAGGCGGCCCGGACGGGAGCCCGGTATTCCGCGGCGGCCAAGGCGTATCTCGACGGCTATGCCCCCTCCATCGAAGTCGAAACGCTCCGCCGGATCGGGGATTTCGTCCTCGAACGGACGAGATAGCGTGCGCGAAATCGAAGTCAAAGTCCGGGTCGGGGACCTCGCCGCCGTCCGCGCCCGCCTTCTCGATCTGGGCGCCCGGATCGACAAGGAGCGTCACCACGAGGAGAACACGCTCTTCGATTTCAGGGACGGGCGCCTGACCGAACGTCGCGAAGCCCTCCGCGTCCGCCGGATCGGCCGCAAAGCGTTCCTGACGTTCAAGGGCCCCCCCGAGAAGTCGCGGCGCTTTAAAATCCGTCTCGAGCTGGAAACCGAGGTCCGCGACGGAAAAGCCTTTGTCCGAATCCTGAGCGCCCTGGGATTCGTCCCCGTCTTCCGCTATGAAAAAAGGCGGACGGTTTTACGCAAAAAGACGCTCAAGATTTGTCTCGACGAGACGGCCGCGGGAACGTTCGTCGAATTCGAAGGCGAGCGGGAAAAGATCGTGCGGATGGCCCGGGTTTTAGGTTTCCCCCAAAAAGACTGGATCAAAAAAGACTACGTCCAGCTCTTGAAGGACTAAGTTTCGTCTTTTTCGTCCCCGACGGCGACTTCGGGGAAATCCTCGTCGAAGGGAGCGGCTTCTTCTTCCTCGATCGGGTGCTCGTCGGTCTCGACTCCATCGCCTTCGGCGGCGACGCCGACGGCCTCATCGGCCTCTTCCAGGTCATCCGCGATGAAGACCTGCTCGCCGCCCTCGAGAATGTCCTCTTTATGGGAGTGGAGGATGTCGTATTCGATGACGCCTTCCTTGACCTCGAGCTGGGCAATCCGGATGGGATTTTTCGTCTTGGTCTTGATCTTCGGCTTCGCGCCCTTGAGAAGCTGTTTGGCCCGTTTCGCGGCTATGATCACATACCGGTACTTGCTGTCGATCTTGCCGAAAGTCTCCAAGGGGATCTGTCTCCTGTCATCAAGGTAAGATGGGAGCCGGATCATACCAGAAACGGCCCGGTTTATCAACCCTGACCGTCGAACAGTTTCGGCCCGGTATCATCGTCATCGCATCCGCATCCGAAAACGGCCTTCACTCCCGATCGGGTTTGATGAACCGCTTCCTCGACGCTCCTTCTCGGCGCCTCGGACCTTGCGCTCCCCGCGCTTCACCAGCTCGAAGATTTAAGGTCGGCTTTGATGGTCTCTGGAGCTTCGGCGTCCGAAGCCGGGAGCCTCGAAGAGCGCCTGCGGAGCGGCAAATCCTCATCACGTTCCGGCCGTTCCCGTTTGCGGCCGGCGATCAAGCAAAACAGTCCGAAAGAACAAACTGTTCGACGGTCAGTTATCAACCGCGTTGCCTTTTCGGACGGAATTTTCTAAGATGGGGACGCCGATGAGGCCCGACGATCTCGACGAAACCACCGACCCGATCCGGCACCGCCGGACTCTCGCCCGGATCGAAATCGAGGACGCCGACCGGCCGCTCTCGCTGGGAGAAAAGATCCGCCGGATCTTCCGCCGGCGGCCGAAAGACGTCGTATCTCCGCCGCCGAGCTTCGCCGCCCCTCCGGAATCCGAAGCGGCGAAGGCCGTCCCCCACCCCGACGACTTGCCGGAGATTCCCTGACTCAGTCGATCCTCTCGAAGGAGTACCGCCCGCTTTCCAGGGACATCCGGCTGTAGACGCCGATCGTCACCATCCCCTCCATCGTCGGCGACGGGACGGACAGGCCGGCGCGTGGAGCTGCTTTTCCTCGAAGTAATGGGGGGTTAGAGGCAGAAGGATCTTGGCGGATCGTGGTCCGGTCTTCAGACGTAATGGGCGTCGAGGACGGCCTGCCAGTCGGCGGCGCTTTTGACCGCGACGAAGGCCATCCGGACGCGCTTGGGATGAGGGTGGAGGCGGGCGTAACCGATCCCGAAATGCCGCATCACCCCGACGGCCTTGCGCTCCCCGTAGAATTCCCAGGCAAGCCCGAAATGGCGGCGGATGAGCTCGCCTTGGTCGGCGAGCGCCGGTTTGAACGGATCGTGGCCGGCGGCGAGTTCGCGAGACTGGCGGAAGATCCAGGGATTGCCGATCGCGCCTCGCGCCGCGGTCACACCGTCCACGCCCGTTTCGGCCATCATCCGCAGGGCGTCGGCGGCCCCATGAACATCGCCCGATCCGATGATCGTTCTCTCCGGAAAGGCGCGTTTGACGTCGGCCAGGAAATTCCAGTCGGCGGGCCCGGAATATTTCTGCTCCACGCTCCGGGCATGGAGGCAGAGGGCCTCGGCTCCGGCGTCGAAGGCGCCCCGGGCGATCGTCCAAAACGCCTCGCCGGACGGATCGTTTTGGGCGAACGACTTCCTCAGCTTGATCATCAGCGGCCGGTCGGGAACGGCGGCCCGGACGGCCCGGACGATCTCGATCGCTTTCCCGGGCTGGGTCATCATGAATCCGCCCCGTTGCCGGCTCAGGACCTTGCGGACCGGACAGGCGAAATTCAAGTCGATCGCGTCGAAGCCCAACTCCCGGAGGACGGCCGCGGCCTCGGCCATGGCCGCCGGATCGTTCCCCATGATCTGGCCGCCGACGGGATGATCGGCCGGATCGAGACGGCAGAGGAAACGCCGGCGCTTTCCCTCCGACAGCAGGAACCGGTCGAGCATGACTTCGGTCGTGGCGAACGGCGCGCCGC
>Ga0315284_10008979_pt1 | contig 14273 bp, 16 predicted proteins | sample YL17G09_16_MG_FD_203696 | JGI IMG/M metagenome (GOLD analysis project Ga0315284, IMG submission 203696) | Sediment microbial communities from Yellowstone Lake, YNP, Wyoming, USA - YL17G09_16 | ecosystem: Environmental > Aquatic > Freshwater > Lake > Sediment | place: USA: Wyoming | collected... | reverse complement strand
GAATGATCGGATCACGGTCATCGAGCGACCGGCCAAGGCGGCCACCGTCGCTCAGGCATTCGCGTGCAAGACCGGAGATCGGGAGCATCTGGATCTGCTCAAGTGCACGAATGGCCTTGCACCCGAATGGCGGGAGTGGTTGGTATCGATCGCGTCCTGACCCCAGGTGGCGTTGATCTTGGAGCCGAAGCCCGTCGAGGCGTTGGGCAAGGACACAGATTTTCACGGCCATCTCCTCGATAGCTCCCGCGGCGTCAGCGCCGGCCACACGGAAGCGCCGATCATGCTGCCCCCGCTTATCTGCGCCACGATGACAGGGCCTTTGAGGCCGCTGTTGTCGTACACCGTCGCGGAGTCCGATCGGCTGACCGCTTCAGCGACAAGAGTCCAAAGACGTTGGTAGCGCTCGCGAATCTTGTTTTCAGGCACGTCGTGACCGCCTGCGGCGACCCGGTGTCGCACGCGCTGCACCGCCAGGTCCTCCGGGACGAGCAGGACGTGCAGCACGACGGTGTAGTCCGCCGCGTGGGCGGTGTCGATCAACGCGAGTTTCGACGGGTGGGAAAACACCGTTTCGGCGATGAATGACCGGCCGAGTTCGATCAGCCGCGCCCTGGTGTCGGCGGCCACCTGCGCGGCCTGGTAGGCGTGCCCCGATGGGTCTTGGGGCCAGCGCGCACTTGCGATTTCGTCGGCGTTGACGAGCACGCTGCCTGGCAGCAGCGGCGCGAGGGTGAACTCCACGAACGTCGACTTGCCGGCACCGTTGGGTCCGACAACGAGATCGAGCCGGTTCATCGGGTGGTGGCGGCGTTCACTTTCCGCGCCGGACCGCGCGGCGGCGCGTGGTCAGTACGACCGTCTTGCCGTCGGGCCGGTGCTCGACGATCTCACCGGTCTCGTTGAGGGCAACTGTGGTGACACCTCGCTGGGCGAGAACCGCACCGTAGTTCGATGTGGCGAGGTTCTCCTGGATGGCCGCGGCAATTTCGGCGTTGAACACGACGCCTTCTTCGACGGTGAGTTCGGACAGCTCGAGGCTTCCACCCAGCGCCGCTTCTACCCGCCGGCGTGCGGCGGTGTGCTGGCTGGACACCGCGCGCCCCACCCGCGCCCAGTGATCGAGCTGCTGTTTGGCCGAGCGACTCTGGCGCGCCCCCTCGGCCGCCGCGCTGTCCAGCAGGTCCGCGGCGAAGCGGGTGACTCGATCAGCAGTCTCGGCCACCATTCCTCCTCGTGTAGCAATCTGTAACGAGCGTAGCAGAACGCTACAGCTGTGGACAGGATCCGCTTCGGCCGTCCTCCTTCGGCCGGTTGGTGGTGTTTCGGCGGACCTGAACGAGAGGCGCGGACGACCTGGCAGAAGTACCAACTGCGAGTGGTTTCCGTCGAGCGACTGTCATCTCGCCACGGGTTTATCGGCCCAGAACGGATACAAGCGATCGATCAAGCGCTGCGCTCTGTGCTCGATCTGTGATGGGCGACTCTCCGGCACCGGGGGAGAAAGTGCTGCTAGCGAGGGATTTTGGACGGTCGATACGCGGTCGTGGCCGGGAACGTTTAGATTGACATAATGTGGCTTATCGGCAAAAACTGCCGTGCGTGCGACGAAGGAGTGATCCCCACCCATGACCGCTGACAACCATACGATCCGGAACTAGTTGGCAGTAATCCGTAAAAATTGAGGGCCGTCCGATTTCACCCCCGCGTCCGCAACTATCTGACCCGCATGCTGGACCGACGGGCGCCCCGCCGCGGTTCTGCCGGCTTCACGATGTCTGAATCCGCGACCAACTGGACGAATCCGAATCCGGACCGTCTGACGCCTTGAGATGATTTGTTCACCCGGATGGCTCGAGCCCCGACGGAGGCCATCCAGCCACAACCCCATCCATTCGTCACAGTGACGTATTGAAGTCCCAATGCCTCCCACCCGGTTGGTCGAATGACCGAACATCACACCTGGGCCGCAAGCCTTCGTGTGAATCGCCGCGATCGGCTCGCGGACCACACCGCAATTCAGTCGGTGCGCTTGGCCAAGATCTCACGCAGGGCAGGCAGGACGCGACGGTCCTTCGGCCGGTCGGCCGCCGCCTTGGACCGGACGATGTCGCTCAGCGACGCGATATGCACAGTGACGTTGTACAGCTGAGCGGGCGTGGCGTCGCGACGCAGGTCCGAGTAGCCGTGTGTGCCGGAAGGCTGAAAGGCGAGGTCGAGATCGCCAGCATCGGTCTCCAGGTTCCAGGTTTGTGCCCCGGCCAATCCTTCGGCATCGCAGGCAAAGGGCAGGCCCTCAGGAACGGCCTCGGTGCGGATCCTCGCGTTGAGCTCGCGCAACGCGGTTGCAAGCCGGGCGAGGTTCGGGCGGTCATCCTGGGGAGTTATGTCGGCATCTTCCGTCGGGAACGGGGACCCGTGGAACACGGCCGCCAGGCCGCCGATCAGCACATAGACCACCTCATGTCGGTGCAGCACCTCGAACAAACGCGGGAGATCGAGTTCCATGCTCATGCGCTACCCGCTATGCGAATCTCCCTGAGCTGCTTGGTGACCCGGGCATGGCGGTCGAGGCGCTCTTGGCCAGTCAGGTCAGCCAGTCGTGCGGCCTGGGCGACGTCGCTGTCGTCGCGGACCACGACGTTGATGTCGAGATCGAGTCCGCACAGCCGGACGAGCCGGATCACATCGTCGAGGCTGACCGCCGTGCCGCCGGACTCCCACCGCGCGATCGCGGGCTGGGCGGTATCTGCACGGGCAGCGAGTTCCTGCTGCGTCAGGCCGGCCCGGCGACGCGCTTCGCGGATGAGGTCCCCACCGCACGAACCCATGAACCCAATATAACAGATATGTTATAGACTTGGGCCCCAACCGTCGGGGTGGTGGTTTGGTTTTACCTCTGGACACCGTCATTCGCTGGTCTTCAGATAGACGATGCGGTCATCGAGCGGTTGTTGGGCCGCGTCCGTCACGGCCGCCACGAGCGCGGTGGACCCAGCCAACTGGCGCGAGAAGCGCGTCGACAGTGCGATCAACAGTCCGTGATGGTGGCGGCCAGTGGTGCTGTAGTCGGCGGCAAGTCGGGTGAAATCGCCTACATTCTCGGTCAAGACCGCAGAGCCATGAGCGACCGCCGCAGCGAACACGTCGGCGTCTGCACAGCCAGCTAGGCCTATCTCGGCCACAGTCGTCGCGTCGATCCCGACCTCGCGGAGCCGTGCGGCCAACCTGGCTGGATACATTTCGTCCAGCAGAACTTTCACCGTGAATTGGCAGCGGCAGTGTCGTCGCGATGTAGGTCGATCCGCGCTTGAATCTCGGTGGGATAAGCCGCGCGGTACGCCAATGCCGCGTCAGCTTGGGGGCGGGTGATGATCTGGTCTGCAATCAAATCATCAGCACCGCCAATGTCATCGATCCACATCGCGATCTCCCACACATCTGGCCCGCCGATTACCCCGGCGCGGCGACCCGATGGCCCGTCACGAAACGTGATCAACGGATGCTCATCGCGGCGCGCGCCTTCCTCGGCATAGCGACGTAGCCGATCAGACAAGGTTTCACCCGCCGCGTTCGCCCGAAGCCGCAACCTCTCAGCAAGACGGTCGTCAAGCCGAACGGACACATTCACCGACATGTTTACAACGTAGCACAATGTCACCACCCACGATACTCACAGGGTCTGGAAGAATACACCGACCCAGGCTCGGTCGACGGATCAGGCAGCTACGTCGGCGGACAGGCGGTGGAATGCGGTGCACCGCTTTTCGGGCCGCGGAACCCCCTGCGTTGTTAGCGCCGCTGGGCCTTGGGTTGTCCGAACCGCAGGTGATGGTCAACGTTGAGAACTGTGCGGTAGCGCACCGGCGGCACTCCGCTGAACTCAACCGCAGCAGACCAGGATGAACGAAGACGTTAGCACCGCTTCCGGTTCGTCGCCCTTGCCGCGCTACGATTCCGCTGTGACGGTCAAGGCAGCCGAACTGTTGGCCCTTGGAGTCGCCTGCATTCTGGTCGGTGCGGCGCTGGTCTACCTCTTCGGATCGTTCTTCCTGATGGCCGCCCACGTCGAGCCCAGACCGGGCCAGTCTCATGCGAGGGCGATGATGCGCGAGTTGTACTACGTGCTTATCACCCAGCCGCTCATCCCGCTCTACTTCCTGATCGGTCGCAGGATGGGCCGAGGCAACGGAATCCCGATTGTCTTCCTGCACGGCTACTTTCAGAACCGCGCCGATTTCTGGTGGTTGGCACGCCAGTTCAGGAAGGCCTCGAAGGGCCCGCTCTACGGCTTCAACTACCCGTGGTTCGACTCCGTCGATCGCAACACCGCCCGGCTCGACAGGTTCGTCGAGCGCATCTGCGCCGACACCGGCAGCGACAAGGTGACATTGATCGCCCACTCACTCGGCGGACTTGTGTCGCTGGAGTACTCACACTCTCCGAACGGCGAACGGCGGGTGGCACATTGCATCACGGTCGGCACCCCTCACGCCGGCGTCAAGTGGCGCGGCCCCATTCCGGGAAAGGTCGCCAGGGAACTCCGCGAGGGCGGCGACTTCACCACCGAGCGTCGGCAGCGCGCGGTGAACACACCGACGCTGAGCGTCTACTCGACGCACGACAACATCGTTCACCCGCCGTCGACGAGCGAGCTCTCAGCGCGCGGGGGCCGCGACGTTGCCGTCGACGGGTTAGGCCATCTGTCCCTGCTTTATTCACCGCGGGTCGCCCGGGTGCTCATCGAGTTCATCGACCAGGATGAACGACCGGTGCCGCCCGGGCCCTGACTCAATGGCCCGTGCGGCCGCGCGAAGGCAGCGGTTCCACCGACGGTTCGACGCCGATCGGATCGTGGGTACGCTCGGCCCACTTGCCGTAGGCCTGAGACAGCGGGCCCGCAGAGAACCCGTGAGCGAAGACACTGAGCACGACCGTTGCCGCCAGCACCCCTGCGACGTCCTCGATGAACGGTGAATCCCGGCCGAGTTCCTCCAGCGCCAGCAATCCGAACACAATCGTGGCGAGCCCCCGCGGTCCGAACCAGCCAATGAAAGCCACTGTGCGCCAGTGGAATCCGGTCCCGATCAGCGCCAGAGCAACCGGGATCACGCGCAGTACGGTCAACGCCAGTACCGCGATCACCAGCCACTGCCACTTCAGCCCGGATGCGAACACCCTCAGCAGCACACCACCGAACAGGAACCAGACCACGAAGCCGAGCAGGTCTGCGGCGGTCTCCAGCAGACCCGCGGTCTCGTGCTCCTCGGCCAGCGTTGTCGAGGCCGCACCGAAGACCAAGCCACCGACGAAGGCGGCGATGAACGCATTGGCGCCGATCATTTCGGCCACGCCGAACAGCAATGCCGGCAGGAACAGAGCGGCGATCTGGCGTCCCCGCCAGCCACTGAGGTGACGGTCACGGGAGCGGTCCAGGCACCAGGCCGTCACCCATGCGAGCACGACCGCACAGCCCAGCGCAAGCAGTACCGGAACCACGCCGATACCCAGCAGTCCCGGGATGGGAGCGTCTTCCCTCTCGGCCAATACCCCCAGCGTCATCAGGACGATGGGCGTCGCCAGGCCGTCATTGAGGCCGCTTTCGACGTTCAGTCCGCGCCGGACCCGCAAGGGCACGATCGGGTTCAGCACGGTCGGCGCGCCGAGTCCGGCATCCGTGGGCGTGATCGCCGCCGCGATCAGAGCCGCTCCGGCCGCGCCCAATGCCGGCAGCAGGGACCCTGCGACCAGAGCTGTGACGAGCAGCGCCAGCGGAAAGCCGATCACCAACAGTCTGACCGCGATCCCCGGGTCGTGGCGAAGCTGATTGAACCGCACCGTGGAGGCGTCGTGGAACAGGATGATCACCAGGGTGACCTCGGCCATGATGTGCACGAAGTCGGCGTGGATGTCGACGTTGCCGACGGAGAAGAAGATCAGCCCGGCCACAACGCTCAGCATGGGGGCTGTGACGTTGGCAAAGGTCAGACGCCGGGCCACCAGTGCGTAGCACAAGATCAGTCCAGCCATCACGGCGATGACTGCGCCGCTCACGGGTCCCCGCCCACGACATCCTCCGCCCCAACATCTCGCATCCGCAGGCTCAGTGTAGGAGCCCGGACCTCGCGTCGATGCGGATTAACTGCCACGCGCCCCGAGGCGCCCCACCCGGAGCGGGTGGCAAACTGTCTACCGTGATGACCCGCATGACGGCCCTGGTCGCCGTCGCCCTCGTCCTCGGGGCGATGTCCGGTGTGCCCGCATCAGCCGATCCCGTCGACCCGCCGGGCGTGCTGAGCTTCGGTGGCTTACCGCGCACCTATCTGGTGCATCCTCCGGCCGGTGTCGACCCGCCGAAAGGCCTGGTGGTCAATCTGCACGGCGCCGGCATGAGCGGAAGCGAGCAGGCCGCCCTCACCGACTACAACTCCGTGGCCGATCGGTACGGGTTCGTCGTCACTTATCCCGACGGGATCGATACGGCCTGGGCCGACGGTCGCGGCGCGTCGTTGCCCGACCGGCAGGGCGTCGACGACGTCGGTTTCCTGGCTGCCCTGATCGAACGCCTTACCCGGGACTACGGCGTCCCGCCCGGCCGGGTGTTCGTCACCGGGATGTCCGCTGGAGCGTTCATGGCCAACAGGCTGGTTTGCGAACGCGCCGACCTGGTCACCGCCATGGCGCCGGTGGCCGGGACGCTCGGCGCCGCGATGCCGTGCACACCGTCCCGGCCGGTGTCGGTCATGGCGGTTCACGGCACTGCCGACCCGGTGGTGCCCTACGAGGGCGGAACCATGAGCGGCCGCGGGGGCCTCAGCGACATCCTGTCCGCACCGGCGCTGGCCGAGCGGTGGCGGGAGATCAATCGATGCCCGGGCCCGTTGGTCGGCGATCCGGCAGCCGCCGGCGAGGTGCAGGAGATGGCCGCGACCGGGTGCGCGGACAATACCGAGGTGGTGCTGGTCCGGATCAACGGCGGCGGCCACACCTGGCCGACCGGGCGCTTCTCGCTGCCGGCCACGGTGGTGGGCCCGACGAGCTTCGCCGTTGACGCCTCAGGTGCGACCGCGCAGTTCTTCGCGACGCAAATCAGATAAGCACCGATCACGACCCAGCGGAGATCCGCCCGGACGCGGGGTCGATTCTGATAGACACGCTCTTCTCGACGCTGGGTTCGTCCGCTGTCGGCTGGTCCGGCTTGCGCTCGAGGTAGCGGTACACGAAATGTAGCCGACGGTCTGTGGCCGCTCCGTTTACGAGGTGCTGAAACGCCTGTCGATACCCAAAACTCGTCCTAAAAGTGCTTTTTCGAGTCGGGGATGGCTGTGCGGCGGCCCCGGACAACGACTCGACCGTCGATGGCCTGCTCATGACCAGCTTGCGAGATAGGGAATCCCGCACACAAAGAACCGCCGCGCAGGAACGCTGGGATTCAGACGGCGGAGCCGGTCGATAGCTCGCGGCGTCAACGACCGCGGGACCAACATAAACCCCGTATGGCGGCCCGCTTCGCACACTCACCGCGGCCAGTTAGATGACGGAGGCCACGGCGTCGACGGGGGCTCAGCGGGTTCGGGGTGATCCGTCCGCGGGGTGAGGGCTGCGGTCAGGCTTGGGAGCAGGAGATCGAGGCCGCGGTCTAGTTCGGCGGCGCCGTCGTAGGAGCCCAGGGCCGGCGCCAGGGCACGCACCAGGGGGAACTCGGTGATCGCCAGCCGGTGCAGACCGAGGCGCAGTACGTGGTCGGTTTCCTCGGGTCGCTCGACGACCTCCTGTAACTCGGTGATGACGTGACCGTGCAGGTAGGCGAACAGCACCCGGTAGATGTGCAGCGCATCGTCGCCGGTGAACCCGGCGCAGGTCAGCAGCGCCAGGACGTCTTCCAGGTGCCTCAGAGTTCCGGGTGGGCGCCGACCGAGCGGGGTGGCCAACGGTCGAGTGACCAGCAGCGCCACTACGTTCGGGTGGGCCAGGGCCAACCGGCGGAAGTCGTGGGCGACGGTCCGCAGCTGGCCGGCCCAGTCGGGGTCGGCGGTGTTGACCGCGAGTTGCTCGAGGACGATCTCGGCGACACCGTCGAGCACTGCGGCCTTGTTCGGCACGTGCCGGTACAGCACCGCGGGATCGCGACCCACCGCTTCGCTGAGGCGGCGCATGGACAGGCGGTCCACACCGTCGCGGTCGATGATCCTCAACGCTGTCTGCAGGATGAGCGGTCGCGTGACCTGCCCGTTGTCGGGTCCGGCGGACGCGGCCAAGGGGTCACCGTCGTCCCCGGCTACATCGGGCCCGTTCGGCTGTTTGGTCATTGGCGCAGCACTTCCCCTCTGCGTCACCACTGTAGACCCCATATGTGGGTCCACACTGTTGACAGCTGCTCCAACTCGGCGTTTACTCAAGATCTGCCATCAAAAACAGAGGCGCCGTCATGCTCGTCATCATTGGATTAGTCGTTCTGCTCGTCGCTGTGATCGTGGTCATCGTCGGTGTGCTGGGCAATACGGGGCCCACCCACCCGTTGACCGAAAACTTCTCGGTGTTCGGCTATCACGTCACCGGGTCGACCGGCGCGTTGTTCCTGTTCGGGATCGTGATCGGCGCGGTGGCAATGCTGGGACTGAGCGTGCTGCTGGCCGGCGCTTCACGCACCGCGGGACGCGGGCGAGCGGCCCGACGCGACCTCGAGAGGTCCCAGCGCGAAACGGCGTTTGCCAACCGCGACCGCGACACCCTGCTCGAACACCAGCAGGTCGGCGACGCCACCGGCGCACCACTGAACTCCGAGGTGGCCACGACCCGTCGCGACAGGGTTCCCCTACTCGGTCGCTGGTTGAGGGTTCGACAACCGACGGCCGTCACCAACGTCGACGGAACCCGTCGCCACCGAACCCCGGTCGATAGCGTCAGCCCGCAGCCGCGGTCGGTGCTCACCGAAACCGAAGGACACCGCAATGAGCATCGGTGAGAAGCTCGCGCACAAGGCCGAAGCCATCAAGGGCGCCACCAAGAAATATGTCGGCCGCGCCACCGGCAATACCCGACTGCGCACCGAGGGCCGCGTCGATCAGGCCACAGCGAACGCCAAACAGGCAGGGGCCAAAGCCAAAGACGCCTTCAAGCACTGACTACCGGCTCGGAACAGCTGAATCGAAATCAAACTAGGGAAAGAAACGCCATGATCGTTCTCGGAATCGTCCTTCTCATCTGCGGGTTCGTGTTCAATATCTCGATCCTGTGGACCATCGGAGTCATCCTCCTCGTCATCGGGGCGGTGCTGTGGGTCTTGGGGTCGATTGGACATGCGGTTGGCGGCCGCCGCCACTACTACTGACCGGCCACCGCCAGCCCCGCGGCTGATCGGACTCGACGCCACATGAACCGCCGGGGCTCAGTGGTGGGATATCGGGAACCCGCGCCGGCAGTCACCAGATGACCCCCTCGCCCGTTTCGTCACTCGCCCCTCGGGCCTCCCGGGAGTCGACTAATCCAAGGAGACAGACATGACGCGTATCGTCGGACTGCTGGTGCTCATATGGCTCGTCGTCGGCGCCGTCGCGGCCGGCCAGCGCGGGTATATCACCCACGCCTCACAAACCTGCGCCAGCGCCGGGACGATCGCGGTGACCGTGATCGCCGGACCCCTGAACTACTTCGGGGTCAACCCCAAAGTGACGAACTGCAACGTGCCCCAACCCAGCTCATGACGCGCATCGCCAGTTCGCCACCGATGAACCCATCGACAGATTGCCCAAAACAGCGTCTGCGAACGATTCGCCCGGACCGGATACGTGGTGAGCGGCCTGGTTCATCTGACGATCGGCTATCTTGCCATCCGGATCGCTCTGGGCAGTGGCGGCGGTAGCGCTGACCAATCCGGCGCGCTGGCGGCTCTGGCAGGCAGGACCGGTGGCGGCGTCGCGCTCTGGGTACATCTCGGTGTTGATCCGCGACTGATCTGCCCCGGCTACTCCTGTTCATCGCCGCTCACCCGTTCGCGGCCGGCCCCTGCGTCACCGCGCGGTCTTCACCGCTCCACTGCGACCAGGATCCGGGAAACAGCGCCGCGTCGACGCCTGCGCAACTCAGCGCGGCCAGCACCACCGTCGCGGTGATCCCCGACCCGCAGTAGACCCCAACCGAGGCCGAGCAGTCCACGCCGGATCGTTCGAGGAGTTCCGCCAGCCGGGCCTCCGGAATGAACGTGCCGTCCGCCCCGAGCACCGACGTGCTGGGTAGATTGCGGGCACCGGGGATGTGTCCGGCGACCGGGTCCACGGGCTCGACCTCGCCGCGGAAACGGTCCGGCGACCGCGCGTCCAGCAGCCTCGCCACCGCACCCTCGGACACCTGCGCAGCCGTCAGCGCGGCGCGCCCGCCGGCGTAGAGATCGTCGTGGACCACGGTCACATCGCCCGCCGACGGGTTCACCTCACCGGTCTCGAGCGCTCCCCCGGTTGCCGTCCACGCCGTCAGTCCGCCGTCGAGAATGCGTACGCCGGGAATCCCGGCCGCGGTGAGCACCCACCAGGCGCGGGCGGATCCGGCCCGGTTCCAGTCGTCGTAGACCACGACCGGCTGGTGGTTGCTGATCCCCCATCGCCGGGCCGCCGCCTGGACCGAGGCACCGGTCGGCAACGGGTGCCGGCCCAACCCGGCGCGGGCGTGGTCACTCAGCTCGTCCTCCAGTGACACGTACACCGCACCGGGGATGTGCCCGGCCAGATACGCGGACCGCCCGTCGGGCTGGTCCAGTCGCCACCGAACATCGACGATCGCAGGTTTCTCACCAGCGCCGAGGGCCCGCGTCAGTTGCTCGACGCTGATCAGCACGCTGTCGCGAATGGTCACTGCCGCAGCGGAATTGGTGTCACCCTCACTCACGTCAGACCCCTCCTGATCTCAGACCCCCATGCTGCCCGGATTGCCGAAGTCGATCTGGGCGGCCGGGTTGGCGATCGCGGTCACGATAGCCGTGCCGAACGGCCTCGTACCGTCGAAGAGAGTTGCGGCACCGACCGCGATGCCGTCTGAACACCAGTGCGAATCAGCCTGCACCCCAACATAATCCCCGGTGGGCAACCGCGAAAGCGCTACCGTCAGATCACCGTTGATGTAGCCGATCCCCCGAGTTCCCAGATTGGTGACCAGGCTGGTCGCCTCGGCGGCCACGACGGTTCGCACGAACGGGCTGGCCTGCCGGCCGGCCACCACGTCGATCGTGCGGTGGTAAACCCGCTTGCGCGACGTGTTCCTGTGCTCAGCCCCGTCCGGCCGCCAGCCCGAGTCCTCGCTTCCGACGAGGTACACCGCACCCTCGGCGCCGGACGGCGGGCTGAACTCCGGCCGCGTCGTCCACTCCTCACCGGGCGGCGGCCCGGACTGCCGATACTGCACCATAACGGCCCTGGCGACCAGAGCATCGCCCTGCAGGATGTCGCACTCGGTGTTGCGGATGCGACGGCCGTCGCGAACCACGCGGGTGCGGACGAATGTCGGCAACCTGCGCGCCGCCTTGAACAGGTCGGCGGTCAACCGGGCGGGCAAAAAACCGTCCGTCCCGAACTCGCGTTCCAGGCTCCATGCCGCCAGACCCACGATGGCCGGACCGTTGAGCATGTCGAGTCCCCAGCGGCTGCGGGCAAACTCCGTCGGCTCGAATGCGTCGCCGTCGGCAACGAAATGCGCGGGAGCCGTGGCCACCTCGGCATCCTCGCACAATGCCGCCGCTGCGCCGGGCACCCGGAGGTCGACCGGGATCCTTAGCCTGGATAATCGTCCAGTCGGCCACAGTAAGGGGATTCGAGGTGTCGGGTACCGGGTCGATCGCCGGACACGCCGCGCCGCGCCGCGGCCCGAGACCCGGCGTCCTCGTCTCGACGATGGGCACGGTGGCGCTCACGGTCGCTGTGCTGCAGACCGGGGTCGTGCCCGTCCTGGGCGTGATGGCGCGCCAACTGAATGCCTCCCCGGTCGACGTCAGTTGGGCCGTGACCGCAAACCTGCTGGCGGCCGCCTCCAGCACTCCCCTCATCGGCCGGTTGGCGGATCTCAATGTGAAGAAGCGGGTACTGCTCGCAGTGCTGGCCGTCGTGCTCGCCGGTTCCATCCTGGCCGCGACCACGTCGTCGCTGCCCCTGCTCATCGTCGCGCGGGTGCTGCAGGGGGCATCGTTCTCGCTCTACCCGATCGGGATTTCGATCCTGCGCGAGGAGCTGCCGGCCGATCGGCTGATGGCCGCGATGGCGGTGCTGTCCGGAGTGCTCGGCTTCGGCGGCGGGATGGGCCTGGTGATCACCGGACTCCTGATGCGCGGCGACGCCGGCTATCACCGCGTGTTCTGGTTCATGACGGCTTTCCTGGTGGTGGTGATCGTGGCGGTGATCGCCGTCGTGCCCGAACGGCCGCGTTCGACGACGGGATCGGTGGACTGGGCCGGAGCGGCGGGGTTGGCTGCGGGACTCTCACTGGTTCTGCTGGCCGTCACCCAGGGCCAGGCCTGGGGCTGGACGTCGTTCCGAACCGTGGCCGGTGCGCTGGGCGGCACAGTCACGCTGGTGCTGTGGTGGTGGTGGGAACGGCGTTGCGCGCAGCCGCTGATCTCCACCGCCATGCTGGCGCGCCGGCCGATCCTGCTGACGAACCTCGCGACGGTGGCGGTGGGGATGGGGCTGTACTTCGGCTTCCTCGGCCTGACCGGCATGGTCCAGGCCCCCACCGAAAGCGGCTACGGTTTCGGCGCCACCGTGCTGCGGGCCAGCCTGGTGTTCCTGCTGCCCGGCGCGTTCGCCGGTTTCCTCACCGCACTCGCCAGCGGCCGCTACATCGATCGTTACGGCGCACGCCCGGTGCTTGCGGTGGGCACCGGGATAGGATTCGTCGGCTTCGGCCTGCTGGCAATCGCACACGCCTCGGTATGGCAGGTGATCGCGGCGAGCATACTCATCAACGCCTACATCAGCCTGGCCTATGGGGCGCTGCCGGCGCTGGTGGTGCGCGAGGTCGAGGCCGGCGAAACCGGTGTCGCTACAAGCATCAACGCGATCGCCCGAACCGTCGGTGCCTCCATCGCCGCGGCGATCGTCGCGGTTCTGCTCAGCCGCAACCCGCACGGCTACCCGCCGGAGAGCAGCTACACCGCGATCTTCTGGCTCGGCGCGCTCACCGGGCTGATCGGGATGCTGCTCATCGTCGCGAGCAGGCCGGGCCTGCGTGAGGTCGGGGCGGTTGATATCACCAACTCCCGGGCGATGAACCACGAGTGGGGCTGAGGTCGGCGATCAGACGGTGTGGTCTTCCTCCGCCGGGGCGTCGGCCAACGCGCGCACCACGGTGGCACGGCGCTCGTCGATGGAACGTCCGAATTCCTGTAGCAGCAGGGGATTCTTCTGCACAACCTTCTCGATGGCATTCCGGCCCACCCGGACCAGTGTCACCTCGTCGAGGGCGAACGAAAAACCCTTTACCGGATGCCGGATCAGCGTGCTCTGCCCGAGGAAGGAGCCCTCCTCCAGCCTCTCCACTTCGGTGCGCGAACCATCCTCGGCCTGGACGGTCAGCAGCACCGTTCCGGACACGACGAACGACATCGCCTCGGGCACAATGCCGGCCGCCTGGATAAGCTCACCGGCTCCGTAGCGCTCGATGACCGCATGCGGGGGCATCGCCTTCTGCTGCTCACCGCTCAACCGCAGGGTGGGTGCGACGACGGTCTTGATCGCCCTCGCCAGCAGGTCGGGGTCGGAGAAGCTGTCCTCGGCCTCGTCGAGGTGCAGACCCTCCCGTCGCGCGGCGTACCAGATCCAGCGCCGAAAAGTAGCCTCGGCGGCGTCGTCGGCGGGTGAGCGCAGGGGAATCTTGGTGCGGTACTTCATGTCGCCGATCGGAACCGCGACCGGCGTCAGGTCTGGGTGGCACTCGGGCAGTTGCGAGGCGATGCGGGCGAGCATGGCGCACACCTGATCCGGACGATCCTCGACGGCGAAGACGCTGGTCACCCTGATCGCAAACGTGCCGGCCGGCCGGCTCAGGTTGGTGAGCGACTTTGCGGCCAGCACCGAGTTGGGGGTGATCCGCAGGCCGGTGCTGGTCTGCAGGTGTACCGCACGCCAGTTGACCTCGACCACGCGACCTTTCGCGTCGTCGTACTCGATCCAGTCGCCGAGCCGGAAAGGTTGCTCGAAGAGCATCAGCAGCCCGGAGATGATCTGCCCGACCGAGTTCTGCAACGTCAGGCCGATGACGATCGAGGTGATGCCCAAGGCGGTGAAGAGTCC
>Ga0315284_10008976_pt1 | contig 14275 bp, 9 predicted proteins | sample YL17G09_16_MG_FD_203696 | JGI IMG/M metagenome (GOLD analysis project Ga0315284, IMG submission 203696) | Sediment microbial communities from Yellowstone Lake, YNP, Wyoming, USA - YL17G09_16 | ecosystem: Environmental > Aquatic > Freshwater > Lake > Sediment | place: USA: Wyoming | collected... | reverse complement strand
TCCAAGAGAGAGAGAGAGAGAGAGAGAGAGAGAGAAAGAGAGAGAGAGAGAGAGAGAGAGAGAGAGAGAGGGGAGAGAGAGGGGAGAGAGAGAGAGAGGAGCAAAGAGGTCGAGGTCGAGGAAGAGAGTGTCGTGAGCGAAATGCGCTTGCAAAATTTCCCTCTCTCTCCCGCTCGACAAAGAGCTCGAATTGCATTTTCGAGCACACAGGGGCAAGCAGCGTTGCGTCATGCACGCAGAGAGAGCGGACTTGGACCAGAAGCAAGAGTCAAGGGAGGGAGAAGAGGGTGGCGAAAAGACGAAAACATGGAGAGCAAGATGCTGCGTCGGCGGCGGCGGCGGCGTCGGCGAGTCCATCGACCCTCTTCTTCATCGCAACGTCCATCTGCCTCACATTCGCTCTTGAGCTCGCTTTTTTCGCTTCAGGCGAGCGACGACACAATCACCTCGCCAAATCACGTACTGGTACTGGTTCATGGCGCGTCCTCAGAGGTCACGGAGAGAGCGAAAGAGAGCGAGGCTTTTCTCCCTCTTTTTTTCGAAACCGATGAATTCAATCGACTTGAATTCGTTTCGCCCTTTTCTTCGCCGCTCGCTTGAGCGCAAGACTCTCTCTCTCTCTCTCTCTCTGTGTGTGTGTGTGTTCTGATATCAGGAGGGATCTCCTCACGCAGAGCAGGAGAGCATGGCGCGATGTTCAGAAGTTTCTCGGAGCAGTGTCGGAAAAAGAGAGAGAGAGAAACAAAAAAAGAAGAAGAAAAATAAACAAGCACTCATTCCGACGGCCTCTTCTTTTCTTCCTCTCTCTCTTCCAAAAGGGAAAAAAAATCTTCTGTACACTCCCCTCTCTTCCCCACGCCAAACGCAGAGAGAAAAAAAACTCTCTCGCTCTCCGCGTTCTCTCTCAATCGCAACACACTGCGTGCAAAAGAGGAAAACACACAAGTAAGATAAACGAGAAGGAAATAGGCTTCGCTTTCACTCGTAGAACGCCGAAACTTTGACGTCGACAACGAGGGTGAAAAGTGGAAAAAACTCTTCCTTCCGGGCAAAAACAAAGCCAACCCTTACCTCTCCACAAATGCAACAAGGCGTAGTTTACATATTTTTCACTTGAACTTGAGCTCCCCCGCCGCCGGGGGCAGCTCCTGTCCCATCGCCCACCTGTCTCCTCGACCCCTCGCGGCCGCGACCAGCTCGCGCAGCAGCATCTCTCCTCCTCCTCCTTCTGCTTCCTCTTCATCTCCCTCGCTGCTGCTGCCGCCGATTCCCATCAGCCTCCGCGCGACCGCGGCGGGCAAGGAGCGGTAGGACGCCGCTAGGGCTGCCAGGGCAGCTGGGTACCCGCCTCGGACGGGGAGCGGAGGAGAAGGAGGCGGGGCAGGGGGAGGAGAAGCGGAAGAAGGAGCGGAAGCAGCAGCAGAGGCAGCGACTCTCCACAGGCTCCGCTCGAGCGCCGGCGCCATTAGGGCCCTCGTCCTCCACGAGCGGGCGGGATGGTCCCGGGACAGCCTCGCCAGCGCGAGCCCGTCCCCCGTGGCCATCGCGACGTGCACCGCGACGGAGAGCTCGATCGGCGGGGGGAGGGGACGAGGAGGAGGGGGAAGCAGCTTTTCACTCTCGCCCCTGTCCCCCCCTCGCTCCCCTCCGTTGTCTCCCCCCTCGTGACCTTGCCCCCCCTGCCCGCTCCGCTGCCGCCTCATCGCCAGGGCCCGCAGCCTCGTCGCCACGTCGAGCGACTGTGGCTGCGGGGGCACGCACGAGAAGTAGAGCAGCAGCAGGGCGTCTGCCTCGTGAGTGGCATAAAGAGAAGACGAAGCGGAGGCGGGGGAGGTGGAGACGGAGGAGCAAGAAGTCGACGAAGGGGGAGAAGAGGCCGCCGCCACCTCCTCCGCCGCCGCCTCCTCCGCCGCCGCCGCGACCGCGACCGCGCCGCCGTCGCTGGCCAGGTACGACACGGACTTGAGGAACTCGCCCCAGTCCCGCGCGCGCAGGGCGGCGTCCGCGCCCGAGGAAGCAGCCGCGAGACCCAGCGGCGTCGCGAGCCCGGCGCCGCACGAGACGAGCGTCTCGCGGAGCCACCGGAAGCGCGAGACGAGCCGCGACCACTCTGGCGACGGTGGCGATCGTGGTGGTGATGACGATGATAACGCTTCTTCTTCTTCCTTCTCCAGGAGCTCTTTGTAGGCCTGTTGAAGCTTCGAGAGTTCGAGCTCGCACTGCGGGACGCCTCCGAGGAGCAGGGAGGGGCGCGGCGGGGAGGCGCGGCGTGGGGCAGGGGGAGGAGGAGATCTGTTTTTTTTTTGGTAGTCGAGGTTCGAATGAATGAGGCCGGGGTTGAGAAAACAAAAAAGAAGTGTTCGTTCTCGCGATGCTTTTCTTTTCTCTTCCCCTCGATCGAGCTCGATGTTACCTCTGCTGTGGCCGATGATGTCGTCTCGGTGCTTCCTGAGGAGCGCGGCGCCAGGGGCCCGGCGCGTCCGCTCCGTTGGCGCTCATTCGAGAGATGAGCGCAGTCGAACCGATCGAAAGGAGAGAGATCGAGAAGGAAAAAGTAAGTGCAAAGTCTTTGAGACCAGTGAAAAAATTACAGAGTTTTTCCCCTCCCCCCTCCTGAACGTCCACGCAGAGGGGGAGAGAGGCCGGTTTCCATCACCTGGGACCCGGCGGAGGCGGAGGCGGAGGCGGAGGCTCCCTCCTGGCGATCCTGATGGGCCCGGAAGCGGCCAGCGCCCTGAACGCCGCCATCCTCCCGTCCTCGGCGGCCCTCGCCGCGGCGACCCTGGCCGAGAGCTCCGCGCTCCTCGCCGCCTCGCGCGCCTGCCTGGCCCCCCTCGAGCGCGCCTCCCGCGCCCGCAGGGCGTGCAACTCCTCGTCGGTCGAGCCCAGCAGCGTGCCTGCGGAGGCGGGGAGGGCGTCCGGCGAGGCCTCGCGGGCGGCCGCCTGCTCCCTGCGGACCGCGCGCAGCTCCGCGGCGCGCTCGCGCGAGGGGCCGCCGCCGGCGGCGCCGCCCCGCTCGCCGAGGAGCTCGCCGGCCGAGGCGTCGAGGCGCTCCCGGGCCCAGCGCGCAGAGGTCCTAGCCTCGGCCCTGCGCCGCGCTCTCCGGGCGCCCTCCCCGTCCGGCCCGGCGAGGTCGGCGTCAGAGTCGGCGCCGGCGGGAGGCGCCTTCTGTGGCGCCGTCGGCCTCAGCTTCCAGTCGTGCGTCGTCAGCCTCGCCCCGGCTCCCCCTCCCCCTCCTCCGACTCCGGAAGCGGCGGCAGCAGCAGCCTCCTTCCCTTTCCCTCCTCCCGCCGCTGCATCGAACGCCCCTCCGCTGTAGTACCTCCGCGGCAGGGAGCCCCGGTTCCAGTCCCGCGCGAACTCGTCAAACAGCCTCCTCGCCTCCTCCGAGGAAGGGACGTCGTTGAACCTCGTCGCCTTGGCCTCCTGGAGCCAGTGGTGGAACTCCCGGCTGCGGAGGTAATAGTCGTCCTGAGTCAAGGGAGCGGCCGAGGAAGCGTCCGGGTTGCTGCCCAGCGGCGTCCCGGCGCGAGGGAAGGCGATCCCTTTCGCCCTCTTCTTCTTCTTCTCTTCTTCTTCGCCTGCGCCTCCGCCTCCACCTCCTCCCTGCTTGAGCTGCTTCTTCAGGAAGGCCTTGGCCTCCTTGACGAGCCGCTCGCGGCGCTTGCGCTCGTCGCGGCTCTCTTTCTTCTTCGTCTTCTTCTCCTTCTTCTCCTTCGAGTGCTTCTTCTTCTTGTGCTTTTTGTCCTCCTTTTCGCGGTCGTCCTTTTTGCGGTCCTTGCTGCTCTTCCTCTTTTTGCGTCGCTCGTCGTCGCCGCCGCCGCCGCCGCGAGGAGATCGGGAGCGAGAGCGGCTCCTCTTGCCGCTGCCGCGACGGAGCCTGCGGTCTTCGCTCTCGCTCTCGCTCGACGAAGAGCCAGAATACGTCCCGTTCGAAGAAGAAGAAGAAGAAGAGGAAGAGCCGGAAGCGCCAGAGGCCGAGCGAGAGGACGACGGCATCGCTTCGAAGCTAGGGGGCTTTCCTTTGATCGATTTCTAACAGAGCCAAACGACGGAGCTCTTCACTAGGTTTTTTCTTTTCTTTTCTTTCCTTTTTTCTCCGAATGCCTCCTCGCCGCTCCGCAAGAGGGGCCGCGGCCCAGGACGGCGAGGGAGAAGGGGGCGACGCCGCTGCTGCGAAAGCCCTCGTCGACGCTGCTGCTGCTGCTGGAGCGAGCGGGGCTGCTGCCGCTGCTTCTGCAGGGGGTGGATTGGACGGTGACGGAGGCGGCGGCAGAGGCGACATTGCCGATGGCTCGACCGCCGCTGCCTCGGCTCCTGCCGCTGGCGACGGCGACGACGGCCCCTCTGACGACGCCAGGGACCTCGCCATCAGCATGCTCAACGACGCCAAGATGGCGACGACGGCAGAGGCCAAGGTACAGAGAAAGGAAAGCGAGAGATAGACATTGACTTCATCGGCGATCAAACGACGACCTCCACCTTACCGCCTCTTTCCTTCCTAACCCGCTCTTTCTCTTTCTTTCCGCGCTCCGCCCCTTCACCCGCCACAACGAAACCCCGCACTAGGCCGACCTCCTCGCCCGGCTCGAAGAGACCGCGTGCCGCCGAGCGCCTCGCCTGCTTCCAGAGCTGATGCCCGCCGTCGCCGACTTTGCGGGAGAGCACGCCGCGGCGACGCGGGCGGCCGCTGCGGCCTTTATGGGGGCCGCGGCAGCGACCGCCGTCGCCGCTTGCTCTTCTTCTTCAGCGGCAGCAGCGGGAGCAGGAGCCGCAGCGCGTCCTGCCGGAGGAAGGAGCTCGGGGAGGCGGCCAAGAGCGGGGTCGGCAGAGACGGCAGCGGCGTCGGGCACCAACCAGCTCTCTGCCCAGGACGCCGCGGCGGTCGTCGCCGCTGCGTGCTCCTCGCTCGCAATCCTCTGCGGCGACAGCGCCGCGGCCGTCTCGAAAAAGGCGGCGACGGCGGCTTCGGGAGCCCTCGAAGCAGCGTTCGCGATCCTCTCCGCAGGGGGAGGGGGAAGCGGAGGAGGCGAAGGAGGGAGCAGCTCTCGGCTCCTGGAAGCGGCGGCGGCGTCGTTGCGCTCGGCCGCCGAGGCTCTGGCTCTCGACTCCTCCAAGGGCCCGGGCCCACGAGCGGCAGCTGAAAAGGCGCTTGAGGTCTCGAAGAGGCTGGAGAGGAGGAGCGGAAGCGGTGGTGGTCCTTCTTCTTCGGGGGCGGCGGCGGCGACAAAGCGAAAAGCAGAAGAGGAAGAGCCCGCTCCTGCTGCTGCCGCTGAGGACCCGCGACGCGGCACCAGGGCCCCCAAGAGGAGCCGGTGGGAAGATGCGGCAGGAGTGCAGCAGCAGCAGCAGCAGCAGCCGGCCGTCTCTCCTCCTCCGCCGCTTCCGAAGCAGCAGCTGCAGCAGCAGCAGCAGCAGCAGCCGGCCGTCTCTCCTCCGCCGCCGCTTCCGAAGCAGCAGCTGCAGCAGCCCTGCTTCGACCCCCGAAGGGGCCCGCCGCCGCCGCTGCCGCCACCCCCGCCGCCTCCCTTCGCCCCGCGGGCCCCTCCCGCGGCGGTCTCGGAGGTCCTCTCGGTCGTCTGCGCGCTGGCGGCGAGGCCCGGGGGCGCGCCGCAGGTCGAGGGCTACATCCGGAGCCTCCCCCCTCCGCTGCTGGCCGACGCCGCGCTCGCCTGCCTCGGCCGCGTAAGCAGCGCGCCCATGCTGCAGCAGCAGCAGCAGCAGCAGCGGGCCGCTCCGGCGGGGGCCTTCCGGCAGAATTTCGCGGCCCTGCTGGAGCTGGCCGCGGCGCTGCGGGTCCCGACGGTCCACTTCGCACCGCTGCTGCTCCGGGCCGGGGTCGGCCTCGGGGCCGGCGGCGCCGCCGCTGGGGTCGGCCTCGGGGCCGGCGCTCCTCCCGGAGCTGCTGCTGCTCCTCCGATGCCGATGCCGCCGCCGCCGTTCGACCCCAGGACGGCCGGGGCGGCGCCTCAGCCGTTCGACCCCAGGACGGCCGGAGCGGCGCCTCAGCCGTTCGACCCCAGGACGGCCGGGGCGGCGCCTCAGCCGTTCGACCCCAGGACGGCCGGGGCGGCGCCTCAGCCGTTCGACCCCAGGACGGCCGGGGCGGCGCCTCAGCCGTTAGACCCCAGGAGGGCAGCGCCTCCGCCGCCGCCGCCGCCGTTCGACCCAAGGGCGGCGCCTCCTCCTCCGCGCGGGGATCCGCGGTTCTCCGCCCCCGCCCCTCCCCCTCCTCCTCCTCCCTATGCTCCCCCGCCTCCTCCGGCGACGGAACCTCGCGGCTTCCCGACGCCCAAGGACGAGGAGGCAGCCAAGGCGGAGCCGGCGATGGCGGCAGCAACGGAAGCCCCTCCTCCCGTCGCCGTCGTCGTCGCTCGCCCCCCGCCAAAGCCCCAGTTCATGGACGCCTCCGCCCGCAAGAAGGCGCGCCGCCTCGCCTTCGAGAGGCTGCTGGCCTCCACGGGCATCAGCGGGATCGGGGTGAAGAGGAGTGCTGCTACCGGAAGGGCAAAGGCTGGCAGCCGCGCCGCCGCCGCCGCCGCCGCCGCTGCTTCGACTTCGTCTTCCTCGAAGCTCCTCCACCGCTCTGTCGCCGCGGCAGAGTTCCGGGCCGCGGCTCTGGCGAGGCTCGCTGCCCGCGAGCGGCCCGGGGAGGCCCTCGGGGAGGCGCTGCTCGCGAGCCTGAAGGGCGGCGGCGACAGCGGCGAGAGCGACGACGAGAGCGACGACGAGGACGACCACGAGGCTGCAGCAGCAGCGGCAGCAGCAGCTGCTGCGGCGGCAGCGGCAGGGGGAGAACAGGTGCTCCCTCCTCCGCCGCCTCTCGCCACCAAGGCCGGCCTCGGCCTCGCCCTGCGCTGGCTGACCTCCCTGTTCGCCGCGGAAGCGAAAAGGGAATCGAGGCCGTCTTCGCCTTCCGCCCCCGCCTCCGCCTCTCCTCTCCCCGCAGCGCCGCGAGGGGGGCGGTACGAAACCGCGCTCCGAGCGACGCTCGAGGCCCTGGCCGACGCCGTGGTCATCGAGGCCAGCACCGTGGCACTCCTCGCGGGGGGCAGGAGCAGCAGGAAGCGGCGCAGGAGGAAGCGGAAGGAGGGAGCTGGCGGAGCGGACGACGGCGACGGCCAAGGCGACGCCCCCAAGGCCGCCGCGGTCGCCGCGGTCGACCCGAACGGATGCGTCTCGAGGGCGCTGCTCGAGGCGCCTTCGCTGCAGCTGCTCTCCTCCTTGTCGTCGCCGTCGTCGTCAGCGCCTTCGCTGCCGGGCGAAGGCGAGGCAGCAGGAGGCAGCAGCGGCGGGTCCTCCTCGGCCGTCGCGGTGCTCCTCGCCCCGCTGCTCTCGCGCGGCGGCACGTGCGCCAACGTCGCGCTGGCCGCGGCGAGGGACGTCGCGCTCGCCCGCCCTCCCGCTCGGGCGGGAGCCCTCGGCCTGATCCTCGACGCGGCGACCCGGGAGGCGGTCTCGGTCCCCAGGAGCGGCGGAGGAGCAGGAGGAGCAGGAGGAGCAGGAGGCGGCGGCGGCGGCGGCAGCGGCGGCGGTGGCTCCGACCGCTTCCCCGTCGACGTCGAGACGAGGTCGAAGGCGGTGAGGCTCACCGCCAACCGCCTAATGCCCGAACTTGCGCTGGAGGCCGCGATTCTTGAGAGGGCGAGCGCGGAGCTCGGGGCCGGGATGAGTCTGGTCGCGCCTGCGGCGGCGGCGATCGACGCTCCTTTTGCTGCCGATGCCGACGCTGCAGACGCCGCCGCCGCAGGAGCCGCAGCCGCAGCTGCCGCCGACCGCCACATCGAGCTCTTCTGCGCCCTCACGACCAGGAGGCCCGCGACGCTGCTACCGGCGCTCCTTCAGGCATTTGCGGGCTCTCCGAAGGGGTCCCCGGGCAGGGCAGCGGCTCTCCGGAGGGCGCCTGACCTCGCTCGCACCCTGGGCGCGGCGGAGCCCGCGCTGCTGCGGGCAACAGCGGAGCGGAGGCGCGGGACGCTGCCGGCGGGCGCCGACGCCCTCCTGCTGAAGATGCTCTACGCCGCGACGGAGAGGCAGCCCCCGCCGAGGGAGCTCGCGGAGGCGCTGGTGGCCGTCGGGATCGGCAAGGGCGGAAAGAGCGAAGAAGAGGGGGGAGAGGGAGGCGAGGGAGGAGAACGAGGAGACGGCGACGCCGACGCCCGCTACCTCCCCTGCGCTCTCGCCGGCCTCCCGAAGCCCGAGGCCCTGGCCCTGCTCCCCCGCCTCGTCTGGCTCGACCAGGCCCCGCTGCGCGCCGCCCTGAGCAGGCTGCTGGCGCCGTCGGCTGCGATGGCGGGGGGAGGAGGAGATGTGGCGGCGGCGATGACGAGGCTGGTCCCGGCCGCCGAGCTGCTCGAGGCGCTCGCGACCGTCGACGGCGCGGCGGCGGCCTTTGCCCCGACAGAAGAAGGAGGAGGAGGAGGAGGGGGAAAAGGAGGGGAAGAAGCTGCTGCTGCTGCCCCTGCTCCTGTTGCTGCCCCTGCTCCTGTTGCTGCCCCTGCTGCCCCTGCTGCTCCTGCTGCTGCTGCTTCCAAGGCGGCTCTGGCGAGGGCGCGCAAGGCGGTCGACGCCGCGCTGTCCCTGCCCGGCAACGCCTTTGGCCCCACCGAGCTCGCCACGGCGCTCTCGAGGCTGATGGTGCGCTCCCCGCTGCCGCTGCTGTTCTTCAGGGTGCTGCTGCAGGCGCAGGCGGCCGCACCCTCGCTGAGGCCGTTCGTGGTCGACGTTCTGGGCCAGACGGCGAGGCGCGGGGGGCTCTGGCCCGCGACGGCAGAGAGCAGCGGGGAAGCGGCGTCCGCGTCCTCGGCGGCGGCGGTACCAGCGCCGCGGCAGGCGCCGTCGGCGGCCTGGAAGGGATGGCTGCTGGCGGCGAAGTCGGCCGCGCCGGACTCCTTCCCCGTGCTGCTGTCCCTGCCTCCCAGGGTCCTGGCCTCGGCGCTCGACCCTGCGGCCGGGTCCGCGGCGGCGAGCCTGCGGGCTCCGCTGACGGATTATGCGAGGTCGAGGTCGTGCCCCGTCGCCGTGGGCGCCGAGACGATGGGCGTGCTGGCCGAGGCCGAGGCCGCCGCCGCGAGGGCGCGCCTGGCCGCCGACATGCAAGAATAGGACTACTCTGATTGAGAAAGAAAGGAGAGAGAGAGAGAGAGAGAGAGAGAGAGAGAGAGAGAGAGAGAGAGAGAGAGAGAGAGAGACTTTCCGACCATGTAATGAAACGCAAGAAGAAAAAAGGATTTTAAAAAAAACTTCGTCTGTCCTCAGAGTTCAGCCTCTGTCGCCGATAAAGACACCGAGGCCGAAGGAACGGCGACGGTCGCCGGCGGCGGGCTCGTCGCCTTCATCACCATCCACAGCACCACGAACGCGACCGCCGCCCGGAGCAGAGAGGCGGCCATGGCTTTCGAAAGGGACCTCCAGAACGTCGACCAGTCAAAGGGCTGCCTCCTGCTGCCGCTGCCGCCGTCGCCGGCGATTTCTCCACGCGCCGCCGCCGCCGCCGCCTCGGCCGCGTCGGCGTCGGCTCCCGCCGCGGCGAGGACGGCCTTGGCCCTCGCGAGAAGGCCAGCAGCGGCCGGTTCTGGTTTCCTTGCTCCACCTCCTGCTTTCGCTGTTGCTGTAGCTGCCTCGGCGGCAGCACTCCCTCGCGCGCTTTCGGCGAGGGCCCTCTCGGCGGCGGCCGCGGCCTCCTTCGGGTCGTCCTCCGACGCCGCCGCGACCGCGGCGCGCACGTGGTCCTCGTGCAGCTTCCCCAGCCCCGCGACGCGGTCCGCGTCCTCCCCCTTCTTCGAGGCGCGGTCCCCCGACGCCACCACCAGCTCGTCGAACGGCACCGCGTGCCTCCCGTTGGCCGCGCAGACGGCCTGAAGCTTCCTCAGCCCCAGCAGCACGTCCATGGCCTTGGGGTCGTCCTGGAACCGCGCGACCGAGGAGGGGTCCCGCCTGACGGCCGCCACGGCCTCCCTGACGCGCCGCAGCTTCGCCGCCTCCTGGAAGTCCTCGTCGTCGTGCAGCGAGGCGACCACCTGCGCGATCGCCCTCGCGTGGCGCATCCCGCGGGCGAGCCTGGCCTGGTCGAACGCCGCCGGGGAGAGCGTCGACGTCGCCGCCTCGAGCGCGTCGTCGCCGTCGAGCTGGGACCATTTCCGGGCCGTCGCGAGCTGCTCTGCTCGAGGGAGGGCCTTGAACGCGGCTGCGGGGGACTCGAAGGAGAAGGAAAAGGAGTCGGGGTTGGAGTTGGAGAAGGCCTCGACGGAAGCGGAGGAGGTGGCGGAAGAAGACGGTGCGTCGCCGACGCCGCCTTTTTTCGCCGCGGAAGAGGAGGAGGAGGAGGAAGGGACTGGCGGAGAGGAACCCTCCAAGAGGCTCCGGAGCTTCTTGGCCTCCTCCGCAGTGGCCAGGGGAAGCGGCGGTGGGGCGGATGGTGTCAAGGAAGCAGAAGGAGAAGACGCGCTCGCGGCAGCGGAAGCAGCAGCGGAAGCGGCAGCAGCTTTCGTGGCAGCAGCAAACGCAGCCTCAAAGGCCTCGGCCGGAGTCCTCCCAGCACCGTCGACGGAAGAAACTTCGGCTCCGGCGGCAATCAGAAGCTCGGCCACCTTCGCGCTTCCCCCGAGCGCCGCGGCGTGCAGCGGCGCCAGGGATCCAGTGGCCTCGGAGGAGCGCTCGTTGACAATCGAACAAGGTCTCTTTGCCTCCTCGAAGCGCAGAAGCAGCCACTCGACGCCCTCAGCGCTCCCGGCGGCGCCGAGGACGTGGAGCAGGGGCCAGCCTCGCGGGCTGTTCTCCGCCTGCCGGAGGAGGGCAGCAGAGCCGCCGCCTGCGGAGGAGGAGGCTTCGAAGAGGGCGTCGGCCATGGCGAAGACCTCTTCTTTGGAGATCGCCTGGGAGGAGGAAGAGGGCGACACGGGGCTCTTGTCGCCGTGGTCCTTGCCCGCCGCCGCCGCCGCCACCGCCGCTGCACTCGCAGTCGAGCAAGACCTCGAAACGGGCAACAACAGCGCCTCGCCCAGCGGCGTGAGCCCGCGCTTGTTCTTGTCCTTGAGCAGCTCCGAAGAAGAGCCGCCGACGGCCTTCAGAAACACTCTGGCGAGCTCGACGTCCCCGGACCTCGCAGCCAGGTGCAGCGGCGTGTCGTCGCCAGTCCCGTCGGGAGCCCCGGGCCACGCCTTCGCGGTCGCCACCAGGAACTCGACGGCCTCCTTGGCCCTGCCAGCCACCGCGTAGTGCAGCGGGGTCTTGCCCGTCGCGTCCTCGGCGTCGAGCTCGGCGCCGATCGACCACAGGTGCCTCAGGACGGGGACGCGGTTGTGCGCTGCGGCGTAGTGCGCCGGCGTCGCGCGGCGCTTGTCGGCGACGGCGCCGTCCGTCGGCAGCGGGGCGTCGTCGGAGGACAGGAGGGCCTTGACGTCGTCGAGGTAGCCCCTGGCGGAGGCTAGGAGCAGGAGAGACGCGGCCTTGCGGGCCTCCTTGGCCTGGTATTTTGGGTTTTTTTGTTTTTTATAGGAGAGGGGAGAGAGAAGGTAGGGAAGAGAGGAAGTGGTCAGGGTCGAGAAAAATGAGAGAGCTGTTGTTGTTATAAAGCCTGCTGGCGACTGCTTCAGGCGAGCTCTGTTCTCTGTCTCTTCGCAGAAGCAAAGAAAACGAAAGAGATCTGCATGCTGGTACCATCTCTGCGAGAGAGAACAGTACCGGAGCCCTCGGAAGAAACGCAGCAAGGGATTGCAAATGGCGTGACCATCGTCAATGGTTTTTTTTCCTTCATTCGCGGATGACGCTCTCTTCTGGATCGAACCAGTCGACCTTCCCTCGATCTTTCTTCTGTGCCTCGCGCGCGACACACCTGCGCGACCTTGCCGTCCATGCTGCTGCTGCGATAACAGAAGGAAGCGTAGAAATTACAAGAGAAGGGAGAGCGATGATTTTCCGTCGCTCGCCGACTACGTCAGAAGAGAGAGAGAGAGAGACAAGTGAGAGAGAGCGTTTTTTCCTCTTTTCTCCTTTCTTTCTTCTCTCTCCCCCCCCCTCTCCTTCTTTCAGTGAGTGCGGCCAAAAAGGCTAACAGAACTTTTTTTGCAAATCAGGCAAGTGTTTTCGGATCATAAATGAGTGAGGAGCGGCGGCGGCTCTTCGCTAGTGCTGCTGCTGCTTTCGCTAGGTAAAGAAGTACTCGGAGGTCCAGGTTTCCAGTTTTTTTTCCTTCTCTTCTCTTCTCTTCTCTCTTCTTTTCTCTTCTCTCTCTCTCTTCTCTCCGCTTCAAAAAAAAAGAAAAAGGCCTGTTTCAGTCTCTCTCTTCTCTCTTCTCTCTTCTCTCTTCTCTCTTCTCTCTTCTCTCCCCTCTCCTCTTTAATTCTCCCTCTCCGCCGCGGCGAAGATCGAGAACGAGAGCGAGTTCGAGAGCGTGCTCAGCAGGCCAGAAGAGACCTTTTCGGGGGCCGGGGTCGGGACCGAGGGAGGGGGAGCACCGGGAGCAGCAGCCTCGACGGCCTCGACGCCGCCCTTGCCCTTGCCGACCCACGGCGCGAGCTTGCACTCCCAGCCCTCGACCCCCATCGCCCTCGCCGTCGCCTCCAGCTGCGCCCTCCTCTCGGCCTCCAGCCCGCGCAGCCGCTCTTCCCCCTCGGCGACGTCCAGCTCGCCGTCGGGCCGCGAACCCCCCAGGCTCGCGTAGAGCTGCTCGAGCCCGAGGTGCGCCGCCGTCTCGGCCCGCACGCCGGCGTCGTTGGTGCAAAAGGCCACCTTGGCCTTCGTGACGGGATCGATGAAGGGAGTCACGGCCTTCCACATCAGCCAGAACATGGCCGGGGCGTGTCCGACCACGGCCCTGCCCATGCGCTCCGGGTAGTGCGCCTGCACGAGCGTCAGGCACTGGATCTGCAGCGGCAGCGCCGGCTCGACCGTGTCGGGAAAGGTCTTGAGGTCGGCGACCAGCGTCATCTTCTGGGCCTGGGGCTCGTCTGTACCGTTGTTGTTGTCGTTTCAAGTGAGGGGTCGGATGGAGCGGTGAGAAAGGAGAGGAGCAGAAGCGCGTTGGTGAGAGAGAGAGAGAGAGAGAGAAGAAAGAGAGACGAGAGAGAAAGGGACTGGAAAAGAGAGCATCGTCGAGCCCACGTCTTTTTTTTTCTTTGTGACCCCTCTCGAAAGATGATTCGCAGCGTCCAATGTTCTCTTTTTCCTTCCGTCTTGAATTCCCTCTCTCGCTCTGACACTCGTCCTTACCGTTGTCGTCCCCGACCTGCGTGATTCGTTCGACCATGTAGATCCAGTGGCGGAGGACCTCGGCCCCGGTGGCCTCCTTGGCGAGCGGGCAGCTGGAGTTGATTCAGTAAAAAGAGGGGGAAAAAAAGAGGGTCGTCAGCGATTGGTTGATTCATTCAATCAAGAAAAAGCGCCATCCGCCCTTGGGATTCCCCTTGGGATCTCCGTTTCTCCGCCTCCAGCTGTTTGACGGCTGAAGCTTGAAATCCATCATCACGATTGGAAACGAACCGAGCTTTTCTGTGCTCAAAGAAAATAAATAAGGAAAAAAACGCGAAAACGAATCTCACCGCAGCCTGAAAAATACCAGCGGCCTGCCGTCGACATCGCGGTCCTTTGAGAGCTCGAGCCTCCCCGTGTTGAGGGCCTTGATGTCGTCAAAGGTGATCTCGTCGGGCTTGTACTCCTCGCGCCATGCGATGGTGGCGCTGTTTTTTTTTGTTGGTTGAGGGGGAGAGAGAAAGAGCGAGAGAGAAAGAAAGAGAGAGGGAGGAGGGGGGAGAGCTTGAACAAGAAAGCGATAGAGGTCGTCTCGCGAGAGGGGGCGCAACCAGAACGAAGCGCTCGTTGATGATGCTTTCGGTTTCACGTCTTCTCTCGCGCGCGCTGCTGCTCGCTCTTCTTCCCTTCATAAACCACAGACCCAGCACACAACGTACCGCATGGCCTTGATGGCACGGCTCACGCTGCCCTGGCGCGCGTTCAGGTACCGGCGCGCGCAGGGCCTGCTGCAGAAGCGCGTCGCGGAGACGTTGCCCTGCATCAGGTCAGCGACGCCGGCGAGGACGGCGTCGACGTCTGCCTCGACGAGCGGCGGGCTCGGGGGCAGGACCATGGTGTCGTTAGAAGGAAGACCGCTGTTTGCTTTCGAGTCTCGAGAGGAGACACTAAGTGAAAGAGAGAGAGAGGGAGAGGAGGCGAGGACCCCCGAAAGCGATGCTTTTTCCCTTCGACGGCTCTCGAGCGCTCGAGGAGAGAGAGGGGGAGCGAAAGAGAGAAAAAAGTGAAGCGAGGTGGAGGGGGGGGG
>Ga0315284_10008974_pt1 | contig 14278 bp, 12 predicted proteins | sample YL17G09_16_MG_FD_203696 | JGI IMG/M metagenome (GOLD analysis project Ga0315284, IMG submission 203696) | Sediment microbial communities from Yellowstone Lake, YNP, Wyoming, USA - YL17G09_16 | ecosystem: Environmental > Aquatic > Freshwater > Lake > Sediment | place: USA: Wyoming | collected... | reverse complement strand
CTCCCGCCCCCGTTCACCATGAAGCCCATCACGAGGAGCATCATGAACACCATCCGGAGCATCACCATCAACAATAAATTTATTAATTCTTAATCCCGAGACAACATGGTCCCTCTTTACTTATCTTTGGCTATAGCCGTGCTTAGCCTTATTTATGCTGGTTACAATACTTACCGCGTTATGCGGCATGATACCGGAAACGAGAAGATGCAGGAGATCGCCGCTGCTGTCCGGGAAGGGGCGATGGCCTACATGCACCGCCAGTTCAAGACGATTGCCGTTTTCGCGATTATCATTTTCTTTCTTATCGGTTTCGGCCTTAACTTCAATGTCGCCATCACCTTTATCGTTGGCGCTCTTTTTTCCGCCATTGCGGGCTATATTGGCATGAATGTTTCTGTCCGCGCGAATGTGCGCACGGCTTCGGCAGCCAAAGACGGCCTTGATGCGGCCCTTGGTGTCGCTTTCCGTGGAGGCACGGTTACCGGCCTTTCGGTTGTTGGCCTGGCCTTATTGGGTGTTACGGGCTTTTACATTGGCTTCAAATTCCTCGGTATCCCGGAAGAACAGATTCCCCACCTCCTCATCGGCTTCGGCTTCGGCGCATCCCTTATTTCGCTCTTCGCCCGTGTGGGCGGCGGAATCTTCACCAAGGCCGCGGACGTTGGCGCTGACCTCGTCGGAAAAGTGGAAGCCGGCATTCCCGAGGATGATCCGAGGAATCCCGCCACCATCGCCGACAATGTTGGTGATAATGTGGGCGATTGCGCGGGTATGGGCGCCGACCTTTTTGAAACCTATGCCGTCACGCTCATCGCGGCCATGATCCTGGCCGTTGCGGAAGGTTTCCCCACGGTTTACGTTCTTTACCCCCTCGCCCTTGGCGCGGTTGCTGTTGTGGCTTCCATGATAGGCTCCAACTTTGTTCATGCGGGCAGCCAGGGCAAAATCATGGCGGCCTTATATAAAGGAACGGCCGTTACCCAGATCATTTCCCTGGCCGGTTTCTTCGGCGTTACCTACCTGATGATTCCCGCCAACGCCCACCCCATGAGGTTTTTCTGGACGACTGTGGTTGGCGGTGTGCTTACCGCCCTCATTATTGTTATTACCGAATACTACACTTCCACCAAATACAAGCCTGTTAAGGACGTTGCCGCCGCTTCCGAAACCGGAGCCGGCACCAACATCATCATCGGCCTTTCCGCCGGCCTGCAAAGCACCATCCCGATCGTCCTCGTCATCGTGGCCGCCATCATGGTTTCCTATAACCTCGCCGGCCTTTACGGCATCGCCATCGCCGCCGTTTCCATGCTTTCCACAACCGGCATGGTGATTGCCATGGATTCCTATGGCCCTATTACCGATAACGCCGGAGGCATCGCCGAAATGGCCGGGCTTTCCGCCAACATCCGCAAGATCACCGACGCGCTGGATGCCGTGGGCAATACCACCAAGGCCGTGACCAAAGGCTATGCCATCGGTTCCGCCGCCCTTGCCGCCCTTGTGCTCTTTCAGGATTACAACGGCGCCCTCCTTGCCGCCGGCAAACGATTGATTTTTGACGTTACCGATTACCAGGTTCTCGTTGGCCTCTTCCTCGGCGGTCTTATTCCTTACGCTTTCTCTTCCATCGTTATGAAAGCCGTCGGCAAGGCGGCCCATGCCGTTGTGCATGAAGTCCGCCGCCAGTTCCGCGAGATCAAGGGCATTATGACAGGCAAAGCAAAACCCGATTACAAAACCTGCGTGGATATTGTGACGAAGGCAGCCCTTATTGAAATGATCGTTCCCGCCCTCATTGCGGTGCTTTCACCCGTCCTCGTCGGCTTTATCCTTGGCCCCAAGGCCTTGGGTGGCTTGCTGGTTGGCGTAATCATCTCCGGGCTTATGATGGCCATCTCCATGGCCAATGGCGGCGCCACCTGGGATAACGCGAAGAAGTACATCGAAATGGGCCACCACGGCGGCAAAGGCAGCGATGCCCACAAGGCCGCGGTTGTTGGCGATACCGTTGGCGATCCCTACAAGGATACCGCCGGCCCCGCCCTCAACTCGCTCATCAAAGTCATCAACACCATCGCCCTGCTTATTGCGGCGTCTGTGGCGGGATGGAGCGTGTTCTAATTCCTTTTTCATTCCGAGCCTCCTTTTTTCATTTCGACCGCAGTGGAGAAATCCCTTTGAATTGAAAAACCCGCTTCCAGAAATGGGGGCGGGTTTTTTGATGATTGCGTTTGTTACTTTTTAAGGATAAGTTCTATCATCACAAATCATTCGATAATCATTAATATCGTTATCCCAGATCCAAAAGCAATTGATTTTAGTATCCCAAATCCAAGAGTCTTTCCAAAATCCATTCCTATTTTCATTCCAAGTGACAAAATCCTTATTGCTTATATAGTGAAAACGAAAATCATAAAATTTTTGTTCCTGTGCAGAATAATTTTTTTTAACGTAGTCAAGTATATCGCCGGAATGAATGCCTTTATCTAAATTAGCAGAGGCCATTAAATCTTCAAATTTGCTTGTATCATATATACTAACCGATTGTTTAGTTTGTTTTGCAATCATATCATTTTTTGTAGTTTGCGTTTCCCAAAGCAATCTTTCCGAATTCACCATATCAATCAGTGATTGCCTTATGGTTTTTCCGGGAGAGAAAAACGTTACCAAAATTTGTGAAGGCTTTAATCGAAGGCCGTCATCCCAATCAAATTCGTAAGCGCCACGATCCAAGTCAGAAGCAAGTATGTAATCTGCGTAGCGATATTGACTTACAGCTACATTATAAACACCGTCGCCACAATTAGTGTCCCAGTCCAAAAAATCTATTTTTTTCCCAATTATTGAATTTATATAAGATAATAATGACTCCGAATCAGTAGTGTTCATAAAGCCTGAAAACAATTGTGCATTCCCAGTGCCGTGTCCAAAAAATTTAATGCCATAATGTTCGGCGGGTTGGTTTTCTACTACAGTTTTCATGATGGGCTTAAGCACTTCTAAATGCGCTTTACTGTCCGGCTCTGGGATATCGACATTAAGTATATTAAAGCTTTCCCGATAATTTACCCAATCTTGGCCCCCTAAACCATATTTAATCGGATCCGAATTAAATGTTTTATCAAATTTATATAAACTGATCTTTTTAGGACTGGTTATATTCCATATAACTAAATCAAATATTTGGATATTGTCATTTGCTCTAATTTTTATATCTCTTTCCCAGCTCATATTTTCATATTTTGCAAACTGGTTATCAACTTTTGTTGCAACTACTAGTGTTAAAAATTTCTTTCCTTGGGATATGGATTTTATGCAAGTGTTATTAACACATTCATCTCCTGGATTGCAGGTCGGATTTCCATATAAGCAGCCGCTCTTGAGAACGCATTGGTTATTCACGCAGTCTTGGTTCACCGCGCATGCAGGGTTGTTGTACGCGCAACCTCGTTTGATGACACATTGGTTGTTCACACAGTCTTGGTTTGTGTTGCACAAAGGGTTACCGTATAGGCACCCTTGCTTGAGAACACATTGATTGTTTACACAATTCTGGCTGGCATTACATGAAGGGTTGCTATACACACACCCTTGTTTTAGCGTGCATTGGTTGTTTTTGCAGTCCTGATTTGCCGCGCATGCCGGATTGTTAAATGTGCATCCTTTGGGAATCATGACACATTGCCTGCCTATGCATGGCCTGGCTGTTATGGCACCAAGTTGGAGGCTGGGATCAAAAGCCTCGGGCGTGCGCATATAAAGCACCACACCTATAAGAGTGAACAGCAAAATGATTACGCCGATGCCATATTGTTTTTGGCGTTTGGTGATATTTTTGAAAAACTTATTAAGCATTTTGTTTTATTTTCCAATATAATTATACCATTTATAAGCAATGTTTGCAAGATAGACTCATAAATCATAATTCCCCCACATTCTCAGCGGCTTTTTTGCTATGAAAGGCTTCTGACTGCCTCTTCAATGGCAGCAAGGATAAGCTGTTTCAGGGCATCGTAATATCCCTCATCGGCTTTTTGGAGCGCTTGGACATATTTGGCGCGGCCGGATTTCGTTTCGACTTTAAGTTCGATAGGCGGAAGGTCTAGGTTCAGGAGAATCATATTTATAAGCAACCGTCCAATTCGGCCGTTGTAATCGGCAAAAGGGTGGATCCACAGGAAGCGATGGTGTGTCCATGCCAGAAGATCTAGCAGTTCTTCTAAAAAGAGGATGTGATAGAGATGAGGCAAATGTTTGAGTCGCGTTTTCATATCCTCGGCAAAATCCTTCATCAATTGGGGGACATGATAAGCGCGGGGCGGGATGTGTTTCGAAACGGTTACTTCGATTGTGCGGAATTTGCCGCCCATTTCAGGGAAAATCCAGCCGAATCCAACGTGATGCGCCTTTTGGAGAAAAGCGGCCGTTATCGGGATTTTGCCCTTCTTCCTTTGCCTCAACACAAAATCCCAGGCGCGCTTGGTACCCTCAATCTCCAGCGGAACCAGTTTTGAACGGGGAATAATGCCGAACGCCGTTTCCCTGTAACTTGTTTCCCCTTTGCGTTTTGTGATCATGCGCGTTTTAACTTACCAAGAACATCCCGCACCATTTTTAGGGTTGTCTGGGGGTTTTCCGTTTTCGTCGTGCGATAGAGCATCTTCTCCTCAAAGGTTTTCAGGTATGCCTGGCGCTTGCTGTTGCCAGCTTTTCTGTAATTCGCCAATGCTTGAAGAATTTTTTTGATGGGCATAGCTAAAGTGTATCAGAAAACTCGATTGCGGGCGAATGTCATAAATCATAATCCCCCCACGTCCTCAGCGGCTTTTTTTGCTCTGCCAAAATGGCGTTCTGCAAGGTGATCAGCCCCAGGAGCGCGCATTTGCTCCGGCGCATGGAGATTTCGATGCCGAGCATTTTGTAGATGTCGTCTTTGGTCAGTTTCAGGATTTCGTCTTCCGTCATTCCTTTCACCAAATCGCCCATCATGTCCGCGGCGGCCATGGAAATGGCGCAGCCGGCGCCGGTGAAAGAGTAATCGGCCACTTTTCCGCCACTGGTTACAAGGCTGATATCAATAGCATCGCCGCAGGAGTGGTTGGCCTCATGGCGCTTTAAATCGGCCTTGATCTTCTTATCCTTAAAAAAGGGTGTTTTGTATCTATCGAGGATGTTTTGGGCGTAAAGGTCCATTAAGGATTGAAATACTTATAAACTTCCTTCAGCGTTGTAACCGCGGTATCGATTTCCTCCTTTGTGTTGTAAATCGCCAGGCTGATGCGGGCGGTGGCGGGGATTTCAAAGTAATCCATCAAAGGCTGGGCGCAGTGCTGGCCGGCGCGGATGCAGATGTTTTTTGTGGCGAATCCTTCCGCGATGTCGTGCGGATGGATGCCATTGATGACAAACGAGACGACGGATCCGCGGGCAACCATGTCTTTCGGTCCCACAATCTGGACGTAAGGCAGGGTTTTAAGTTGGGAAAGGGTATATTCCGTCAGCTCGTTCTCGATTTTCTGGATGGTGGGGAAACCGATTTTATTCACGTAATCAATGGCCGCCTTAAGGCCGATGGCGCCCGCGATGTGGGGCGTGCCGGCTTCGAATTTGGCGGGAAGTTCATCCGCAATGAAATGGTCCAAAAATACCTCGTGGATCATATCTCCGCCGCCCAGGAAGGGGGGCATTTGGTTTAAAATGTCGGCTTTGGCATAAAGCACGCCGATGCCTGTGGGCGCGTAAAGTTTATGGCCGGAGAAAACGAGGAAGTCGGCATCCAATTCCTGCACATCCGTTTTCATATGCACCACGCTCTGACAGGCATCCACAAGTACCTTAGCTCCAACCGCGCGGGCGGCGGCGATGATCGGTTTGAGGTCGGGGATTGTGCCGAGTACATTGCTCATGGCTGTGACCGAGACGATTTTGGTTTTAGCGGTAATTAGTTTTGAGTCAAAGATGAGACGACCGTCTTTCGATACGTCCAGGTATTTCAGCACGATGCCTTTTCTATCCTTTAGTTGCAGCCACGGCACGATGTTGCTATGATGCTCCATTTTGGTGAGCAAAACCTCGTCACCCTTGTTCAGGAAAGCGTCGCCATACGCCCGTGCCACCAGATTGACCGATTCCGTCGCGTTACGCGTAAAGATAACCTCGTGCGAGTGTTTAGCGTTAATGAAGCTGCTGACGGTCTTACGGGCGTTCTCGTACGCCTCCGTGGCCTCCTCGGAAAGGGGATAAGTGCCGCGATGCACGTTGCTATTTCTCTTCTTGTAAAACTCATCCATCAAATCCAGCACCACCTGGGGCTTTTGGCTGGTCGCCGCGCTATCTAAATAGATCAGGTCGGGGCGGCTTTTGAAGATGGGGAAGTCTTGTCGGTAGTCCATAATTTAAATAAGTTGTCTGATTTTATTTTGGATCTCCGGAAGGTCGGAAAGTTCGCTAAGTGCGTCTTCCAGGAAGGATTCCGTGAGCATTTTCTTCCCCATTTTCTCATTTATCCCGCGCGACGCAAGGTAGAACAGCTCTTCGGGGTTTAAGTTACGGATACTGGCACCGTGGCCCGCTTTCACATCGTTCGTCTTGATGTTGAGGGCGGGGGTTGCGTTCACCTTGGCTTTTGAGCTTAAGTTCAATGTTTCCTGCTTCAAATAAGCCTGTGTGCCGCCCGCGGTTTTTTGGATGGTTAAAAGCCCGCCGAATTTCAGGCTACTGGTATCCTGTGCCACGCCTTTGCAGCGGATTTCACCTCGGCCGGATTTGGCGCCGAATAATTCGTCGCAAATAATATCGAAATGCTGGCTGCCTTCCGTCTTTGCGACAGATGTCAGGTTGCATTCCGCCTCGGCACCGACGTTTTGTTCAAAGTGGCTTTCGAGCCGTTTGGCGCCAAAATTAAAGGAGTAAATATCCACTTCGGCCTTATTTCCGACGGTCGTTTTCCGATTCTCATTCATTATCGACGTCTTCGCCACATTTTGGACGGTGACCCATCGCAGATCGCTTTTTTCATTGGCGGCAACACGGACGTCATAATTGATTGTTGCCGGGCGGACGTCGCTGGCCCATTCTTCGATGATTGTGGCTTTGGCATTTTTGCCAACAGTTACGGAAAGCTTGAAGTTCAGGTTTTTACCGGTCGGTTTGAACTTGATGAGAATCGGATGTTCGAATATCTTATTCGCCGCTAAATTCAGGGTATAGCCGCCCTTCGTCACCTTGAGGGTGATCCCATGGGTATCTTGCGCCAAAATGTCGAAGGGGATCGGCATAAGTTATGCGACTTTATTTTCCATTTCCATCTGTATCAGGCGGTTCATTTCCACCGCGTATTCCAGGGGCAGTTCGCGCACGATGGGGTTGATGAAACCGTTTACGATCATCGCCTCGGCTTCTTCCTGCGGGATTCCGCGGGACATCAGGTAAAACACGTCTTCCTCGTTAAGCCGGCCGACGCGGGCCTCGTGGTTAATAGTGGCCGTGTCGTTGGCGGATTCGATATTTGGTATGGTTTCGGACGAGGAGAGGGGATCGAGAATCAAAGCGTCGCATTCCACCTGGGAAATGGCGTTCACCGCGGTTTTGGCGATTCGCAAATCACCGCGGTAAACCGACTGGCCGCCGCCTTTGCTCAAGGATTTCATCGTGATGCGCGAGCTGGTGTTTTTGCCGATGTGGAAAACTTTGCTTCCCGTATCCTGTATCTGGTCCGCGTTGGCAAAGGCGATGCCAAGGTGGTCGGCTTTCGCGTTGTCGCCCTTAAGCACGCTTGCCGGGTAAAGCATAGTAACCCCGCTTCCCATATTTCCGCCCACCCATTCCATCACGGCGTTTTTTTCGATGATGGCGCGCTTGGTATTTAAGTTATAGGTGTCTTTGCTCCAGTTTTCCACCGATGAGTAACGGAACTTGGCGTTCTTGCCCACGTAAATTTCCACACACCCCGCGTGGAGCGCGGAGGAACCGTATTTGGGGGCGCTGCAGCCTTCAATGTAATGGCCTTCGGCGCCGTCGTCGATGATGATGAGCGTGTGCTCGAACTGCCCCATGCTGCGCGCGTTCATGCGGAAGTACGCCTGCAACGGTTTTTCCACCTTCACCCCCTTGGGGATGTAAAGGAAAGTGCCGCCGCTCCACACCGCGCCATGTAGGGAAATGAATTTGTGGTCGGTCATCGGCACCGCTTTCATAAAATATTTTCTGAAAAGGTCGGGGTGTTTTTGCAGGGCCACGTCCATATCCAGAAAAATCACGCCCTGGCGCGCCCATTCTTTTTCAATCTTGTGGTAAATCACTTCGCTTTCATACTGTGCGCCAACGCCCGCCAGGATTTTGCGTTCCGCTTCGGGAATGCCCAGGCGTTCGAAAGTATTCTTGATTTCCTTCGGCACCGCTTCCCAGCTTTTAAACCCGCCCTTCTTATCCGCCGCTTTGGCAAAGTAGCAGATTTCGTTTAAATCCAGTTTCGTAAGGTCCGGTCCCCACGAGGGAAGAGGGGATTTGAGAAAATGCTGGTAGGATTTCAGGCGGTGCTCCAGCATCCAGGGCGGCTCGGATTTATCCGCGGAAATCACGCGCACCAGCTCTTCCGAATGGCCTTTGCCGAATTTCTTCATGTACCCCGTCGGATCATGGTGATCGAAGGTTTTGCGGTTGATTCCGGCAAATATGCCCTGTGATTTTTGTGGCTTAGAGGGCTTCATAACCTTTTTTCTCAAGTTCCTCCGCGAAATCCTTTCCGCCGGATTTTACGATCTTGCCGTTTTTTAAAACGTGCACAAAATCGGGCGTCAGGTATTTAAGGATGCGCTGGTAATGGGTAACGAGGAGGACGGATTTGCCCTTCATCGTCTGCTTTATGCCTGTGCAAACCGTTTTCAGGGCGTCCACATCCAATCCCGAATCAGTTTCATCCATCACGGCCAAGTCGGGCTTAAGCACGGCCATCTGCAACACTTCCGCTTTTTTCTTTTCGCCGCCGGAAAAACCGACGTTAAGGTAGCGCTCCGCAAACTTCTCAGGCATTTTCAGTTTCTTCATCAGTTCATCTAGCATCGCCTTAAAGCGGAAAACGAGTACGGGCGGCTCTGTGGGTTTGTCATGTTTTTGTTTGGCACGGTAAGCGGCCAGAAGAAATTCCTCCAAACTCACGCCGCCGATTTCCTTGGGATACTGGAAAGCGAGAAACATCCCATTAAGCGCGCGTTCATGAGGTTTCATCTTCAAAAGGTCCTTGCCCTTGTACATGATTTTGCCTTTCGTCACCTTGAATTTGGGATGGCCCATCAAAATGTTGGAAAGCGTGCTTTTGCCGGAACCGTTGGGGCCCATCAGGGCATGGATTTCGCCTTCGTTGATTTTGAGGTTCACTCCATTTAAGACGGGCTTTCCGTCCACTTCCGCGTGGAGGTTTTGGATTTGGAGTAGGGAAACCATAAATTTTTCATGCTATTCGAAGGGGAAACGTTTGAAAATGTTTAAATCCGCTTCGCGGATTTTTCACATTTTCATCCTCGCTACAGACTGCCCTCCCTTTAGGGTCGGGACAGTCTTGCGCTCGGACCTCGTTTCTCGCCTCCTAAAATACGCCCTGATTGTAAAGGTTTGCAGGTATTAATGAAAGAGCCCCCGCGTGTGCAGGGGCTCTCGACTCCTTTCGGAGTATGTATGTCAGTCGGTCACTTCTTGTCGGCGGGGGGGAGCGCCAGGACGTGCTCAAGGACTTGCTTCTTCCCCTCGAGCTCGGCGATCATCGCCTCGTTGGCGGCTTTGTAGGCCATGTAGTAATGCAGGGCCGCCTTCGGTCCCGCATACACCCAGTGCCAGGGCTCGACCTTCTTGACGGCCGTGCCCTTCTTCTGGGCTTTCTCTTCCGAGTCGTAGCTCGCTGAGAAGCCAAATCGGTAGGCATTCTTCAGCAGCCACAGGTACTCGAAGGTATTCTTGTGCACGCCGTAGAGGTCCGCCGCAACGCCCGTCTCGTGCTGGGAGAACCCGGGCACCTCCGCCTTCGTCTTGTCCCGCTTGTACTCGGCCTTTTGGTCGGCCTCGGCGCGGAACGCGTCGTTCAGGTAGAGGTGGACCCCTTCGATCTCCGCCGCGCTCGCCATCTTCTCGAAGGCCTCCAACGCGTCTTCGCGGATGTAGATACGCATCCACGCCTTGGTTCCATACTGGAATCCCATGGCCGGGACGATATCCGTCGGCTCCGCGCCGTCGCGCTTCGGGACCATCTTGAAGCTGGCCTTGGCCTCGATCAGCCGGACGTACACGTCCAGCGGGTATTTCCCGTTGTCGTCGAGGAAGCCCTCACCCTTCGGGCAAGCCTGTCCGATCGGCGTCTTCTTTCCGCCGGTGCAGGTTACCGTGGGGCATGCCGTGAGCGGGTCCTTGCCCTCGTCGTACTCGGTCTGTCCATCGGGACAATTGACCTTCTTCGGCGGGGGCGGTGGCACGTTCACGGCGGCTGGGGAGGCGGGTACCAGCGGCAGCGGTTCGATCTTGGCCGGCAGCAGTGGTTCGGTTTTGACCGGCGGGGACGCGGGTGGCGGGACCTTCACTTCGGGGCACGCGACGCCCATGTCCACCTTGGACTTGTCCGGGCATTCGCATTTGAACTTCCCGTCCACGACCGCGGGTTTGGCTACGTCATCGCACGCGTTGGGCGCGACGACCTTTTTGGGCGGGGGCGGGGGTTCGGGGCAAGCGGTGCCTATGCCGACGACCTTCTTGTCGGGGCATTCGCACGCGAATTTGCCGTCTACGATGGCGGGCTTTGCCTTGGAGTCGCACGCGTTGGGCGCGATCTCCTTGTTGGCGGGCGGCGGGGGCGGGGGTTCGGGGCACACGACGCCCATGTCCACCTTGGACTTGTCCGGGCATTCGCACTTGAACTTCCCGTCCACGACCGCGGGCTTGGCGACAGGGTCGCACTCGTTGGCCGTGATCTGTTTTCCAGCGGGTTCATCCGGTTTTGCGGGTGTGCTGGCGCACCCGCAAACCATCGCCACGATGGCGACGAAAAGGGTTGCTGTCAGGATCAGGTGTTTCACGATGTCTCCTCCTTTGTGGGCTGTTGACACTGGTTAGTGAGCCTTTCCAACCTTATCTCAACTAATAGAGAAAAGGTCGGGTTTGGCCCACTAACGGTAAAGTGACCGACATGTAAATGATCAACCTATCGGCGCAAACATGCCGTATTATCGGCCGTTAAGGCGCAAGGATAGGTTGATTATTTTATATATATTTTCTTAATTTGTCAACAAAAACGGCTTTTCAGGAAAGAAGCTCTTTTCTTGCAAAAAGAACGGCGGCGCCCAGGATCAGGGAAAGCGCGAAGACAATGGCGGCGCCCATGGCGTAGGAATGCCTTATTTCGACCTGTTCGTAGTCCACGTTGGAGAGCAGGAAATTCGTCTTATTGCCCCGATTGTAGCTATCCAGCTGTTTTTGTATGAAGTTTTTCACGCCCATCAATTCCTTTTCGCCGATGGCGCCGGATGTTGATACCGTAAAGACGATATTCTGCCTTTCCTGCATGTGGGCGTTAAGGGCGCTTCCTTCCGGCAAACCCGTCTCTTTCATCATATTCCCGATAAAGTGGGGGAATTTCGTCCACCCGATGATCGTCTGCCCGAAATAATGGGCCGCCTCGTTGAGCATCTTCAAATCCGAGGAATCGTTCCTGATGCCCATGGTGGCGTAAATGCGGTTCTCGTATTTGGGCGTGGTATACCTTTTACTGCATAGGGCAAAGGCCACCTGCCCTAAAACCGCCAGGACAAGGATGATGACAATTTCTTTTTTATATTTGTTTAACATGGGGTAAAAATTATTGGGCGGTCAGTTCGTTGTAACGTTTGGCGGCCAGGTTACCGATGGAGCCGTTCTGGTCCAGGTCGTAGGCCTTCTGGTAAACCTTCATCGCCTCGTCCGTGTTCTTCTTCGCCTCGTAAAGCTTGCCGAGGTTGAAATAAGCGGCGGCCAAATTGGGATTAAGCTCGATGGCTTTTTTCAAATCCTTTTCCGCCTGCGCGTAATCCTTTTTATAGAGTTCGCTCCAGCCCAAAAGGTTGTAGGTAAGCGCGTTATTCGGAAAGGATGCCTCCGCCATCTGGGCAAGCTTTAAAGCCTCATCGGGATTGTTGAGGAAGTCGAGGTAAATCCACACGGGGCGGACGAATGAATTCACGTCCTCCTTATTCAATTCCAGGACTTTCTTGTAGGCCTCCACGGATTCGGTGTACTTTTGCTGGTCCAAATACAGGTCGGCCAGTTTCTTGTAAAGCACGACCTTGGGTTCAAAACCGTTTTCCAGGGCGTAATTGAGGAAGAGGATCGCGTCTTCATAATGCTGGAGCTCCGCGTGGGTGATGCCGAGGAAATACTGGGTGGCCGGCCATTCGGAATCGAGGTCGTAAGCCCTTTCGAAAGCCGTCTGGGCGAAATAGTATTTTTCAAGGTTAAGGTAGGCAAAGCCGAGCAAAATCCACGCGTCGCGCAAATCACCCCTTTTCCTCAGCACATCTTTCAGCTTGTAAATGGCCATTTCGTATTCGCCGACCTCATTGAGCCCGCGGGCCAAAAGCTCGGAAAGGTAAAGCTGCTCCGCCGCTTTGGCGAACTCGAACTCGTTGTAGCCGGCCAGTATCTTGTCGATCTTCGCGTCCAAAAAGTCATCCTCCGAAGCCGCCTTGGCCTGCCTCAGGAACTTTTTGCCTTCATCATTCTTTCCCAAGGTGATTTGGATAAGCCCGCGATAATAGTCCACGCGCGGATCCACCGCCTTGCCAGCCGCAGCCGTCGCAAGTTCATCCAAAACCCCCTGGGCGCTTGTAAAATCGCTTTGCTTTATGTACACCTGGGCCAGAGTGAGCTTGGTTTCAAAGTTGTTGGGATCCAACTTCAGGATGATCTCGGCATTCCTCTTGGCCTTATCATAATCGCCCAGGTCAAAATTGGCCTTGAGTAGCTTCTGATAAGGTTCGGCGCGATTCGGTTCCAGATTCGCCGCCTTCACATATTCATTGGCCGCGAACGTGAGGAAGCCTTTTTCTATAAAATAATCACCCTTCTTCATCCGTTCATCGTAAGAAAGGCTGGTATCGGTATCCACCGGCATAACCGAGACTTCGGTTTCCGGTTTTTTGGCCTCTTCCACCTGTGGCCGGACGGATTCAATCTTCTCCAGCACATAAGTTTTCGCCCCCTTCCAGCTTTCTTCCATGGAAATGCCCTTCGTATAGGCATTCACCGAAAGGGCCACCACGACGGCCACCACGATCCCTACAACAGCGGCAAATAACTTTTTCATAACCAAAGTTTAGGTTCCCCTAGATTTTAGCAGAAGGGGTGGGATGGGGGAATGGAAAATTAACTCATCCGCTGCGCCATAATCGCAATCGCCAAGGCATCAGCGGCATCGGGCGGTTTGGGTTTTTCCTTTAGGTTAAGCAGGCGCTTCACCATCTCCTGCATGGCGGGTTTGTCGGCACCGCCGTAACCGGCGATGTCGCGCTTTATTTCGTTCGGCTTGAATTCAAGGATAGGAATGCCGGCTTCGAATAAGGTTTCGATGATGACGCCGCGCGCGTGGGAAACCTTGATGGCGTTCGTGACGTTTTTGGCGAAGAAAAGCTCCTCCACGCCAACCGCTTCGTATTTGTGCAGCGCGAGGATCTCCTCCAGGTCGTCCTTTATCATCTTCAGGCGTTCAGGGAAGGTGTTTTTGGGCGTGGTCTTGAATATGCCGCAATCGACAAACTCGACACGATTCTTCTCGGCGCGGACAATACCGAATCCTACCTCCGACAGGCCTGGGTCTATACCTAAAAAATATTTCATTGGTTTTTGCGTGTAGAGTGTAACGTGTAGCGTGTACGAATTGATTCAAATTGTTTTCAATCGTACACGTTACACTTTACACGTTACACAAGGCGTTTAAAGTAATTGGATGGCCGTACGTAAAGCAGCGAGATTGTAGGCGTAATCCATGCGCATGGGGCCAAGCACGCCCATGACTCCGCGGAAGCCTTTGTACGAATAGGGCGCGGCCAAAAGCGAGCAGGATTGGAAGTGGGGGAGCACGTTTTCGTCGCCGATGTAAACCGTGCCTTCTTCCTTTATATCCACTTTCTTCAGCAGGTCGTAAAGGTCGTTTTCCAATGTTTCAATAACGCGTGTGGCGACATCGGGATTCTGGACAAATTCGGGCTTTTTGAGGATGTTGGAAACGCCGATGAAATAAACGTGGTCGAGTTCCGGCACA